>Ga0326727_10002421_pt1 | contig 63783 bp, 57 predicted proteins | sample MB2enrmetagenome_FD_207643 | JGI IMG/M metagenome (GOLD analysis project Ga0326727, IMG submission 207643) | Lab enriched peat soil microbial communities from McLean, Ithaca, NY, United States - MB29MY | ecosystem: Environmental > Terrestrial > Soil > Wetlands > Peat | place: USA: New York...
AGACCGAGCAAGCCGCCCCGTAGCCCCAGGTCAGCAAGAGCAGGCCCCAGCCTAACCGCCGCGGCCAGCCCGTCGAGGTGAGCACCTTAGTACAGCCCAACAAGCCCGTACTCAAATAGAAAAGCCAAAAGCTCACGTCCAGGTAGCTCGGCCTTCTGGCAGGAAGCTCCGAACCCGACCCAATCGGCGCCTCCCGACGGTCCAGCACTACCCGCATACTGCCAATCGCCCAACCCAACGCGGCCCAGTCGCTCTCGATCACAGCAGCCTCGCGCGCCAACCCCTCGGCCCACTCCTTGCAGCCCGGCGATGCCCATCGCACCACTCTGCTCGAAATCCCCACCGCCAGCCTGCGTGCCAGAGTCATAGGCTATGCACTCCATCCCGTTGCGTGAGCAACGCATCGATCTCCTCGATCCGCCGCTGATTGTTTCGTAGGGCTTGCAGTATCACTGGTACGAAAGCCAACCCGAGAAGACCCATGCACCCACCAAACACTAGCACTCCGTCCCGTTGGGCCAGGACGAAGCCCACGCACCAGCACAGAAGAATAAAAGTCTGAATGCCAGTCGTTGTGCCGCGGCGCGCCAACTCCGCCCGGTAAAGCCTCGCCCAGGCAAGAATGTCGTCGTAAACTTCGTACTTGACTATCTGCTTCTGCCTGCGCCATTCCAAGAACGTATAAGCGCCGGCAAGCATCGAGCTAAACATAACCAGCGCACAACCGGCGCGCTCCAACGAGTTCTTCGCATGGAAGAACTTCCATAGGAACGGCGGCCCCTGGGTAAGCGGCATCAACAACACCCAGACCCCGGCGCGCAGTACCTCCAAATATTTTTTCGCCTCGGCAAGGACTTCGTCGAGCGAAGTGAGTGGCACCGGGCGGCGATCAAGCAGCACGCGCATACTCCCAATCGCCCATCCCAGCGCGGCCCAGTCGTTCTCAATAACCCTGGCCTCGCGCTCCAACCCCTCCGCCCACTCCTTGCAGCCCGGCGAAGCCCATCGCACCACTCTGCTCGAAATCCCCAGCGCCAGTTTGCGTATCGGAGTCATAGCCCGTTCACCCCATCCTGCTCTGCAAGCAGCGCATCGATCTCCTCGATCCGCCGCAGATTGTTTTGTCTCCTTTGCTGCATCAGCGGAGGAATAAACAAGAAGAACAGACCACAAAATAGCACTAACAGGATTACGTCGTGGTCAGACATAAACAAGCCGAAGCAAAAACAAAAATAAGAAACAGATGGAATCCAAAGTCTGTCGCGGTGCCGTAGTTGCGTCTTGTAGAAGTTCGTGCAGGCAATGAGATCGTCGTAGATGTCGTCTTTCCAAGGCTCCTTTAGCCTGTGCCGCTCTAACAGCAGAAAGGTTCCCGCAATGATCGAAGCAAGGACCACTATGGCGTAACCCGTGTGCGCGAACGGGCCCCTGGCCTCGAAGAACTTCCACAAGAACAGAGGCCCATACAAGATCATCAACCACATATTTGCTCCGCTACGACTTTGTTCCACCAGCCGTTGCAGTAGCTTGGGAACGTCATCGAGCGAGGTAAGCAGAGCCGGGCGACGATCAAGCAGGATGCGCGTACTCCCAATCGCCCACCCCAGTGCGGCCCAGTCGCTCTCGATCACCGCAGCCTCGCGCTCCAATCCCTCCGCCCACTCCTTGCACCCAGGCGAGGCCCATCGCACCACTCCGCTAGAAATCCTCACCGCCAGCCTGCGCGTGCGTGTCATAGGCCCACCCCGCCGAAGGCTGCACCGTCGAAGGCCGGTTCGCCAACCGCCTGTGCCGCCGCCTCGCTTACCATCTCGCGTGCATAGCGCAGGCCATCCTTGGTCAGCTTGTACATGTGCCGTGGCGGGCGGCCCGTCTCCGCCGTCTCCCAGCTCGTCTTCAGCATTCGGTGCTCGGCCAGCCGCATCAGGATCGGGTACAGCGTTCCCGACTTCAGCCCCGTGTTGCGGCTGATGTCGTAGCCGTATCGCCACAGCTGCTCGTCCGAGAGGAACTCGGCCATCACCAGTGCGGTCTGCGGAGATCGACGCATCTTCACACTCATGCCGATAACTCTACCTATGTAGATTTACTCCGTCAAGCGAATTCTCTCATCAATCCACGCCGCAGCGCTGATCGCAACCCAGTACGCCACGATGTCCCGCTCGGAAAAGTACCGCCCCAGCAGGATCATCCCCGTCAGCGTCAGCCGGAACGCATCCATCGCCGGCGAGTGGTACAGCTTGAAAAACTCGACCCCCGTGGCAGTCGCCCCTGCGATCAACCCCACAACCGCCAGCCGCCACCGGGCCAGCGCAGTCGACGCAATCCAGTAGATCATCACCGCCCACAGCATCGATCCGCCGTACTTCACCACCACCGCCGGCAGCCCAAGCGGAGCCATCCGCACCGCAAGCCCCGCCATCACCGTCACCAGGAACAGCGCGAGCGAACTCCTGAGCGACCGTGGCTTCATCGACCGCAAATCCCCTCTATCATTTTGAGGCCAGACCCACCTCCTCCGCATCGAATGGAAACAGAGCAGAACCCGTAACTCTATCACGTCCACGGCCATTTCTTCGCGTTTTATTTGCCGCCGACCATGCAGAAGCCTAGAATGGAAGTGTGCCCCTGCCGCAGACCGACAAAACTCCCGTCCCAACGCCCGACCATAAGCGCTACTTCATTCAGAAGCTTGGCCTCACCGAGCGGCTGATGGAGCGTTGCCTGGGCGAGGCGCTCTCGGCCGGCGGCGACTACGCAGACCTCTACTTCGAGTCCGTCACCTCAACCTCGCTGGGCATCGACGAGTCGCTGGTCAAGACCGCCAGCCAGGGTATCAGCGTCGGCTGCGGCATCCGCGTCCTCTCTGGCGAGCGGACTGGATATGCCTATACAGATGATTTGTCTTCAGCCCGCCTCCTGCGCGCCGCCCGCACCGCCGCCCTCATCGCCAGCGGCCCGGCCAAGCAGCCCATCGCGGGCTTCCGCCACACATCCGGCAAACCCACGCTCTATCCCATCGCCGGGGCGGCCGCCGACGCCGAGATCGCCGCCAAATTGCTCCTCATCCAGCGCGCCGACCGCGCCGCCCGCGACTTCGATCCGCGCATCACCCAGGTCCGTGCCGGCTTCAATGACGAGCTCCGCCGCATCCTCATCGCCGCATCCGACGGCATATTCGCCTCAGACACCCAGCCCCTCGCCCGCCTCAACGTCTTCGTCATCGCGAAGGATGCCTCCGCCAGCGATGGCGCGGGCTCGACCACCCGCGGCACATCCGGCGGAGGAGGCCGCGTCACCCTCGACTTCTTTGAAGGCGCCCACTCGCCGGAGCACTTCGCTCGCGAGGCCGCCCGCACCGCCATCCTGCAACTCGGCGCCATCGCAGCCCCCGCCGGTGAGATGCCCGTCGTCCTCGGCCCCGGATGGCCCGGCGTCCTGCTGCACGAGGCCGTCGGCCACGGCCTCGAAGCCGACTTCAACCGCAAGAAGACCTCCGCCTTCGCCGGACTCATCGGCCAGAAGGTCGCCAGCGAAAAAGTCACCGTCGTCGACAACGGCCAGATGCCCAATCGCCGCGGCTCCATCAATGTGGACGACGAGGGCAACCCCACGCAGGAGACCGTCCTCATCGAGAACGGAATCCTCCGCGGCTATCTCTCCGACAAGCTCTCCAGCCGGCTGATGGGCGCGCCCAACACCGGCTCCGGCCGCCGCGAGAGCTACCACCACATCCCCATGCCGCGCATGACCAACACCTACATGCTCGCCGGCACCGACCTCCCCGAAGACATCATCCGCTCCGTCCAGCGCGGCCTCTACGCCGTCAACTTCGGCGGCGGCCAGGTCGACATCACCAACGGCAAGTTCGTCTTCTCCGCATCCGAGGCCTACCTCATCGAGGATGGCCGCGTCACGCAGCCCGTCAAGGGAGCGACCCTCATTGGCAGCGGCCCGGAGGCCCTCAAATTCGTCTCGATGGTGGGCAACAATCTCGCCCTCGACGAAGGCATCGGCACCTGCGGCAAGGCCGGCCAGTCCGTCCCCGTCGGCGTAGGAATGCCAACCACTAAGCTCGACCGCATGACGGTCGGCGGAACCGGGTAGAACAGCATCTCTTCTCCCAGGAAGCGTTGCAACTGAACTGTCGCGCCGTCTGCAAGCATCGACGGCAATTCGAAACGTACCCAGCAACAGGAGAGGAGAAGTCTCTCAATGGCAGTCGAACGGGAAAAGATGTACGAGTGCGAGGTCCGCCGCCGCCGTCTCAAGGCCGGCGGAGGATACGAGCCCTACTGGAAGATTAAAAACGTCGCCGTCGCCCTGGTGGACGAAGACACCGAATTCCGATGCAAGGACTGCTCCGGCGCGGTCAAGCTGCTCGGCCGCAACGGTAAAACCGGGGCCGTCGCCTACGTCGAGCACAAGCTCTCCGCCGACGCCGAGTTCTGTCCCAGCGGCCTGCTCTTTCAGCGCGCCACCGACGGCCGCGAAGCCAGACCCTCCGCCAACCCCGTCGTTTAGCGGTAAGCCACCAAGATCGTCATTCTGACCATGAGCTTGCCGAATGGGAAGAATCCCGCATTTGTCTTTGTCGTTGCTTTCAATGAACAACTAACAACCAACAACTCGCAACTTCCAAAGGAGCATCATGGCCGCCGAATCAGAAAAGATCTACGAGTGCCAGGTCAAACGACGCCGCCTCAAGACCGGCGGTGGCTACGAGCCCTTCTGGAAGCTCAAGAGTGTCGCCGAAGCCCTCTCCGACGACGACACCGAGTTCCGCTGCTCCGACTGCACCGGCGCCGTCAAGCTGCACCGTCATCACGTCCCCGACGCGCCCCCGCCGCACATCGCCCACAAGCTCAAGACCGACTCCGAGTACTGCCCCGCCGGCATCTTCTTCCGCAAGGCCACCGACGGCCGCCTGCCCCGCCTCTCCGAGCATCCCGTCCGCTAGCGGAACTCGCGCCGCTGCATCCAGGAGTTCACCGGGAGTTATACGCTGTAAGAATGCCAACCAAAGCAACCGCCGCCGACCTCCAGCAGCTCGCCGCCGACGTTCTTGCCCGCGCACTCAAGGCCGGAGCCACGGACGCTGAAGTCGTCCTCTACGAGGGTGATGAGTTCTCCACCCTCGTCCGTCTCGGCCAGGTTGAGACGCTTAAGGAGTCCGGCTCGCGCGCCGTCGGCCTGCGCGTCTTCATCGGACAAAAGACCGCCAGCACTTCGTCCTCCGATTTCTCCCGTGAGAGTCTAGCCCGCCTCGTCGAAGGCGCCGTCTCCCTCGCCCGCATCACCAGCGAAGACCCCTTCGCCGGCCTTCCCGAAGCCGCCGAGTTCGGCCAGCACAACGCCGCCGATCAGCACCTCTACTTCGACGACGTCAACCTTCAGCCGCCCGCCGATCGCATCGAAATCGCCCGCGCCGTCGAGGCCGCAGCCCTCGCCGTCGACCCGCGCATCCAGAACTCCGGCGGAGGCGACTTCGACACCGCAACCTCGCACCGCATCCTGATGAACTCGCGCGGCTTCACCGGCGAGTACCGCCGCAGCTACTGCGGCTTCTCCGCCCAGCCCATCGCCCACGACGCCGACGGCCGGATGCAGCGCGACTACTGGTACTCGGCCGCCCGCTCCACCCGCCTGCTGGAAGACCCCGTCGCCATCGGCCAGGAGGCCGCCCGCCGCACCTTGCAACGCCTCGGCGCGCGCCAGGCCAAAACCCAGCAGGCCCCCATCGTCTTCTCGCCGGAGATCGCCCGCTCCATCGTCGGCCACATCTTCGACGCCGCCAACGGCGACGCCATCTATCGCCACGCCAGCTTCTTCGCCGGAATGCTCGGCGAACGCGTCGCCGGAGAAAGCGTCACCGTCATCGACGACGGCACTTTAGTCTTCGACCGTGAATCGGAACGCGAAGGCCCCATCAGCACCGGCGGCTTCGGCACCGCTCCCTTCGACGGCGAAGGCCTGCCCACCCGCCGCACCGTCCTCATCGAGAACGGCATCCTCCGCAGCTACGTCACCAACACCTACACCGCCCGCAAGCTCGGCCTCGCCCGCTCCACCGGCAACGCCACGCGCTCGCTGGCCGGCAACCCCGGCATCGGCGCGGGCAATTTTTTCCTGGAGCCCGGCACGCAGACCCCCGAGCAGATCATCGCCGACGTAAAGTCCGGCCTCTACGTCACCGAGACCATGGGCTTCGGTGTCAACCTCGTCACTGGTGACTACTCGCAGGGCGCCGCCGGCCTCTGGATCGAGAACGGCGAGCTCGCCTACCCGGTCGAAGAGATCACCATCGCCGGCAACCTCAAAGACATGTACCGCAACATCTCCGCCATCGGCAACGACCTCGTCTTCCGCGCCGCCGCCGCCGCCCCCACCCTCCGCATCGAAGGCATGACCATCGCCGGCAGCTGACAAGCTCGGATGAATCATGACCAGGATGACCGGCAGTATCCGTTGAATCCTTGAAATTCCGTGCCGACCAACGGAAGGGCCATGCGAAGCGACAAAAAGGCGTGCGAACGCCCTACAATCCTTCTGTGGCCGCGTCCTTCCACTTCGAGCACTCCATCCCCTTCTCGCCAGAGAACGCCACCGAAACCCTGCGCGCCATCCCCGCGCTGCCCGGAGTCTTCGCCCTGCACGGCCCACGCAGTGAAGACGAACCGTATCTCACCCGCGCCGCCGACCTGCGCCGCCGCATCACCCGCATCCTCGCTCCGCCCGACTCGCAAAGTAAGCGCCTCAACCTCCGCGCCCGCGTCGCCCGCATCGACTACACCGTCACCGGCTCGGAGTTCGAGTCCGCGCTCACCCTCTACCACGCTACGGTCAACATCTTCTCGCAAACCGAAGCCCGCCGCCGCTTGCGCCTGCACACGCCCTTCTTCCTCCGCTTCACCGCCGAGAACGCCTTCCCGCGCGTCTACTCCACCAGCCGCCTCAGCCGCCGCGCGCTGGCCCACACCTACGGCCCCTTCCCCTCGCGCGCCGCCGCCGACCGCTACTGCGACGCCGTCCTCGACCTCTTCAAGCTCCGCCGCTGTTATGAGGACCTCGCGCCATATCCCGAGCATCCCGGCTGCGTCTATCAGGAGATGAACAAGTGCCTCGCGCCCTGCAATCAGGCCTGCACGCCCGCAGGCGCAGCCGCTTACGCCGCCGAGGCCGCCGCCGTCGAGGCCTTCTTCTCCACCCACGGCGAATCCCTCCTCACCCAGCTCACCGCCGACCGCGAACGCGCCTCCGCCGGCCTCGACTTCGAGCGCGCCGCACAGCTCCACGCCCACCTCCTGCGCGTCAAATCCGCCGCGTCCCTCGCCGATCCGCTCGTCCAGCCCATCCCCCGCCTCCGCGCCGTCATCGTGCAGAAGTCCGCACACGCGACAAACGCCGTCATCCTGAGCGAAGCGCGCAGCGCGGAGTCGAAGGACCTGCGGTTCGCCGAGCCCGACACCGAACCCGAACTCTCCGCCGCCCTCTTCCTCGTCGAAGGCGGCTCCCTGGTCGGCCCGGCGCGTCTCTCATCCACATCGGCGATGAACTCCGAGACAGCGTCCGATTCCGCAGCCACTCCCACGCCGAGCCCCGAAGACCACGCAGTCGACCTCCTCGCCGATCTCGCGATCCGTGCCCGACCGCACCCCAAATCAGCCCCCGACCTAGCCACGCTCTCCGACCACCTCTCGCTCCTCCGCCGCTGGTACTACCGCCCGGAGAAGCAGCGCATCGGCGAAGTCTTCTTGCCCAAAGATGACGCCGCCGATAAAACCACCTGGCCCATCCGCCGCATCCTCAACGCCGCCGCCCGCATCTCCCTCGGCGACCCGAAGCCCACAGCCGAAGCTCAGCTCCAGCCGCCGCCAACGCCAGCCGAACCAGACCACTGATACACTTCCCCCAGCACACCTTTCACCTCGAACCTTGGACCTCGTACCTGACTCCCATGATCGAACTCGCCTTTTCCATCCTCGCCTCCGACTTTGCCCATCTCGCCGATGAAGTGGCCGCAGCCCAGCGCGGCGGCGGCACCATCGTCCACATCGACGTCATGGACGGCCACTTCGTCCCCAACATCACCTTTGGCCCGCCCATGGTCAAGGCGCTGCGCCCCATCACCAAGCTCCCCCTCGACTGTCACCTCATGATCGAGGACCCGGACGCCTACATCCCCGCCTTCGCCGCAGCCGGCGCCAACATGATCTCCGTGCAGCAGGAGGCCTGCCGCAACCTGCACCGCACCCTCCAGCACATCACTGAGCACAAGGTCCTGCCTGGCGTTGTCATCAACCCCGCCACCCCCGTCGATACGCTCATCGAAGTCCTTCCCATGGTGAACTTCGTCCTGGTGATGAGCGTCAATCCCGGCTTCGGCGGACAGCAGTTCCTGCCCCTCGCCGTCGAGAAGATCGCCTACCTTGCGGCGCTGCGCAAAGAGATGGGCCTCAACTTCCGCATCGAGGTCGATGGCGGCGTCGCGCTCGATACCGTCGCCTCCGTCGTCCAGGCAGGAGCGGAGCTGCTGGTCGCAGGCTCTGCCGTCTTCGAGAAGGGACGCACCCAGCAGAACGCGGCCGAGCTGTTGCGCGTCGCCCGCGCCGCGGCCCCGGCGGGTTAGTGCAGCGGACCCGTGAGCTTGGATGACCCACGCAGTGCCACGGCCAAGGCAAATCTGCTCTAGAATAGAATCCAGCCCGCATACCGCCGAGTGCGCGCCCGCCAGAACGCCCAGCCTGTGGCAGACGGAGTTCCAAGCATGACCGAAAGCACCACCTCCAGACACATCCAGATCTTCACCATCAAGGACCGTTCCCTCTTCCCCAACCTGCGCGCCGCGCTCACCGTGGCTGCGCTTCTGGCGGCAACCATCGGCGCACGCGCTCAGGCCGCGCCTCCAACACAGGACGCCGCCACCCAGTCCGCCGCGTCGCAAGCCGCTGAAACACAGACCGCAGCGACGCAGACCGCCGCTGCACCGGCGAAGCCTGACATCGCCCTCAGCAACAAGAAGGCCCCCAAGGTCCGCAAGCAGAAGAAAGATGAGAAAGTCGTCCTGTCCAAGGACACCAAAAAAGAGGACAAGAAGGTCAAGAAGGTCAACCCCATCGAGGCGCAGGACGCCAAGCTCCCCGACAAGGCGCTCTACGACAAGGCCATGGACGCCGTGAAGCGCGGACGCTACGACGTTGCCCGCCTCGACCTCCAGACCCTGCTGAACACCTACCCCGACTCACAGTACATGATGCGTGCCAAGCTTGGCGTCGCCGATAGCTGGTTCAAGGAGGGTGGCACCGCTGCCCTCACCCAGGCCGAGCAGGAGTACAAGGACTTCATCACCTTCTTCCCCAACGCGCCCGAGGCCGCCGAAGCCCAGATGCGCGTCGGCGACATCTACTTCCGCCAGATGGACAAGCCCGACCGCGACTACTCCAACACCACCCACGCCGAGGAAGAGTACCGCCTCATGATCCAGCAGTTCCCCGATTCTCCGCTGGTGCCCCAGGCCAAACAGCGCCTGCGCGAGGTGCAGGAGACGCTGGCCTCCCGCGAGGCCGACATTGCCGCCTTTTACGCAACCCACGCAAATTGGCCCGCCACCATCGCCCGCTACCAGACCGTCGTCGATACCTACCCGCTCTACAGCCACATGGATGACGTGCTGGTGAACCTGGGCGACGCGTTCGAGGCCGAGGCGCGCATTGTCCGCACCCTCAAGCTCCCCGAGGCGGGCAAGGCGAGGCTGTTGAAGATCTACGACGACCAGGCCTACGCCGCATACAGCAAGGTCGTGCTTGAACACTCCGCTGCGCCGCATGTGGAAGACGCGCGAGACCGCATCGCGGGCATGGGCCTTCCCATCCCAACCCCCACGCCAGAGCAGGTTGCAGCCTCTGCCGCGCTGGAGAACAGCCGCGGACAGTACACCCTCAGCAACCGCGTCGAGTTCTTCGTCCTACACAAGGCGGACACCGTTCCCGCCGCCACCCTCGGCGAACCGCCGCTGGAGAACGCCAAGCCCACGCTGGCGCCCACCGTCACCCGCCAGGCCATCGTCGACTTCAACACCGCGATGAACCCCGCGGCCTACACGCCGCGGCCCCCTGTGGCCCCTGCCCCGCTCGTTCCCTCCGCCACCGGCTCGTCTGCCTCGGCGCCTGCCGCCGACGCCGCGCCGCTCGCGCTTCAGGACGTGCCCACCGCCGGCGCTGGCGCAGCCGCCAACTCCTCCGCCGCGGTCTCCAGCGTAAGCGAAGCAACCCCGGCAACCTCCTCCGCTGGAACTTCCGTGGGCATCGAGATCGTTCCGCCCTCCTCGGCTTCGCCTGCGCCAACCGCCGCGCCAGCCTCGCCTCCGGTCTTTCCCGGCTCGGAGTCCCCCGCGCCCGCGCAGTCCGGGCCCGTCAGCGGCTCAGCCCAACCGGGCCCTAACGACAACATGGGAGGGATAAAGCCCGCAGGCCCGCCCATCGCGACTCTTACGGCCCCGATCGAGAAGCCCGACGCCGCTCCAGACGCCATCAACGAAACGACTCCCGGATCGCAGCCGCCCGCGCAACTTGCCCCGGCGGACGGCAAGAAGCCCAAGCCGGCCTTCGACAAATCCGACGAGTCCTCCAGCAAGCACAAGAAGAAGAAGGGCCTCGCCAAACTGAATCCCTTCTGAGCCGCTTATGGGGTGTGTGCCGGTTTGCCCCGGGCTGCTACTGGATGGTTCGGCGACGGGGCCATATCGGATTCCAGACCGGGTTTGCAAAACCTGATTTCAAAACAAGCACTTCAGGTTTAGTATTTCAGTCTCAACTGCAAGGGAGGGTTTGGGTCTGGCCAATGGCACGCAACCAGCCAATCCGCGGCATTCCGCATGGCTCCGGCGCACTCGCGTCCGAGATCCCCGACAAGCTCTACTTCCGCATCGGCGAGGTGGCCCGCCTCTGCGAGGTCCCCGCCTACGTCCTGCGCTTTTGGGAGAGTGAGTTCCCTCAGCTCAAGCCCAACAAGGGTGGCACCGGACAGCGCCTCTACCGCCGCCGCGACGTCGAGATGGCCCTGCGCGTCAAGTCCCTCCTCAAGGACGAGGGATACACCATTCCCGGTGCGCGCGCAGTGCTCAAGGCCGAGTTCAGGCAGAAGCAGCCGCAGCTCTCCCTGATCGCATCCGATCTGCCCGACACAAAGCAGTTGCGCAATCTGCGCCGCGAGCTCGCCGCTCTCGCCACCATGCTCTCCCAGCCCGTCGCCGCCAGAAGCTCCGCCGCGCAGCAACCCGCCCGCAAGCTCCAGCCCAAACCCGCCAACGGCAGCCAGCCCGTCGCCGGCAGCAGCACTCCGCGCCGAGCCTCCTCGCGCACCCAGCCCGGCCCATCTCCATCTTCTCCAGCGCGCGCATCCGGCCGCACTTCCCCCGGCGAGCCCCTATTCGAAGCCCTGACCCCCGGCTCGATCTCCGAAGACGATGGGCGCTAGCTTGACCCCTCAGCCGCAGCCAGTTCCATCCCCGGACGCATCCCCGCGCCTCACCGGCAAACACACCGCAGGCTCCGCAGCCATGCTTCTCATGCTCAGCGCGCTGCTCTCCGGTGTCCTCGGCCTCATCCGCATCAAGGTCATCAATCATCTCTTCGGCGCGGGCATGGAGCAGGACGCTTATCAGGCCGCCTTCACCCTGCCTGACCTTATCAACTACTTCCTCATCGGCGGCGCGGCCTCCATCTCCGTCATCACCATCCTCAACCGCTACCGCGAGGCAGGCGACGAAGATGGTGCCGACCGCGCGCTCTCCGTCATCCTCAACACCATGTTGATCGTCCTCTGCGCCGGCCTTCTCTTGGGCGAAATCTTCGCGCCGCAATATGTCTGGCTCTTCTTCACCGGCTACCGTCGCGACCCCGTCGGCGCCGCGATGTGCGTCACGCTCACCCGGCTGCTGCTGCCCGCGCAACTCTTCTTCTTCATCGGCAGCGTCATGAGCTCGCGCCTGCAGGTGCGCAAGATCTTCCTCTACCAGGCCTGCACGCCTGTGATCTACAACACCGGAATCATCCTCGGCGCTCTGTTGCTGCATCACCGTCTCGGTATCTACTCCCTCGCCTGGGGAGCGCTCGGCGGCGTCATCGTCGGCTCCGCGCTGCTCAACTCCCTCGGTGCGTTCCGCACCGGTCTGCGCTACCACTCCACCGTCGGCTTCCGCGATCCCACATTCCTGGAGTGGCTCAAGCTCTCTCTTCCCCTCATGATCGGCGTCTCGCTGGTCATGATGGACGGCCAATTCCTCAAGTTCTTTGCCTCTGCCCAGGTCGGCGGCATCACCCTCATCACCAACGCCAAGAGCCTCTTCAACGCGCCCTTCAACGTCATCGGCTCCGCCGCCGGCGCAGCCTCACTGCCCTTCTTCGCCTCCCTCTTTCAACAGAACCGCGCGCACGACTTCTCCGTCTCGGTCGCCCGCTCCGTCTCCCGCCTGGCCGCCGTCGGCTTGATCGTCTCCGCCTGGATGATCGCCCTCGCCCCTTGGCTCATGGACCTCTTCCGCGGCGGCCGCTTCAACCGCGCCGACGCCGCCGCCATCACCCAGCTCTTCTCCATCCTCGCCATCACCCTGGCCCTCTGGGCCGTCCAGGGAATCTACGCCCGCGCCTTCTACGCCGCCAGCGACACCAAGACGCCGATGATCACCGGCACCCTCATCACCATCCTCTCCATTCCGATGTACTGGGGCCTCTTCCACGCGCTCGGCCTCACCGGCCTCGCCATCGCATCCGACATTGGAATCCTCGTCCAGACAGCCTCGCTGGCCCTCTTGCTCCATCGCAAGCGCCTGGTCTCGCTCGCCCACCTGGAGTTCGGCGAACTCGCCCGCGCGCTCGTCGCCGCTCTCATCGCCTACGCCGCTACCGCCGCCGCCGCCCACCTCCTCCCGCCCGTCTCCACCCACCCGAAGGACCTCCTCACCATCGCGCTGGCCAGCATCGCCTGGCTCGCCGCCGCTTCCCTCACCCTCCTCGCCACCGGCTCCAAACTCCCCGCCCAGATCCTCCGCCGCAAATAGTGCGCCTCTGGTGATTCGTATCACATTGCCGAACCCTCGCAATCTATACAATTCTCTCCGCGTAAGCTGGCCGAAATCCACATCGGCAAGTGGTATCGTTTCGCTGGGGTCACCAGCGTGCGCACCCGTCTCCCGCCATTTGGAGACGCGACCAACCATGGCTGGTGTCTCCTGGCAAACAATCTGCACGCGAACCTGGAGGACTCATGGGAGCTAGCCTCAAGAAATGCACTCTCGCCGTAATCGCTATTGCCATAACCATGATGGCCGGATGTTCGCAATCGAACGCACCGGCAGGGAGCGGACAGTCCGCGGCAACTGCAACCACGCCCGCGGCCCCGCCCGCACTCGTTACCGGCAAGACCGCTTTTTGGCCCATCTACAAGGCTGCTTTGGCTTGGAGCAGCGACGCCCAGATCATGCGCCTCTCACAGAAAGAGGTCCCGGGATTCAAGAATCAAGCGGGCAAAGCGGCCATGTGGGAGTGTGCGGTCGGCTCACCCAGCCTGCACCAGTTCCGCCTTTATACCTACTCAATCGCCGACGAGCTGCCGGAGATTCACAAGGGAACCACAGCCGGCCCTCCCCGCTCCTGGAGCGGCCCCACGCGCGACGCCATGCCCATTGACGTCTCCTTCTTCAATACCGATTCGGACGCCGCGTACCAGGTCTCCGCCACCGACGCAGCGGCCTGGCTGGCAAAGAATCCAGACAAGCCGCTTACCTCGCTTGAACTCGGCAACACCGCCGCCCTGAACGCCCCCGTCTGGTATATCGCCTGGGGCAACAAGAAGTCCGGCGGCTACGTCGGCCTGGTAAATGCCGTCAGCGGAATCCCCTACAAGGGAAAATAGCTCCGACGCATCGCGGGTGCCCCATCCATCGCCGCTCTATGCATGGGTGGGATGTAAAACGCTCGGATCAATATCCCTCGAACCTTGAACCTCGAACCTACCTACACGTCCTTCGCGTCCACATACTCCTCGCGCCAGGCCGTCTGGATCGCCTCCAGGATCCCCTCGTTCGACTTCTTTGGGTCGCCCACAAAGTCCGGCAACTGCACCACCCACTTGTGCAGATCGGTGAACCGCACCGTGTAGGGGTCCGTCTCCGGAAACATCTCCTGCAACTGAATCCCAATCTCCTCTACATCCGTCCAGTCCAGTTCCCGCGCCATCGCCGTCCCCTCCTCTTAACACTCTACGGCGTGGCACCGCGGTAGATGAGTCGCCTACGCATTCGCTTCGGAGCAGGCGAGCGAGGAGGCGTCCGAAATGGCCCCATCTGCATTATTTCCGCAGTGCCTAAGAAAACTCCATAGACCGCTATATACACTATGTTGCCCTCGACCAGCAATGCAACACCGATCCCTAATACCCCAAGCAAAATCCACTGACCGATGTGCCGGTTCGGAGCCACCTCCCACACCCACACATCCCGTACCGCGCTGCGCGGAAATACCAGCCGCGCCCCGCTGCCAACGTCCCAATCCGCATCCGGGTTCTTCTCCCGTTCGCAGGTGAGTGCCGCATCGTCCACGCGCACCACGCTGCAGTCCTCAAAACCAGCCTGTCCCACCGACCGCACCTCCACGGCAACTCCCACCCCCAACCGCTTAACCGCGTTCCAGTTCTCATGTTTGCCGTTCGCACCATGGGCAATCCCACTTGCACTTAGCAGAGAAACCAGCACCAGGCCAAGCGCTACTCGTCGCATCCAACACCCCATGAATTGCTTCCAACGGAGCAGTCTACTCCACACCGCGCATCTCCACCACACTCACTCGGGGATCGACTAGCATCAGATTGGTTCCATCGGTGCAGATCGGTGTTAAGCCTTCTCTCCGCCAGCCACAAATCCTAGCTCCCCGGTCCGTGCGCCGGTTTGCCCTCCTGCACATAGTTTCGGTTCCACTTGGGAATCTCGACCACGTACGTCCCCGGCTGCTCGATCACCGCCTGGCAGCCCAGTCGCGAGTTCAGCTCGATGCCCGCCGCCGTCTCCAGCCGGTCCAACTCCAGGTCCTCGGCCTCGCTGATTCCCTCCGCCCCCTGCTTCACATGCAGATGGCATGTCGTGCAGGCGCACACTCCGCCGCAGGCGTGGTCGAGGAATATCCCGTAGTTTACCGCCACGTCGAGGAACGACATCGGCTGGCCGTGGCCCTCATAGGGCAGCGTGTCGAAGGCAAACTCCACCGTCCTGCCCTCGGGCAAAAACGTCACCCGCACCATCCCCTCGTCGGGCGGCTTCGACAGATCGACTTCAGGCAAATCGGCAACGCGTTCGGACATAGGGACCTCATTCTAAGCTTTGCCGGGACTGCTTGCGGCCTGTTCTTCGGCCACGGAATCCTCGTCGAACTCGGCCTTGGCGAAGGCGTGCGGCGCGGTGACGTCCGCTCCCATGCTCTCGCCCGCCGCATCCATCGTCTGGCCCTTCATCGCGCTCATCACCTCCGAGTCCATCATCAGCTCGGCGAAGCGGCGCGTGGCCTTGTCGAGCTGCTCGATGTTCTGGCGAATCAGCTTGTAGTCGCTGCCCGCGGCAGAGATCTTCAACTCGTTTACGCAGGCTGCAATCTGCGCCAGTTCGTCGCTCGTCAACTGCTGCCACGCCGCATGGCTGCTGCCCTTTTCCACCGCCGTCAGGATCGTCTCGGCCTCGTTCTTCATCTCGATGAGCTGGCGCGCATCCAGGTCCTCCTCGGCGTGGTCGAACGACGCCAGGATCATCGTCTCCACCTGCTCGTCGGTCAGTCCGTAGGTCGGCTTCACCTCGATCTCGGCCAGCTTGCCGCTGCGCTGCTCGCGCGCGCTCACGTGCAGAATGCCGTTGGCGTCGATCAGGAACTTCACCTCGATGCGCGCCATTCCGGCCACCATCGGCGGAATGCCCTTCAGGTCGAAGCGCGCCAGCGAGCGGCAATCTTTGGCCAGTTCGCGCTCGCCCTGCACAACGTGGATGGCGACGTTGGTCTGCCCATCGACACCGGTGGTGAAGTGCTGGGTCGCGCTGGCCGGAATCGTCGAGTTGCGCTCGATGATCCGCGCGACAACTCCGCCGAGTGCTTCAATTCCGAGCGAGAGCGGCGTTACATCCAGCAGCAGCAGGTTGTCCAGCGCGGAGCCGGCGTTCGCTCCGGCCAGAATCTGTGCCTGCACCGCCGCGCCCAGCGCCACTACCTCGTCGGGGTTCAACTCCGTGTGCGGCTTCTTGCCCCGCGCGCTCAGGCTGAAGAGTTCATCGACCAGCGCGCGCACCGCCGGAATGCGCGTCGATCCGCCGACCAGCACCACCTCGTCGATCTCGTCCGCCGTCAGGTGCGCGTCCTTCAGCGCCTGCACGCAGGGACGCGCCGTGCGCAGAATCGTCTGCGCAATCAGTTGTTCGAACTGCGCGCGCGTGATCTTTCGCGTGTACTGCCTGCCATTGGGCAGCGTCGCATCCAGCTTCGCCTCGTCGGCCTCCGAGAGCGCGATCTTCGCCTCGATCACGGCCTTGCGCACTGCCTGCACCAGCTCGCCGGTTGGGATCGCGTCCTTGTCGATGGAGAGGTCTGCGTCGCCCGCGATGTCGTCCAGCGCAATCGCGATCAGCAGGTTGTCAATGTCGTCGCCGCCCAGATGCGTGTCACCGCCGGTCGAGATCACCTCGAAGATCCCCTCGTGCAGCTTGAGAATCGAGATGTCGAATGTTCCGCCGCCGAAGTCGTACACTGCAATCAGCCCGTCGCGGTTCTTATCCAGACCGTAGGCCAGCGCCGCCGCCGTCGGCTCGTTCACCAGGCGCAGCACGTCCAGCCCCGCGATCCGGCCCGCGTCCTTGGTCGCCTGGCGCTGCGCGTCGTTGAAGTAGGCGGGAACCGTAATGACGGCCTTGGTGACCGGCGCGCCGAAGAAGCGTTCCGCGTTCAACTTCAACTGCAGCAGAATGTATGCCGAAATCTCCGGCGGCGTCAGTTGCAGCCCGCCCACCTCCAGCTTCAGCACGTCGCCCGGTTGCAATCCATCCGCCAGCTTGAAGGGGAAGAGCTTCAGCTCCTCCTGCACGTCCTCGACGCCGCGCCCCATCAGCCGCTTGGCGGAGTAGACCACGCTGGACGCGTCCTTCAGCAGCGTCGCTCGCGCTCCGTTGCCCACCACGAAGCCGTGCTGATCGGCATCGAACGCCACCACCGAAGGCACCAGCCGGTCGCCGTCCTCGCCGGGAATGATGGTCGGCTGATCGCCCTGCATGAACGCGACCAGCGAGTTGGTCGTCCCCAGGTCGATGCCGACGACGCGTGCTGCGCTACCTTCCGCCATGTATTGCGTGTTCTCCCAAATTCTGTACCGCTTGCGCCGCGAGCCTGTGTTGATTGGATGTAATCTGGCGATCCACGATTCCTCGCCAGCCTCTATTGTCCTATAAACAGAGGTAGCCCATATCTGAAAATCCAGACATGGGCCACACCTTACGATTTCCACTTGCTCTTTCGAGCCTGTACACGGACGCGAAGGTCTTCAGAACTAAGTCGTCCGGCTCGCAACTCAGAAATATCCGTTAGCAATTCGGATAAATCCGACCTAGCCTCGGCGATGGACCTTGGCTCATTGGCCATTTCTTCAAAAAATACCGACGGAAAATGGTGCGCCAAAAACACAAGTTCAAGATGCGTGAGGACAAAGAGGGATGCAAGTCTGTCCACCGCGCTAACATTGGGACTATCCAGATGTTCGAAAACGCGCATGAAGCTTTCTCGCAAAACGGAAAAATCCCAGTGTGCGTGCGGCGCGAAACTCCAGGTGACGCTGCCAGTGTCAATACACCGGCAGATGTACGCGAGTGAAAAAAACTCGTCCATACCGGACCTGATTGTTCCCATCATGTAGTCAACATCGTCTGCGTTCGGCGTATCGCCAAATTTTACAAGGAAATCGTAGAAATCCCTCGCGATACAAATCGTCGTATGCAAATCTGATCGTATCTCGACGTGATCAAAAAAGCCTTCGGAACCGTCTACGATTGCATCTTCAATGTGCTCAACTTGATTCACTCTCAACTCCAGTCATTTGATCCGAGGTTGGCGAAGTTGTGGTCACGAGGCCCACATCTCAGAGTCGAGATGTGGGGCGCCCGGCGTCCGGCTTGTTTCGGTGGAGAGATTAGAGGAAGGCGACGGACTGGATCCCGGCGACGTCGAAGCGCTTGCGGCAGCGGATGTTCTTGCATCCCACCAGGTCGTCGGTGCGCACCATATAGCTCTGCGCCTTGGCGAAGCGGGCGCGGTCCCGCTCGTCGGCGCCGCGCGGCACCTGCGCCTTCTTGCGGCGGACAAGCCATCCAATCTGGTACTCGCCTGGCTGGCCGCAGTGCGGACAGGTCATGGTATGCGTGCGCTGCTCGGGTTTTTCGTCGAAAAAGTCGCGTTCTTCCATGTTGGGACCCTCCCGGATTGGCCGCCCGCCGGTTCGCCGCGCCAATCCTGGCCATACTGGTGTAATGAAAAGTATTGCATAATCAGTGCTGCGGCGCAGCGTGTCATTTTGCGCGGCGCAGTGGTTCGTTTGCGCGAGGTCTGCGATGAGCAAGGCGAAGAAGCGGGTCTTCTCGGTGGTCAAGGCGGTCAAAGAGAACGCGCGCACTCGCGTCGGCCCGGTGCCGCCGGAGCGCGTCATCCCCGACCCCAAGCAGAAGGCTACCGCCAAACCAAAGCACAAGAAGACGCTAGCGGATTTGTTGAGCGGCAGTTCCGAAGGCGACGAGGGGTGAAGCTCGCCGCGATTCTGTAAACTGGACAGATGAGTCAGCAGGAGTTCGTCCTGATCCTCTTCCAGGTGGTGGTCCTGGTGCTTGCCTTCTCGGTGCACGAGAGCGCGCACGCCTACGTGGCCATGCGCCTGGGCGACCCGACGGCCTACATGCTGGGGCGCGTCACGCTGAACCCGGCGAAGCACCTCGATCCGCTGGGCTCGGTGCTGGTTCCGCTCATCTCGCTGGTCTATGGCGGATGGCTGATCGGCTGGGCCAAGCCCTGCCCGGTGACCACGCGCAACTTCCGCCACCTGCGCCGCGACGACATTCTGGTCTCAATGGCCGGGCCGGCCAGCAACCTTGCCATGGCCACCGTCGCTCTCCTGTTGCTGATCGTCTTTAAACATGCGGCGCCGGGAGGCCTGTTTACCATCGCTGCTGCGATGGCGACCGCAAACCACGTTCCGGTGGATGTCGGCGCGTTTCCGCTTTTTCCGGTGGCCATGCTGCTCTACTACGGCGTGCTGATCAACCTGCTGCTGCTTGTCTTCAACCTGATCCCGATCCCGCCGCTGGACGGCAGCCATGTTCTGCGCCACTTTCTGCCCTACCGCGTGGAGCAGGTGTACAACCAGATCGGGATGTACGGCCTGATCGTCCTGTTGCTCTTTGGCGGACATTGGATCGCGAGCTTCTATTATCCGTTGATGGGCGTCTACGACCGGCTGCTGCTCTCGCTGTAGACGGGCCGCATCCTGTACGCTTTGGACTGAGAACATTATGAGCGAAGAGACGAGACAACCGGTACCGCGGCGCGTACTGAGCGGCATGAGGCCCACTGGCAAGCTGCACCTGGGCAACTACATGGGCGCGCTGAAGAACTGGGTGGAGTTGCAGAACGCGACCCACGCCGGCGGCGCGCCGAAGTACGAGTGCTTCTTCTTCATCGCGGACTACCACGCGCTCACCACCGACTACGCCGACACCAGCGTACTGAAGGAGAATGTGCGCGAGGTCGCGCTGGATTTTCTCGCCGCTGGGCTCGATCCCAAACGCTGCACCATCTTTGTGCAGAGCGATGTTCCGGCGCACGCCGAGCTGAGCCTGCTGCTGGGGATGATTACGCCGCTCAGTTGGCTGGAGCGCGTGCCCAGCTACAAGGACCAGCAGGAGCAGCTCAAGGAGAAGGACCTCGGGACGTTTGGCTTTCTCGGCTATCCGCTGCTGATGAGCGCGGACATCCTGGTGTACCAGGCGGACTTCGTGCCCGTGGGTCAGGACCAGGCCGCACACGTCGAGATCACGCGCGAGATCGCGCGAAGGTTCAACCATTTTTACAGCGGTGGCAATCAAGAGATTCTGCCCGAGCCGAAGGTGTTGCTGACGCCGAGTCCCAAGCTGCCGGGCACCGATGGACGCAAGATGTCGAAGAGCTACGGGAACACGATCCTGCTCAGCGACCCGGAGCCGGAGGTGCGCGCCAAGCTGAAGACCATGGTGACCGATCCGGCGCGCATCCGGCGCACCGATGCAGGCAACCCGGACGTCTGTCCGGTCTTCGATCTGCACAAGGTCTTTTCCTCGCAAGAGACGCAGGCCGAAGTCCGCGCGGGATGCACTTCGGCGGGGATCGGCTGCATCCAGTGCAAGGGCTGGCTGGCCGATGCGGTGGTCAAAGAACTGGCGCCGATCCAGCAGCGGCGGCAGCACTTCGAGGCGCATCCCGAAGAAGTTGCTAAGATACTCGACCAGGGCGCGGTGCGGGCCAACGCACGCGCCGAGCAGACGATGCAGCAAGTGCGCGCTGCGGTGGGGCTGGAATAGCGATGGCGAAGAAGACGCAGAACGACGCGACCCATGACGAGCCAAGCAGCAGCGCGGCCGAAGCCGTCGCAGCCACGACTCCCGCAGTTGAAGCCGGCGAGGCGATTGAGCCGGTGGGAGAGACGCTGGTGTTGGAGCCGGGGCCGGTCGTTCCCGCCGATGAGCCGACGCGTGCCGATACGACAGCGGCGCAGGCAGAAGCTTCGCTCTCGCCGTTCTCGGTGACCGTGGGGCAGGTCTACGACGGCCCGCTGGACCTGCTGCTGGACCTGATCCGCAAGCAGAACATCGACATCTACGACATTCCCATCGCCCTGATTACGGCGCAGTTCCTGGACTACTGCCACCAGTTGCGGCAGACCGACGTGGATTCGGCGGGCGAGTTCATCTATATGGCGTCGCTGCTGATCCACATCAAGTCGAGGACGCTGCTGCCGCGCGATCCCTCGGATGTGGCGGGGGCGGACGCCGAGGACCCGCGCCGCGAGCTGGTGGAGCGGCTGCTGGAGCACGAGCGTTTCAAGGCCGCCGCGCAGATGCTGACGCAGAAGCAGCAGATCGAAGAGGCAACCTGGTCGAACCCCGGAATGCGCTCGTTTCTGCGCGACGAGACGGGCGGCGACGAGGCGGGCGCCGGCGACGAGCAGGAGATTGCGGCGGACACCGTGGATCTGGTGCGCGTCTTTCAGCAGGTGCTGGAGCGGCTGCGCGAGCGGCCCGTGCTGGACGTGGACGAGGAGTCGGTGACCGTGGCGCAGATGATCGACTATGTGAAGCAGCGGCTAATCATGGAGGACCGCCCGGTGAGCCTGCGGCGATTGCTGCAGCGCACGCACTCGGAGCGGGCGCTGATCTGCATGTTTCTGGCCATGCTGGAGTTGGTGCGGTTGCAGGCGGTGCTGTTGCACCAGCCGCACGAGCTGGGCGACATTCTGATCAAGAAGGCAGACAGCTTCGACCTGGTCTTTGCCGGTGAGGCGCCGGCGCGGGACGACTGGCGGTAGCCCGGCTGCACGATATTCGATTTCTGCTGTGCGGTATTCGTCCTTCGCGCCCTGTTGTCCACAGTCCGCCGGGCCGTCCGGTCCATTTATAAGCAGTTGATTAATATGCTGGTTAGATTGTGTCTGGATGTGCGTTTGGAGCGGGTGGAGGTTGCGGAACGACTGAATCTTTCATGGAACTGTAACATTTCTGCAGTGTGAATAGAGTAGCGTTAGCTGTGGATCGGCAATTCAAGTTAGGTGATTCATGGCCACGCCCGCCACGCTGCCCCAGCCCTCGATTCTCGAAGAGAAGATACTCGCAGACAATCTGAAGAAGTCGTCCACCGGTAAGATCGGCGTAGGGATATTTGCGCTGATTTTGGCGGGTGGTCTGATCTATATCACGGCGCAGGTGTGGGGCGACCTTTCGGTCGTCCATACGGTGCATCTGTTTCCATACCTGCTGCTTGGGCTGGCCTTGCTGATTGCGCTGGGGTTCGAGTTTGTGAACGGGTTTCACGATACGGCGAATGCGGTGGCGACGGTGATCTATACCCACTCGCTGGAGCCGCATATTGCTGTGGTTTATTCCGGAATCCTGAATTTTGTGGGGGTGATGCTGAGCTCGGGCGCGGTGGCCTGGGCGATCGTATCGCTGCTGCCGGTGGAGCTGATTATGAAGGGGAGCTCGGGTTCGAGCTTCGCCATGGTCTTTGCCCTGCTGGTGGCGGCGATCCTGTGGAACCTGGCTACGTGGTACCGGGGACTGCCGGTGTCCAGTTCGCATACCATGATTGGGTCGATCCTGGGCGTGGGCCTGGCGTACCAGTTGATGATGGGGAACTCGGGAACCTCGGGCGTGGCCTGGGAGCAGGTGAAGAAGGTCTTTGCGGCGCTGTGCTTCTCGCCGGTGGTGGGGTTTGTCGCGGCGGCCCTGGTGTTTCTTCTCTTCAAGCTGTTGGCGAGGGACCCGCGGCTGTATCAGGCCCCGAAGGGAGCCGCGCCGCCGCCGTTTTACATCCGCTGTCTACTGATTCTGACCTGCGGTGGGGTGAGCTATGCCCACGGCTCCAACGACGGCCAGAAGGGCATGGGGTTGATGATGCTGATCCTGGTGGGCACGGTTCCCACGGCCTACGCGCTGAACCATACCATCGGCGCCAGCCAGGTGCAGGCGTTCGCGGTGGTTTCCACGCAGGTGGCCGGTGCGCTGGACCATTATGCGCAGCCGGGGACGGTGGTGCAGAACGCCGATTCCGAGCTGACGAACTTTGTCAGCACCAAAAAGTACACGCCGGGGGTGACGCTGGCGCTGCAACAGATGGTGCTGGAGATCCGCAACGAGACGACGCAGTACGGGACGCTCGAGGGCGTGCCGCAGGGGATGCAGGCCAATGTGCGCAACCAGATGTACCTGACCAGCGAGACGCTGCGGCTGATGGCCAAGAGCGGCGGGCCGCAGATGTCGGCGGCGGATGCTAAGATCGTCGCCAACTATACGGGCTATCTGGACAAATCGACAAAGTTTATTCCCTCCTGGGTGAAGGTTGCGGTGGCGCTGGCGCTGGGGCTGGGCACGATGATCGGATGGAAGCGGATCGTGGTGACGGTGGGCGAGAAGATCGGCAAGGCGCGCATGACCTATGCGCAGGGAGCTTCGGCGGAGCTGGTTGCCATGGCGACGATCCTGGCGGCGGGCACATTCGGCCTTCCGGTGTCCACGACGCATGTGCTGAGCTCGAGCGTGGCGGGGACGATGGCGGCCAATCGCAGCGGGTTGCAACGGGCCACGATTCGCAACATCACGGCTGCGTGGGTCTTCACACTGCCCGCGGCGGCGCTGCTCTCCGGCGGGCTCTTCTGGCTCTTCAACTCGCTGGCGAAGTAGAGGGAAGGCAAGGTTGAGGAGTTGCGTAACACCGATTTCCATTGAGAACACACCCTTCTGTGAGCAGGAAGACGCGGGGGTTTTTCTGTGCGCGGGCCACTCGTCTCGGCGCACAGGCCGCTGGGTTGATATGCTAGCCTCTGACACTAACCATGAGCCTGAAAGCTAAGATCGAAGCTGTAATCTATGCCTCCGAAGAGCCGGTGACGCTGGCGCAACTGGTGGGACTGCTGGGCGATGAAGCGCAGGCCGAGCTGGACCGCTCGGTTTCGGCGCAGCAGACGCTCTCGCTGAACGAGCTGGAAGCGGCGGAGGCAGACCCGGCGCTCGGGCCGGAGTTCGATGCGGACAATGCAGGGCCTGTCGCGGAGGCTGGCCTGCCAGCCGCGCCAGACTCTGCCGATTCGCCGGGTAACTCCGACGCGGACGAGGCCAGCGGCGTTCTTGCAATGGAGCCGGACCCGCAGACTGCGGAGCAAACAGGTTCGGCTGCGGACTCGGCTGCGGACTCCTCTGCGTTCGATGCGGCTGCGGCTGCGGCTGCCGCGCGGGCGGAGCGGTCGCGCCTGGCCCGGCTGCGCGCGCACTTTCGCGTGCTGCTGGACCAGTTGATCGCTGAGTACGCGGCGCCGGAATCGGACCACGGGTTGGAGATTCGCGAGGTCGCCGGCGGCTTCCGTTTTGCCACCAAGCCGGAGTACCACGACGCGGTGCGCGGGTTCGTGAAGACGTTGAAGCCGCCGCTGAAGCTGACGCTGCAATCGCTGGAGACCCTGGCCGTGGTGGCCTACAAGCAGCCGGTGACCGCGCCGGAGATCTCGGAGATTCGCGGCGTGGACTCCAGCGCCGTGCTTGGTTCGCTGCTGGCGCGCAAGCTGATTGCGACGGCGGGGCGCAAGCATGTGATCGGGCGGCCCATCCTGTACAAGACGACGCGCGAGTTCCTGCTCAAATTCGGGCTGAAGGACGTCTCCGAGCTGCCCTCGATCGAGGAGTTCGAGAAGATGGCGGGGCAGTTGGCCGAGCAGGAGGAGATGGCGATGGAGCACGAGCCGCCTGCGCCGCCCGAGCCAGCCGAAGAGCCAGAGCCACACGCGCTGGAGCCGGAGGAAGATGCGTCCGGCCCATCATCTGTCGAGGCTGGCATTCAGAGCGGCTCTTAGTTCGCCGGAAGGCGTATCGCAGCAGATCAGGCGTTTGCAATTGAGGTATTCGCGGCACGGATAAAGCCCTGCCTTATGCAAGACAACCTGGCCATGACATGTGGCTAACACACGACCGCGATGAGTCAGTCCGCGGACAGAAGGATGAGGCAGGGGATGACGAAGACGATGGGTGGGGATGGTGGTTTTCCTGAGGTAAAGGGCGAGCGGCTGCAGAAGATTCTTGCCGGCGCGGGCGTGGCCAGCCGGCGCAAGGCCGAGGAGATCATCCTGGCTGGGCGGGTGCAGGTGAACGGCAGGGTGGTCTGCGAGCTGGGCACGAAGCATGACGCCGCGCACGACCACATCCGCGTGGATGGCAAGCTGCTGAAGGGGCCGGAGGTGCGGCGCTACTACCTGCTGAACAAGCCGAGGGGCTATGTAACGACGCTGGACGACCCGCAGCGGCGGCCGACCGTGATGGATCTGATGATGAAGCCAAAATCTGGGCCGCATGGCGACCGGGTGCGGCTCTATCCCGTCGGCCGGCTGGACTATCTCTCCGAGGGATTGTTGTTGATGACCAACGACGGCGAGCTGGCCAACGCGCTGACCAAGGCGGCGGCGGGCGTGGAGAAGACCTACCTGGTGAAGGTGAGCGGAGTGCCTGCGGCGGCGGGGCTGGAGCAGATTCGCCGCGGGATCGTGATCGACCGCGGGCGGCTGGACGAGGTGAGGGCCGGGCGCCGCGACCGCATTGTGACCGCTCCGGCGCGGGTGGAGCTGGTGCGCGGAGGCGACAATCCCTGGTACCAGGTGACCCTGACCGAGGGGCGCAACCGCCAGTTGCGCAAGATGTTCGAGGAGATTGGCCACCACGTGGAGAAGATCCGGCGGATTGGCTACGGCGCGCTGCGGCTGGATGTTCCGCCGGGCGAGTTCCGCGAGCTGACGCCGGGCGAGGTGATGGCGCTGGACCGCGCAGCCAAGGGCAAGAAAGTGGTTCCCAGGAAGCGCGTGCCGGAGTTCGCCCAGTTGAAGGCCCCGGAGAAGAAGAAACGACGGCAGTTGTGAGTTGCCGGTTGTTAGTTGAAGACGGCGAAGTTTGGGGGGAGCGGGCGAGTTCGGCGAGAGCAACTACGCCGCCGGAAGCGGGTTCTAACCTGGAAATGAGCGGCGAATGAGCGAACGACTGAGGCCTGTGCGCGCGAATCGGGCGGAGTTGTGGCCCGGGCGTGGCAGGGTGGGGTTGGCGAACTAGTACATGACCCAAATGGGGTTTGACGAGAGTGGGTCGATGAGCCTAGAAATACACGCGGCCCTAATGGAACTCGCTTTTTTTAATACTGCGTAGAAGACAAAATGGAGGCTGATGCATCCAAATAGAGCCATCGGCAGAAGCACCGAACCGGGGCGACGAACAGGAGAGCGAAGCCGGGCGGAGATTGCCCGATAGAGAAAAAGGCAACCACCAGCTTGCGATAGGAAACCCCCTCCGAGCAGCTCTGGGGCAGTAAAGGAGCAATTCACAGTGGCAATTGAACACGCAACATTTGGAGCTGGATGTTTTTGGGGCGTTGAGGCCCGATTTGCAGAGATTCCGGGAGTCATCGACACGGCGGCAGGGTACGCAGGGGGCGATCTGGAGCACCCCACCTACAAGGACGTGTGCAGCGACCACACCGGACACGCCGAGGTGGTGGACGTGACCTTCGATCCGTCGCGCGTCTCCTTCGATACGCTGCTGGATGCGTTTTTTGCGATGCACGATCCGACGCAGGTGAACCGTCAGGGGCCGGACTGGGGCTCGCAGTACCGCAGCGTCATCTTTGCCCATTCCGACGACCAACTCTGGCAGGCGAGGGCGAAGATCGCCGAGCTGAATGCGACCGGCGCCTATCGCAGGCCGATCGCGACGCAGGTGATGCCGGCCTGCGCCTTCTGGAAGGCAGAGGAGTTCCACCAGCGCTACCTGGAAAAGCGCGGCATGGTGAGCTGCCAGATCTAGGTTCGAGGTTCGAGGTACGAGGTTTTAGGCGGCAGCCCGGGGCGGGGCGGGAACGAAGTAGCTTCGGCGAATCCAGAAGGCGACGTTGACCAGACTGATGAGGGCGGGGACTTCGATGAGCGGGCCGACGACTCCGACGAAGGCCTCGCCGGAGTTGAGGCCGAAGACGGCGACCGAGGCGGCGATGGCCAGTTCGAAGTTATTGCCCGCGGCGGTGAACGAGAGCGCGGCGGACTGCGCGTAGTCCGCGCCCAGCCGCTTGCCCATCCAGAAGCTGACCAGAAACATGATGAGGAAGTAGAGCACCAGCGGGAGCGCGATGCGGGCCACGTCCAGCGGCAGGCGCACGATGAGATCGCCCTTCAGCGAGAACATGACCACGATGGTGAAGAGCAGCGCGATCAGGCTGAGCGGGCCGATGCGCGGCAGGAAGTGCGCGCGATACCAGTCTTCTCCTTTGCGGCGAATGAGGAGGGTGCGGGTGAGGAATCCGGCCACAAACGGGACTCCGAGATATAGGCCCACGCTGCGCGCGATCTGCCCGATGCCGATGGCGACAACGCTCGCCGCAAGGCCAAACCAGCGGGGGATCACGGTGAGAAACGCCCAGGCGTAGAGGCTATAGAAGAGGACCTGGAAGATGCTGTTGAGGGCGACCAGGCCGGCGACGTAGTCCGTGTCTCCCTCGGCCAGCTCGTTCCACACCAACACCATGGCGATGCAGCGGGCTATACCGATCAAAATGAGGCCGCGCATGTAGGCGGGCTCGCCGCGAAGGAAGACGAGAGCCAGAAGGAACATCAGGATGGGGCCGATGATCCAGTTCTGCGCGAGCGAGAGAGCGAGGACGCGCCGGTTGCGGAAGACTTCGCCGAGTTTTTCGTAGCGCACCTTGGCCAGCGGGGGAAACATCATGACGATGAGGCCGATGGCAATGGGGATGTTGGTGGTCCCGCTCTGGAAGCGGTTGACGAAGACCGAGACGTGTGGCACGAAGTGTCCGAGGGAGACACCGATGGCCATGGCGAGAAATATCCAGAGCGTGAGGAAGCGATCCAGGAAGGAAAGGTGCTTGCGCTGGAGCGGAGCGCAGCTTTGGCCCTGGGTGTGCGGCGTAGGAGGCATGACTAACGGGCCTTCCGCCTACGGGTGCGGGCGGCGGCGGACGGCGCGGGTGCTGCCTGCAGGGCTGTGAACTTCGCCGGAGTGCAACAGGCCTTGCCGAGGCGGGCGCGGTCTGCCTGCATGGCGCGGTCCTGCTTGAGCCAGGCCAGCGTCTGGCGCAGAAGCTGCGCGGCGCCGGCGTCCGCGGGCGGCGTGATGCGGTAGTGCATCCACTTGCCCTCGCGCCGCGCCTCGACGATGCCCGCGCGGCGCAGGTAGGCCAGGTGGCGGCTGATCTTGGGTTGCGCCTGCTTGAGTATCTCCACGAAATAACAGACACAGAGCTCCTGGTCGCCCATCAGGTTGAGCAGGCGCAGGCGGGTGGCGTCTCCCAGGGCCTGGAAGAAGCGTTGCAAATTGCAGCACGGCGGATTGGGGCCTGGCGATTTTTTTGCCATGGTTTACTTATACGCCTTGCCGAATATGTTGGCAAGTAATATAGTCGCTTTAGCAGATATGTTTTCCGGAGGGGTCGGATGGCGCAGCAGGTCCTGGAGTCGGTACGAGCGAAGTATGGGGCGGTGGCGGAGAGCGGGCTATCGAGCAAGGACGCGGGAGTGAAGGCGGTTGCGCAGGCCTTCGGGTATTCGGCCGAGGAGTTGCGGTCGATTCCGGCGGAGGCCAATATGGGGCTCTCCTGCGGCAATCCCACGGCGACGGCCCACATTCAACCGGGCGAGGTGGTGGTGGATCTGGGCTCGGGCGGCGGGCTGGATGTGTTTCTGGCGTCGAAGATGGTGGGGCCGCATGGCCGCGCCATCGGTATCGATATGACGCCTGCGATGATCGAGCGGGCGCAGACAAATGCGCGGGAGGGAGGCTACACCAACGTCGAGTTTTATCTCTCCACCATCGACCGGATTCCGCTGCCGGATGCGTCGGTGGATTGCGTGATCTCGAACTGCGTGCTGAATCTGGCGCCCGACAAGCCGGCCGTCTTCCGCGAGATTGCCCGCGTGCTGAAGCCCGGCGGCAGGGTTGCAGTGAGCGATATTGCGCTGAAGCATGAGCTGCCGGAGGCCGTTGCCGAGAGCATGGCGGCGTACGTGGGGTGCATCGCCGGAGCGTTGCGGATTGAGGAGTATCGCGCGGGACTGCTGGCGGCAGGGTTCGAGCATGTGGAGATTGTGGACAGCGGCAAGGACCTGAACGCGTACGCCAAGGTGGAGAACCAGTCGGGCTGCTGCTCGCCGGCGATGGATAGCGGCGATCCGCTGAAGGTGATTGCGGAGCCATGTTGTACTTCTACAGCGAGACCGGAGGCTTCGCTACACGAGGAGTTGAAGACGCTGCTCGCGCTGTACGACATCAACGCGGCTGCGGCCAGCGTGAAGGTGTATGCAATCAAGGGTGGCGCGGGCGCGCAGGTCTAACGGTATTTTTACAGAGAGGCGTAGTGTGTTGCGCTACAAACAAAATACCGAGATTCCGGCCTTCGACTACGCTCAGACCGGAATGACGACTTCATGCTTTGAGGAGATGTGATGGCGCACTATAACGTTTTGTTTCTGTGCACGGGGAACTCCGCGCGGTCGATTCTGGCCGAGGCAATCATGAACCGCAAGGGCGCACCGAACTTCATCGCGTACAGCGCGGGGAGCCATCCGTCGGGCGCGGTCCGGCCGGAGGCGTTGCGGCAGTTGCATCTGGCCGGACTGAGCACCGAAGGGCTGCGCAGCAAGTCGTGGGACGAGTTTGCCGTGCCCGGCGCTCCGCGGATGCACTTCGTTTTCACAGTTTGCGACAACGCGGCGCGGGAGAGCTGTCCGCTGTGGCCGGGCCAGCCCATGACGGCGCATTGGGGCGTGCCCGACCCGGCGGCCGTGGTGGGCACGCCTGCGGAGATCGAGCGGGCCTATCGCGAGGCGTTCACGGTTCTGGAGAGGCGCATCTCGCTGATGCTTGCGCTGCCGCTGGCATCGCTCGATTCGCTGGCGATCAAGCGGGAGCTGGACAATATCGGCGGCGCGGGTCTGCCGGAGTAAGCGTTCGGAAGATCGGTTACGACTTGCGTTTCTATTCCCTGCCCCATAGCCTTTACGACATGAGTGCTTCCGTTTCCAATTCCGTGCCCGCTGCGTTTGCTTCGCTCACCTTCGATGAGAAGCTCGACCGGCTGGCCGAGGTCGCCGTGCGCGTGGGCCTGAATCTGCGCGCTGGCCAAGAGCTGGTGCTGACCGCGCCGACGGAGGCGCTGCCGCTGGTGCGGCGAATTACGGAACATGCGTACCGCGCGGGCGCGCTGCTGGTGACGACCTTCTACAGCGACGATCCCTGCGTGCTGGCGCGCTACGAAAATGCACTCGACGCCAGCTTCGACTACGCGCCCGTATGGCTGCACGATGCGATTGCAACCGCGTTCAAGAACGGCGCGGCGCGCATGGCGATTGCGGGCTCGAATCCTGCTCTGCTGGCCGGGCAGGACCCGGCGAAGGTCTCGCGCGCGAATGTTGCCGCATCGAAGGCGGCCAAGCCGGCGATGGAGTTGATCACGCGCCACGAGATCAACTGGACGATCGTTGCCTCGGCGACGCCGGAGTGGGCGAAGCTGGTCTTTCCCAACGAGCCGGTGGAGCAGGCGGTGGCGAAGCTGTGGGAGGCGGTCTTCACCGCGTCGCGGATTACGGGGGACGATCCCGTGGCCGACTGGATGGCCCACGGAGCGCGGTTGAAAGAGCGCGTGGACACGCTGAACGCACGGCGTTACGCGGCGCTGCACTTCAAGTCCGCAGACGGCGAGACCGATCTGCGGGTCGGACTGGCGGACCAGCATCTGTGGACAGGCGGAGGAACGACCGCGGGCAACGGCGTGTACTGCCAGCCCAATATTCCCACCGAGGAGTGCTTCACCACGCCGCACAAGGAGCGCGTGGACGGCGTGGTGCGGGCGTCGAAGCCGCTCTCGCACCAGGGGACGCTGATCGAGAACATCCGCTGCCGCTTCGAGGGCGGCAGGATTGTGGAGGCCACGGCGAGGGCGGGCGAGGACGCGCTGAACCGGCTGATCTCCACCGACGACGGCGCGCGGCGGCTGGGCGAGGTGGCGCTGGTTCCCGCCTCGTCACCGATTGCGGCGGCGGGGATTCTCTTCTGGAGCACGCTGTTCGATGAGAACGCAGCCAGCCACATTGCGCTGGGGCAGGCCTACTCCACGTGCCTGATCGGCGGCGAAAAGATGAATGAGGAGGAGCTGGCCAATCTGGGCGCAAACTCCAGCCTGATCCACGTCGACTGGATGATCGGCTCGGAGACGATGGACGTGGACGGCATCACTGCCAGCGGCGCGGCTGAGCCGCTGATGCGCGCTGGCGAGTGGGTGTAGCCGCAGGCGACGACTGCAATTTCGCGGAGTAATCCACGAATTCCACTGCGCGAAAGAGGTAAACTGACACTCACCATGGAACTCTCCGGTTGTGGCACAGCTCTGGTAACACCCTTCCTCGCGGACGGCAGTCTGGACGAGGCTGCGCTGGTCCGCCTGGTGAACTGGCAGATCGAATCGGGCGTCAACTTCCTGGTCGCATGCGGAACGACAGGCGAGGCCTCGACGATGTCCGAGGCCGAGAATGTGCGCGTCATCGAAACCACAGTGAACACCGCGGCGGGGCGCGTGCCGGTCTTCGGCGGATGCACCCACAATGCCACCAGCGAGGCCGTCACACGGGCGAAGAAGCTGGCGAAGATTCCCGGGCTGGACGGCATTCTCACAGCGAACCCATACTACAACCGGCCCGGCCAGGAGGGCCAGTTCCAGCACTTCCGCGCGATTGCCGAAGCAGTAGCTCCGCTGCCCATCCTGCTGTACAACATTCCGTCGCGCACGGGCACCAACATGGAGCCGGCGACGGTGCTGCGGTTGGCCGAGCTGCCCAACGTCATCGGAGTCAAGGAGTCGAGCGGCAACATCGCGCAGATTGCCGAGATCATCCACAACGCGCCCGCGGGCTTCCAGGTCTTCTCCGGCGATGACGCAATGACTCTGCCCGTGATCGCACTGGGCGGCGCGGGCGTGGTCTCGGTTGCGTCGAACGCGATTCCCGCGCAGATGGCGCAGATGGTGCAGGCCGCGCTGGCCGGGGATTGGGCGAGGGCGCGCGAGATCAACCGCCATTTCTTCCGCCTGATGCAGGCGCACTTCTCGGAGCCGAGCCCCGCGCCGGTGAAGGCGGTGCTGGCGCTGATGGGCCACGGCGAAGACCACCTGCGGCTGCCCATGGTCCCGGTGACAGCAGCCACGCGGCAGAAGCTGGAGAAGCTGCTGGGCGAGCTTGACCTGCTGGCGCGCGCGTAGGTCCCGCGTATGCTGTAGCCGCTCGCAGCTCCATGCAACTGCTGCATTGCGATGCGCCGCATTGCCGCGTTCCCGCTACAATCGGAGCAGACCATGACAACCGCAAGCCTCGAATCCAGAATCGAAGAGTCTTTTGCCGCGGGCGCTGATACCGTCAGCGATGTGGACGCGCTCGACACGTTCCTCGAACTGCGCAACGCGCTCGAAGCAGGCACGCTGCGCGCGACGGAGCCGGATGCGGCTGCGCCCACGGGATGGCGGGTGAATGCGTGGGTGAAGCGCGGCATTCTGCTCGGATTTCGCATCGGCGCGCTGACCCAGATGAGTGGCGGCGGCGCGCTCAGCTTCCTCGACAAGGCGACCTACCCGGCGCGCAGCTTCACGCCGGAGGACGGCGTGCGCATCGTTCCCGGCGGCAGCTCGGTACGCTCGGGCGCGCATGTGGCGCGCGGCGTGGTGATGATGCCGCCGGCGTACATCAACGTTGGCGCGTACGTGGACGAGGGAACGATGGTGGACTCGCACGCTCTGGTGGGCTCGTGCGCGCAGATCGGACGCCGGGTGCATCTGTCGGCCGGGGCGCAGATCGGTGGCGTGCTGGAGCCGGTCAACGCCAGCCCGGTAATTATTGAGGACGATGTACTGGTGGGCGGAAATACAGGGGTGTACGAAGGGACGATCGTGCGGCGCGGCGCGGTGCTGGCGGCGGGAACCATCCTGACGCGGGGCACGCCGGTCTACGATGTGGTGCACCGCACGATCCTGAAAGCGACTCCAGCCACGCCGCTGATCATTCCCGAGGGCGCGGTGGTGGTTCCCGGCTCGCGCGCGGTGCCCGCAGGCTACGGCAGGCAGATGAACCTGAGCGTCTACACGCCGGTGATTGTGAAGTATCGCGACGAGAAGACGGACCTATCTACGACGCTGGAAGAGCTGCTGCGGTGATCCACGCGGCACACCTGATAAACTCAAGGTAAATGGCACAAGATAAATTACGCATCATTCCCCTGGGCGGCCTGGGCGAGTTCGGCATGAACTGCACCGCCCTGCGCTGGCAGGACGAGATCATCGTCATCGATGCCGGCCTAATGTTTCCCGAAGAAGAGCTGCTGGGCGTCGATATCGTGGTGCCCGACATCAGCTACCTGACCGAGAACCGCGAGAAGGTCCGCGCGATTGTGTTGACGCACGGGCACGAGGACCACATCGGCGGGCTGCCATGGATCCTCTCCGAGCTGAACGTGCCGGTCTACGGCACGGAGTTCACTCTGGCGCTGGTGGAGGGCAAGCTGGAAGAGCACCATCTGCTGGACGACGCGGAGCTGATCGAGATTCTGCCTGGGCGGCGCTTCACGCTGGGGCCGTTCTCCATCATGCCCATCCGCGTGACGCACAGCCTGGTGGACTGCGTGGCGCTGGCCATCCATACGCCGGTGGGCGTGGTGGTGCACAGCGGCGACTTCAAGATCGACCTCTCTTCTCCGGACGGCAAGCCGTTCGACCTGCACGCGTTTGCCGAGCTGGGCAAGCAGGGCGTGCTGTGCCTGCTGCAGGACTCGACCAACGTGGACCGGCCCGGCTACACGCCGAGCGAACGCGCAGTGCGTCCGCGGCTGGACGAGATCTTTGCCCAGACCAAGAAGAAGCTCTTCTTCAGCTGCTTTTCCTCGTCCATCCACCGCATACGGATTGCGATGGAGCTGGCCGACGCGCATGGGCGCAAGGTGGCGGTCATCGGGCGCTCGCTGGACAACTCCACGGAGATCGCGCAGGACCTGGGCTATCTGGACCCGCCGCCGGGCCTGGTCATCAATCCCGGCCAGTTGCGCGACATGCCCGCCAACAAGGTGCTGGTGATGATCACCGGCACGCAGGGCGAGCCGATGTCGGCGCTCTCGCGCGCGGCGGTGAACAACCACAAGTACGCGCACATCGAAGCGGGCGACACCGTGGTGCTTAGCTCGAGGATCATCCCCGGCAACGAAAAGTCGATCTACCGCATGATTGACCACCTGGAGCGCCGCGAGGCAAAGGTCATCTACGACGACGGCACACAGGGCCTGATCCACGTCAGCGGGCACGGATCGCAGGAGGAGATGCGGCTGATGATCAACCTGATGCGGCCCAGGTTCTTCATTCCCATCCACGGCGACTATCGCCACCTGAAGCGCCACGCGGAGCTGGCAGGGGCCATGGACGTGGTGGAGAAGGTGATTCTGCTGGAGGACGGCGAGATTCTGGAGCTGGACAAAAACTCCGCCGCCAAGAACGGCAAGGTCGCCGTGGGCCGCGTCTGCATCGATGCCGGCGGCTCGATCGATGTGGTGGAGGACATCATCCTGCGCGACCGCCAGCACATCGGCGAGGGCGGCATTGTGCTGCCCATACTGACCATCAACAAGCGCACCGGCAAGGTCGAGGTGGCGCCGGAGATCGTCATGCGCGGGTTCTCCGTCGAAGACCCGGAGCTGATCGCCGAGGCGCGCCAGGTGGTGCAGCGCACGCTGGAGGCCTCCAGCGACGAGGAGAAGGCCGACTACGGAGTCATCAAGGAGAAGGTGCGCGGCGACCTGAAGCGCTACATCCAGAAGAACATGAGCCGTAGGCCGCTGATCATGCCGGTCATCATGGAGGTATGAGCGGTTTGAACAATCAAATTGAAACGCGAGGGCCAATCGGCTCTCGCGTTTTTATTTGCCACGATGGATGTAGCGACGACCTGAGAGATGGTACTGGCCGCTGAGGACGCGCGCGATGGCCTCCGGGTAGGCGATGTGCTCCTGCTCCAGAATGCGGGCTGAGAGGCTCTCCGCGGTGTCCTCGTCCAGCACCGGAACCACGCGCTGCAGAATGATGGCGCCGTGATCGACGGCCTCATCCACAAAATGGACGGTGCATCCGGACACCTTGGCGCCGAACTCGAGCGCCTGGGCCTGCGCGTCGAGCCCGGGAAAGGCGGGCAGCAGCGCGGGATGGATGTTCAGGATGCGGTTGGGGAAGGCGCGCACAAACTCCGGCGAGATGATGCGCATGTACCCGGCCAGGCAGACCAGATCGACGCGATGCTGGCGCAGCGCGGCGACGACCTCGGCGTCGTGCTCGGCGCGCTTGCGCCCGGCGGATGGAATAGCGATGGCGGGAAGGTCTAGCTTGCGCGCAGATTCGAGGCCGGCGGCGTCGGGCAGGTTGGAGAGGACGATGGCGATCTCCGCGCCGGGGAGACGGCCCTCGCGGACCGCCTCGGCGATGGCCAGAAAGTTCGAACCGCGTCCAGAAAGCAGAATCCCAAGTCGCTGCAAGCCGTGCCTCCTCCTTCAACCGGCCTCGCATCGGGTGCGAGGCCGCCCCTTTGCATCGTACTGCATTCGGAGTCGCCGATTGGAGGTTGCGAGGGCAGAGAGCGACGAATCTTCTTCTTTTGCCGCTTCGGGTACGGCGAGATTTTCCGCCGCCGCAGGAGACACCGCACTCCCCGCTGCGATACCGTCGAGAGATGCCCCGTCCCCGCCAAAGACCGCGCCCTCCCCGCTACGACTCTGCGCTCGCCTGCCGCGAGCTCTCTGCCGCCGACCCCAGGCTCGCCCGCCTCATTGCCCGCGCCGGGCCCTTCACCCTGCGCCTGGCCAGCGCGCAGTCGCCCTTCGAGGCGCTGGTGGAATCCATCGTCTACCAGCAACTGCACGGCAAGGCCGCGGCCACGATTCACCGCCGCCTGCTGGAGGGCTTCGCGCCGGTCTGCGGAGTGGGCGCGAAGGGCGATCCGATCCACTTCTCCGCCGAGCACCTGATCGACTGCCCCAACGAACAACTGCGCGCCGCCGGCCTCTCGCACAACAAGAGCCTGGCGCTGCGCGACCTGGCCGCGAAGACGATCGACGGCACCGTTCCCACGCTGGCGCGCATCCGACGCATGACGGACGAGGCGATCATCGAGCATCTAACCCAGGTGCGCGGCATCGGGCGCTGGACGGTGGAGATGCTGCTGATCTTCCGCCTTGGCCGTCCCGACGTTCTGCCGGTGAGCGACTACGGCGTGCGCAAGGGCTTCGCGCTGACCTTCGGCAAGCTGAAGCCAACGGACAAAGTGACCCCCGCCGATCTCCCCTCACCCGCCGCGATGGAGGCCCGTGCCGCACGCTGGCGGCCCTGGCGCTCGGTTGCAAGCTGGTATCTGTGGCGCGCCTGCGACCTGGCCAACGGCACCCTGACGCCCCGCCCCGGAGACTAGCCGATCCACCGGCTATATCGTTTGTTACGATTGGCGAAGCAGCAATCTACTTAGGTGCCGCATGCCCTCATTCGGATTAGCCCTTTCTGCCTGCATCCTCGCCGCCGCCGCTCTCGCCCAGCCTACTCCCGGTCCGGCCTCGCTCACCTTCGATGTCGCTTCCGTCCGGCCCAGCAAGTCCGGCGCCTCGCAGCACACCAATGTCCCACTCGATTCCGGCAACGTCTATACCACCATTAGTCCCGAGGACGCCCGCACCGCCGCCGGAGGCTTCCTTATCGCCACCCACCAGCCACTCTGGCGCTACATCTCGTTCGCCTACAAGCTCTCCGGAACACAGGAACTCGCCCTCCGCTTCAACATCTTCTCCGGAGTACCCAAATCGGGCGCACCCTTCTGGGTCACTGGCTCCTTCGACGCCCCGGCTGAGTTCTTCGACATTTCCGCGCGCGCGTCAGCCGATACGTCCATCGATCAGATGCGCCTGATGATGCAGGCCCTCCTCGCCGACCGCTTCCATCTGGTCGTCCACTACCAGACCGCCGATGCTCCTGTCTTTGCGCTGGTCCTCGCCAAACCCGGCGTCACTGGTCCCCACCTCCAGCCTCATCCCGCGTCGGACACCTGCATCGCTCCCACACCCGATCAGTCCTCAGCCCCCGCGCCTCGTTCCGCAGCCACCCCCTCTGCCATCGGCGATCTTCTGCCCGCCTGCGGCGTCATCGCGCACATTCCGTCTTCCGCCCCCGGCCAGCACTACGGTGGCCGCGCCATTCCGCTCACCCTCTTTGCCACCTCGGTCCCCACCATGACCGGCCTTGCCGCAACCCCGCGCCCCGTCGTCGATCAAACCGGCCTCTCCGGACTCTACGACTTAACCCTGACCTGGATGCACGATCCCACCGCGGAAGACTCCGCCATCTCCGACAACATCACCGCCTTCCGCGACGCCCTCAAAACCCAGCTCGGCCTGGAACTTAAATCCTCCCACGCCCCCATCAGCTTCCTCATCATCGACCACATCGAGCGGCCGTCGGAGAATTAGTAGAGTTCGCCGCGTTTGCCCCGCCCGGCGCGGGAGCCCCATATAATTCCATGGTGAAGTCTCGAAGCACTCCGAAGGACGCGAAACCAACCCCCTCATCCGCTGCTCCGACCCAGCGCTACGTCTGCGTGCATGGCCACTTCTACCAGCCGCCGCGCGAGAACCCCTGGCTGGAGACGGTGGAGGTGGAGGAGTCGGCCGCGCCCTACCACGATTGGAACGAGCGCATTGCAGCGGAGTGCTACGCTCCCAACGGCGCCTCGCGCATCACCAACCGCAAGGGCGAAATCGTGCGCATCGTCAACAACTACGAGCGCATGAGCTACAACTTCGGCCCCACCCTGCTCAAATGGATGGCGGAGAAGACTCCGCGCACCTATCGCACCGTCCTGGACGCCGACCGCACCAGCGCGCAGCGCTACGGCGGCCACGGCTCGGCCATCGCGCAGGTCTACAACCACATCATCCTGCCGCTGGCCAGCCGGCGCGACGCCGTCACGCAGGTCCGCTGGGGCATCGCCGACTTCGAGCACCGCTTCGGCCGCCGCCCCGAGGGCATGTGGCTGGCCGAGACCGCCGTCAACCGCAGCATTCTGGACCTGATGGCCGCCGAGGGGATCAAGTTCACCATTCTCGCTCCCCATCAGTGCGCGCGCGTTTGCCAGCTCGCAACGGACAACTGGCTTCCCACGCCGGACGCCACGGTCGATACGACCCATCCTTACCTGGTCCAGCTCGACGAGGGACGCAGCATCGCGGTCTTCTTTTTCGACGGCCCAGCCTCGCGCGCCCTCGCCTTCGAGGGCCTGCTGAACAGCGGCGAGGCCTTCGGCAGCCGCCTGCTGGACGGCTTCCGCGCGCCCACGCCTAACTCGCCCGCCAGGGTCGAACTGTCGCACGTCGCCACCGACGGCGAAAGCTACGGCCACCACCACAAGTACGGCGAGATGGCGCTCTCCTATGCCATGCACTGGATTGAGTCGAACGGCCACGCAACGCTGACCAACTACGGCGAGTTCCTGGAAAAGTTTCCGCCCGAATGGGAGGCCGAGGTGGTCGAGAACACCTCGTGGAGCTGCGTGCATGGCGTGGAACGCTGGCGCGCCAACTGCGGCTGCTACAACGGCAAGCCCGGCTTCAACCAGCAGTGGCGTGCTCCCCTGCGCGAGGCGCTCGACTTCCTGCGCGACGCCACCGCGCCGCTGGCCGAAGCGCTCGCCGCTCCTCTGCTGCTCGACCTGTGGAGTGCACGCGACGACTACATCCACATCGTCCTCGACCGCTCGCCGGCCTCCATCGACCGCTTCTTCGCACTCCACGCCAGGCGGCGCATCACGCCCGAAGAGCGCATCACTCTGCTTGAGCTGCTCGAGCTGGAACGCCACGCCCAGCTCATGTACACCAGTTGCGGCTGGTTCTTCGACGATATCGCGGGCATCGAGTCCATCCAGATCATCGCCTACGCCGGGCGCGTGCTGCAGCTTGCAGCCAAGCTCTTCGGCCCCGCCGGCGCCGCGCTGGAAGACCGCTTCCTGGAGATTCTCGCCCGCGCCAAATCCAACGTCACGGAGATGGGCGACGGCGCCAAGCTGTATCGCCGCTACGTCACCGGACTGCGCATCGGCCTGGAGCAGGTGGGCGCGCACTATGCCATCAGCTCCATCTTTCGCAGCTACCCTGAGGACGGCCAGCTCTTCTGCTTCGACCTGCACCGCGACTCGTACGAGAGCTTCACCTCCGGGCGCGGCAAGGTCGCCATCGGCCGCGCCCATCTGCGCTCGCGCATCACCGAGGAGAACGAGGAGATATGCTTCGCCGTCCTGCACCTGGGCGACCAGAACCTCTCGGCCGCCGTGCGCCGCTACTCCACCGACGGCCCGGATAACGGCGCAGCCTTTGCCGCCTTCGCCAACGACATCCGCAGAGCAATCCGGCGCGCCAATCTTCCCGAGGTGATCCGCCTCATCGACAGCTTCTTCGGCACCATCGCCTACTCGCTCACCTCGCTCTTCGCCGATGAGCAGCAGCGCATTCTGCGCACGATTCTCAACCAGACCCTCTCCGAGATGGAAGATTCGCTGCGCAAGATATACGAGGACCACGCCTCGCTTCTCCATTTCCTGACCGAGTCGGGCGTGGCCGCGCCGCCCGTGCTTGCCATCGCCGCCGACTTCGCCATCAACGCCAGCCTTCGCCGCGCCATCGAGGCGGACCACTTCGACGCCGCCGCCATCGAGGCGCTCTTCCTGCGCGCCGCCACAGACCACGTCGCCATCGATAGCGCCGCGCTCAGCTTCGCCGCCGCCGAGCGCATCAAGCGCGCCATGGTCCAGATCGAGGCCGCCGTCAACGCAGGCCGGTCCCCCGAGGCGTCCCTGCGCACCGCACTCTCCATCGCGCTGGCTCTGCGCACCATGCCCTTCGACGTCAACCTCTGGCAGGCGCAGAACATCTGGAACGAGCTCTTCCGCCGCGACGACAGAAGCAACTGCTCTCCAGAGTGCAAGCTCGCCTTCAAGAAACTCGGCGAAGCCCTCTACATCTGCGTCGACCAGCTCGCCATCGACGAAGACATCTCCGTCCTCTAACCCATGCCGCCCTCAACCGCGCCACAGATTCGCATTCCGAAGCGGCCGCTGGCCAACACTCTCCTCCTGCTCGCGCTCTGGATCATCTTTTACGCCAGCTTTACCCTCTTCACTCCGGAGCTGCTCGATGACGCCGACTCGGTACATGCCGAAGTCGCTCGCGAGATGCTTCTGCGCCATGACTGGGTCACGCTCTACGCCAACGGCATTCGCTACCTGGAGAAGGCGCCGCTGCTCTACTGGTCGATGGCCGCCAGCTTCAAGCTCTTCGGAGTCGGCGCAGCCGTGGCCCGCATTCCACTCGCGCTCGCGGTTCTGGCGCTCGCCTTCGCGGTGGAGACCTTCGCCCGGCGGGCCTTTCGCAGCGCCCGCGCCGGCCTCTACGCCGCGCTCATTCTGCTCTCCAGCTTCGGCTTTTTCCTCTTCACCCGCATCACCATTCCCGACGCGATGCTCTGCCTCTGGCTCACCCTTGCCCTGCTCTGCTTCTGGCTCATCGAACAACCACCAGAAGATCGGGTGCCCCATCCTTCGCAGCCTCATCGCGAAGGGTGGGATGTAGAAAGTCCGCGCCTCCTCTGCACCGCCTTCGCCGCCTGCTGCGCCCTCGGCGTCCTCACCAAGGGACTCATCGGCGCCGTCTTCCCCGTCGCAATCGTCCTGATCTATCTGCTGCTGACGCGCGGCCCGCGCGCCGCAATCGCCCGCATCTGCCAGCTCCATCCGCTCTCGTCGCTCGCCGTCTTTTTTGCAATCGCCGCGCCGTGGCACATTCTCATCGCGCTGGCAAACCCCACGCAGGGCCATCCCGGCGGTCTCACCTTCGCGCATGGTGCCCTCTCTGTGCCGCTCCCTACCGACGGCAACGTCCACGGCTGGCTCTGGTTCTACTTCGTCAACGAGCAGCTTCTGCGCTATCTCAACCTACGCGTCCCGCGCGACTACGACACCGTCCCGCTGTGGCTCTTCTGGGGCCTCTGCCTCGTCTGGCTGATGCCTTGGTCGGCGTTTGTCTTCAAAGCGCTCGGCTCTGCGGTTCCCTTTCGGATAGTTCACTGGCGGCAGCGTCTATGCACCTTTGCCCTCGACAGCCGCGAACGGGACTTGCTGCTCTTGGTGGTCTGGGCAGCCGTCCCCATGCTCTTCTTCTCCCTTTCCACGCGGCAGGAGTACTACATCCTTCCCGCTTTGCCCGCCCTTGCGGTCCTCATCGCTGGCTGGCTTGCGCAAGAATGCGATTGGAAGCCCCTAACGCAATCGGCAAGAAAAATCCGTCGCGCCAACCTCCGCGCGACCACCGTCCTCGTCGTCCTCGGCGCAATCTTCGCCGCCGCTGCATTCGTCTTCCTGCTGCGCACCCGCGCACCCGCGCCCTCGACCGATCTTGCAACCCTCCTGCAACAAAACCCAGCAGACTACGCCCTCAGCATGGGCCACTTCCTCGACCTCAACGCCCGCGCTCTCGGCCTCTTCCGGCTCCCGCTCGCGCTGGCCGCCGCCGCGCTCTTCCTCGGCCCGTTCGCCTCGTTCATCCTGCGCACGCGAGCGAAGCCACACGCCGCAACCCTCGCGCTCGCCGCTGGCTCCTTCGGCTTTCTCCTCGCCGCGCATCTAGGCCTGCAAACCTTCGCCCCGGTGCTCAGCTCGCAACAACTCGCCGCCGCAATTGCTCCGCAACTCCACTCCGGCGACCTTATCGTCATCCACCAGGAGTACGAGTTCGCCAGCACGCTCGGCTTCTATCTGCGCCGGCCCGGCTACATGCAACAGAACGGCCAGCCCGTCGCGATCGACCCCATCCACATCCTCGAAGGCCGCAGCTCGAACCTCTGGTACGGCAGCTTCTTCCGCGACGCGCCGGCAGTCTTCGAGACGCCGCAATCTCTCGCCGCAAAGTGGCCCGGCCCGCAGCGCATCTTCCTCTGGCAGGACCTGGCCAACCAGCCCAGCCCGCTGCCCGCCGCGCTAAGCCCGGTCTATGTCATCGCCAGCTCCGGAGGCAAAGAGATCGTCAGCAACCAACCCAACACGCCGCCCGAAATACTTAACACCGATCTACACCGATGAAACCGATTAACAACAATGTGGATGGAGTTCTGTGAAATTAACTTCATTTGAATCGGTGCATGTCGGTGTAGATCGGTGTTAAGCCTTTTCTTCGTTCGCTGGAGAAATTCGGCCGTTGTGCAGCCGGAACCGCTCGCCGCGCCAGACCACCGTATCGGACGCGTAGCTCCAGACCCAGAAGCCCAGCCCGAAAAAGTCTCTTAGCGGCAGCAGCCAGATGTCGCGCAGCACCTGCGCATCGCCCAGCACGCCGACGCCGACTGACAGCGCGACCGCGACCCGCGCCAGAACGACAAGGCTCAGTAGTGTAAAGCTCCACAGCGCGAATCCGCTGGCCACGCAGTTCAGCACAGCCCATGGAATGCAGTACGTGATTCCCAGCCCTAGGTAGCCCCATCGCCGCGCGTCGCGCAGGGTCCGCGCCCAGCGAATCTGGTGCTGGCAGAAGCAGCGCAGCCCATACGCAGGCACGGCGGTCTCCACCACCTCGCCGCATAGCTCGACCTTGTAGCCCGCCTGCGCGATGCGCGCGCCCATCTCGTAGTCGTCGGCCAGCGAGTCGACCAACGGCCCCAGCCCTCCCGCGCGGGTGAGCGCCACACGCGACATCGCCAGCGTCGAGCCAAGTCCGAAATGAATTCCACCTTCGAGCCTCCGCGCCGCCAGCACTCCCGCCATAAAGTCCGTCGCGATGCCCAGCGCCTCCAGCCGCGCCCATAGCGTCAGCGCCGCGCCCTCGATGGCGGCTCGGCCGCGATACAGCGCCGTCACCATCCCCACCTTCGCATCTTCGATACCGGCCGCGGCGCCGAAGCGCTCCATCACACGCGTCAGATACTTCGGCGAGACGCGTATATCGCTGTCGTTGATGAGGACAAATTCGTACTGCGCCTCGCCGAGCATCTGCACCAGGCTGCTCACCTTGCCCGAGGTCCCCAGCCGCTGGGGGCACACGATGAGCCGGATCTCGCACTGGGGAAACTCCCGCCGCAGCCTCTCGATCTCGCCCACAGCGGGATCGTCCACGCTGCCGACGCCAAAGAGAATCTCGAACCGCCCCGCATACTGCTGTCTGCAGTGGCTCGCCAGCCCCTCGTACATCCGCGCGTCCACGCCCTTCACCGGCTTCAGGATGGAAACATCCGGCGCGAAGCCCGGCGCGCTGGCTTCGGCGGCGGCAACCCGGCGGCAATCCCGCCCAAACTGCCGCGCGCCCGCCAGCGCCAGCAGCATGTAGACCAGCCCGCCCACCGTCAGCAGCGTTGTAACGATCTCAACCGCCGTCGCCATGCAACCAGTCTATCCAACCGGCGCGACGCGAGGCTCGACTCACCGCTGTTTACTCGTAGCGCAGCGCCTCGATGGGGTCGAGGTTGGCGGCCTTCCACGCGGGATAGATGCCGAAGATCAGCCCGATCGCGCACGAAGACAGGAAGGCCGTTGCCACCCACAGCGGAGAGAGCAGAGCTGGAAACCAATGATTCACTGTCAGCGCAATCCCGCTGCCCAGCACCACTCCGATCACCCCGCCCACGGCGCACAGCGTGATCGCCTCCAGCGTGAACTGGGTCAGAATTGTTTTCTTCGTCGCGCCAATCGCCTTCCTCACTCCAATCTCGCGGGTGCGCTCGGTCACGCTGACCAGCATGATGTTCATCACGCCCACGCCGCCCACCATCAGCGCCACGCACGACACCGAGAACATCAGCAGAAACAGCCCTCCCGTCACCTCGTTCCAGAGCCGCGTGATGGTATCCGTGCCAAAGATGGCGAAGTTGTCCGGCTTTTCGTTGAGCACCTTGCGCCGCCGCCGCAGCAGCTCGGTCAGCTCGTCCACCACGGTCAGCCGGTTCTTGGGGTCGTCGTACTTCAGCGTGATCCAGTAGTCGAGTTCCTCGGGGTGCATGTAGTGAAACGTCGTAACCGGGAAGTAGGCCTGGTTGTCCTGCGGATTCTTGCCTCCGCCGAAGGCCTGCTTCTGTTTGTCCAGCACCCCCACCACGGTGAACATCATCCCGGCCGCCTCCACCTCGCGGCCGATCGCGCTCTGCCCGGGGAACAATTGGTCCGCCGTGTCGTAGCCCAGCACAACCACTCGCGCCGCACGCTCCTGGTCGCCCTGGTCGATGAACCGCCCGTCCAGCATGTCCAGATCGGAGACATCCTTCTCTTCATCGGAGACCCCGGTCAGGATCGTGCTCTGCATGTTCTTGCCGCCGCCCTTGATCGCGGTCACTCCGCTGCGCCCCGGAGCGGTATTGTCCGTATACTGCAGCGCCGGCGACACAGCCACCACATGCGGCAACAGGCGCATCGCCAGCGCATCGTCGTAGGTCAACTGCTTGCGCGTCAGCATTTCGGTGGTCGGCCGTCCGGTAAACGCAGGAAAGCGGTAGATAAACAGAATGTTCGAGCCCAGCGACTGCACCAGCCCCTCCACGCCGGAGTTCAACCCATTCACCACCGACGAGATGGTAATCACCGTCATCACGCCGATCACGATGCCCAGGATGGTCAACCCGCTGCGCATCTTGTTGGCGCGCAGCGTGCCCAGGGCCATCGTCACCGTCTCTTTGAAGTCGCCCATCCGCATAAACGTTTCCCTGCTCCCAGTTCCCTGCCTTTACAGCTCCGCCCGTAACGCCACAATCGGGTCCAAGTTGGCCGCCTTGCGCGCCGGATATACCCCGAAGAAGATCCCCGTCGAGGCCGCCATCACCAGTCCCAAGTTCACGCTCCACAGAGCCACCGTCGACGGGAACCCAAGCCGCCACGTCACCAGCAGCGCCACCGCGATCCCGAGTAGCACGCCGAAGAAACCGCCCAGCAGCGTCAGAGCGCACGATTCCACCAGAAACTGCAGCATGATGTCGTGTCCGCGCGCGCCCAGCGCCTTGCGAATCCCAATCTCCCGCGTCCGCTCGGTCACGCTGGCCAGCATCATGTTCATAATCACGATTCCACCCACCACCAGCGAGATCAGCGCAACCCCTCCCATCACCGCGCCGAACATCCCCGTCACCTTGGAGAAGAACCCCACCAGCGTGTTGTTCACGTCCAGCTCAAACGAGTCCTCCGCGCCCGGCGCGTCGTGCCGCTTGGAGCGCATCAGCACCCGCACCTCGTCGCCCGCCGCCTCCAGCACCGGGCCCGCCGATCCCGCCTTCACATAGATGGTCCCCGACTTCATGGTCCCGTAGGTCTTCATGTAGGCGGTCAGCGGCACCGCGACCCAGTTGTCCTGGCTCTGCCCGAAGGTGCTGCCCTGCTTCTCCGCCACGCCCACCACGGTGTAGGGCATCCCGTCCGCGCGCAGCTCCAGGCCCAGCGGATCGACCCCAGGAAATAAATTGTCGCGAATGTCCGTCCCGATGATCGCCACCCGCGACGCATGTTCCTCATCGACCGACGTAAATCCCCGCCCCTGGGCGATGTCCAGGTTCTGCAGCATGGGCATCTGCCAGGTGAACCCGCGGATGGTGCAGTCGGTCACCGAGTTGGTCCCGCGCACCACCTTGGCAACGGTCCCCTGCGACTGCCCGATCGCCACGCAGCGCTTGCAGTTGTCGCGCACATAGGTGTAGTCGTCGTAAAGGATGGCCTTGCGCCGCTGCATCTTCTCGTACTGCTCCGAACTGAAGATGATCGACGGCATCCGCGACACCGTGAACACATCCGCGCCATAGCGCGTGAACTTGGTCGTCACATAGGTCTCCGCGCCGTTGACCAGCGTCGCCACCGCAATGATGCTGGCCACGCTGATCATCATGCCCAGCAGGGTCAGCACCGTGCGCAGCTTGTTCTGCCACAGGGACTGCAACGCCAGCTTGATCGCCTCTCGGAATTCCATCGCTCTTGCTTGATTGTACGCAGTCGCCGCGCGATCAGTTCACCCCAACAGCCTGTCGCAGAATACTCTTGACACGACGACGCTCTTAGTACTACATTGTAGTTCATATGAATCCCGAACGTACTCTCGGCGAATTTGAACAGATTGTCCTGCTGGCCGTCCTCCGCCTCGGCGAGGCGGCCTATGGCGTCACAATCCTCGACGAGATTGCCGCCAGGACGGGCCGCAACCCCGCTCCCGGCGCTCTCTACACCACGCTGCACCGCATGGAAGACAAGGGGCTGGTCACCTTCCGCGACGGCAGCCCCACGCCAGAGCGCGGAGGCCGCGCCAAGCGCTTCGTCATCGTCACCCGCGAGGGCCGCAACGCCCTGGCCAGCGCGCAATCCGCCTACCGCAGCCTGCTGCAAGGTCTCGACCTGCTTGACGCAAAACTTTTCGGAGGCGCAAATGTTTGAGTCTTTCTCGTCCGTAGATTCATCGCGTACCACACCAACAGAGTGGCTCCTTGCCCGCATCGCCGGTCGCGAGCAGGCGGCTGCCATCATGGGCGACCTCGAAGAACTCTCCGCAACTCGCAGCAAATCCTGGTTCTGGATCGCCTACGCCCGCACGCTTGTCAGCCTCGGATGGCGCACGCCGGTCGCCTTTCTCATCGCCATGGCAAGCATGAGGCTCATCTTCAGAATCATTTTTTCTTGGCGGATAAACCACAGGTCCCCCACCCTGATGGAGACTGGTCTCTTCGGAGTGTATAACCCGCACGTCAGGCTCATCACCTGGAATATCTCCATGGTTGTCGCCCAGAGCCTAATCTTCGCAGTACCCTTCGTCCTGGTTCGATTCGGCTGGCGCAATCGCCTGTCGCAACTCACCTGCGCCCTCTTTCTCATTGCAATGCCGATCTATAGTCTTCGCACATGGTTGATGGACCTCACCGGCGTGCTGATGATGATCGCCGTCGTCTCCGCACTCATCACCCCGCTCTGGCGCAAACCTATGATCGTACTGGCAGCGACATGCGTCACGGCCACTGCCGCTGTAGCCTCTTGTGTATACATTCTGTGGAGCATCTATCGCTGGCACTACCACGCCCTGTCCATATTTAGCTGCGAAGCCATCGGCCTCGCGCTGGCCGCCATCGTCTGCGTGTACCTGCACCGCTGGCTGCTTGAGCGGCCACCCGCATCTGACCGCACCCTCGCATAGGAAAATCGCGCGCGCACCCCACCTCCCGCGATACACTTAACATGCAGGCGGCTGGACGATCGCCGCCTCCCGCGCCCGGTCGAACCGGGCCTGCGCGCCGGGAGGGGGAGGAAAGTCCGGACTCCGCAGGGCAGTGTGCCGGATAACGTCCGGGATTTGCGCTTCAAGGCGCAAAGACGGCCAGTGCAACAGAAAATATACCGCCGTATCTCGCAAGAGCTGCGGTAAGGGTGAAATGGTGCGGCAAGAGCGCACCGGACGGCCAGCAATGACCGCCGCACGGTAAACCCCACACGGAGCAAGACCAAATAGGCAGGGACGGCGCCCGTACTCTCCAGCGGGCACCGGCGTATCGGCCCGATGCGCCCAGGCGGAGAGTTCAGAGGAGTCCGGGTGCCCCGTCCTAGCTTCGCTAGGGCGGGATGACTCGAACGAATCAGCCGGAACTTGCGGGTAGGTTGCTGGAGCGGCGCGGCAACGCGTCGCCTAGAGGAATGATCGTCTAGAACAGAATCCGGCTTACGGGCCGCCTGCAAGGGACGTGGCCCCGCTCTCCGCAAGGTCTGCGGGGCCACCAATTTAGGGCCACCGTTATCGTAGCCACTCAGCGAACCTCTAGGTCTTCCCCGTAGATCATGTTCAATTCGCGTATGTGGTCGCGCGCCAGCTTCAACTCGCATTCCATCTCGAAGCTTGGGCCGCCGCTACCGCCATCAAACTGGTGAAATGCCGCGGTGCAGGCTGTCTCGCGGTATTGCTGCCAGCTTTTCTCTACCTGTTCAAACTCTGTAGCCAGCTGCCCGGAGGACAAGACCGGCCCCGCAACTCCAACCGCCGGTTGTTTCGCATCCGCATCCGCCTGTCCTGGCATCTCTGGCCCCGGAGCAAGCAACTTCCGGATGACCTCTTCGTAGCCCTTCAGACTCGCGTCTGTTGCATCCACCAACTTTTCGAAGCAGACGTTGAAATCGTACGTCGAGTGCGCAGCCGGACAATCGCCCGCCTTTTCGCGAGCTGTCACAGCGTCCAGTATCTGCTTCGCTTGCGCCTGCAAGTCACTCCGCTTCGCCATGTACTCTTTCCATTGCTGCTGGAACACTTTCTGCTCAGGCGTGAGAACCTTCTGCGGTTTTGCAGCTTGCTGAGCGAAGAGGAGCGATACAGACAAACAGCCGCATAGAATAGTTACCAGCGATCGCCTGGTTTCCATATCAAAGGAATCTCCTTCTGAGGCATTTGTTGGCTCGAATTATAGGCCCAGCGTGTCTAACCGCGCCTTGCCTCCATACAGGTTCGTTGGAGTAAGATGGCTGCACACCCTGAATGAGCTGCGAAAGGAAGTAAATTGAGCAAACTGGAAGGAATCTTCACCCCGCTTCTGGTGCCGTTGGACGAAGCCAGCCAGATCAACGAGGCCGAACTGCGCCGCTTCGTCTCCTGGCTGATCGAGAAGGGCGTGCATGGCCTTTACCCCAACGGATCGACCGGCGAGTTTACCCGCTTCACCCCGGCCGAACGCCGCCGCATCGTACACATCGTCAGCGAGGAGTGTGCCGGCCGCGTTCCCATTCTGGCCGGCGCTGCCGAAGCCAACGTCAAGGAGACGCTCTTCGCCTGCCAGGCCTACGCAGACATGGGCGTGCGCGCCGTCGCCATTGTTGCGCCCTACTACTACAAGCTCGCGCCGGAGTCGGTGTTCGCGTACTTCGCGGAGATCGGGCGCAACTCGCCCATCGACCTGACGCTGTACAACATCCCGGCCTTTGCCAGCCCCATCGACGTCACCACCATCCGCCGCCTGGCCGACGAGTTCCCCCGCGTCATCGGCATCAAGGACTCCTCCGGCGATCTGGCCTTCATGATGCGCATGATCGCGGCGATCCGCCCCAACCGGCCGGACTTCACCTTCCTCACCGGATGGGAGGCCGTGCTGATCCCCATGCTGATGATCGGCTGCGACGGAGGCACGCACGCCTCCAGCAACGTGGTGCCGGAGATTACGCGCAAGATGTACGACATGTACCGCGCGGGCGACACCGTCGGGGCCATGCAGTGGCAGTACCGCATCCTCGAGCTGTTCGACGTAATGCTCAACCTGCCGTTCGAGTTCCCCGACGGATTCCGCGCCGCGGCCGCGCTGCGCGGCTTCCACTTCGGCCACACCCGGCTGCCCCAAACCGGCGCGCAGCACTCCCAGCACAAGGTCCTCAGCGACGTGATGCAGTGCATCCTGGCCGACTTCGAACTGGTGAATCCGCCGTCTGCCGGATGCCCGGTGCGCACCGGAGATCTCGCGCACGACAAACTGGAGCAGATCGTCTACAAGGTGGTGCATGAGATCAAGAATCGGGGTCTCTTCTGATCGAAGCGCTTGCCATCCTCGAGATCGGCGGCTGGTCGCCGGCCATGGTCGTGCTCGACACCATGGAGAAGACCGCCCGCGTCCGCGTGGTGCAGACGGAGTTGAACGACGCGCCCGGAGTCTGCATCAAGCTCGTTGGGCGCATCGGCGACATCCAGTCCGCCGCGCACGCCGCCGAAGCTGCCGCGCAGGCCATGCAGGTCCCCATCCTCGCGCACGTTATCCCGCAGCCGGCGGAGGGCTCCCGCGCCGCCTGGGAGGCCACGCCCGACTTCAACCCCCTCATCGAACAGCCGTCCGTCCAAAGACCGGAGAACACCATGAACGATCAAGCCAGCTTTGCCGTGGGACTCATCGAGACCCAGGGATTCACCGCCGCCTTCGAAGCCATCGACACCGCCCTGAAGACCGCCAACGTCGAGGTGCTCGCCCGCGAGAAGCTGGGCGGCGGATATATCACCATCATCATCAAGGGCGACGTCGCCGCGGTGCGCGCCGCGGTGGACGCCGGCAAGGCCCATGTGGAGGGCCTGGGCAAGCTCATCGCCGCCCACGTCATCCCCAGCCCCAGCCAGGGCGTCCTCTCCCTGCTGCCCAAGTAGCGCACTTAGATTCCGGAACACCCCAAGCGATCGAAGGGTAGCGATCTCCGCGCGGCGTCACCGGATGGATTGCGTGGCCTGCTGGCTGGCGACGGGCGTCGACGCAGCCGAAGAGAACAGTTGCGGGCCGCATTCGCTCAGCACGGTCATCCCGACCACAAACACAAGCGGCCAGAAGAACAGCCACAGCTTCCTCGCAAATTCATCTTTCTCACTTCGCGCATGGTTCATCGCACTCACCCTGGCCCTGGCGCCGGTTCCAGCCAGCGCCAGGTTCAAGGAGATGCTTTTCTGCGTTAAAAATGGGTAGGGATTTTGCTAAAAATTCGTAAGTTTCAGGCTCCGCAAAGCTCCGGCGAACAGCGCTCGCGCGCCCAACGAACAACGGACAGCGGAGAACGAACAACCGCCGCTAGTTGGTCACCACATGCATGGCGAAGCCCGCGCAGAGCAGCGCAATCAGGTCCTCAACCACCCCAATCTTCCAGTCCGCGCAGCCGGTCCGCTCCACAATGTCGCGCCGGATCATGTACCCGGCGAAGGCCCCCAGCGCCGCGCCCACCACGCCCAGCAGCACGCCCTCCAACCCCGGCCCGGCCATCGCCGTCGCGGCGATGGAGCCGATCAGCCCGCCCAAGACCAGCCGCGCCGTCAGCGGGCCGAGCGAGATCCGGTCCGGCGTCTGCGGCAGTTTGTCGGCGACAACCTCCGCCAGCGCCAGCACGGTGAACGTCGCAACCGCCGCAACGCTGGCCATCCACGCCGCCCAGGTGCCCTCCAGGGGAAGGTAGCCCAGGTAGGCGAACCAGCACAGAACGGCCATCGGCGTCATCGCGCGCAGTCCTGTCGTCACGCCGAGTAGAGGGATCGCCAGCAGCCAGGACATAATTGCGATCAGCATGGAACCACCTTGGAAGCATCGCACAGCCGGAATCTTCCCAGAGGCATACTACGCCAACCGAATCTGGACGTGGAGAGTGGGTCGGTTTGGATTTCCATAGGGCTGCTTCAACCCCCTCATTCTTCGACCGACTTTTGAGACGCGTAGGTCCGCGATTTTCAGCGGTCTCGACGTACACTTTCTGATACACGCCGGAGCGTTGGTTTGTCGAGTGCTAAGGCCTATCGGCGAAAAGAGTAGGGTCGAGCTTCGCTCCGAGGGCATCATAACTCTCGCGTGCAAGCGTCGTTGCTTGGAAGTACTTCTGGATTGGGCTGGACCACTCATTACGCTTGGCTTGCTTCCGTGGAATAGGGAGGAGGATTTCTTTGTAGCGTGCCCCGAGATCCTCGCGGTTCATCTGCATAAGTACCAAATACTGAAACTGCTCGTGCACAACACGGAGCGACATTAGCGCGATGAGGAGCCACGGGTCGATACGTATGGCCTTCTCTCCAATACGCCAAACGGCTATTTCTCGGGTAAGGATCACGTTCATCTGCCACGGCATAACAACACCGAACAAGCCTATATTTTTGCTTGCTCGTGTTGGTGTGACTATATCGAATGGTTTCAAGACCTTGGAGCGACGGAAGGTTTTGGCGATGTCCTCGGGAATTGCATATTTTGGGTTTTCAATCATCCGCCAGTTTTTGATGTCCACGACTTTGATGTAAGGGGTCGTGCCGCGACCGTGATAGTGCGAGCTGGGGCTACCGTGCCCGTCCATCACCTTCAGTTCATCGGAATCCATGAGGTCAGCGATGGAAACAAGGTCGCACGCATTCTCTGATGCAAAAGTCTCAAGGGCTTCCAGATACGGCTTGCGCCACCAATATGAGGCAACGAGAACGCCCGCGTTTACGGCCTCGTCCTGTGGGAAGCGGAAAAAGAGCTTGGAATCTTTCTTTGGATGGGCCTTGAAAAGCGCAACGGCCTCGGTCATCTCGTCGTCGCGCTCCGTAGTTTGTTTGCCTTCGACAAACTTATACCGAGCCCGCCCGTGCTTATCTTCTCCGAAGGTCTCGCAGAAAGAGCCGATGATCTGATGCCCTTTCTTGGGAGGCGATTTGCGTAAAACTATTACGCTGGTTTTAGCGCGGCAGTGCGGCTCGAAGGCCTCGATAGGAACGTTAATCGAGTGGGTGATTGTGAATTGTGATAGCCATTGAACAAGCCATCCATACGAATCTGAGAAGAGATAGGTGTCTGGCAAAACTATAGCCAGACGACCATCGGGCCGCAGGAGGCGGACGCTTCGCTCTAGGAACAGAAGCCCGAGATCTCTATCTGTGTATTCATCGGTAGGGTTCCATTGGCCATCTTTGTACTTCCACTCTTTGGAGAGGGTATACTTTTCCTCCCTGCCAATCTCTGGCTTTACTCTGAGCTTGGTGCCGAAGGGTGGATTAGTAACCACTACGTCAAATGCTCCGTCCTGCACGGCGGCGGATAGACTGGCTGGCCATGTTTTGGTTCGGATGGAATCCCACTTAAAGACGTGGGTGCTTCCGTCGCCGAGCATAGACAAATACGCCTTGGAGAGACGCACGGAAACTGAATCTTTATCGAGCGCGTAGAGCTGTTGCGTGGACCATTCACGCTTGGCTAGGTTCATACCGCTTTCATCGGAACCGTAGGTGCCCTTCAAGTGCTCGATGACTTGTGACAGTGCCGTGGCGAGGAAGGAACCGCTGCCGCAAGCCGGGTCTATAACGCGATCTTCCGGCCTCGGGTCAATGGCGGCAATCGCAATGCGTACGACAGACTGAGGCGTGAAGTACTGCCCTTCCTCACCCTTGTAAGCCTTGCCGCGAATGACTTGAAATGCCTCTGCCACGGCGTCCTTGTCATTGCTGAGAAGTCGGTAATTTTGGAGGACCTCGACGGTGTAAAAAAGGCTGTTGTCGTCAATCTGGAACCGAATCTCCCGTGAGTTCGCACCAAATAATTGAGAGTTACGTTTGACTTCGTTGTCTAGGTACTCCTTCAGGCGTTTTGCTGTCTTCTGTGGGGTCTCATCGATCTGGAAAGATAGCGGCTTCGTTGGCGTAAATCGGTGGCTCTGCTCATCGAGGATTTTAAGGAGCAACAGGAGCGAGATGTCAGGAAGAATCTCTTCGTCGCGATTGACATTGCTGTCCATTGTGGCAAGGCGGTCACGAATGCGACGAAAGACAGGCACAAGAGAGGGCGCTGTCCGAAGTGAACCGTAGGTGAGAACCTTGGCACCGGTCGGTACGAGGGGGTCAGAAGGACACGGTATCGGCGTACCCTCGGGAGCGACTTCATATCCAACCTTCGTCTTGTATACGATGGCGTGATTGAGGCCGTTAAACCATACGCCGACCCTTGCGTGCGGTTCGCGGTCAAGGTAGATTTTCAGCTGCTCAACCCCGGTGTTAACGTCGGGACGTTTGCACTCACAAATGATGGTGATGTGGTCTGGGTCGCGGAGATTGGACGCTTCGTCAAAGATCGCAATGTCCACTGGCCACTGGCGTTTGGCTGAAGGATGGGCCACAACTCGCCATTGATTTGGGCGAGAGACAATCTGCTTCGCGTTCCACCCCGCCTCGCTGATGAGGATTTCTAGGAGCGGCTGTGTTGCATCAATTTCCTCCGGGCCTGCGGAGATGATGCGCCCCGACGCCTTGTCTACCGTGAACTGCTGTTTTTTGGGTGTGTCGGGCTGTTGCGAATTCACCGTGACCTTTCGTACTGGCAGAAAATGTTGTCAATCCTCTACAAAACAGAGTACGCCTGTCAGCACAAGTGAACGTCGGTGATGCGGCGATAATCCCCGGCAGTGTTCCCATCGAGGAACGTCGCAAACGCCGGCTCAGGATTCCCTACGCGCGCAGCCATCCGTACAGGGGGAAGCGCTCGGCCAGTTCCCGAACCTCGCCGCGAATCTTCTCCAGTTTCGCCGCATCATTCCGGTGCTCCAATGCTGTGACGATCCAGCCCGCAATCACGCGCATCTCCGGCTCCTTCATCCCGCGCGTGGTCATCGCCGGCGTGCCGATGCGGATCCCGCTGGGCTTCATGGGCGGATTGGCATCGAACGGAATCGCGTTCTTGTTCACCGTGATGCCCGCCTGGCCCAGCGCGTGCTCGGCCTCGCTGCCCAGAATTCCCTTCTGGAAGACATCCACCAGGATGAGGTGCGTGTCCGTTCCGCCGGAGATGATGCGGTAGCCGGCCTGGGCCAGATCCTCGGCCAGCACCTTGGCGTTGGCAATGATCTGCCGCGCGTACTCGGCAAACTCCGGCTGGAGCGCCTCGCCCAGCGCCACCGCCTTGGCCGCGACGATGTGCATCAGCGGCCCGCCCTGCTGCCCGGGAAAGACGCTGCGGTCGATGGACGCCGCCAGTTCCTGACGGCACAGAATCATTCCCGAGCGCGGCCCGCGCAGGGTCTTGTGCGTGGTAGTGGTCACCACATGCGCGTGCGGCACCGGCGAGGGATGCACTCCGCCCGCCACCAGCCCGGCGAAGTGCGCCATATCGATCATCAGCGACGCGCCAACCTTGTCCGCGATCTGGCGCATCCGCACAAAGTCGAACTGCCGCGGATAGGCGCTTCCACCGCCGACGATCACCTTCGGCTTCTCGCGCACGGCGGTCGCCTCCAGCTCGTCGTAGTCGATGGTCTCGGTGTCGCGCCGCACCTGATACCCAACCACGCGATACAGCTTTCCGGAGAAGTTGAGCTTGTGCCCATGCGTCAGATGCCCGCCGTGGGCCAGGTCCAGCCCCAGAATCGTATCGCCGGGTACACACAGCGTCATATAGGCCGCCGCGTTGGCCTGCGAGCCGGAGTGCGGCTGCACGTTCACATGCTCCGCGCCGAAGAGCCGCTTGGCGCGGTCGCGCGCCAGGTCCTCCACCACATCGGCGAACTCGCACCCGCCGTAGTAGCGCTTGCCGGGATAGCCCTCGGCGTACTTGTTGGTGAAGACCGTGCCCGCCGCCTCCAGCACAGCGCGGCTGACAAAGTTCTCCGAGGCGATCATCTCCAGCCCCTCGTGCTGGCGCAGGACCTCCTGCTGAATCTGGCTGGCAATCTCCGGGTCCGCGACGGCAAGGGGGGCGCTCATATCGATTGGCATTCCTCTATCTTATGACATCTCGCAACGCCCCAGTCTGCCGCCAAAAAAGACTGCTCCAGAACACACCCTCCCAGCTAACACAGAAGTGCAATAGCGGGACTACTGAAGTGGAATGGGGAAAATGGCCCCATGGGCTGATTCTGGAAGGGTCGGCAGCGCACCGCGCTCCGGCAGAGCAGAGGAGCTTCCGATGCACAGCCTTCTGATTGCCGCGCTCTTTGTCGGTATGTTGCTATCACCCTGCGTGGTCGCAATGTTTAGCGGCATCGAGTAGGCAGCAATACCCTCCGCTGCCAGCCCTAATTCCCCCCACATCCCATCATCCTGAGCGGAGCGCGCCTGCCATGTATTGCCGTGTGCCGAAGAGCGCGGTGCCGATGCGGATGCAGGTGCTGCCCTCCTCGATGGCCACCCCGAAGTCGTTGGACATTCCCATCGAGAGCTGGGTGAGCGTGGGGCAGGCGGCCAGCGAGCGGTCGCGCAGGCGGCGAAGTTCGCGGAAGCAGGGGCGCGCGTGCTCGGGACCGTCGGCCCACGGTGGCACGGTCATCAGTCCCGAGGGGATGAGGCTTTCCAGCGGCGCGAGGGCTGCCAGCAAAGCCGGGAGTCCGGCGGGCGCGACGCCGTGCTTGGACTCCTCGTGGCTGAGCTTGACTTCGATCAGAATGGGCAGCCGCTTGCCCAGCGCGCGCGCGGCGGCGTCCAGGCGAGTGGCGATCTTCAGCGAGTCGACCGCGTCGATGGCGTCGAAGAGTTCCGCTGCCCGCGTTGTCTTGTTGGACTGCAGCGGCCCGATCAGGTGGAACTCGGCGTCAGGGAGGTGGGTGAGGGCGAGGGATTTTTCCTGCCACTCCTGCACGCGGTTTTCGCCGAAGAGGCGCACCCCGGCGGCATAGGCCTCAAGAACGGCCTCGGCGGAGTGCGTCTTGGTGACCGCCATCAGCGCGACCTCCGCCTCCGAACGGTTGGCGCGGCGGCAGGCCTCGGCGATCTGTTCGCGGATATGGGCGAGGTTTGCGGCCAGAGACATGCTGGAAGCCATCTTACGGCTTCCCGGCGCAATCGAGGTTGCAGCACTCGCGCATCGGATCGGTTCCACAAATTTTAGGCGGGCCAATGCGCGTTTGGTCGCATGGCCCGCCTTTGTTCTTGAAGCTGCGGTTGTGGCGTGAAGCGGCTAGTGGAAGGTTGCACTCACCGTCACATCGTTCGACACAATAACGCTGCATGAAGTCGGCGACGTGACCGTGCAGTTGCCAGACCACGCTCCGAACGTCGCTCCCGCATTTGGAGCCTCGGTCAGGGTGATTGGCGTCCCCTGCGTGACCTCAGCGCTACAGACCGTACCTCCGCCGCCGCAGTTGATTACCTGCGTCGTGCCGCTCATCCCCGTCACCGAGCCATTCTGGGTCCCCAGTAAGGTGACCGTCAGCACTTCATTGGGGGTCGCAGTGAGGTATTGGGAGGTCACCGTCACGCTGATCGAGGATGTAATCACCGAGTTGTTGCCGGTGGTCGTCGGTGCGATTGCAGTAACGACCGTCCCGGCGGTGAGACCGAATGCAGGGTCGGCATGCGATGTAAGCAGTCCCGTCGCGGAGACAGACGCGACCCCTGGAGAACTTGAGATCCAGGTCACAGTGTTGGTCAGGTTCTGGACCTGCCCATTGCCGGAGAGATTGCCGATCGCGAGAAGCTGCGCTGTGCCTCCGGGCCCCATGAATGTTTGCGCGCCTGGAATGATGATTAGCGTTGGTGTTTGCGGAGTCGTCTGATTATTGGACACAGTCAGCAACGCGACCGCGGAAACCGAGCCGGACTGTGCCGTAATCAACGTCGAACCGAATCCAGTTGCCGTCGCCAGCCCGGCCGACGCTCCGCTCGCGATGATGGTGGCGACCTGCGCATTGCTGGAGCTCCATGTCACTTGACCGGTCAGGTCCTGCGTGCCGCCGACGCCGGTCAGGTTGCCGGTGGCGAAGAACTGCGTCGTCTCGCCGGTAAACGTCTCCGTCTCCGAGTTTGGAGTGATGATGAGCGTCGGAGTTCCAGTTCCCGACGCCGAGATCGTCACGGTCAGGCTGGCGGTTGCACTGAGTCCTCCTGATGGGGCGAGGGCCACGATGGTTGTCGTCCCCGCGCCCACGGCCGTTGCCAGCCCGGCGGCGTTGATGGTGGCGACCTGCGCATTGCTGGAGAACCACGTCACCTGGCTGGTCAGGTTCTGCGAGGCGCCTACGCCGGTCAGGTTGCCGGTGGCGAGAAACTGCGTCGTCTCGCCGGCAAACGTCTCTGAAGCCGAGCTCGGGGTCACGGTGAGCGTTGGGGTTCCCGACCCAGTGCCCGATGCCGGGAGCGTGACGGTAACGGTCGAACTTGCATTGAGCCCGCCCGACTCGGCGATGATCGTCGTCGTTCCGGCGGCCACGGTCGTCACCAAACCACTCGCGCTGACCGTGGCGACCTGCACGTTGCTGGAGAGCCAGGTCACCTGGTTGGTCAGGTTCTGCGGGCCGCCGGCACCGGTAAGGTTGCCGCTCGCGGTGAGCTGCGTCGTCTCCCCGGCGAACGTCTCCGCCACCGTGTTGGGGATCACCGATAGGAACGGTGCGCCCGAAGCGGAGATCGACACGCCCAGTGTCGCGCTTGCAGTGAGTCCCCCGGACTCGGCGATGATCGTCGTCGTTCCGGAACCGACTGCCGTGGCCAATCCGGCCGCATTGACGGTGGCCACCTGCACATTGCTCGACACCCAGGTCACCTGGTTGGTCAGGTCCTGTATGGCGCCGATGCCGGTCAGGTTTCCGGTCGCGGTAAACTGCGTCGTCTCGCCGGCAAAGGTCTCCGCCACCGAACTCGGGACCACGGTGAGCGTCGGGGTCCCCGACCCCGTTCCAGACGCAGGAACCGTCACGGTCAGGGTCGCGGTTGCGTTGAGTCCGCCGGACTCCGCGGTAATCGTTGTCGTTCCTGCGCCAACGGACGTCGCCAGACCAGCGGAGTTGATGGTGGCGACCTGCGCATTGCTGGAGACCCACGTCACCTGGTTGGTGAGGTTCTGCGGGCTGCCTACGCCCGTCAGGTTGCCGCTGGCGATAAACTGCGTCGTTTCCCCGGCAAATGTGTCTGAAGCCGAGCTCGGGGTCACTGTGAGCGACGGAGTCCCTGACCCTGTCGCGGAGATCGTCACGTTCACGATCGCGCTTGCACTCAGTCCACCGGACTGGGCGATAATCATCGTTGTTCCGTCGCCTGTGGCCGTCGCCAGTCCGCTGGAATTGATGGTGGCGACCTGCGCATTGCTGGAGAGCCACGTCACCTGCGTGGTCAGGTTCTGCGAGTTGCCGATGCCGGTCAGGTTTCCGGTGGCGGTAAACTGCGTCGTCTCCCCGATAAATGTCTCCGCCGCCGAGCCGGGCAGGACCGTGATCGATGGGGTAGACGGTGTCGTCGTTGAATTCGATATCACCGTGAGGTCAGAGGCTGCAACCGCTCCATCGGACGCCACAGCCGTAATCTCGACATATCCAGCTCCCACCGCCGTCGCCAGTCCGGAGGAGTTGATGGTCGCAATAGTCGGGTTGCTGGTCGACCAGGTCACCGAGTTGGTAACGTTGGCTGTCGTGATGGGCCCCGATCCCATCTCCTCCTGTGCAAACGCCGTGTACTGCGCCGTCTGGCCAGCGGCGGTCAAAACCTCAATCCCCGGGCCGGGAACGATCGAGAGGGCTTGGATCTTGTTGCAAGCCGTAAGCGACAGGGCAAGCGGCAAGCCAAATAGAACCAGCAGCAGGGACGCACGAGCACAAGGGCGCAGGGTCATCGGGAAATCTCCTGACCCAAAGCTACTAAGTCCCAGCCGCAGAACACCATGCCACTTTCGCTATGCTTATGCAACTTTTGTGCCAAACGCGGCCGGACGAGAGCATTTCTCGAAATGGCGCAGCGGAAGACCCGGCACAGGACCTTCGCTTCTGGAATCCCCTGCGATGAGACCGCCCGATCGACTCAACGCGCGCGTTGCGGCGTCCCAAACCCTCTGCCGCTCGGAGGATCGACCGGGTTGAACCTCCGCGCCAGCTCTGGCGTCGACTGCACGTCCCCGGCGGGCGGATTGTCCGCCTTCGCCACCTCTGCGCCAAAGACGTAGCTCGGCCCGAACATGTTGCTGGTGAAGAGAACCAGCGACTTGTCCGGCGAGAAGCGCACATTCGGCTCCTGGCGATAGTTGTGGTGAGACATGTTGACCAGGCGCTCGGTGTGGAATACGCCCGGCTGCCAGAAGGTTGGCGAGTTGAGCGCAAGTGAATCGCCGCGGACCATCTGGGGACGGAAGAGCATGATCCATGCGCAATCGCTGGCGTTTGGCCCCTGGCCGGGGAAGCTGCCGTCGCCGGCGAAGAGCGAGAGGTCCCTGGTGACGTTGACGTGGATGGAGGTGTCGTCGCGCTCGGTGTGGTAGGCGATGCGCTCGCCGGTCTTCACGTTGTAGCCAGCGACGAAGGAGGAGTCGGCGTTGCGGGGATAGTCCCACTGGTACCAGATGGTCTGGCCGCCGGGCCCCCAGAACTCGTGGCCCGCGATCTCCATATACATCGTTCGCTTATGGATCAAGGTGTTGTGGGTGCCGTCGGTGTGGATCATCCAGATGCGGTTGACATCCTGCCATGTGCCCTCGTGGCAGTACATGAGCAGCGTCGGATCGGTGGGCGAGAAGAGCAGATGGTTGATCCAGTCGGTGGAGTGAAGCAGGGGCTTGAGGTCGCCGGGTTTGGCGCCATTCGGCCCGGGCTCAAGGCGGAGGGTGAAGAGGACGAGGGGCAGGCGCGCGGCCAGGCGAAGGGCCATCATTTGCCCCTTGTTGGGGGGCTGATAGTGCGGCCCCTGGGCTGCGCTTCCGACGCGGTTGTCGGTGTGCGCTGCGGCGGGCATGTTGCTGCCATACTCCTTCCCCGTGTCGTCGCCTTCGACGTAGGTCCCGGCGATGAGCGTCTCGTCCGCATTCACGCTGACCACCGACCAGCCGGAGGTGTTGGGCAGATGCGGCACCACAACCAGCTTGTGGATGGCGCCGGTGTTGGTGTTCGCTTTGTAGACTGTGGTGACGTGGTTGGCGTCGGTGGTGGTGTAGAAGACGCTGTTGGTCTTGTGGCCGACGACGAGGATATGGATGGTGCCGGGAACGGGCGTGGTCGCGGTCGCGTCGCCCGGCGGATTGGGCACCAGCAGTTTGGTTTGGCGCGTGGCCAGGTCGAGCACATGGATGCCGTCCGGCGCGGTGTAGACCATCTGCTTGTTATCCGGAGTATAGGCATTGATGTTGAAGTAGAAGGCGCCGGAGTTCGGCTCGTCGCTCAGCCGCCACACCCGATGGCCGGTGTCTTTGTCCACCCAACTGCGCGGCGGCATCGGACCGCCCGGTGTGGTCTGCGCAAGGCAGGCAAGTGGGAGCAGGACGAGGGCGAATGCGGTGAGTGTGGAAAGGCGCATAGAGAACATCTCCTGAAGACGAAGACGGCTGCGCCGGGAAAAAAGACGCACCCGGATGGACCGGCAGATGAGAGATGCAGGGTGGGATTGTGGGCCGCTCCGCGGAGGGGCTTGGCGTTGCCGCCCCAATGCGCGTAGAAGGGACAGATGGAGATTTTGACCTCGGAGGAGATGGGCGCGGCGGACCGGCGCACAGCGGAGCACTTCGGCGTGCCGCTGGCGGAGTTGATGGAGAACGCAGGCACGGCGGTCGCGCGCTTCTGCCTGGGCCGCTATCCGGCGGCGGAGCGCGTCCTCGTGCTCTGCGGCAAGGGCAACAACGGCGGCGACGGCTTCGTCGCGGCGCGCGTGCTTGCAGAGGCGGGCGTGGACGCCGCTGTGCTGCTGCTGGGGCGCGAGGACGATGTGAAGGGCGAGGCGGCACAAGCACTCAAGCGGCTCCGCACCCAGGCCCCGCCGGTCGCGATCTGGCCGGTGACCGACGAAGCTGCACTCGCGGCTGCGAGCGGCGCAATCGCTTCGGCGGACCTGCTCATCGACGCGGTGGTGGGCACCGGCTTCAAGCCTCCGCTTCGCGGATTGCCCGCTGCTCTGCGCGAGCTGGTCGCAAAATCCGCCGCGCTCGTGGTTGCGGTCGATCTGCCGTCGGGATGGGACGCCGACTCGACCGCGCAGACCGCGCCGGATGCCTTCCGCGCCGACGCGGTGGTCACGTTCACCGCACCCAAGCTGGCGCACGTCTTTGGTCACTTGACGCGATCTGCATTTGGCCCGGTCGCCGTCGCCCAGATCGGCTCGCCCGCCGAGGCCATTGTCTCAGCCGGAAACTTGAGTTGGGCAGGCGCGTCCAAGGCGATCGCCAGGCAGCCGCGCGGGGTGAATGCGAACAAGGGGAAGTACGGCCATGTGCTGGTTGTCGGCGGAAGCTATGGGACCGCCGGCGCGCCGTCGATGGCCTCGCTTGCCGCGCTGCGCGCGGGCGCGGGGCTGGTGACGGCCGCGGTGCCAAAGAGCATTCTGGAGCTGGTCGCCGGAGTTGCGCCGGAGTTGATGCTTGCGCCGTTGCGGGAGGGTCCGGAGGGCGCGCTATCGCTGGAGAATCTTGCCGCCGATGGGAACGCCGATGGCCTGAAGGCGCTGCTGAAGGCGAAGAAAATCTCAGTAGTGGCCCTTGGGCCGGGTCTTTCCACCAAGGCAGAGGCCCCCGACTTTGTTCGCAGCTTTGTTGCGGATTGCAGCTTGCCGATGGTGATCGACGCCGATGCGCTCAACGCCTTTGCCGGACGAGCCAATCTGCTGGATGGAAGTGGCCGCACAATCGTCCTGACGCCGCATCCCGGCGAGATGGCGCGCCTCACCTGCCTCACAGTCGCCGCAGTCGAGGCGGACCGCATCAATCTCGCGCGCAGCTTTGCCACCGAGCACAAGCTGACCCTGGTGCTCAAGGGATGGCGCACGCTCATTGCCCATCCCGACGGGCGAGTCGCGGTGAATACCAGCGGTAACCCCGCAATGGCCAAGGGCGGCAGCGGAGACATTCTCACCGGAATCGTCGCCGCCATGCTCGCCCAGTTCCCCAACGATGTTGCGCGCGCTGTGGAGGCCGCGGTCACGCTGCATGGGCTTTCCGCGGACTTTGCCGCCCGCGCAATGGACGAGCACACGGTCCTGGCCACCGACACCCTGGCCCATCTGTCGGACGCGTTTCGTTATCGCGCGAAGGATCCCGATGGCCTGACCTGGATCTGCGGACTGAACGGCGTGGAGCGAAGCTGATGCGTGAGAAACGATTCAAGACGCGCTCTGTGGAGGAGACGCTGGCGCTGGGCGAGCGCATCGCCGCGATGCTGCATCCGCCGCTCATCGTGATTCTGCGCGGCGAGGTTGGAGCGGGCAAGACCACGCTGGTGAAAGGGATCGCCGCGGCCCTAGGCGCGGCTGCCGAAGATGAGGTGACCAGCCCCACCTTCACCATCGTCCACGAATACATCGGCACATCCGTCCGGCTCTTTCACCTCGACCTCTACCGCCTGGAGACCGAGGAGCAGATCGCCGTCCTCGGCATCGACGAGATGGCGGGCTACCCCGATTCGCTGCTTCTGGTGGAGTGGGGCGAGCGCTTCGAGAGCATCGTGAACCGCTCCGCCGGAGAAATCTGCATGGAGCACGGCGAGGGCGACGAGCGCGGCCTGATCGTGCGCCTGAAAGAGTAGTTCCTTTACGCGGCAGGGTCGAAGATCGGCCCCCGCGCGCGGCCCGTGTAGCGATAGATGGCGCACTCTTCATCGCCCGTGGAGCCGTACTCCTTCTGTCGCGCGATGGCCTCCAGGTCGGCGGCGTGGTCCTCCGGCGACATCGGCACGTTCTCCCGGAAGAGCTGCGTGAAGCCGGGGTTGCGATCGATTACGTTGGCGCACTCGGCGTTGACGTAGAGCAGGTCCAACGTGTCGGGCCGTTTGGCGAACTGCGTCTCGATGTGCCGCAGCAACTGCTTCAGCACCGGAGCCTCGAAGGGGTGAAACAGAAAGAGGAGCGTGGGCGTCTGCGGCAGCTCGAAGTCCAGCGCGTCCTGCTCGAAGAGCTCGATCGGGGCCAGCCGCGCGGCGGTCGGGTCCTCGCGGTGGGTGCGGCTCCAGCGCTCCACATTCTGCCGCGCGATGGCTGCCATCTCGGGGTTCAGCTCGATGCCGGCAACCTTGCGAAAGCTGTACTCGCTGGCAACCAGCAGGCCGCGCCCCTTGCCCGCGCCCACGTCGATGAATGTGTAATCCTCGATGGGATGCGGCGGCCCGCTCTCGCGCCAGTGCCCGATCAGCGCGCGCAGAATGCTGGGCGCAACGCCGTAGTACGCCGTGATGTGCTCGTCGTTGGCGTGGCCCGTCACCAGGTGCGTGGCGGGAACCAGGCCGCTGGTGTCCACGCCGTGCATCTGGTCGAAGGGATGGACGGGAAAGGCCGTCCACTGCAGCAGGTCGCGGGCACGCCTCGGCTCGGGCATAGGGCTGTGCTCGGATTTGCCGGCGTTCGTGAGCGGCGCGGCGGGAGCGTTCTTTGGGTTCGCCGAATGCATGGAGTCCTGCCTTCGATCATAGCGTCTGGCAGCTTCGCGGCAGCAGCTTCGCGGTTGGAGTTAGGATGGTTCCATGAAAATCCTGAGTAGTGGAGTGCGCAGTTGCCGTCGCGGGCCGGAG
>Ga0326727_10002422_pt1 | contig 63779 bp, 61 predicted proteins | sample MB2enrmetagenome_FD_207643 | JGI IMG/M metagenome (GOLD analysis project Ga0326727, IMG submission 207643) | Lab enriched peat soil microbial communities from McLean, Ithaca, NY, United States - MB29MY | ecosystem: Environmental > Terrestrial > Soil > Wetlands > Peat | place: USA: New York...
GCCCGCCGTATTCGACGCGCGTCTTCGCGGCGTCGACGATCGACTGGCGATCGTTGACGCCGAACGAGCCGACGAACAAGTCGACGCCCGGGTCGGTCGCCAGCGCCGCCACTTCGTCCAGCCAGTTGTATTGATCGAGCCGAGTCAATCCCGTCCCGTTCTTGGCGTGTCGTATCAATTTTATCTTTTCCGCCAGACATTTGTCTTTTCCAAGGCGGCGGAACAACGCCCCCCACAGGCCGTCCGCCATCGAATCGCCGACAAAAGCGATGCGGACCGGCGGCGGATCGCCCGGCGCCGCAGCGGCGAGCGCGTTCGGCGTGCCGGCGACAACCGCGCCCAACGCCAAAAAGACCGTCGATTGATGAATTATCTTCTTCCACATGCCTCGAGCGCCCTCAAGTTGACGGCCGTCTTCAATTCGGCGCGGGCGCGCTCGGCGTCGCCGGAGCGGCGACGTGGATTTTCTTCTTGTGCCTCTTCTTGCCGGGCGCCTTTTTGCCGGCGAGGACGACCGTCTTGTGATCGCTCGCGGCGGCGACGACGACCGGGATGCCCGCGGCCGAGGCGGCTTTCTGCCACATGCGCGCATAGCCCGCCATAGTAAAATGCACGCCGTCGGGAGCGTGAAGGGAGCGATCGCAAAAGCCGGCGTCTTGTAGGCTCACGTAAGTCGCCGAGGCGCCCGCGAGCTGCGCCGCCAAGATCTCGTCCAGCTTTTTCGAGTACGTCTCCCAAGGCTTGAGAACGCAGGGCGGACCCAGCCAATAAAGTTTGACGCCTTGGGCCTCGGCCGCCGCGACGATTTGCCCGACGCGCTTCTCGACGTCGAGGGCGCCGGCCACGGCGTCGTTGGTGCCAAGGCTCATGAAAACGGTCGCGCCCCGGGGCATTTCGCGCAATTGTTGAAAAATGAAAGGCGTGTAAATCGCCACATTGAATCGATTGGCGGGCGAGGGCAGGTTCGTCGCCAAATGCACGCCCTCCCCGATGCTGTCGCCGATGATCCTGACATCGTCGGCCTGAGCGGCGCCGGGCGCGGCGCAAACGAGCAGGAAGCCTACAAGGAAGCGGCGCAACGACATCGGACCACCAAGGGCAAGCGGCGCTCGCACGAGAACACGGGATGGTTAACGGCCGATGAAACCCGCCCCTTGCGCGCGCCGACGGGACGCGAATTGCCCGCTCACTCGCAGCGATAGCGCCAGTGGCCGTAGCGCCACGGACGCATCCACGACGCGCCGGGCGCGATCGTCGCGGGCGGCGGATCGAAGCCGGAGGCGCTCCAGGGATGGCAGCGGCAGATCCGCGCTGCGCCCATCCAGCCGCCCGCCCATAGCCCATGGCGCAGAATCGCCTCGTCGGCATAGGCCGAGCAGCTCGGCAGATATCGACACTGGCGCCCGACGAGCGAGGACAGCGTCAGTTGATAGAAGCGGATCAGCGCGTGCGCGGCGCGGCGCGGCGCGAAGCGGAGAGCGTTCACGGCGCCGACGCGGGAACCGCGAGCGCGCGCGCATCGTGCGCGCCCGCCTCGGCGCGCGCCTGCTTGGCGGCGATCTGGCCGAGCGCGTCGACCACCGCGTCGAAGGTCAGCAACGTCGAGGCGTGGCGCGGCTTATAGTCGCGCACGGGCTCGAGAACGGCGAATTCGGCCCATTTTCCCGAAGGCGGCGGCCCGTCCGCCTTCAGCATGCGCGTCACCGCGTCGCGCAGCGCCACGAGCTCCTCCGGCGTTGCGCCGATGATATGGCGCGCCATCAGCGACGAGGACGCCTGCCCCAGCGCGCAGGCCTTGACGTCATGGGCGAAGTCGCTGACGCGGCCGTCGCGGAGGATAAGATCGACGACGACCGTCGAACCGCAAAGCCGCGAATGGGCCTTTGCGCTCGCGTCGGGCGAGACGAGCCGGCCGAGCCGAGGAATATCGGCGGCCAATTCGAGAATGCGCGTGTTGTAGATTTCGTTCAGCATGATCGCGATGCGCGCGGCTGGTCGAACCGCCTCGTCTTCCTATATAGGAGGGCGCGCCGGCAATGAAGAGGGCCGGCCGGCTGCGGCCGCGCCGTCGCCGAACTGCCAGGGAATTGAGATGGATGACATTGTTGCGCTGAGGGCTCCGCGCCGCGCGCCCGCCGTCAGGCCGAGCCGCGAGCAGGCCGAGGCGGCCGTTCGCACTTTGATCGCCTGGGCCGGCGACGATCCCGCCCGCGAAGGCCTCGTCGACACGCCCCGGCGCGTCGTCAAGGCCTACGAGGAACTGTTCGCCGGCTACGGCGAGGACGCCGGAAAAGCGCTTTCGCGAGTTTTCAAAGAGGTCCAGGGTTACGAGGGCGTCGTGCTGGTGCGCGACATCCCGTTCGTCTCGCACTGCGAGCACCACATGGCGCCGTTCTTCGGCAAGGCGCATATCGGCTATTATCCGCGCCGCGGCGTGGTCGGCCTGTCCAAGCTCGCGCGCATCGTCGACACTTTCGCGCGCCGCCTGCAGACGCAGGAGGCCTTGTCGGCGCAAATCGTCGAGGCGGTGGACGTCGCGCTCGATGCTCGCGGCGTCGCGGTCATGATCGAAGCCGAGCACACGTGCATGTCGATGCGCGGGGTGAAGAAGCATGGGGTCTCGACGGTGACGACGCAGTTTTCCGGCGTCTTTCGCGACGACCCGGACGAGCAGGTCCGTTTCCTGACCTTGCTCCGCGGGGCGAGGTGAGGCGATGTCGCTCGCCCCGAAGGCCGGCGCGACGATCGACCGCGAAGAAGGCGGCGAGTTCGCGCCGCGCTTCTCCGCCGACGGGCTCGTCACCTGCGTGACGGTCGAGGCGCGCAGCGGCGAAGTGCTGATGGTCGCGCACATGAACGCCGAGGCGCTCGACAAGACGCTCTCGACCGGTTTCGTGCATTATTGGTCGCGCTCGCGCCAATGCCTGTGGCGCAAGGGCGACACCTCCGGGCAGACGCAACGGCTCGAGGAATTGCGCGTCGATTGCGATCAGGACGCGCTGCTGGCGCGGGTGACCGTCGGCGGCGACGGCGGCGCGTGCCACACCGGGCGACGGTCTTGTTTTTATCGGCGCCTGGAGAAGGTCGGCGACGGCGTGCGGCTGGAGCCGGTCGCGAAATCGTGAAGCTGAAGCCGATGATCGGCGCGCGGCCATGATGACGCCGCAGGCGCGGCGTTCATTCGTCGGCGACCGGCGCGCGCCGCCGCTTTCAGGCGCCAGCGCCAGAGACAGGAGATCGGCAAGCCGACTGGCGAGGCGTGGCCATGCCCGACGCTTTCATTCGTAAGAGCGAGGCCGATTCGCATTCGGGGGGCTCCGGAACCTCGCGGCCGAAGGTCGGCGTCGCGCTCGGCGCCGGCGCGGCGCGCGGCTGGGCGCATATCGGCGCGCTCAGGGAACTGACGGCGATCGGCGTTTCCCCCGACATCGTCGTGGGCTCCTCGATCGGCGCGGTGGTGGGAGGCTGCTATGCGGCCGGTCGGCTCGACACGCTCGAAAGCTTCGCCCGCTCGCTGAACAGGCGGCGCGTCTTCGGCCTTCTCGATGTTTCCTTCGCCGGCGGCGGGCTGATCGGCGGCGACCGCCTGCGTTGCCGGCTCGAAGAATCGATCGGCGCCTTGCGCATCGAGGACTTGCCGATCCGCTACGCCGGCGTCGCCACCGAAATCGGCACAGGCCACGAAATCTGGCTGAAGCGCGGTCCGCTGGTCGAAGCGATGCGCGCTTCTTACGCGTTGCCCGGCGTGTTCGAACCGGTGCGCGTCGCCGGCCGCTGGCTGTTCGACGGCGCGATCGTCAATCCCGTCCCGGTCAGCGTCGCGCGAGCGCTCGGCGCCGACCGCGTCATCGCGCTCAACGTCGCCGTCGAAGGATCGGGACGTGGAACGGCGATCCAGGACGCCCCCGATCCCGACGAAGCGCCGATCGAGCCGCCGCCGGCCGTCGAAGAGGCGGGCACCGGCGTGATCGGCGCGCTTCGCCGCGGCGCGGGATTGCTGCGAGGGCCATGGACGAGCGAGGGACCGGCCGCTCCCGGGCTCGCCGCCGTGATGGTCAACGCCTTCAACATCACCCAGGATCGCATCATGCGCTCGCGTCTGGCGGGCGACCCGCCTGAAGTCCTGGTGACGGCGAAGGTCGGCAAGATCGGCCTGTTCGAATTCCATCGCGCCGACGAACTCATCGCGCTCGGCCGCGAAGCCGTGCGCAAGGCGCGCGACGAAATCGCCGAACACGTCGAACTGGCGCCGGGGAAAGACTGACGCCGTCGCCCCGCTCCGCGAGAGGATGGAAGCGAGGCGGGCGTCCGGGCGATGAACACCCTCAGGCGGTGGCGATATACTCCCGCAACGCCTGGCGTTCGCGGTCGATCGCGTCGACGTGCCGCTTGACGACGTCGCCGATCGAAACGATGCCGACGAGCCGACCGTCCTCGACCACCGGCAGATGGCGAACCCGCTGGTCGGTCATGATCTCCATGACGTGGTCGAGCGAAGCCCGCTCGGTCACGGTGGCGACCTTGGCGGTCATGTGCCGCGAAACCGGCTCCTCGAGCGCGCTCGCGCTGCCGCGTCCGATCGCGCGTATGATGTCGCGTTCCGATATGATGCCGAGAACGCCGATCGCGTCGTCCGACACGACGGCGGCGCCGAAGCCCTTCTCGGCCAGCAGCGCCGCGGCCTCCTTCAACGTGCGATGGGGCTGGGTCGTGAGCACGTACCTGCCCTTTTCGCTCAAGATCCGCGCAACGTCCATCCGATCCTCCCTGGTTCGGCGGCGTTTTCGAAACCGCCTTGGCTGGCGAGGATGCGCCGGTCCGCGCGCGCGATCAAGCGCAATTCGAGCCGTCGCGGCGAGGACCGGCCGAGCGCCGCGTCATCGCAGCCCCGCGTCGACGATCAGGCATTGCTTGGTGATCATGCGGCTGTCGTCGGCGGCCAGGAACAGCGCCGCGCGCGCGATCTCGTCGGCCAGAAGAACGCGCGGCAGGCATTGGCGCGCGACGAACCCAGCGACGTCGGCTTCGCTCATCCACAGGCGGCGTTGGCGCTCGGTGACGACCGCGCCGGGCGCGATCGCGTTGACGCGAATGTTGTCGGGGCCGAAATCGCGCGCCAGGCTCATCGTCAAGCCGAGGACGCCGGCCTTGGCGGTCGCATAGACGGACATGCGCGCGGATCCTATCATCCACGCGGTCGAAGAAAAGTTGATGATCGAGCCGCCGCCGATTTCGCGCATCGAGCGGCGCGCGATCTGCGCGGCGAAAAACTGGTGCTTGACGTTGACGCCGATCGACCAATCCCAGTCAGCTTCGGTCACCTCATCGGCGTCCTGGCGTTTGTCGTTGGCGGCGTTGTTGACCAGCGCCGCGATCGGCCCGAGCCGCTGGCGCGCCTCCTCCATCGCCGCTTCGAGCGCGGCGAGGTTCATCAGGTCGCATTCGATGAACAACGGCTTCTGCGGGCCGGCGGCGAGACGTTCGACCAAGCGAGAGGATTGGTCCCGGTCGATGTCGACGAAGGCGACGCTCGCGCCCTGGCCGACGAAGGCCTCGACCATCGCCGCGCCGATCCCCGATCCGCCGCCGGTGATGAAGACGACGCGGTCGTGCAGGCTGGGATAGCGGGCGAAGGGCACGGGAGGGGCCTCAGGGGAATCGACGCTGCGCGCCAGCCTAGCAGCGCCGGGCGGCGCGCGGCAAATGGCGCGCGCCTCTTACAAACGCGGCCGCCGACCGCGTCCGGCCCGTAGCGCCTGGCCCCGCCAATGTCGACCCGGGCGGAAAAGCGCGGCCAGCGGCCGCGCGTGCAATCGGGCGCGGAAATCCCCCGCCTAGCCTAATCCCCCGAACAGGCCTTGCGGCCGCAGCAACAGCTTCACGATCAACACCATGACGAGAAAGGCCGCGACAAGAATCCCGACCTTGGAGAAAATTCCATACATAGCCTTACGGCCTTCGGCGCTCCGACTCGGCGAAGCCGCTTTCGCGCCGGCGAGGGTCGCCTGCTGCGCCGCGTCGTTCGGCGCGGCGGACAAGCGGGAGGTGTCCGTGCGTTCGCCCTCTCTCACCGTCGACTGCATGACCCTGGCGATATTCGCCAACGCGTCGAGTTCCCGCCGACTGAGATGAAAATGTTGGCGGGCGTCCGAGGAAATCGTGGTGAGCACGGCGTAGACCTCTCCCGAGCCGACCTCGCGCTTGGCCGTCAACCGCAACCGGGAGAGGCCGAAATTCGCCGTCGTCTCGTCCGACGCGAGGACCTCGCCCGACGCCATGCGTTTGAACAGCTTCGGCATGACTTTGAGGCCGGCGAACGGATTGACCATCGACCCTTCTCCATGCGGCCCCGACCGCCGACGCGCCTTCCGGTCAAAGCGGACCTTCGACTCCGGCATAACCGGTAGTCTCGTGCGGAAGAACTCTCGTCGCACGACCTCGGTTACGTGACCAGTCGCGCAAATGTCCGCGCGCGAAGTCAGCGCCGTGATTCGGCGCCGAAATTTGCGCTCGTCAACCTTCGACCGCGGTTCGGCGTTCGCGGCCCCTGCCCGCCGAGGCGCTCCGACTTGCCCTTCCCCCGCATCAGCGCCAGCAGCCCCTCGAGCAGCGCGGCCGGGCTCGGCGGGCAGCCGGGGATGTGCAGGCCCACGGGGACGACGTCGCCGACGCCGCCCGTAATCGCGTAGCTTCCCGCGAACGCGCCGCCGTCCTTGGCGCCGGCGCTACGGCGGTCATCGCGCGGCGCGCAGCAAGGCGAGAAGCTCGCGGTGCATCGTCTCGTTGCCGGCGCAGATCGAGCCGGTTTCCAGGAAGCCGGGCTCCCCGTCGGCGTCCGAGACGTAGCCGCCCGCTTCGCGAATGAGCAGCGCCCCGGCCGCGATGTCCCAGGAATGAAGACCGCGCTCCCAGAACGCGTCGAACCGCCCCGCGGCGACGTAGGCGAGATCGAGCGAAGCGCAGCCCAGGCGCCGGACGTTGACCACCCGCGCCATCACCGCCGCCAGCTCCGCCTTGAAAAGCGGATGCTCGGACGCCTTGCCCAGATGCGGCACGCCGCAGCCGATCAGCGCCTGCGACAATTCGCGCCGCGCGGCGACGCGCAGGCGGTGGGCGCCGCCGAAGGCGCCCTGCCCCTTCTCGCTCACGTAAAACTCGTCGGTGGCCGGGTTGTAGACGACGCCGGCGACGACCTGCCCCTCGCGCTCCAGAGCGAGCGAAATGGCGAAAATCGGGATCGCGTGGAGGAAATTGGTGGTCGCGTCGAGCGGATCGATATGCCAGGTGTGGCTCTTGTCCGAGCCCTCGACCCTTCCCGCTTCCTCCATCACGAAGCCGTAGCCGGGGCGCGCCTTGGAAAGCTCGTCGAACAGGATCTTTTCCGAGCGCTTGTCGGCGAGGCTGACGAAATCGCCGGGCCCTTTCATCGACACCTGCAACTGCTCGATTTCGCCGAAATCGCGCTTCAAGCCGCGGCCCGCCTTGAGCGCGGCGTTGGTCATGACGGTCATCAGGGCGGAGCGGATCATGGCGAGTCCGAAGGGCGAGGGGCGGGCGGAGGCTTAAGCGATGCTCGGCGGCGACGCAACCTTCGGCGGCGCGCGCTGGTCGCCTCCTTCTTGCGCCGCGAGACGGCTCGGGTCATCATGCGCGACAAGCGCGGCCGCGCCGCGATCGAGCGATCCAGGAGAGAGCGATGAAGATCAGCGCCCGAAACGTCCTGAAGGGAACGGTGATCGACGTCAAGAAAGGGGCGACGACGGCCCACGTGCGCATCGACGTGAAGGGAGCGATCGTCACGGCTTCCATCACCAACGAATCCGTCGACGACCTGAAGTTGGTCAAGGGCATGACCGCCTACGCGGTCATCAAGTCGTCTGACGTCATGGTCGGCGTCGAATGAGGCCGCTCGCCGGCATTGTGCTGATCGCCGCGCTCTTCGGCCCCGTTTTCGCGCAAGCGCAGGAACCGAGCGGCTGCGACAAGTTCAAATGGCCGCTCGCGCATGAGCGATCGGCGCTCTCGGCGCCGACCGCGCGCCTCGAATCCGGCGCGAGGCTGGCCTTCGACGCCGCGGCGAGCCTGCGTCTGGCCCCACAGGCGGAGGCGAATCTGGAGATGGCGCCGGAGCGGCCGCCCAGAGTCTCGCCGAGCTACGCCGGAGCGGTCAAGCTGGACGCGCCGGGCGCGCCCGGGATCTACAAAGTCACCCTGTCCGAGCTGGGCTGGATCGACGTCATCCAGGACGGACGCTTTCTCAAGCCGGTTGCGTTCAGCGACGCGCGGGACTGCCCGGGCCTGCGCAAAAGCGTGAAGTTTCCGCTCGCGGCCAAGCCGCTGACGATTCAGCTCAGCGACGCGAAGAGCGCCGATATTTCCCTCATCGTTTCGCCCGAATAGGAGCTCCATGCCTCGGCGCGCCGTCTCGGCGCCCTCCTCAGCCCGCGGCCGACGCCGCGTTTCGGCGCCCAAACCGATCGCCGAGCTTTCGTGACGATCCAGCCTCGCTCAACCGCGACGCGGTAGCTTGCCATCCCTTCAACATGGACGACGCTATGGATTCAGCAAACGCGACGCGCGCGACGATCGTCCACCCGACCGACTTTGCGCCCGGCGACGCCTCGGCGTTCGCTCACGCGGTGGCGATGACGTTGGCGTCGAAATCCCAATTGTGCCTGCTTCAGGTGAGAGACGAAGACGAAGCCTTCTTCTCGCAGACGCTGGGGCTTCGCCATGTGCGCGACCTTCTCGTGCGCTGGGGGAAACTGGCCGAGGACACTCCCTACGATCGTTGGGAATCGGAACTCGACGTGCAGGTGTCGAGCGTGAGCGTCGTCGCCCGCAACGCGCGCACCGGAATCTTGGAGTTTCTGGAAGACCGGCCGTCCAATCTGGTGGTGCTCGCCACCCACGAGAACAAGGCGCCGACCCGTTGGCGCGACGTTTCCGTCCACCAAGGCGTGTTGCGCCAGATGCGCACCATGAGTCTCTTCTTGCGCAACGACGCGAAGGGGTTCATCGACCTCGACAGCGGCGCCCTGACGTTGAAAAGAGTCGTCGTCCCCATCGACGACGCCGTCGCGAGTCTTCCGGCGATCCGCCGCATCGAAGCGATGCTCAAATTGGTCTCGTGCGAGGCAAGCATTGAGCTTCTGCACGTGGGCGAGAGCGCGCCCCAGCCGACCGACGAGCAAGGAAAGCCGCTCGACCTGCCCCTCATCGTGCGCGAGGGTCCCGTGGTCGACGCCATCCTCGCGCTCGCCGATGAACTGAAGGCCGATGTCATCGCGATGCCGACGGCGGGACGACACGGCTTGCTGGACGCGGTGCGCGGAAGCACGACCGCCCGCATTCTCGACAACGGCGCCTGGCCCTTGCTCGCCGTCCCCGTCGGTTGATAGTCTAGGCGAAGCTCGGCGCGTGAACGCAACGCTCGCCGGCGCCGGGCGCCCGCGCTCTTGAGAAACGAGCGGGCTCCGCCATAAGCGCGCAACGCCGGCGCCAAGCGCCGCCCGCGGGGAGGAAATCATGTCGCAGCCGCCGTTTCGCGCCGATCACGTCGGCAGCTATCTTCGACCCCAGCGGCTAAGAGAGGCGCGCGAGAAGTTCTTCGCCAAGGCGCTGTCCGACGACGCGCTGCACGCGATCGAGGACGAATGCATTCGCGAGGTCGTGTGCGAGCAGGAGGACGTCGGCCTCAGGGGGATCACCGACGGCGAATTCCGGCGCACTTATTTCCATGTCGATTTTCTCGAGCGTCTCGACGGCGTCGAAACCCATTACGGCGAATTCGTCGCCAAGTTCCGCAAGGACGACGGCTCGGAGGTCGGATTCAAGCCGCCGACCATGCACGTCGAGGGCAAGCTCCGCCATTCCCGCCCGATCCAGGGCGCCGATTTCGACTTTCTCAAGAGCGTGGTCACGAAGACGCCGAAGGTCTGCATCCCCGCGCCCTCGATGCTGCATTTTCGCGGCGGCCGCGGAGCGATCAGCCGGGCCGTCTATCCCGACATGGAGGCGTTCTACGACGATCTGACCGCCGCCTATCGCGCCGAGGTCGCGGACCTCGCCGCGCGCGGATGCCGCTATTTGCAGCTCGACGACACCAATCTCGCCTATCTCTGCGATCCCAAGATCCGCGAGACGACGCGCGCGCGCGGCGACGACCCCGATGCGCTGGTTCGCCTCTACTGCCGTCTGGTCAACGATTCGATCCGCGACCGGCCCGAGAACATGAGGATTGCGGTTCATCTCTGCCGCGGCAATTTCAAGAGCGCGTGGGTCGCCGAGGGCGGCTACGAGCCGGTCGCGGAAATCCTGTTCAACGAAATGAAGATCGACGGCTATTTCCTCGAATACGACGACGAGCGTTCCGGCGACTTTGCGCCGCTGCGCTTTACGCCGAAGGGAAAGACGATCGTGCTCGGCCTGATGAGCTCCAAACACGCCGCCGTCGAGAGCAAGGACGAAGTCAAGCGCCGCATCGGGGAGGCTTCGCATTACGTTCCGCTCGAGCAGTGCGCGCTCAGCCACCAGTGCGGCTTTTCCTCCACCGCCCACGGCAACGACTTGAGCGAAGCCGACCAATGGAAGAAACTCGCGCGCTGCGTCGAGATCGCCCGCGAGGTGTGGGGCGCGGTCTAGCGCCGGCGGCCTATCAAGGAAGCGCCGCCTATCGGCGCCTCAATCCGGGGGAACGACGCCCTTCTTGAGGATGATGTTGCCGTAGAGCCGGCGTTCGCCGGTGGCGACGATGGCGAAACATCGGCGCGCGCGCTCGTAGAAGGCGAAGCGCTCGAGCCTGCCGAGCTGGAACTCAGGGCCCTCGCGCTCCGCGATGACGGCGCGAAATTCGGCGAAGATCGGCGGCTCGGGGTCGCCGACGGCGGCGCCGACGACTTCCATGCGCCAGCACGCCTCGGGAACGAAGGTGTCGAGCGGCAGCAGGGAGAGCACGGCGTCGAGCGCGCGCGTCGCGTCGGCGGCGTCGAGCCTGACGACGTCGGGTCCCGCCGATTGCGCGGGATAATTGGCGTCGACGATGGCGATTTCGTCGCCGTGTCCCATCGCCTGCAGGACGTAGAGAAGATCCGGGCTCAACAGGGGATCGATCGCTTTCAGCATGGCTGTGGCTCCTCCAGGGTTCTCAATGCGGCGTCGGCGCGTCGGCGCGGAGCAGCCCTTCGGCTTTGAGCGCCCGCCACAACGCCGGCGGAATCCGGGCACCCAGCATTTCGGCGTTGCGACGAACCTCGCCGGCCTTTTGCCCGCCGGGGATCACGCAGAGAATCGCGGGATGGCTGAGCGGAAGGCGAAGCGCCGCCGCCGCGAGCTTCACCGCGTGCGCCTTGCATACCGACTCGATCCGGCGCACGCGTTCGAGCACGGCTTCGGGCGCCGGCGTGTAATTGTAGAACGCGTCGCGCTTCGGCCCCGTCGCCAGGACGCCGGAATTGAACGGCCCGCCGACGACGACGCCGATGTTCTTCTCCACGCAGTAGGGCAGGAAGCTCTGCTGCGCCTCCTGCTCGAGCAGCGTGTAGCGGCCCGCCAGCAGAAAAATGTCGAAATCGCCCGAACGCGCAAGATTTTCCGCGACTTCCCACTCGTTGACGCCGGCGCCGAACGCCTTGATCGCGCCGCTGTCGCGCAGCTTGAGCATCGCCTTGTAGCCGCCTTCCATCAATTCGCGAATGCGCGCCTCCGACTCCGCCTTGCCGCCGTGCGTCGATTTGCCGACGCCGTGCGCGTAGACGATGTCGATGCGATCGACGCCGAGCCGCTCGAACGAAAACTCCAGCGAGCGCATGACGCCGTCGTAGGAATAGTCGAAGACCTCGCGTCGCGACGGCGTTTCGAAGAATATGTTCTGATGGGAGCGCCGCTCGGGCGCACAGAGTTCGAGCAGACGGCCGATCTTGGTCGAGAGCAGATAGCTGTCGCGCGGTTTGGCGCGCAGGAACCCGTTGAGCCGCGTCTCGGAAAGGCCGAGGCCATAGAGCGGCGCGGTGTCGTAATAGCGGCAGCCGGCCGTCCAGGCGGCGTCGAGCGTCGCCCGCGCTTCCTTTTCGGTCAGAGGCCGATAGAGATTGCCCAGCGGCGCCCCCCCGAATCCCAATTCGGTGAATTGCAACACGGCGCCCGAACGCGTCGTGAATTTCCGCTTGCGACACGCTCGCGCTTGCGTCGCCGCCTCCATAGCCCCCTCCGCATTCCCCAACCGGCGAGCGCCCTGCCGCCGCCGACGCATCCGATGCGATCGACGTCGAGCCCCCGATTCGGCGTCGGGAGCCGCGCCGACCCGAGCCGCCTCGCTGGAAAAATGATTTTCGCTTGCAATGCGGCGCCAACGCAAGACAATTATCGCGGCGTCGCTGCGTTCGAACGACGCAACAAGGGAGATTTCGATGATCAGCCACGCATTGGCCATTTCTGTCGCCATGGCGACCTTGGCGAGCGCCGGCGCCGCGCGCGCGATGTCGCTGACGAGCCCCGACATCAAGCCCGGCGCGCGCATCCCTGACGAACAGTTGTTCAACGGTTGGGGATGCTCAGGCAAGAATATTTCGCCGGCCTTGAGCTGGTCGGGCGCGCCGGAGGGGACGAAGAGCTTCGCGCTCACCCTCTATGATCCCGACGCGCCGACCGGCAGCGGCTTTTGGCATTGGGTGATGTTCAATATTCCGCCGGACGTCGCCAGCCTCGCCAAAGGCGCGGGCAATCCCAAGAGCGGCGCGGCGCCCAGGGGCGCGGTGCAGAGCCGCAGCGATTTCGGGACTTCAGGTTACGGCGGCCCCTGCCCGCCCAAGGGCGACAAGCCGCACCGTTATCAATTCACCATCTTCGCCGTGGACGTCGACAAGCTCGACGCGGACGAGCACGCCACGGCGGCCGTCGTCGGCTTCAACCTGAACTTCCACACGCTGGCCAAGGCCACTCTGACCGGCGTCTACGGGCACTGACGCTGCGTAATCTTTAAGGCGGCCGGCCGGCGGCGCGCCAGCTAGCGTTCGCCGCGGCGCCGATCCCGATCGGCGATGAACGCCTTCAGCCGAGCCAAGGCGGGATGGCCGGGCGCGGCGAAAGCCAAGTCGTCGTGTATTCTTCCGAGTCCCTTTCGCGCGACGCTCCATTCGCCGCGCGAGGATTCCAGAATCGTCAGCGTATGCTCGATCGCCCGATTGACGATCTCTTCGATGTTGTCGGCCATCGCAGGTTCCGAAAAACGAAAATTTCCGGAATGCGCGGCGCAATCGCGGCGCCGATTACGTAATGCCTGAAGTGCGCCGGATTGAGACGGCGCGCGGTCTCGCGCTGCGTCAAATTCGTACGGAGGCGTCACGCCGCGCCGCGTTGCGCATAGCCGAGCCGTTGGTTCAGGCGCTCCATCAGGCTCAACGCCGCATCGGCGACCGCGGTGCCGGGCGGAAAGATCGCCTCGACGCCCGCCGCGCGCAACGGCGTAAAGTCCTCCTTGGGAATGACGCCGCCGACGACGATCATCGCTTCGTCGAGCCCGACGGCGGTGAGCGCGGTCTTCAGCGCCGGCGCCAGCGTCAGATGCGCCGCGGCGAGCGAAGAGACGCCGACGATGTGGACCCTCTTTTCCGCCGCGAGCGCCGCGACCTCCTCCGGGGTGGCGAACAAGGGTCCGATCTCCACCTCGAAGCCGAGATCGGCGAACGCCGAGGCGATGATCTTCTGGCCGCGGTCATGGCCGTCCTGGCCGATCTTGGCCACCAGGATGCGCGGCCGGCGGCCGTCGTTCTCGGCGAAGGCGCGGGTCATCGCGATGACGCGCGCGTTGGCCTCGGCCTCGGCGCCCGATTCGGCGAGATAGACGCCGGCGATCGACTTGATCTCGGCGACGTGCCGGCCGAAGGCCTTCTCCATCGCCAGCGAAATCTCGCCGACCGTCGCCTTGGCGCGCGCCGCCTCGAGGCAGAGCGCCAGGAGATTGGCCTCGCCGCGCGCGCCGTTGGTCAGCGCTTCGAGCGCGGCGCGGGTCTTCGCCTCGTCGCGCCCGGCGCGCAGGCGCCGCAGCTTTTCGACCTGCTGCGCCCGCACGCTCGTCGCGTCGACCTTGAGGACGTTGAGCTCCCGCTCGACGTTGGGCGGGAATTTGTTGACGCCGATCACGGTCTGCCGGCCCGAGTCGATGCGCGCTTGCGCCCGCGCGGCCGACTCTTCGATGCGGCGCTTGGGCAGCCCGAGTTCGATCGCCTTGGCCATGCCGCCGAGCGCTTCGATCTCGTCGATGTGCGCGCGCGCTCTCGCCGCCAAGTCCGCGGTCAGACGCTCGACATAGTAGGAGCCGCCCCAGGGATCGATCACTCGCGTCGTGCCGCTTTCCTCGATCAGGAAGAGCTGGGTGTTGCGCGCGATGCGCGCCGAGAACGGCGTCGGCAGCGCCAGCGCCTCGTCGAGCGCGTTGGTGTGCAGCGACTGGGTGTGGCCTTGGGTCGCCGCCATCGCCTCGATCTGGGTGCGCACGATGTTGTTGAACGGATCTTGCGCGGTCAGCGACCAGCCGGAGGTCTGACAGTGCGCGCGCAACGGCAGCGACTTCTCCGACTTAGGCCCGAAGCCCTTGACGAGGCCGGCCCACAGCATCCGCGCGGCGCGCAGCTTGGCGACCTCCATGAAGAAATTCATGCCGATCGCCCAGAAGAACGACAGCCGCGGCGCGAACTCGTCGACGCTCATTCCCGCGGCGACCCCGGCGCGCAGGTATTCGACGCCGTCGGCGAGCGTGTAGGCGAGCTCGAGGTCCTGCGTCGCGCCCGCCTCCTGCATGTGATAGCCGGAAATCGAGATCGAGTTGAACTTCGGCATGCGCTTGGCCGTGAAGGCGAAGATGTCGGCGACGATGCGCATCGAGGCTCTAGGGGGATAGATGTAGGTGTTGCGCACCATGAACTCTTTGAGGATGTCGTTCTGAATGGTGCCCGACAGCGCCGCCATCGGCGCGCCCTGCTCCTCGGCGGCGACGATGTAGAGCGCGAGAACCGGCAGCACCGCGCCGTTCATCGTCAACGACACGCTCATCGAGTCGAGCGGAATGCCTTGGAACAGCGTGCGCATGTCGTAGATCGAGTCGATCGCGACGCCCGCCATGCCGACATCGCCGGCGACGCGCGGGTGATCGGAATCGTAGCCGCGATGGGTGGCGAGATCGAAGGCGACCGAAAGCCCCTTCTGGCCGCCCTCGAGATTGGCGCGGTAGAACGCGTTCGACTGCTCGGCGGTGGAGAAGCCGGCGTATTGGCGCACCGTCCAGGGCTGGTTGACGTACATCGTCGGATAGGGGCCGCGTAGATAAGGCGGCAGGCCCGGCCAGGTCTCGAGAAAGTCGAGGCCCTTCCAATCGTCCGCATCGTAGACCGACTTGACGTCGATTCCCTCGGGGGTGAGCCAATGGCGTGGCGCGGGGGAAGGCGGCGGCGCCGCCGCCGAGAACCCGATCGAAGCGAAGTCCGGTATCGAACTCATGAACCGATCCTTCGAGGGCGGCCTAGCTTAGCAAGCCCAGCCGACCAAAAATCCGCTCCAACGCGGCGAGCGCGTCGCAGCCGGCGAAGATGAAGTCGTCGACGCCCGCGCCGCGCAACGCCGCCTCGCTTTTCCCCGCCCTGCCCGCCAAGACGAGATGGCGCGCGCCGGCTTTCTTCAGCGCGACGGCGAAAATTTCCGCGCATTCGCCGTAGGCTTCGTCGCCGCCGCAGAGGCAGGCCACGGCGGCGCCGCTCGCCGCAAAGCGCTGCGCGGCCCCGCGCGCGTCGGCGGCGGCGGCGGCCTCGACCAGCGCTTCGAGACCCCCCGCCGCAAAAAGATCGCGCGCGAAGCCTACGCGCCGGCCGTGCGCGGCGGGCGCGCCGATGGCGACGAGAAAGACCGTCGGCCGCGCGCCGTCGCGCGCCAAGGCGGCGTCCGCGGCGTCGCGAAGCCGCTCGAACGGCGCGGCGATGCGCATCGGCGCCATCGGCGGCGCGATCGCCTCGCCGGGATAGGCGAAAGCGGGCGCGCTCGCAGGCGGGACCTCGACCTTGGCCTCGCCGAGATCGGGATGGGCGCTGACGCCGGTCATCGGCGCTCTCAAGCTCGCGGCGTCGCGCGCGAGTTTTTTCGCCGCCGCGGCGACGGCGCGCTGAAAGCCGCCGCTCGAGAGCGCGCGCGGCAGGCCGCCCTCGCCTTCCAACCCCTGAAACAGCGTCCAGGCCTTTTCGCACAGGGCTTGCGTCAGCGCCTCGTATACGCCGGCGCCGGCGGCGGGATCGGCGACGAAGCCGAGATGCGATTCTTGCAACAGGACGAGCTGGCTGTTGCGCGCCAGGCGGCGCGCCAGCGCATCGGGCAAGCCGATGGCCGCGGTGAACGGCAGCACGCTGACGCTGTCGGCGCCGCCGAGGCCGGCGGCGAACGCCGCCGTCGCGCCGCGCATCACATTGACGAAGGGATCGCGCGCGCTCAGGCCGCGCCAGGCGCTCTCGGCGTGAATGCGCGCCGGGCGCGGCGCGAGGCGGCAGGCCTCTAAGACCCGCGCCCAGAGGAGGCGCAGGGCGCGGAACTTCGCCAGGGTGACGAACTGGTCGGCGTCCGCGGTCAGGCGAAACGCGATCGCCGCTCGCGCGGCGTCGAGGGCGAAGCCGTTTTCGCCGAGCGCGCGCAAATAAGCCACCGCCGCCGAGAGCGCGAAGGCGAGCTCCTGCGCGGGGGTTCCCCCCGCGGCGTGAACCGAGCGCGCGTCGGCGGCGAGAAAAGGGCCGGCGAACCCCTTGGCCTTGAGAACCGCCGCGAGCCTGGCGAGCGTCGGCGCTTCGATTTCCCATGCGCGCGCGGCGCGCCCGCTGCGCGCCAAGGCGCCGAGGGGATCGAGACCGAAGCCGAGATCGAGCGCCGCCGGATCGGCGCCGCTGCGTTCGACCAGGCCGGCGAAACCGCTCGCCTGGCTCTCGGCCTCGGGGCCGAGATCGAGCTCCAAGCGGAGCGCGCCGTCGAACCGCACGCCCTCGAAGGCGCGGTGCAACGTCGCCAAATCGAATTTGCCGAGGCCGAAGCCGTAGGCCCCGCCCGCCCCGGCGAAAACGACGTGCAGCCCGTCGGCGCCGCCGGCGAGATCGTCGAGCGCCTGTTCGTTCGCCGCCGCCGCGTCGGGATGGTCGAGGCGCGCCAGCGCGCGCCAGGCGCCGCCGTCTCCGCGCAGCGCGCGCGGACCTTCGCGGCGGGGATAAAGCGGTTGCAGCGCGATCGCGTCGGAGGTTCGCGAGACCAGCCGATCGAAGGCGCCGCCCTTGAGCGAAGCCTCGGCCGCCTTGCGCCAATCGGCCTCGCCGAACGGCGCGAACGCGCCCGAAAGCTCCGCCACGCCGGCCCCCCGGGTCAAATGAACTGCGCCAGTCCGGGAATCGCCGCCGTAATTTCGCCGAGGACGTCGTCGCCCGCCGTCTTGCGCGCGTACTCGAACACGACCTTGCCCACTGCGTGGATCTGAGCCATGTCCAGGCCGAGCGCCATGAGATCGCCGCCGAGCGCCATCAAGCCGCCGCCGCCCATCGCGCCCGCGCCGGTCCCCATCAGGCCCTTGAGGGCTGGGCTCATCCCCTCGCCGCCGGTCGAGGCGGCGGAGGCGACGATGGCGTTGAGCTCGGGCGCCTCGGCGAGCAAGGAATCGACCGCGCCCTCAGGCGCCTCGCGTTTGATGAAATCGAGCACCAAGGCGACGGCCCGACGCGCCGTTTCGGGCGTTATCTCGGCCGCCGCAGCGACGCGGGCGATTAAATTTTCCATATCCCGCTCCCCCTCCATGGCGCGCCGCCGAAAGGCGCGCGCCTAACTGGATGTCGCCGCTCCACGCGGCAAAATCAAGCGCCGCGAACAGTTAATCGCGCTCGCCCGCGCGCGCGAAGCCGGACAAAGGGCTGAGACCCTTGCCGGACGATAGCTCGGGCGCGCTGTTCCACGCGCTCGCGCGCCGCCAAGTGTGGCGCCGGCCGGCCGAGATTGTGGCGCCGCAACAAAATATCCATGATATTTTCATATTACTAAACCGGATGAATTTATTTCCGAAGCCAGTCCGCCGGCAATCGGCGCGGCCCGCCGACGTCCCGTCCCGACGCCCAAAAACAGCGCCTGTAGCCACTTTGTCCGCCAGATTGCGGGATTGCGCGTCGTCGAAGGAATTCGCTTCCGGTTGAACGAAGGATGAAAATTGGCCGAAAATCTATGCGTTTGTTGCATGGCTGAGTAGCGCGAATGACCCTTTCTCGGCGAAGCCGACCTTCCTATGTTGCATTGCACGGGCTGAGCCGATCGTCTCCGGACGCCGCGCGGCCGCAACGGTTCACAATGGAGGGCTCTATGGCCTCGCTCAAGACCATCGCCGAGAAGTTAAACGCGTGGCGCCGCTATCGCGAAGCCGTGCGCGAGCTGTCGCAGATGACCGACCGCGAACTGGAGGACATCGGCGTCCGCCGCGGCGACATTCACTACGTCGTCAGCGGCGCGCTCCCCCGCTAAGTTTGGACGCGCCGGCTCCTCCCACCGGACGCGTCCACTGCGTCGGGCCAGGTCCGACGCAATAAACGCCCGCCGACCCCTCCTCGGCGGGCGTTTTCTTTTCATCGGCGGTCGGCCCAGGGGCCAGAGCCGTCGAGACGGCGCGCAGTTGACGAAGCGGCGCGCCTTTGTGACAAGCTCCCATGCGCCCCATTCACGTCATCGGCGGCGGCCTGGCCGGCTGCGAGGCGGCATGGCAGATCGCGAGAGCCGAAGTTCCCGTTGTCTTGCATGAAATGCGCCCGTTGCGCGGCACCGAGGCGCATCGCACCGAGCGCCTCGCCGAACTCGTGTGCTCGAATTCCTTCCGCTCCGATGACGCCGAGAACAACGCGGTCGGCGTCATCCATCGCGAGATGCGCGCGCTTCGTTCGCTCGTCATGCGCGCGGCCGACGCCCATCAGGTGCCCGCCGGCGGCGCGCTGGCGGTCGATCGCGAAGAATTTTCGGCCGCGGTCGAGGCCGCGATTCTTTCGAACCCGCGCATTCGCGTCGAGCGCGGCGAAGTCGCCGCGCCGCCCGACGACTGGGACAACGTGATCATCGCCACCGGCCCGCTGACGTCGCCCGCCCTCGCCGCGGCGATCCGCGCCTTGAGCGGCGAGGAGGCGCTGGCCTTCTTCGACGCCATCGCGCCGATCGTGCATCGCGATTCGATCGACATGAAGGTCGCCTGGCGCCAATCGCGCTACGACAAGGCCGGCCCCGGCGGCTCCGGCGCCGATTACATCAACTGCCCGCTGAGCCGCGATCAGTACGAGGCCTTCCTCGACGCGCTGCTGGCGGCCGAGAAGACCGAATTCCGCGAATTCGAGAGCGCGCCCTATTTCGACGGCTGTCTGCCGATCGAAGTGATGGCGGAGCGCGGCCGCGAGACCCTGCGCCACGGGCCGATGAAACCGGTCGGCCTCACCAATGCGCACGCCCCAAGCGTCAAACCCTACGCCGTCGCGCAATTGCGCCAGGACAACGCGCTCGACACGCTCTACAACATGGTGGGGTTCCAGACGAAGATGAAATACGGCGAGCAGGCGCGCGTGCTGCGCCTGATTCCGGGGTTGGAGAAGGCCGAATTCGCGCGGCTCGGCGGCCTGCATCGCAACACCTTCCTCAATTCGCCGCGCCTCCTCGATTCGCGCCTGCGCCTGAAAGCCGCGCCGCGTCTGCGCTTCGCCGGGCAGATCACCGGCTGCGAAGGCTATGTCGAGAGCGCCGCGATCGGGCTTCTCGCCGGCCGCTTCGCCGCCGCCGAGCGGCTCGGGCGCGCGCTCGCTTCCCCCCCGCCGACCACCGCGATCGGCGCGCTTCTCAATCACGTCACCGGCGGCCATATCGAAGCGATCGACGCCGGGCCGCGCTCGTTCCAGCCGATGAACGTCAATTTCGGCCTGTTTCCGCCGATCGAGGCGCCGCGCCTCGACGCGGCGGGCAAGCGCCTCGGCGGCCCCGAACGCGGCGCGGCGAGGAAGCGCGCGCTCTCCGCGCGGGCGGAGGCCGATCTCGCGAGGTGGATCGGCGAAGGGAATTGACGCGCGCGGCCGGGCGCGAGGCGCGCCTCTCGTCAAGCCGCGTCAAGTTTCGTCAAGTTTCGTCAACTCTTGTCAACTCTTGTCAACTTTCGTCAAGTATTGTCAAGTTTTGTCAAGTGTTTCCTTGGCGGTTTCCTGGTAATTCAAGGGCTTGCGCCCCGCGCCGGCCGGATTCCCGTTGTCCCGACCGCCGCGCCCGCACCGACGGAAAAGCCCGACGTTCACAATAACCCGAAAACTGATTTTCAGAAATCAATTGTTGCGATGGGCGGTGGCGTCGCGACAGCGGCGACGCCGGGCCGTTCGGTTCCGCAGCGATCCGCGGTCGGGGCCTGGGGCTGACGGCTGGTCTGCGGCGTCGAAACTGAACGGGCGCGCGCCCCTTCAATTTGCTCGAAGCGCGCCACGGCTTGCAAGCCTCGCACGAGGCCGCGCAGTCGTTGGGCGCAGCGCCGGAGACGGGCGCGCTTTTCGCGGCGGGCTTCGCGCCGAAAGGCGTCAGACGCGGCCGGTTCGCGATCCCGATCCATGACCGCACCGGCACGTTGCTCGCCTATTGCGGGCGCGCGCTGAAAGATGAAAGCCCCTCGCTGATCTTCCCCAGCGGCTTCAATCCGCGTGGCGCGATCTTCAACGCGCATCGCGTCGTCGAGGACGATTTGTTCCTTGTCCGCGATCCGCTCCAGGTGCTCACGGCGCACCAAAACGGCATCGAGAACGTCGTCGCCTTTCTCACCGAGAACGTGACGGCGCTCCAGCTCGAACAACTCGCCGCGCTCATGGACGAGCGAAAGTGCGAACATTTGGAGATGTTTTGAGCCCGCGCAAGCGGGCTCATTATCTTGCTCCCATCAATCAACTCGGTCTTCCGGAAAGGATGGGAGGGAGACATTCGCAATGGATTTATGCACGCGGTAACTGCTTGATATTCTTATCGTCACTGCGTGTTGCAAATATCTTGATTTCGGCGCCATGCAATCCGTCCGCTGGGCGATATACGCGATGGTTTGCCGCTCATACGCTCGGCCTGCGACGTGTGCTGAAGAGGCCCTTGCTGGCCTACCAAGGCAAGATGCTGTCAAGAAAGGCCATCACGACGCCTGATTTGAGCACGTAGAAATCCTCCCGGCCGCCCCGGACGATAATTCCGGCGAAATAGGCGCGAGGGCCGTCCTCGGCGTACTGAATCGCGAATGCAGCTCCGCCGCTCATCCCGTCCGGACTGACTTTAAGCGGTTGCGTTGACTTCACCCGCAATAGGGCATTGTCGCTCGGTTGCTCCTCATGAGGTAAGCAAGGCACATGGAGACGGCGAAAGCCCAAGTGATTATTTTCATAGAGATCGTAGTCCTGTTCGGCCGAAGGAAAGCCCACAAGGAGCATTGCCAGCGTAATGTCTGATCGGAAGTTTGCGGGTATCTCAGTCAGGTTGAAAAAGCGCGGCCTCAGCTCAGGAAAGGCTGCGACCGGTTCTGTGAAATTGAAGGCGACGACATCGTTTGCGTCACTCCCTGAGTTCGGGTGGTAGCCACGGCGGCCGCTTGACGTAATGATCCGGCTTCCGTCATCCGTCAGCATCGCCACCTGACGTTCATCGACGCCTTTCAGCTGGTGCTGCGTGATAAGCATGAGGTCATGGCCGCGATAGCGGATAGCCGTCGCAGAGCCCGGCAGCGAGACTTTGAACGTCTCATTACCCTCGTTATTGATGACGAGACTCAGCGCGTGCCGTGCGAGCACGCTCTCGATAGAGCGGCCCGGAACGACCACGCCATTCAGACTGACGCCGAGCTTTGCGAAGCGATCAAGGACGCTCCCTGCCTCACCTTCTGGCATCACATGTAGGCTCGCCCGCTAGCGGTTCGCTGTATCAGCCTTGAGGTCGCAGTGGCCAGTCGTCGGCGAAGGTTCGGCAACGTTGTCATAGGCTTTGCCCATAAACGCCATGACTATGTTGTCAAGGTTCAAATAATTGCCCGTCTGCCTCTCAATCACGATGTAGTCTGTGATCGGGCCGTCGCTCGGTTTTTCGGGTCGGCTCACGTGCGTCGCAACAATGAACTGATCATTGTACAGGGTAATCTTATAGAAGCCGGTTCCGCGAGGCGCGAACATTCGGCCGTTGGCTAGCCGCCACTCGATATTGACCACCTTCTCGCCCATGTTCACGCCGCAGTTCCAAGTTTCGGGGTCAACGTGAGTATTCGGCGTGTCAGCGCCCGGCGTCCATTGATGCGAAATATCGAGTGCTCGCGTGATCTCCCGAGCCGTCATCCTATGGGAAACTTCGTTCAGGTTGAACGAGCCGAAATTATCGCCGTCCTTTGCTGCGGCGTTGAACCACTCAAAAGCCGCAATCCAGTCCAGCTGCACGCCGTAGCCAAACTCATACATCAAGCCAACGGTGACCTGCGCCAGCTTGTCGCCGTCGATCGCCAAGGGGCGCAAGATACCCATAGCTGTCTTGTAGTCGTGCCTCTTGTATGCGGCGTTGCCATCCTCAAGTGGTCCGGCGAGGACGGCGCTCGACAGCATAAGCGCGGCGAGCAGGCTGGTGGACACATATTTGAAACCGGTCGTCATGGGGTGGCCCGATCGACAGAATGGCCCACGGTATCACGAGACCACAGCCGTTGGCTCCGTTCACGACAGCCCGACCCGAAGGTACGCACCCTCTCTCAAAAGTCCCTGAAAATCGGGCTAAAGGCGCTGTCACAGATTTCTTGAATTCTGCACTGCCGCGTACATGAGACGATGGTGATGCTGGCATCACTAGCGCCGGAGCAAATCCACCTTAACCGTGCGAAGTCCGGCACTTGATCCTTTGGAGAAGAGCGAGGGTGCGCTGCCAGTAGGTTTTTTGCTTCTTGGGAAGCGTGAGACCCGCGGCAATGCGATCGGCCTTGGATATGCCTTCGAGCATAGTTTTAAACAACCGAAACGTATTAAGCAGATGATCCGCTCGTTTTATAAAATATTCGAAGCGTCGATAATCAAAAAATTCACCTGTAACGTAGTCCTCGCTCTCAAGAAATTTGTGCGAGAGAACAACGGGCCTCTGTTCCTCGTTCACTGCCCAGAATCCATGCGCGATTAAATTCCTCTCGCTAGCAAGATGCTTAAGCGTCGGCCAAATTTTATCGGTCTGCGCGCCCGGCATTTTCTTCACTACTTTTTTTATTTTTTCAAAGTGCTTCGTGACGAAGTCGCGGGTCAGCTCCCTTTTTTCTTCCAAGGTCGAATCTTCAAAAATCCAAACCGTCTCCAGCGCTATCGTTTCGAGTCTAGCAAAAACAACAACAGCATCGGCAATTGCGATCTTGAGTTTGGTTGGCAATTCAAAATGCCATTCCGCATTGGGCGGGGGTGGGTTTGGCTTCGGCTTTTTCGTCATGCTGCTGACGCTATCACAAAGCCGGATAGAGGAGCAGAACGCAGCCACATAAGCTCCAATATGGAACGTGGCCGCGCGCCGTCGTGGGCTCGGCGCTAGCACGTGTCATGTCGTGTTGCTAATGGCGGCTGGGGACAACAAGCCTGATCACGATTTGGCGATGTTACACTAACGACAATGCCCGACGAAGCCCGACATGACTCACCCGGCCCAGCGCGGCCGACCGCGACAGAGTATCCCCTAACGCTGGACGACGTGTCGCGGCTCTTCGACGAAGCCGGCCTCCCCGCAAAGTCAGAACGTTGCAGCGCCGCTGCGCCGCCGGCCGTCTCGCTTACATCAAATTCCGCTTACGCGCCCGCATTTATCTTGATTGCCCTCCGCGCTGCCGCGTGCAAACGCGCGCTGTCCGCGCGGGCGCAGGCCGATCTGGCGCGGTGGATGAGCGAGTGCGAGTGAGGGCGAACTCCGCCGTCTAGCGGCGACGCCGATCATGCACTAACATCGCCGGCGAACCGGTCGGCGGGGGCTGATCCGAAAAATCGCGTGAACCGCCGACCGGCCGCCCATCGCCTGGGCCAGCGTTCGGCCGGGAACGCAGGAGCGAGCGATGGGCGGTCCGGCCGAGTTGAGGGAAAAGTTCCGAGAGGAATTCGGCGGCGAGCCGCGCCTCTATCGCGCCCCCGGGCGGGTCAACCTGATCGGCGAGCACACCGACTACAACGACGGCTTCGTGCTGCCGGCGGCGCTCGAATTGCGCACCTGGGTCGCGGCGGCGGCGCGGCCCGACCGGCGCCTGCGCATTCGCTCGCTGCGCGTTGGCTCAGGCGTCGAGTTCGGTCTCGACGATCCCGCCCCCGCCCCGCGGCGCGACTGGAGCGACTATGCGCACGGCGTCGCGGTCATGCTGCAAAGGGCCGGCCATCGGCTCGCCGGAGCGAACCTGTTGATCGACAGCGACGTGCCGATCGGCGCCGGCCTCAGCTCCTCGGCGGCGTTGGAGGTCTCGACCGGCTACGCGCTGCTCGATCTCTCGGGCGTCGCGGTCGACCGCACCGAGCTGGCGCTCTGCTGCCAGCGCGCCGAGAACCAGTTCGTCGGCATGCGCTGCGGCGTCATGGACCAGTTCGTCTCCTGCTACGGCGCCGCGGCGCACGCTCTGCTGCTCGACTGCCGCAGCCTGGCGTTCCGGCTGGTTCCGATCGCGCCGTCGGTGCGGTTGGTGATCTGCAACTCGATGGTGCATCACGCATTGGCGGCGAGCGAATACAATCTGCGCCGCGCCGAGTGCGAGCGCGGCGTGGCGCTGCTCAAATCCGCGCTGCCGGCGATCCGCGCGCTGCGCGACGTCGACATCGCCGAGTTGACGGCGCACGCGGCGTTGCTGCCCGAGCTGACGCTGCGCCGCTGCCGCCACATCGTCACGGAGAACGAGCGCGTGCTGCGCGCCGGCGCCGCGCTCGACGCCGGGCGGGTGGAGGAGTTCGGACGGTTGATGAACGAATCGCACGTCAGCATGCGCGACGACTACGAGATCAGTTGCCGCGAGCTCGACATTCTGGTCGAGCTCGCCTGGCGCGTCGAGGGCGCGCTCGGCTCGCGCATGACCGGCGGCGGCTTCGGCGGCTGCACGGTGAGCATGGTCAGGGCCGACGCGGTGGAGCGGTTCCGCGCCAGCGTCGCCGCGGGCTACGCGGCGGCGACCGGGATCGCGCCCGATATCCTGATCTGCTCGCCGGGCGACGGCGTCGGCGCCGTCGCGGTCGACGCGCCGGACGCGCGCCGATGACGCCGTTCGCGGAAACTTCGCACCGCCGCCTCAACCCGCTGACGCGCGAATGGACGCTGGTGTCGCCGCAGCGCACGCAGCGGCCGTGGCAAGGGCAGATCGAGCGGCCGGCGCAGCCCGCCGCGCTTCGCTACGACCCCGAATGTTATCTTTGCCCCGGCAATCGGCGCGCGCACGGCGACGTCAACCCCGACTATCCCCACACCTTCGTCTTCGCCAACGACTTCCCGGCACTGCGCACGGACGCTAGGGGCGAGGCCGTCGATCGCGGCGGACTGATCGTCGCCGAGGCCGAGAGCGGCCTCTGCCGGGTCGTCTGCTTCTCGCCGCGCCACGACCTGACGCTCGCCCGCATGACGACGCAGGAGATCGAGCGGGTGGTCGAGGTGTGGGCCGAGCAGTATCGCGAACTCGGCGGCCTCGAGACGATCAATTGGGTGCAGATCTTCGAGAACCGCGGCGCGATGATGGGCGCCAGCAATCCGCACCCGCATTGTCAGATCTGGGCTTGCCAGAGCCTGCCCAACGAGGCGGCGAAGGAACTCGCTTCGCAGACCGCCTACCGCGCGAAAAGCGGCGGCTGCCTGCTGTGCGACTACCTTGAGCTGGAGCTTGCGTCCGGCGAGCGCGTCGTCTGTCAGAACGAACATTTCGTCGCGCTTACGCCGTTCTGGGCGGTGTGGCCGTTCGAGACGCTCGTGCTGCCGCGTCGGCATTTCGGCGCCTTCGACGAAATGAGCGCCGCGGCGGCGAGCGGGCTGGCCGACATCCTGCGCAGCTTGACGATCCGCTACGACAATCTGTTTGAGATCGCGTTTCCCTATTCGATGGGCCTCCACCCCTCGCCGACCGACGGGGCGCGGCGCCCGGAATGGCATTTCCATGCGCATTTCTATCCGCCGCTGCTGCGCTCGGCGACGGTGCGCAAGTTCATGGTCGGTTTCGAGATGCTCGGCTCGCCGCAGCGCGACATCACGCCGGAGAGCGCGGCCGAGCGGCTGCGCGAGGCGCCGGCGACGCATTATCTGGACCGCTCCGAGGATCGGGACAGCGCCCGGCGTTGAGGAGGGACGCCGAACCTGGTCGGCCGGCCGGCGGCCGCGGCTACGCGGGGAGGCGCGATTTCGCCTTGATAAGAATCAAAGTGACGAAAGCCTTTCGATTTAGTACGATTATTCACTCGCGTTCTCGACGCGAAGGTCTTGCTGCCTCTCGGACAAGGAAAACATCGACAAGGAACGGACGTCGAAACGGCGGAAGCTCGGTTCAAGGTTCCGTCGACTGCCTCAAACACGCGCTCGAAGGGAAAGAGGCGCGGGCGGACGGTTTTCGGCGCCGGATTGGTTGCAGGCGCAAAAACTCACGGAGGATGTCATGGTCAAAGCAAATACGCGGCGCATGCTCGTAACGGCGGCGGCGCTCGCTCTCGCCGTCGGCGCGGTTCAAACCGCGCATGCGACGGACCCGGTCGCCAAATGGTGCGCGGGCGTCAAAATCGCCGCTTTTCCCGGCGGTCCGCAGGGCGGCGTGTTCGCCAACAACGTCTACAACGGCTATAAGCAGGCCGAACTCGACCTCGGGCCGTCGGTCACCTACTACTTCTCCAACTGGGATCCCAACCTGATGATCACCCAGTTGCAGCAGGCGATCGCCACCAAGGTCGACGGCATCGCCTTCATGGGCCATCCCGGCGACGCGGCGAGCGATCCGCAGATCGACAAGGCGTTCGCCGCCGGCATCATTTTCACCACGGCGAACACCGCGCTGCCCACGGCGCAGGCGAAGTACGGGCCGCAAGGCATGGGCTACGTCGGCGCGCCCAATCATCTCGCGGGCCTCGCGCTGGGAGCGGAAGCGGCCAAGCGCGCCGGCCTCAAGGCGGGCGACCTCGCGTTCGTCTGGGGCCTCAAGGGCCAGGGCGGCGACCGCGGCTCGCGCACGGTCGGCGTCATCGAGTCGATCGAAAAAGTCGGCGCCAAGGTCATCTATGAAGAAATCGACAAGGCGAGCGACGCCGATCCGAACGCCGGCACCGCGACTTTCGTCGGCGTGATGAAGGCCAATCCGGGCATCAAGCTCGTCGTCACCGACCACGGCGCCCTGACCGCCAACGTCGGCGTCTACGCGCGCGCCGCGTCGCTGAAGCCCGGCCAGGTGTTCTTCGCCGGCTTCGACATGTCGCCGGCCACCGCCAAGGCGGTCAAGGACGGCTATCAGGAGCTGGTGATCGACCAGCAGCCCTACCTGCAGGGCTATCTGCCGATCCTCAACATCTGCCTGACCAAGAAGTTCGGCTTCTCCGGCCTCGACATCAACACGGCCGGCGCCTTCGTCGACCCCCAGAACGTCGACGCCATTGCGCCGCTCGCGGCCAAGGAAATCCGGTAATCGATCGTTCTCGCGAGGGTTCGAGGCGCCGCTGGGGCGGCGCCTCGTTCGCGTCAAGAAAAGGAAGGTGGAGGCGGGAGTGGCGGAATCTGCGACCTCGGGCGCGCCAACGCCAGTCATCGAGCTGCGTAACGTCTCGAAGACATTTGGCGAAGTGCGGGCGCTGTCCGGCGCCAATTTCAAGGTCAATCCGGCCGAGATCGTCGGTCTGCTCGGCGACAACGGCGCCGGCAAATCGACGCTGATCAAGGTGGTGATGGGCTTCTACGCCCCCGACCACGGCGGCGAGGTTTATTTCCACGGCAAACGCGTCGATCCCTGGTCGGTGGCGAAGGCGCGCAGCCTCGGCATCGAGACCGTCTATCAGGAACGCGCGCTGTGCGAGAAACAGCCGATCTGGCGCAACATGTTCATGGGCCGCGAGTTGCGCAACCGCTTCGGCTTGCTCGACGTCGCCGCGATGCGCGACGAATGCGCGCGGCTGATGAGCGAGCACATGGGCTTCACTTCGGCGGCGGTGCACCCTAACAATGTCGTTGCCACGATGTCGGGCGGCGAGAAGCAGGGCGTGGCGATCACCCGCGCGCTCCATTTCGAGGCCGAGCTCGTCATCCTCGACGAACCGACCATGGGCCTGTCGCTCAGCGAGACGAAGAAGACGCTCGACTTCGTCCGCCACATCAAGGACGTGGGGAAGTCGGCGATCTTCATCGACCACAACATCTTCAACATCTATCCGGTCGTCGATCGGCTCTACGTGCTCGACCGCGGCAAGATCGCCGGCGTGTTCAACCGCGCCGATATCACGATCGATCAACTGATCGAGCGGCTCTACCACGTCGCGCGCACCGGTTCGATGGAGCTGCCGTCATGACCGAAAACGTTGCAGGCGCCCGCCCGGTCGGCAACATGGGCAAGCCGCCGTCGCTGCTGACCCGCTACGGCAGCCAGATGGGCATCGTCGGCGTCGGCTTCGCGATGTGGCTCGCCTTCGTCATCGCCGCGCCGCGCGTCTTCACCGACCTCGACATCTATCGCGCCTTCGCCGAAACGACGCCGCTGTTCGGCGTCGTGGCGCTGTCGCTGACCTTCGTCGTTATCACCGGCGAGATCGACCTGTCATTCCCCTCGGTGATGGCGCTCGGCACCGCTGTCTTCTGCCTCGTCACCTATTACGGCGGGGCGCCGTGGTGGCTGGGCCTGATCGCAGCCGGGGCGACTGGCGTCGCCTGCGGCCTGCTCAACGGCTTCCTGGTGGCGAGCCTCAACATTCCCTCGCTGGTCATCACCATCGGCACGCAGTTCCTGTTCCGCGGCCTCGAGCTGGTGCTGATGAACGGCACCGGCGTGCCGCTGCTCGCCGACAAGTATCCGGAGATGCATGCGCTGTTGCGCGAGCCGCTGTTCGGCGTGCCGGTCCAGACGCTGTGGATGGTCGGCATTCTGATCGTCGAATGGGTGCTGCTCAACCGCACTCGCTTTGGCGCGCATGTCTTCCTGGTCGGCGACAACCAGACGAGCGCGCGGCTGATGGGCGTCAACGCCGGACGGGTCAAGATCAAGGCGTTCATCCTGGTCGGCGTCACCGCCGTCTTCTGCGGCCTGCTGAGCTCGATCTACGGCTATTATTTCTGGCCGAGCACCGGCGACGGCTCGCTCTTAAACACCATCGCTTCGGTGTTCCTCGGTGGAACTTCGGTGTTCGGCGGCACCGGTTCGGTGGTCGGCACCTTCGTCGCCGCGTTCATCATCGGCGCGATCAACGCCGGCATCGTCTCGGCGGGCGTCAACGCGTTCTATACGCAGCTCGCCTTCGGTCTGGTCATCGTCGTCTCGGTCGTGCTGCAGACGATCATCGACCGCCGCATCCGCCGCCAATCCCTCACCGGACAGTGAGGGACGCCGCAGGGTCGCGACGACAGGCGGTTGTCGCCCCGTTTCATGCTTTGCGCTTCCGCGCCGCGCCGCTGTCGCGCGCATTTGCGCAGCCTGCGCGATGCGGCGAACCAGGGATGACGATGGCGGCGAGACCGGCCGTCGGCGCCGCAGAGCGTAAAACGGCAAAAAGAAGAAATAGCCGCCCGTCGCCGCGAGCTTGCGGAGGCGCGCGGACGCCGGGTCAGTGGACGGTCTCGCCTCGCCGGCGCACGACGACGTCGACGGTGATCGAGGCGAGCAGCACGAGGGCCGTCGCCATGAGCTGGATCGCGGCGCTCAGGCCCAGCAGGGCCATGCCGTTGACGATGCCCGCGATGACGACGCCGCCGAGGACCGCGTGCAGGGGGTGCCCGCGGCCGCCGAACGAGCTGGTGCCGCCGATCACGGCGGCGGCGACCACGTAGAGCGAGATCGTGCCGCCGTCGAAGCTGGTGGATATGGAGCGCAGGCGGGACGCGTAAACGATGCCGCCGACGCCGGCGGTCAGCGCGCCCATCGTGAACGCCATCGTACGGATGGTCGCCAGCCTGATCCCCGCGCGCCTTGCGGCCTCCGCGTTGCCGCCGATGGCGTAAATATAGCGACCGAATTGGGTCCGTCCGAGGACGAAGGACCAGATGATGAGGACGGCGAACACGATGGGGATCACCCACGGCATCCCGTTCAAGGGGAATGCGGGCACGCCGCGGTCGACATTGCACAACAGCACCAATCCCACGCCGGCCGCGGCCGCCACGACAACCTTGAGGGTCGTGAGGCTCGCCGGGGGGGCTGTCAGCCCGCTCTGCCGATGCCGCTGGTCACGGACCACGGTGACGATCGCGTAGACGGCCACCACGACCGCCGTCAGGATCCAGCCGCCGCTGGCGCTCAGGGTGCCGTTGGCGAGATTATTGATGGTTTCGTCCGCTATCGGGATGGTGCCGCCGGCGCCGAGCAGTTCGATCATGACGCCCTCGAAGAACAGCAGCCCGGCGAGCGTGACGATGAACGAGGGGATGCGAAGGCGGCTGATCAGCGTGCCTTGCAGCGCGCCAATCGCCCCGGTGACGGCGACGGCCGCAAGGATCGCGACCCACCACGGCCAGGCGACCTCAGGCTGCACCAGCTCGGTCACAACGGTGCCGCCGATCCCAGCCACGAAGCCCAGGGACAGGTCGATCTCGCCGAGCAGGAGCGCGAACACCTCCCCCATCCCGATGAGCATGAACACCGAGCCTTGGACGAGCAGGTTGACGAGATTGCCGGCCGACAAGAACTCGGCGTTCTGGCTCTGGAAGACCAGGCCGATCAGGAGCATGCCGAACAGCACCGGCAGGATGCCGCTCTCCCCGGCGAGAATTCCGGTCCACACGCTCCGCGCATAGTCGCCGAAGGTCTGGGAGGCGCCGGCGCGCGCGGCGGGCGCCGCCACGGCGTCGGCCTCCTTGGCCGCCGCTCCTCCCCTCGCCGGGGCTTCCGGCCGCGGGGACGCGGGGGAGTCGACGCCGGAGCCCGGCTCGTCGAGCGGCGCCGCCGAATATGTCGTCTTGGCGGCGTCCCGGCTCGCAGCGTCCGCCTGGCGCGTCGAACGGCCGATTGTCATGAGCTCGACGGCGAGCTGCGGATCGAACTTCGATATTTCGCCTGCGCCGACCAGTCGGCCCAGGCGCATGACGGCGAGACGGTCCGCGACGGCGAAGACGTCGTTGAGATTATGCGAGATCATGATGACGGCGAGGCCCTGATCGGCCAATCGCCTCACGAGCGCCAGCACCTGCTTGGTCTGCGCCACACCGAGGGCGGCGGTCGGCTCGTCAAGGATCACCAGCTTGGAGTTCCACATCACCGCCTTGGCGACCGCAACCGACTGGCGCTGACCCCCGGAGAGGAACGCCACCGCCTGACGGACGGATTGCACGGTCGTGACGCGCAGGCCCGAGAGTGTGCCCGCCGCGGCCCGCTCCATGTCGTCCTCGTCGAGCAGGGCATGGCTCAGCCGCTCCCGTCCGAGGAACATGTTCTGCACCACGTCCAGATTGTCGCAGAGCGCCAGGTCCTGATAGACGACCTCGATGCCGAGGGCGGCCGCATCGCGCGGGTCGCGGATGCGAACGCGGCGGCCCTCCCAGAAGATCTCGCCGGCATCCGGTTCGTGGATGCCGGCGATGCTCTTGATGAGGACGGACTTGCCGGCCCCGTTATCCCCCACGAGGGCGGTCACTTGCCCGGCCGGCACGTCGAGATCGACGCCCGCGAGGGCCTGCACGGCTCCGAAGTGCTTCTCGATGCCCCTCAGCCGGAGGAGCGGCTCGACGGCGGTCCCGGATTCAGTCATGCCGCCCCCCTGAGGCGTTAGCAGCGGATTACTTGGAGACGCCCGCGGCTTGGCACTGCTTCTCGAGGCCGCTCACGCACAACTTCGAGGCCTCGGCGAAGCCGTCCTTGACCACGGTCGAGGCCATATTGGCCCGCGTCACCCAGATCGGGGTGAGGAGCACGGACGGGACCTCGGCGTTCTGCTTGGAGTCCATCGTCGCTCCGTTCACCAGGCTCGACGGGGGCTGGACGCCCGCGCGAAGGTAGAGCGCGAGAGCCGCAGACGCTTGCGCCTCGAGATAGATGGGCTTGTACACGGTGCCGCATTGATAGCCTGACAGCACGTTCTGCAGCCCCGTCAGCGTGGCGTCCTGTCCGGTGGTGGGGAACTTCTCCGGCGGCACGCGCAGGGTCTTCATATACGAGATCACCGCGTTGGAATTGTCGTCGTTGGGCATCACGACCGCGTTGATGTTGGAATGGGCGGTGTACTGCTCCTCGAAGGTGGTGCGGGCCACCGAGGGATCCCACGTCCCCGCGGGCTCCCCGACCTTGACGTATTCTTTCGAGTCGAAATGCGGCTGCAGCACGCCGTCGTAACCCTGGGCGAAAAGGGTCGCGTTATTGTCGGTCGCGGCCCCGCGCATCACGAGAATTTGCGGGCTCTTGATGTTCCAGGCCTTGAGGCAGGCGACCATGCCCTGCCCGATCAGCTTGCCGACGTCGACATTGTTGAAGCTCACATAATAGTCGCGGCCGCCGCCGAGCGTCAGGCGGTCGTAGTCGATGACCGGCACGCCGTGCGATTTGGCGTAGGTCTCGATCGCCGCGCCGACGCCGGAGGAGATCGGGTCCATCAGAAGGACGGTCGCCCCCTGAGAGATGTCCGACTGCGCCTCGGTCAGCTCCGTCGCCTCGCTGCCCTGCGCGTTGGTGATGATGAACTGGTCGGCCGGCAAGCCCGCGGCCTCGAAAGCCTTCTGGAGATAAGGGGCGTCGAAGGACGTGTAGCGAGCCGAAGTGGCGGTTTCGGGAAGCAAGATTCCAATCTTGCCTTTTCCCTCCGACGCCAAAGTCTTGAGCTCCGCCATGGCGGCGAAGTCGCTGGAGAACGAGCTGGCGGACAGAGCCGGGGCAGCGGCCCCTTGCGCGAACGCGCCGCTTCCCCACGCGCCGAACGCCACCGCCAGGCAAGCCGAAGCGCTGACGCCCCTGAGCAATTGCTGCAATGCGAACGCTGACATTGAAAATTCCTCCTCGCGATTGTCACGGCGCGCGCGCCATGGCAAGAGACCTTCCTGCCCCACTTGGCTGCTTCCGCTCGCCTCGACGGCCCGAATGAATCTCGGCGCCTGAATCTGGGTCTTGATCCAACCCTCGCGTGTGCGCTGGCGCGCAAAAAATCGCTTCGATGCGAACGACGCTGTCGACGATGGATCGATCACGCTCGCGACCGAAGCGCCCTGCCCGCGCATTTTCCACGTAGGGAAATTGAGACGCCATTTGGACTGAATGCGCCTTGATTCACGTCAAGTCGGCGTACGCTGCTGTCATCCAGCGTAAATGGGCCGGTGATGCGGGTGCCATCCAAACCGTCGCTGTGAATTTCGAAAGCGATTTCCGTTCAACGCGATCGCCTCCGTTTTCCCGGGCGGGAGGTCGGTTGTCGGCGGCGTCGGATCGGCGGTCGGCGCCTTCCTCGCCTCCCGCAGCATCGGCGCCGTCAACGCGGGGATCGTCTCGGCCGGCGTCAACGCGTTCTATTGGCGGCTCGCTTTGGTCTCGTCATCGTCGTCTCGGTCGCCCGGCAAACCATCATCGACCGCCGAACCCGTCGCCAGTCGGTCGCCGGAGAGCGAGGCCTCCTACCTCCGGCGCGCCCAGCGCCACAGCGCCCATTGGCGCCGCCAGGGCGAGGGCGCGGCGAAGGGTTCGAACGGCGCGCGGGCGCGTCGCAGCCGCGCGAGATCGAGCCGCACGGCGCCCAAGGGGATGAAGGCGGCAATGACGATTCCAGGCGGATCGGTCAGAAGCGCCTCGGCTGCCTCCAGGCGCCGCCGGGCCTCGGCGCCGAGCTCGCTCAGGGCGGCGCGCAAAGCCGCCCCGTCGCGGCGCGCGCGCACATCCTCGAGCGAGGCGCCGCAGCGCTCCAGCATTTGGCGCGGCAGGAAGATCGGGCCGCGCGCGCTTGTCTCGGGAAAGGTCCGCAAGACCTCAGTCAGGCCGAAGGCGAGCCCGGCGGCGTCGCTCGCCTCGGCCGCGCCGAGGTCGCGCCCCTCGCCGAGGATCAGCGCCGCCAGACGAAACGCCGTCGAGGCGGTCTTGCGGCAGTAGGCCTCGAGATCGGCGAGCGTCGGCATGGCGTCGTCGTAGAGGTCGAAGCTGCGCGCCTGCAACCAATCGTCGAACGCCGCCGCGGGCAGCGCGAACCTCGCCTTGGCGTCGATCAACGCCGCGGCGACGGGATGGCCCGGAGCCTCCGCGTCGCGCAGACCCGCCAGCGCCTCGCGCCACCAGGCGAGGCGCATCTCGCCGGCGAGCGGCTCGCGCGCGGCGGCGCGAACGCGCGCGATCTCGGCGTTGAAGGCGGCGAGCGCGTGGAGGGGCGGGCGCGCGGCCGCGGGCGCGAACAGAGCGGCGAGCCAGCGGTCGCGCTCGCGCTCGCGCGCCAGGGCCGCGCAATGAGCGTAAGCTCGCTCGAGCGCCTCGGCGCTCATGGCACCGCGAGGAGCAGTGCCGCGACGCGGCGGTTCTCGTCGACCATGACGTTGTAGACCCGCGCGGCGGGGCCCGTCGCCATCGCCTCGAAGTTGAGGCCCGCGGCGCGCAGGCGCGCACCGAGGCCCGGCGCCAGCGGCGTCGTCCGTGCGCCCGTGCCGATCACGACGAAGTCGATCGAACCCGGCTCGGCCTCAAGTTCGGCGAACAGCGGCTCCAGCGCGGCGGCGTCGATTTCGGCCGGCGTGTGAATCGCGACGGCCCCGACGCCCTTGGGCGTCGCCAGAATCGAACCGACGTGCGAAAGTCCGGCGAAGCGAAAGCCGCCGGCCCCATAGGCCTCGATCGCATAACGACCGGGAACGTAGGCTCGCAGGCGCGGCGCGCTCACACCTTCGCCCCGGCGGCGACGATCGCCTCCGATTCGGTCGACTTGTCGAACACGTCGGCGCGCACGCCGAGATAGATCAGCATCGGCGAACAGATGAAGATCGAGGAATAGGTGGCCACGAATATGCCCCAGATCATCGCCGCCGAGAACGACCGGATCACGTGGCCGCCCAGGAAGAACAGCGCCAGCAGCGCGAGAAACACCGTCGTCGCCGTCATGATCGTGCGCGGCAGCACCGCGTTGACCGACATGTCGATGATTTCGGCGGTCGACAGGCGCTTGTACTTGCGCATCACCTCGCGGATGCGGTCGAGCACGATCACCGTCTCGTTGAGCGAATAGCCGACGACGGTCAAGATCGCCGCGATCGAGGTCTGGTTGAACTCCAACTGGGTGACGCAGAAGAAGCCGACCGTCAGCAGCAGATCGTGCATCGTGCCGATGATGGCGCCGACCGCGAACTGCCATTCGAAGCGAAACCACAGATAGGCGAGCACCGCCAGGATGGCGACGACGACGCCGAGCGTGCCGCTCTGCACCAGCTCGCCGGAAACGCGCGGGCCCACCGTCTCGACGCTGCGGAATTCGTAGGCGTCGCCGAACGCTCCGCGCAATTTGGCAATCGCGGTCTGCTGGCCGGTCTCCCCGCCGGGCTGCACGTTGAGGCGCACGGTGACGTCGCTTTCGGCGCCCGAGCGCTGCGCTTCGACCGGACCGAGGCCGAGCCCCTCGGCCTTGCCGCGCAAAGCGGCCAGATCCGCCGCGCCGCTCTTGGCGCGCAGCTCCACCTGCGTGCCGCCGGCGAAGTCGATGCCGAAATTCATGCCGACGCCGAAGAACATCAGCACCGCGATGATCGACAGGCACGCCGACAGCGGATAGCTGACGCGGCGGAGCCGCATGAAGCCGAATTTGGTGTTTTCCGGCGCGAGGCGGAGCAGTTTCATCGAGCCAATCTTTCGCCTGACGTCATATCGGCAGCACGCTGGGACGACGCCTGTGGTACCACATCGCGATCATCATGCGCGTCATCGTCACCGCCGTGATGACCGAGGTGAGAATGCCCAGACCGAGCGAAATCGCGAAGCCGCGCACCGCGCCCGAACCGAAGAGATAGAGGATGACCGCCGCCACGAACATCGTCACGTTGGAGTCGATGATCGTGGCGAATGCTCGCTTGAACCCGGCGTCGAGCGCGGAAATCACCGAGCGGCCGAGATGCGCCTCCTCGCGGATGCGCTCGTAGATCAGCACGTTCGAGTCGACCGCCATGCCGATGGTGAAGACGATGCCTGCGATGCCGGGCAGCGTCAGCGTCGCTCCCAACAGCGCCATCGAGGCGAAGATGAAGAGGATGTGCACGCCCAGCGCCAGATCGGCGAAAATTCCGAACACGCCGTAGGTCGTCAGCATGTAGACGACGACGAGCGCGCCGCCGACGAAGGCCGCGCGCTTGCCCGCGTCGATCGAATCCTGGCCGAGCCCGGGGCCGACGGTGCGCTCTTCGACCACCGTCAGCTTGGCCGGAAGCGCGCCGGCGCGCAGCAGCACCGCCAGATTGTTGGCCTCTTCGACGGTGAAATTGCCGGTGATCTGGCCGGAGCCGCCGGTGATCGGCCCGAGAATGCGCGGCGCCGAAATCACCTTGCCGTCGAGCACGATCGCGAACGGCCGCCCGACGTTCTCGGAGGTGACCTGGCCGAATTTCTGGCCGCCGCGCAGATTGAAGCGGAAACTGACGTCGGGCTCGCCGGTGCGCGAGTCGAAGCTCGGCTGCGCGTCGACGAGGTCCTCGCCCGCCACCATCACGCGCTTCTGCACCGGGATCGAGCCGCCTTGCTGCTGGGGAAGAACCTCGAATTCGCTTGGGGGATCGCCGGGATCGGCGACCAGGCGGAACTCCAGCTTGGCGGTGGCGCCCAGCAGATCCTTGACCTTCGTGGTGTCCTGAAGGCCCGGCACTTCGATGAGCACGCGGTCGACGCCCTGCTGCTGGACGTTGGTCTCCTTCGTGCCGGCACCGTTGAGGCGGCGGTTCAGCACTTCGATCGACTGGGTGACGGCATGGCGGATCTTTTCGGTGGTGGCGGCTTCCGTCAGCAACAGTTGCACCGCGCCGTCGCCGGTGTCGGAAATGTCGAGCGAATGCCCGGCCGCGCCGGTCAGCGCGCCGCCGACGTTCTGATTGAGCGGCCGCAACAGCTCCAGCGCGCGCGCGCGCTCGGCCGGGTCGGCGACGCGCACCACGACGCCGCGCGGCTGCATCGCGATGCCGCCGCTGATCGAAATCTTGCCTTCGCGCATCTTGGCGCGCACGTCGTCGCGCAACGCTTCGACCTGTCCCTTGACCACCGAGGCGCTGTCGACCTCCATGAGAATATGCGCGCCGCCTTGCAGATCGAGGCCGAGCACGATGGCGCGGAACGGCACGAAGGAAGGAAGATGGCTCTCGACCGCCGCCACGGTTTCCCGCGGCAGAAAGCTCGGAACGATCGCCAGCGCCGCGAAGGCGACGAGCGCCAGTATGGAGGCGACCTTCCAGGGAGCGAGACGAAACATAGGGACTGAAAATCTCCCGCGCGGTCGAGGCGCGTTCGACGCGCCGGCGGCGCATCAGGGGTTGGCGGCGTCCTTCTTGGCCGGCGGCGTCTTGGCGCCGGGGGCGTCCTTGACCGGTTCGCCCTTCGAACGCACGTCGGCGATGCCGGAGCGGGCCAGGCGAACCCTGACGGTGGGCGCGATCTCGAGTTCGACTTCCGCCTCGTCGGTCGATTTGGTGATTTTGCCGATCAATCCGCCGGTGGTGACGACGACGTCGCCGCGCCGCGCGCCCTGCACCATCGCCTTCTGCTCCTTGGCGCGCCGCTGCTGCGGGCGCAGGATGAGAAAATACATGATGGCGAAAATGATGATGAAGGGAGAGAACTGAACCAGCATGTCGGTCGACCCCGTCGGGGCCGAGCCGCTGGCTTGGGCGAAGGCTGGCGTGATGAACACGGGCTTAGGGCTCCGGCGGCGCGCCGGCAAGGGCGCGGGATTGAGGGGGAATTCAAAGGCGACGCATATATAACCGGCGCCGCCGCGAAAGCAACGGCGCAGGAAAGCCGCGGGCGCGGCGAACCCCGAGCGAGAATCCTCGGGGCCGACATAGCGCGCCGTCGACCTCTTGGAGAGCCTCTTTTTCCGACCGTGACGGCCTGTCAAGGACTTTAGCCGCTGCGCGGCGGCCCGAAGGGCCGTCCTTGACAGGCCGTCGCGGTCGGAAGTCCTGCTTCCAAGAGGTCGACGGCGAGGATCGTCGCGCGGGCGAGGCGGCGCCTTGTCGCCGCCGCTCCGCCCCTTGCCTTGCGCGGCGCGCCGCGGCAAAAGCGCGCCGTGCTGCATATCAACGATCTCACCTATCGCGTTGGCGAGCGCCTGCTGTTCGATCACGCGAGCGCGGCGTTACCGACCGGCGCGCGCGTCGGCCTCGTCGGGCGCAACGGCGCCGGCAAGACCACGCTGTTTCGCCTGATCTCAGGCGAAATCGGCGCCGAAAGCGGCTCGATCTCGATGCCGAAGCAGACCCGCATCGGCCGGGTCGAGCAGGAGGCGCCCGGCGGCGCGCGCAGTTTGGTCGACTTCGTGCTCGACGCCGACCGCGAGCGCTCCGCCCTCCTCGCCGAAGCCGAGGAGGCGAGCGACCCTCTGCGCATCGCCGAAATCCAGACCCGTCTCGTCGACATCGACGCCCATTCCGCGCCGGCGCGCGCCGCTCGCGTCCTCGCCGGCCTCGGTTTCGACGGGCCGGCGCAGAACCGCGCCCTATCGGAATTTTCCGGCGGCTGGCGCATGCGGGTCGCGCTCGCCGCGGTGCTGTTCTCGGCCCCCGACCTGTTGCTGCTCGACGAGCCCACCAACTTCCTCGATCTCGAAGCCGTGCTGTGGCTGATCGACTACCTCAAGACCTATCCGGGCGCCGTTCTCGTCATCAGCCACGACCGCGACCTGCTCGACGACGTCGTCGACCACACCCTGCATCTGGAGCGCGCCAAACTCACGCTGTGGAGCGGCGGCTACTCCAGCTTCGAGCGCCAGCGGCGCGAGCAACAGACGCTGCAAGGCAAGGCGCTGAAGAAGCAGGAGGAGCGGCGCAAGCATCTGCAGGCGTTCGTCGACCGTTTCCGCGCCAGCGCGACCAAGGCGACGCAGGCCCAGTCGCGCCTGAAGATGCTGGCCAGGATGGAGCCGATCGCGGCGGTCGTCGACGAGACGGTTCTGCCGTTCAAATGGCCGCCGATCGCCAAGCCCCTCAGCCCGCCGATCGTGGCGATGGAGAAGGCGAGCGTCGGCTACGGCGATCGCGTCGTGCTCTCCAGGCTCAACCTCACGCTCGCCAACGACGACCGCATCGGCCTGCTCGGCGCCAACGGCAACGGCAAGTCGACGTTCGCCAAACTCGTCGGCGGCCGCCTCGAGCCGATGAGCGGCAGAATCGTGCGCGCCAACAAGCTCGAAGTCGGCTTCTTCGCGCAGCACCAGATCGATGACCTCGACCCCTCGGGCACGCCCTACAGCCATGTCGCCGAGAGGATGCGCGGCGCGCCGGAGGTCAAGATTCGCGGCCGCGCCGCGCTGATCGGCTTTCCCGGCGCGCGCGCCGACACGAGAATCGCGGCGCTGTCGGGCGGCGAAAAGGCGCGCCTGCTGTTGGGCCTGGCGACCTTCGCCGGGCCGCAACTGTTGATCCTCGACGAGCCGACCAACCATCTCGACATCGACAGTCGCGCCGAACTGATCGAGGCGATCAACGAATACGAAGGCGCCTGCATTCTCGTCTCGCACGATCGGCGTCTGCTGGAGGCCTGCGTCGACCGTCTGTGGCTGGTCGCGGGCGGCACGGTCCGCGTCTTCGAGGGCGACCTCGCCGACTACGGCCGCTTCGTGCTCGACGCGGGCGCGCCGCAAGAGCGCGCCAGGAAGGAGAGCGCCCCGCCCGCGCCGGCGCCGGAGCGGCGCGAGATGAGGCCGCGCCGCGATCTTGCGCCGCTGCGCAAGGAAATCGTCGCGGTCGAGCAGAAGATGCGCCGCTTCCAGGACCTGCTGCGCCGCGTCGACGACGCCCTCGCGCAAACCGGCGGAACCGCGGGCAATCCGGCCAAAGTCATCGATCTCGCGGCCAAGCGCGCCGAGCTGGAGCGCGCTTTGAGCGCGGCCGAGGAGGCCTGGCTCGAATTGTCGGCGCGGGCGGAAGCGACCGCGTGAGGCGACGCGGGCGCCGCGTCAGCGCTCACGCGCCGCTCGACGCTCGTCGTCGGTCATCCACTCCGACAGGTCTTGTGGCGGAGGCGGCGGCGGCTCGGGCGGCGTCGACGCGTTGAGGCGCCGGGTCTCGGCCGCCAGACGCTCGCGCCAGCGTCGCGCGGCTTCACGATCGGTCACGAGATTGCAGAGATAGTCGAACGTGCGCTGCGTGTGCATCTCGACGATATGCCAATCCCAAGGCCAGGTCTCCGCCGCGCGCATCTGCGCCAGCAAATCCTCGAGCCGGTTGGTGACATGAATTTGCTTGGGAACGTAGACTTCCGGCTTCTTGTGCGCCTCGCCGAACAAGTCGGGCTGCTCCGCCGAACCGAACAGGTCCGGTTCGGTGGAGGGTGTGGATTTGCGACGCGATTCGCTGCGGGCCATAGCCCGCAAGTTAGCATTGCGCCTGGGGTCGGGTCACGTTCACGCCTGCGCTTATCCCCTGTCTGGAAACGCAGCGAGATAGGCTTGGTCGATTTTGGCCATTTGCTCGATGGTGAAGGCAAGCGAGTCGGCGACCGCGCCGACATGGGTGATCTCGTCAAGCGAGAGAACGCGGCCCTTGCGCGATTTCAGATATTTGTCGAGCACCTGGTAGCCGCCGATGTGAAAGTCCCACACTGCCTGCGGCACCGGCGCGAAAAATTGCGTCTTGTTGATGAAGATCGCTTGCTCGGCGGCGACGTAGCGAATCGCTTCGACTTCGCGATTGCCCTTGTTCTGCAAGACGGCGAGGCTGCCGCGCGGAAACTTGCGCAGAAGATGCGCGCCAACGAGCTGCAAGCCGAGGACGGAAAGCGCGTCGAATTCTGGACGGGTCTCGGGGAAGGGAATGCGGGGAAAATCGATGCGCAGGAATTCGGCATAGCGAGCGCGATAGGTCGGGGCATGAAGGACAGCGTAGATGTACCCGAGAATCTCTTCGGGCGTGTAGTGATGGTGATAGCGTGCGTCGAGGAAGTCGCGGAAAGTGGGTGTGAGGTTTTCCGATCGACTTCCTTCTTTGGCGTAGGTCCAAAGTGGAAAATTGTAATTGCCTTCACTTGACGCGTCCGATATGCAGCAGCTCTCCGCGATTGCGTCTGCAACTAGAGCGTGCCGCCAAGCGCCTGAACCGATCTGGCGTGGAATCAAGAGCTGAATATTTTCGCGCCAAGCGACGTGATCAATCAGTTCGCGACGCGGGCGGTCCATAATCGCATTGTCGAAAAAACAGACTCTGCTATCGAATGGACGCCAATCGCAAGCGATAATGTACTTTTTCCAATTTGGATTTTCTTTGAGCGTCTTTCTCGCAGCCGATAGTTTCCAATCCCCGCTGTCCTTGAGTCCGTATTTTTCCTCGATGCGTTTGTCGTCGAGTGTGGCGTCCAACATATCGCGAACGCGGTCGTCGATTTCCTTGTGATCAAACCCAATCGCAAAATGATCTCTATGGCTCTGAAAGCCCAAAACGTTGACTTCGAAAATCTGTGATTTTTCGCTTTCCGGACTTAGACTGTCGGCGATCTGCCAACCCAATTTATAGCAATCCCAGCCCGTCCAATCGATTTTTCTAAACATAAAATATGGCCCGATGGCCTCAATGGGTTGCCAGTCTGTGTGCTCCATTGTGCCGCAAGCCGCAGCCCGATATTTGTCGAGTCGCGTACCCCAATATTCGGAGAACCAAACTCCCTTTTCTGCTTCGCGCCGCTTCACAAAGATCGAAATTGATACGCCTTTTTGAATATCAAAGACATTTTGGTTTTCGAACCCAGAGGGAACCGGCTCTTTCGGTTTCGTGCTGCCGTGCAGGTCAAGCAGATAGATCTGGTCGAAGCTGCGCATCAGCGACTGCCGCATGCCACGAAATGTCGGATTGTCGAGCCATGAATGATTGGTTATGAGCCCCACGATTCCTTCCGGTTCCGCATCCATCTTCAATTGCGCGAACCGAATGAATTTTACGTAGTCGTCGTTCAGCCATTTCGGATTGCGTTCGCCAAGCGGCACCTTTTCTTCAGGCCCAAGGCCGTCCGCGGCGGTCAGGTCCGGTCGGCGCTCAATCGTATATTTATAACCGTCGATCTTCTCCGTTATCCACTCACCCTTGTTCTTCGAGTGCCCCGAATAAGGCGGATTACCGGTGATGACGAGAATCTCGCGGTCCTTCACTCTCTGCGCCGCCTCGACCTCGGCGGCGATAGCCGGCAGCATCAGGTTCTTCTGCGGTTCAATCGGCTCCAAGGTGTTTGTGAGAAACACCTGCAACCGCTCGTCGTCGTGCAATTCGTGGCCTTTGTCCTTGAGGTACTGCGATAGCTTGAGGTGGGCGATCGTGTAAGGCGCGATGAGATATTCGAAGCCGAACACATTCTTCAGGATATGCTCGCGCACCATCGGCGCGGCGCGGCCCGAATCGGGGCCACCGATGTTGTCGAAGATGCGCTCGAACACTTCGAGCAGGAACGTGCCGGTGCCGCAGGTGAAATCGAGCACGGTGACACGGCTATGGTCGGCTAGGCCGTCGCGGATGCCGAACGTGTCCTTGAGGATGTCGTCCACCGCGCGAATGATGAAGTTCACAATCGGCGGCGGCGTGTAGTAGACGCCGCGGCCCTTGCTCATCTTGGGATCGTAGGCTCTGAGGAAGTCCTCGTAGAAATAGATAAATGGGTCTTTCTCGAAGAGGCGATGTTCCTCCTCGTCACCCGCCCGCACGTTGCGGCTGATCGCCCTGCGGTGACGAAACGATAGGTCTTCGTGGATCGCGGCGAGGTCGAGGCCATTGACGATCGACAGCGTCTCGTCGACGATCCAGCGCGCGTCGGTATATTCCCTCTCGTTCATCTCCTCGATGAAGCGCACGAGTTCGCGAACGAGGCGGAACGAGCCGGGGATATGCGCGCGCACGTTGTCGAGCGTGACGGTCTCGTTCGCGCCGGCGTTGAGGCGCGCCAGGAACAAGCCGTACGCCAGCATCTGCGCGAAGGCGTCGGCGAATTCCTGCGTCGTCAGTTCGTGGAAGACCTGTGTGCGAAAAACCTCATAAAGCGCGAAAAGTCGCCCTTCGCGATGCTCGCGCTGCTGCCGCGCCAATTCGACGGTCAAAAAGTCGCGAAGCAGCCGCGCGCGGGCTGCGAGCGCCAAGGCGAGCTGCTGCGCCCGGCCGATGCCCTGCGGCGGCTCGGAGAAAAACGCCGCAATGAGCTTGCCGACCGCGTCGGCCCGGTCAGGACGAAGATGGATGGCGCGGCCTTCGAGGTCGGTGGGATAGGCCAGAATTTCCCGGCCCTTGACCCGTTCACGGTCGATCCAAATCCATTGGAGATAGTCGGTCAGGAGGATGTTGTCGGAGAGGTCGCGATAACGCTTGATCTGGTCCGACTTCAGCGCCTTGTCGAGATTGGCGCCGATCTCCTTGACCTCGACATAGCCGAGGATCATGCCGCGGCGCTTGATCTTGAAGTCCGGCGCGCCCTTGTCGCGTTCGCGCTTGGGCTCGTGCTGCACCGTCGTATCGTGCGGCGCGCCGGTGCTGGCGAAGCGTCGAAGCAGGTCTTCGAGAGCGGCGCGACTGGTGTGTTCGGTCTGCTCCGCGATCGGCGTTTCGCGGATTTGCTTGAGATAGGTGTCGAAGGGAGAAAGCATGCCCTATGTCACGCGCCGACGCCCGCCTCGTCAACGCGTTTGAGCCGCGTGCGTCAATTTTGTCCGCCAATGAGCGGCCAACAGCCGATCGCTTCCCTTGCGCCGCGCCTTACCGCGCCTTCTCCCACTCGCCGCTTTCGCCCTCGCGCCAATAGCTCGGCGCCGCGCCGGCGGCTTTGAGAAGGGTCCATTGCCGGCGCGCCTCGGCCCGCATCTCTTCGTCGCGGCCGTCGAACAGCAGGATCACGCGCTCGTAGGCGCCGGCGGCCGCGCTTTCCGCGAAAGGCGCGGCGTCGACGCCGGCGACCAGCACGCGTAAGTTCGCGCCGTTGGGGTTTTCCTCGCCGGCGGTGAGATAGATCGGCTGCGCCTCGGGCTCGCCGTCGCCCGCCGCGCCGTGCGGCAGGAAGCTGTCGTCGGCGTAGGTCCATAGCCGCTCGTTGAGCGCTTCGACCCGCTCTTCCGACGGCGCCTGGACGACGGCGCGCAGGCCGTGCGCCAGCGCGTCCTCGAGGATCTCCGGCAGCGCCTGATCGATGCGGCGGCGTTCGAGATGATAGAAGCGGAATTCGCTCATCGGCGCGCCGAGCCTACTCTTCGCCGCCGACGATGATGAAGGCGCTGTCGGTGTCGGTGACGATGAGGCCGAGCGAGACGCCGCCCGGGGCGTGCTCCTCGGTCTTGCCGGCGATGTAGACGTCGCCGCGCTCGCGCGAGGCGGCAAGGTATTCGCGCGCGTCGGCGCTCATTTCGCGCACCGTGCTGCGGCTCTTGGCGGCGTCCCAGCCGAGCGCGGAGCGCAGCGCCGCCGCCTGGAGATTCTCGAACTCGCTCGCCGCGCGCGCCGAGGCGGGCTCGGCGATGCGCGCCTCGAAGCGCAGGAATCCGTCTTTCCGGCAGGTCAAGGCGCCGTCGAGGTCGGAATTGGTCGTGAGGTCGAAGACGTCGGTGTCGGTTCGCGCTCGCGAGACGATCAGCGCGTGGGTGAAATCGACGTGCAAGTCGCTCGCCGCGGTCCGCAACTTGTCGATGAAGGCGTCGCAGCCCGAAAGTCCCGGCTCGGCCTCGGCCGGCGCGAGGCCGAGGCCCAACGCGAGAACCGCGAGCCCCCATACCGATCGCATCACGTTCACTCCCTGCCGATTATGCGAGCCCTTCGAGCAAAACGCCATTCTCTCTCGACATCATGACGCCGGAAACAACGGGCGAAAACTCAGCTTTCGTAATGTTCGGCGATCAAGCGGTCGAGCAGCCGCACGCCCCAACCCGATCCCCAGGATTGATTGATCTCGCTCGCCGGCGAGTTCATCGCCGCGCCCGCGACGTCGAGATGCGCCCAGGGCGCATCGTCGACGAAGCGCTTGAGAAACTGCGCCGCGGTGATCGCGCCGGCGTTGCGCCCGCCCGTGTTCTTCATGTCGGCGATCTTGGAATCGATCAACTTGTCGTACGCGGGCCCGAGCGGCATGCGCCAAACCATTTCTCCCGTCGCCTCGCCCGCGGCGCTCAGCCGAGCGGCCAGTTCGTCGTCGTTGGAGAACAGTCCAGCGCGCTCCTGGCCGAGCGCGACCAGGATCGCGCCGGTCAGCGTCGCCAGATCGACGATGAGCCGCGGCTTGATCCGCTCGCGAACGTACCACAGCGCGTCGGCCAGCACGAGCCGGCCTTCCGCATCGGTATTGATGATTTCGATCGACCGGCCGGACATCGACTTGAGAATGTCGCCGGGACGAATAGCGCCGCCGCCTGGCATGTTCTCGATCAGGCCGATCACGCCGACCGCGTTGACCTTGGCCTTGCGGCCGGCGAGCGCGTGCATCAGGCCGACGACGCAGGCCGCGCCCGCCATGTCGCCTTTCATCTCCTCCATGCCGGCGCCCGGCTTGATCGAGACGCCACCCGAGTCGAAACAGACGCCCTTGCCGACGAAGGCGATCGGCTTCGCCTTCTTGGCGTGAGCGCCGCGCCAGCGCATGACGACGAGCCGGCTTTCGCGTTTCGAGCCCTGGCCGGCGCCGAGCAGCGCGCCCATGCCGAGCTTCGTCATCGCTTTTTCATCCAAGATTTCGACGTCGACGCCGAGCGTCTTCAGGCCCGCCGCGCGTTCGGCGAAGGCCTCGGGGTAGAGCACGTTCGCCGGCTCGTTGACCAAGTCGCGGGCGAACTCGACTCCTTCGGCGACCGCCATACGTGGGCTCGCCGCGGCGCTCGCGGCGACGAAATCGGCCGCGCCGATGGTGATCGAGGGCGCCGAGTCGTCGCCGTTGTCGTCGTTCTTTTTAACCGTCTTGTATTTATCGAAGCGATACGCCCTCAAGCGCAACCCGAGCGCGAAATCGGCGGCCGCGCCGCCGTCCCATTCGCCCGTCGGCGCTTCGAAGGCCACCTCGACCTTCTTGGCCGCGCCGAGCTTGCCGAACACGAATCCCCCCAGGGTCGGAAAATCGATCGGCTTGCCGTCCTTGCCGGGGGCGACGCCGACGACCAGGAGGCGCGCCGCCTCGACGCCCGAAGGTTCGAGAATGTCCAAGGCGGTGAGGGTTTTGCCGCGAAAGCGGACGGTCTTGGCGGCCGTTTCGATGCGGGCGGCGGCCTCGCCGAGGAGCGCGCCGACCGGCGCCGGCGGCTTGAGGTCGGCGCCGACGAACACCACATAGGTTCCGCCTTTCGGCGCCGAAATCGGCGCGAAGACGATGTTGACGAATTCGCTCATGCAAATCCCCAGACACGAAATGGGAGACACACAGCCCGCTTCGCGCTGGCGCCTGACGGACTAATCAAGGGCTTTCACCCGCCCGTCAATAACCAGACCGTGCGCCAGCGACGCTTCGCCGCGCCCGGTTGAGTGGCCGGCGCGCCTTGCCAGACGCGCCCGAGCAGGCTAGCGCTCGACCGCGGGCGAGCGCCCTCGCGGGCGCGCCGCTCATGATCAGGCAACACCGGGAACCGGCCGCCGAATGACGCGCATCGAACGATACGTGTTCCGAACCGCGGCGGCGGCGTTCCTGGCCGGCCTGATCGCGCTGACCGGCTTGGTTTGGGTCACCCAAGCCCTGCGGCAGATCGACATCATGACCAACAAGGGCCAGTCGCTGCTGGTCTTCTTCGCCATCACCGGGCTCACGCTGCCCTCGCTGGTGGCGATCATCGCGCCGGTCGCGTTGTTCGCCGGCGTGCTGTACTGCCTGAACAAGCTCAACGGCGACAGCGAATTGGTGGTTATGAGCGCATCGGGCGTTTCGCCGGGTCGGCTGCTGCGGCCGTTCCTCGGACTGTTCGCGTTGGTTTTTGCGCTCGAGGTCGGCCTCTACGTCGACGTCATGCCCCGGAGCTTTCAGGCGATCGACACCCTGACGACGCTCGTTCGCGCCGATTTCATCGCCAATTTGGCGCGTCCCGGCGCTTTCAGCGAACTCGAGTCCGGCTTCATATTCCACTTCCGCGAACGGGCGCCGGACGGCTCGCTGCGCGGCGTGTTCATCCAGGATCGCCGTGATCCCGCCCACATCACCACGTATATTTCCGAAGCGGGCAAGACGGCCGAGAAAGACGGCCAAACCTACCTCCTGCTGTCGAAGGGCTCTTATCAACGTCCCGAACGTTCCGGCGATTCGGCGATCGTTACTTTCGAGGACTACGCGATCGACCTTTCCCAATTCATCCGCAAGGGCGAAACGACCAAGCGGCCGCGCGAACTGACGACGCTGCAATTGATCGCCCCGGACCCCAAGGACGCGTCGGCGCCGCGTCCGGGCGCGCGGTTGCGCGCCGAATTGCTCGATCGTCTCGCCAGCCCGTTCTACGCCTTCGCGGCGGGCCTCATCGGTTTCGCGGCGCTCGGCGAAGCGCGAACGACCCGCCAAGGCCGGGGCGTGGCGACGGCGGTCGCGGTTCTCGTCTTTTCGACGTTGCGCATGCTGGGCATCGTCGTGGTCTCGCTCGCCGTCAGCAGGCCGAACGCCGCGATTTTGGTTTGGGCGATCCCGATCGCCGCCTCGGCGGCTAGCCTCGACGCGATTTTCGTCGGGCCGTTGAGCCGCGCCCTCGCCGGGATGCGTCGCCTCGCCTTCGCCGCGGCGAGGACGCCATGATCGGCGGCACGCTCGGGCGTTACTTCGCCAGGCGATTCCTGGAGACGATCGCCGCTGTTTTCGCGGGAGTCTTCGCCCTCATTTACGCCGTCGACCTCGTCGAAATGCTGCGTCGGTCCGGCGACACGCCGGCGGCGACCGGGCTGCTGATGGCGTGGGATTCGCTTCTGCGCACGCCGATCGTCGCCGAGCAGGCTTTGCCCTTCGCGGTCCTGTTCGGAGCGATGATCTCGTTCCTCAATCTGTCGCGAAAAATGGAGCTGGTCGTGGCGCGCGCCGCAGGCGTTTCGGTTTGGCAGTTCATCGCGCCGCCGCTCCTCGTCGCCGTCGCCGTCGGCGTCTTTACGATGACGCTCTTCAACCCGATGTCCGCGGCGATGAAGCGCCAATCGGACCGACTGGAGGCGAAGGTGTTCGGCGCGAGCGCGAACAACTCCGGCGGCGTTTGGATTCGACAAAAGAGCGTCGACGGCGAGGCGGTCGTTCACGCGGACGGCCGCGACGATTACGGTCCCTCGCTTATCCATGTCCAAGTCTTCAATTTCGACGCCAACGGCGATTTCGTCGAACGGGTCGACGCGCAAGGCGCGACGCTGCGCGATGGGTTCTGGAGCCTGAACGACGTCAACGTCGTCACGCCCGGCTTCGACACCTTGACGACCGGCTCCTACTTGCTCGCCACGTCCTTGACCGGGCAGGAGGTCGCGCAGGCTTTCGTCGCCCCGGAAACCGTGTCGTTCTGGGCGCTTCCGGCGCTCGCCGCGCAGACGGATCGCGCCGGCCTCGACGCGACCGGATATCGTTTGCAGTTTCAAGAGCTTCTTGCTTTGCCGCTGACGCTGGCGGCGATGGTTCTGGTGGCCGCCTGCTTTTCCTTAAGGTTTTTCCGAATGGGCGGCGTCCAGAAGATGGTTTCCGGTGGCGTCGTGGCCGGCTTCGTGCTTTATGTCGTCACGAAATTAGTCAATGATCTCGGCGGGGCGGGGTTCTTCAGCGTCCCGGTCGCGGGGTGGTCGACGGCTGTCGCCGGTTGTTCGTTTGGGGTCTACGTGCTTCTGCACCAGGAGGATGGTTGATGGCCCTGTCCATCAGCTTTTCCAACGCGAGCGGACGCCGGGGAGGCGCGCTCGCGCGCCTGGCCGCGAGTCTGGCCGTCCTGCTGACGCTGTCGCTCGGCGCGGCGGCGCAAACCCAAACCGGCGCGCCCGCGTCGAGCCAAGCGGCCGCAGCGGCGCAACATCCCGACAAGCTGATCCTCGAGGCCGACGAACTCGTCTACGACAAGGACCACAACACCGTGTCGGCGGTCGGGGCGGTGGAGCTCTATTACAAGCATCGCGTTCTCCAAGCCGACCGGGTCATCTACAACCGCGCGACCAAACGGGTCTACGCGGAGGGCCGCGCCAAACTGACGGACGAGCACGGCAACGTCACCTACGCCTCGCGATTCGACTTGACCGACGACTTCGGCGCCGGCTTCGCCGAAGGCGTCGAGGTGCTGTCGACCGACAAGACCCGATTCACGGCCCCGCGCGTCGAACGGTCGGCCGGCGCGGTGACGGTGTTCAAGAGCGGCGTCTACACGGCGTGCGAGCCGTGCAAGGATCATCCTGAACGGCCGCCGTTCTGGCAGATCCACGCCGCGCGCATCATCGAGAATCAACAGACCCACATCGTCTATTACGAGGATGCGTGGCTCGAAATCGGCGGCGTTCCGATCGCCTATGTTCCCTATTTTTCCGCGGCCGATCCCACCGTCACGCGAGCGAGCGGCGTTCTGGCGCCGACGCTCTATCAGGGAAATCGCCTCGGCTACGGCGTTGGGCTCCCCTATTTCTACAATCTCGCGCCCAATTATGACTTGACGCTGACGCCGACCTATCTCTCGGCGCAGGGCGTCTTCGGCGACGCGATATGGCGCCAGCGCTTGGACAACGGCGAATACAACATTCGCGTCACCGGGATCGATCAGCAAAACCCCTCGCTCTTTTTGGCGGCCCCTTACGGCTCGGGCGACCAACGCTGGCGCGGCTCGTTCGAGAGCGAAGGCAAGTTCTACATCAACGACAAATGGACATACGGCTGGGACGTGACCGCCGTTTCCGATCGCTTCTATCTCAGCGACTACAAGATCAAGGACACCGACATTTCGCGTTACTATTTCCAGGACATCGTGTCCTCGGTCTACCTGCGCGGTCAGGCGGATCGCGGCTTCTTCGACCTCAGCGCCTATCATCTGGAAGGCACGACCGCCTCCACCGACCAGCGCACCGAGCCGCCCGTGATTCCCGTGCTCGATTACAACCGGACCTTCGCGATCGCGCCCGAGAGCAGCGGCGGAATCGGCGGCGAGGTGAAGGTCGACCTCAACACGACGGCTATCACCCGGACCGAGGCGCTCTACCAGTCGGTCGGCCCGCAATCGCTCGACAATGCGTATAGTCTCTATAACGTTTGCACGATCCCCGGCACCGGCGTGACGGCGGGCGGCATCACCACAGGGGGCGTCACCGCTCCTGGCGCCTATTCGCCGGGCAATTGCCTGCTGCGCGGCGTCGCCGGCGATTACGCACGCGTTTCCGAGCAAGTGTCCTGGCAACGCAAGTTCGTCGATCCGATCGGGGAAACCTGGACGCCGTTCGTCTTCGCGCGCCTCGACGGCGAAACGACCAACCTCGCGACCAGCGGGAACTTCACTTACTCCAACCCGGGGGTTGGATCGAGCACCGTCTACAACGGCAGCCAGAGCAACTTCTTCAACGGCGCGACCAGCGGCTCCTCCGCCCGCGCCATGCCGGGCGTCGGACTGGAATATCGCTATCCCTTCGTCTCGTCCTCGCTGCTCGGCCAGCAGACCATCGAGCCGATCGCGCAGCTCATCGTTCGCCCGAACGAAGTCGTGCCCAAACTGCAACCCAACGAGGACGCGCAGAGCCTCGTTTTCGACGAGACCAACCTGTTCGCGTGGGACAAATATTCCGGCTACGACCGCGTCGAGGGCGGCACGCGGCTCAATTACGGCGTGCAATACACCGCGAATTTCGCCAACGGCGGCCACGCCAACTTCGTCGGCGGGGAATCGATCCAGCTGGCGGGACAAAACTCCTACACCATCGGCGACGCCGCCAACACCGGGCTGGAATCGGGTCTCGACCAGAAATATTCGAACTTCGTCGCCGGCGAGACGATCGCGCCATTCTCGTCGAACTTTTCGCTCACCAGCAAGCAGCAGTTCGACAGTTCGACCTTCGAGCTGGCGCGGCTCGACGTCATCGCCAACGCCTCGTTCGGCGGCTTCACCACCAGCGTCGACTTTGGGCGATACGCCGCGCAGCCGCAGCTCGGCTGGCTATACAAGCGCGAGGGATTGCTGACCGACGCCAGCTATAAGCTCGCAGGCGACTGGAGCGTCGACGGCTCGGTGCTGTTCGACATGTCGCGCCACTACTACCAGCTGCCGGGACAGACGACGCCCCTCTTCTTCGCGCCCAACTACAGCTTCGGCCTCACCTACGGCGACACCTGCACGACTCTCAAAGTGCGATATTCCTCGACGCTCAGCGATCCCATCGCTTCGACGCCGGCGGTGCGCGATCAAACCCTGCTGCTGCAACTCACGTTGCGCACGCTGGGAGAAATCGGCGGCGCCGTCGGCTTGCAATGACCCGCGGCGCCAATAGTCGACCTCGGCGATGAGCGCTCCGTCGTCGCGCCGACCGCTGGCCCTGACCATGGGCGATCCCGCCGGGATCGGGCCGGAACTCACGCTTCGCGCCTGGATCGCGCGCGCTTCGCTCAGCTCGCCGTTTTTCGCTCTGGCCGATCCGAAAGCGCTCGGCGCGCTGGCGCGGCGGCTCGGCCTCGAGGCACCGATCGCCGAAGTCTCGCCCGCCGAGGCGAGCGCGGCGTTCGCGCGGGCGCTGCCGGTCGTCGCGCTCGCCGCGCCCGCCGACGCGCGGCCGGGCGTGTCCGATCCCCGCTTCGCTCCCGCCGTCATCGAAGCGATCGAGCGCGCCGTCGGCTACGCGCGAATCGGCGAAGCGAGCGCGATCGTCACCAATCCGATCGCCAAGGCGACGCTCTACGCGGCCGGCTTCGAGTTTCCCGGCCACACCGAATTTCTGGGCGCGCTCGCCGCGAAGTGGGGCGCGCCGGCGCAGCCGGTGATGATGATCTGGTCGCCGGCCCTCGCGGTCGTCCCGGTGACGATCCACGTCGCGCTGAGCGAAGTTCCGAAGTTGCTCACCCGCGAGCTCATCGCCTCCACCGCGCGCATCGTCGCCGCCGACATGACGCGCCGCTTCAGTCTGGCGCGGCCGCGTCTGGCGCTCGCCGGGCTCAATCCGCACGCCGGCGAAGGCGGCGCGATGGGGCGCGAGGAGATCGACGTCATCGCGCCCGCGATTCGAGAGCTGCGCGCCGAAGGCCTCGATGTGGTCGGCCCGCTGCCCGCCGACACGATGTTCCACCCGGCGGCCCGCGCGCGTTACGACGTCGCGCTGGCCATGTATCACGACCAGGGCCTCATCCCCGCCAAGACGCTGGCGTTCGACGCGGGCGTCAACGTCACGCTCGGCTTGCCTTTCGTGCGCGCTTCGCCCGACCACGGCACGGCGTTCGACATCGCCGGCAAGGGGCTCGCCAACCCGGCGAGCCTGATCGAGGCGTTGCGCCTGGCGGCGCGTCTCGCGCCGTGAGCCTCGCCGCCGACGGCCTGCCGCCGCTGCGCGAAGTCGTCGCCGCGCACGGGCTCGCGGCGAAGAAGTCGCTCGGCCAGAATTTTCTCTTCGACTTGAATCTCGCCGGCCGCATCGCGCGCGCCGCCGGCCCGCTGGAGGGCGTCGTCGTGGTCGAGGTCGGCCCGGGGCCCGGCGGCCTCACCCGCGCGCTCATTGCGCATGGCGCGAAGAAGGTCGTCGCCATCGAGCGCGACGCGCGCTGCCTCGCCGCGCTCGCCGAGATCGCCGCGCATTGGCCGGGGCGGCTGGACATCATCGCCGGCGACGCGCTCGCGCTCGACGCGGCGACGCTTCGAGCTAGAGCCGGCGGCGCGCCGCTGCGCATCTGCGCCAACCTGCCCTACAACATCGCGACGGCGCTGCTGACGCGCTGGCTGGAGGCCGAGCCCTGGCCGCCGTTCTACGACCGGCTGACGCTGACGTTCCAGCGCGAAGTGGCGCTGCGCATCGTCGCGACGCCGGCCGAGCGCGCCGACTACGGCCGGCTCGCCGTGCTCGCGGGCTGGCGCACGCGCGCGCGGCTGCTGTTCGACATTCCTCCCGCCGCGTTCACGCCGCCGCCCAAGGTCGTCTCCAGCGTGGTCGAACTGATCCCGCGCGAAAAGCCCGAGCCGTGCGACGCGCGGCTGTTGTCGGCGGCGACGCAGGCCGCGTTCGGCCAGCGGCGCAAGATGCTGCGCCAGTCGCTGAAGAGCTTCGCCGCCGCGCGAAAACTCGACCTCGCGGCGCTCATCGCCGCGGCGGGGCTCGATCCGACCCGGCGCGCCGAAGAGATCGACGTCGCCGGCTTCTGCGCGCTGGCAAGGGCGGCGGAGAAACTGGCGGGATGAAGCGGCGCACCCGCTCGCCGATCGCATTTCGGCTCGGCGCCGGCTCGCCGAAACGTTCCGGGGGCTTCGCCCCCGGGACTCTGTGACTGGCGGCTCACTCGCCCAACGTCTCCTCCGGCATATGGAGCTCATGCCACAGCGCGTTGATGATTCCCGCGCCGCAGGCGAAGCCGACGCCCAATATCCAAGTGAAGTACCACATCGCAATTTCCCTTCAGTAGAGGTTCTGCCCGGTCTCGCGAATCTGCGCCGCCGTGACCGGTCCGCGCATCGTGTAGAACGCCCAGCCGGTGTAGATGAGAACGATGGGAAGGAAGATCAGCGTCGCGATCAGCATCACGAACAGCGTGCGCTGGCTCGACGAGGCGTCCCACACGGTGAAGCTCGCCGCCGGCTCGATGCTGGAGGGCAGCAGGAACGGGAACATGCTCACCCCCGCCGTCGCCACCACGCCGAAGATCGCGATCGCGCTGGCGACGAAGGCGAACCCCGCCCTGCCGCGCGCCGAGTAGGCCGCCGTCGCCAGCGCGCCGAGCACCCCCAGAACCGGCGCCAGGATCGTCCAGGGATGAGCGCCGTAGTTGACGAGCCATTGTCCCGTCGTCAGCTCAACCGTCTTGAGCAGCGGATTCGACGGGCCGTCCATGACGACCGGACTGGTGATCGCATAGCCGCGCACGCCGAACGCAACCCAGACGCCGGCGAGCAGGAACAACGCGATCGTCGCCAGCGGCGCGCGGGAGGCGACCCAGCGCGCCCGTTCGGCCACCGGGCCCTCCGTCTTGAGGGTCAGATAGACCGCGCCGTGCGAGACCAGCATCGCCAGCGAAACCAGGCCGCACAGCAGTCCGAAGGGATTGAGCAGTTCGAAGAGGCCCGCCCCCTCGTAGAGCACGCGCATGTCGTCGTCGAGCCGGAACGGCACGCCCTGCAGCAGGTTGCCGAAGGCGACGCCGAACACCAGACTGGGCACCAGTCCGCCGGCGAACAGCGCATAGTCCCAGAACGCGCGCCAGCCCGGATCGGCGATCTTGTTGCGGAACTCGAAGCCGACCGGGCGCAGGATCAACGTCAACAGCACGAGGAAGATGGCGATGTAGAAGCCTGAAAACGCCGTCGCGTAAATCGGCGGCCAGGCGGCGAAGATCGCGCCGCCGCCGAGCAGCAGCCAGACCTGGTTGCCGTCCCAGACCGGGCCGATGGTGTTGATCGTCATGCGGCGCTCGACGTCGTCGCGCGCCACGAAGGGCAGCAGGGTGGCGACCCCGAGATCGAAGCCGTCCATGATGGCGAAGCCGATCAGCAAGACGCCGAGAAACAGCCACCAGATCAGGCGCAGGTATTCATAGTTGATGAGCGTGGACATGGCGGTTCCTTCTCACTCGGCCGAAACGGCGGCGGGGTTGACGGACGAGGTCGGCGGCGCCAGGGCCTTGACCGGCCCCATGGCGATGTACTTGCGCATCAACATCACGTCGAGCGCCAGCAACGTCGAGTAGAACAGCACGAAGCCGCACAGCGTGAACAGCACTTGCGCGGTCGACAGCGCCGACGAGGCGAGGAACGTCGGCAGCACCCCGTCGATCGCCCAGGGTTGCCGGCCGTATTCGGCGACGATCCAACCGAGTTCGATGGCGACCCAGGGCAGCCACCACGACCAGACCAACGTCTTCAACAGCGCCGGCCGGTCGAACTCGCGCCGCGAAGCTGCCCAGAACGCCGTCGCCAGCAGGGCGATGAAGACGACGCTCAAGGCGACCATGACGCGGAACGACCAGAACAGCACCGGGACGTTGGGGATCGTGTCCGCCGCCGCCTTGGCGATGGTCGCCGCGTCGGCGGCGCGCGGATCGTCGACGTAGCGCTTCAGCAGCAGCGTGTAGCCGAGGTTGCTCGCATGCTCCGTCACCGCCTTGCGCGCGTCGGCGTCCGAACGGTCTTTGCGCAGACGTTCGAGGCCGTCGTAGGCGATCATGCCGTCCTTGATGCGATCTCCGGCGCGCTCGACGAGATCGTCGATGCCGAGGATCGGCTCATCGACCGAGCGGGTCGCGATCAGTCCGAGCGCCCAGGGCAGCCTGATTTCGAAATGGTTGCGCTTGGCCTGCGTGTCGGGAATGCCGAACACCGTGAATCCGGCCGGCGCCGGCTCGGTGTCCCACATCGCCTCGATCGCGGCGAGCTTCATCTTCTGGTTCTCGGTCACGTTGTAGCCGCTCTCGTCGCCGAGAACCACGACCGACAGGGACGAGGCCAGCCCGAAGGCGGAGGCGACGATGAAGCTCCGCTTGGCGAAGGCGACGTGGCGACCGCGCAGGAGGTACCAGGAGGAGATCGCCAGAACGAACAACGACCCGCAGACGTAGCCGGCGCTGACCGTATGCACGAACTTCGACTGCGCCACCGGGTTGAAGAGCAGATCGTAGAAGGACGCCAGCTCCATCCTCATCGTGTCGGGATTGAACACCGAGCCGGCCGGGTTCTGCATCCAGCCGTTGGCGACGAGGATCCACAACGCCGACAGGTTCGAGCCGATCGCGACCAGCCAGGTCACGATCAAGTGACCGTTCTTCGACAGCCGATCCCAGCTAAAGAAGAACAGGCCGACGAAGGTCGATTCGAGGAAGAACGCCATTAGGCCTTCGATCGCCAGCGGCGCGCCGAAGATGTCGCCGACGTAGTGCGAATAATAGGCCCAGTTCATACCGAACTGGAATTCCATGGTGATGCCGGTGGCGACGCCCATGGCGAAGTTGATGCCGAAGAGCTTGCCCCAGAATCGAGTCATGTCCTTCCAAATTTCGCGGCCGGTCAAGACGTAGGCGCTCTCCATGATGGCGAGCAGGAAGGACAGGCCGAGCGTAAGCGGCACGAAGATGAAGTGGTAGAGCGCGGTGAGCGCGAATTGCAGTCGCGCTAACTCCACAGGGTCGAGGTGCATCGTTTCGAGTCCTTTCTACAGGAGGGATCAGCGAGGAGCGGGGTCGATGAGCCGGCTCACCGCCGATTCATCGACGAGGGGACGCGCGCCGCCGAACTGCAACAGAATCTGCATCGACAAGATCAGCACGAGCTTCAGGCAAAGAACGAAAACGATCGCCTTGGCGAGCGGCGTTCTCGGCCTCAGCCCGGCGCGCGCGAAATCTCCGAGGGACGACAAAATGGGATGGGAACCCCGTTGAGCCGTCACGGGCGGACCCGGCGCCCGCCGGCCCCAAGACGAACCCGAGAAGCGCCATCGCACGAGGGGGTCGCGCGACATCGCGACCAACGCGCGCGCCGGTCCGCCGGGCGCGCGCGACTTTCATGCCCGCCATGAACGGGACGGCGCCGAGAGCGGCGCAGCAGGCCGCGGTTTCGATCGAGGTCGGTATCGTAGCGGCGCGGACGCACCCGAGGTCTCCAATGCCAGTCTTCCTGCCGCGTCGCTCGCCGCAGACCGCGGCGCGCTCCTCGGCGCACAAACCCCTTTTCCTCGGCGGGGTTCCCCGGCGGGCGGCCCGATTTACTTTTTTTTCAATTTCAATGTTGAGCATATCCCATTGACACGGCAAGCGGACAATTCGCCGCAGGCGGCCGAGCCGGCGCCGGCGGCGCGTTTCTCGCCATTGCGCGGCGGCGTCGGCCGGCGGCGTCACGCGCGACTCGGCGACGCCCGCGGCCAAACTCTACGTCCCTCGCCCCACCTCGCCCAGCAAGAAGGCTACGCCATTCACACATCTTTCGTCGGCCGCCTGAGCCGCGCACAGGGGTTAGGGCGCGCGCCATAGCTCGTCGAGAGACGGGCGTTCATTGAGAACGCCCTCTGGCGCGCGACCCGTGAAATGGGCTTGGCCTTGACGCCGATCACGGATCAGGCGCAGGGGGCGTCGAAGATTTTGAATTCGGATGCGTGAATGCGTTGGGCAAGCGGGAGAGGGGAAGGACGGCGCGGCCGCGCTCCTCTCCCCGCGCAGCGGAGGCTGGGCGAGGGGCTCAGGCGATTGGCCGCAAGCCTCGACGAGACGCGTGAATGGCGTCGCGCAGCAAGGCGCCGTTCCCCTACTCCGCCGCCACCGCGCGCATTCCCGCTGCGCTCAACGCGTGGTCGAGATCGGCGAGGATGTCGTCGATGTGTTCGAGGCCGACCGACAGCCGGACGTAGCCTTCGGTGACGCCGGTGGCGAGCTGATCGGCCGGCGAGAGCTGCGAATGGGTCGTCGTCGCGGGATGGATGGCGAGGCTGCGCGCGTCGCCGATGTTGGCGACGTGATAGAAGAGTTGCAGCGCGTCGATGAAACGCCGCCCCGCCTCCTTCCCGCCCGCCAGTTCGAAGCCGACCAGACCGCTATAGCCGCCTTTGAGATACTTCTTCGCGCGCTCGAGCGCCTTGCCGCTTTGCAGCGAGGGATAGATCACCTTGACCACTTCCGGCCGCTTGGCGAGATAGTCGACGACGGCTTGCGCATTGGCGCTGTGGCGTTCGATGCGCAGCGCCAGCGTCTCGATCCCCTGCAGGGTTAGGAAGGCGTTGAACGGCGACATCGCCGAGCCGAGATCGCGCAGCAGCGTCACGCGCGCCTTGATGATGTAGGCGATCGGCCCGAGCGGCTTGACCACCTCGCTCCACACCGCGCCGTGATAGCTCGGGTCGGGGGTGTTCAGCGCCGGCTGGCGCTCGGCGAAATCCTCCCAGGGGAAATTGCCGCCGTCGACGATCAGCCCGCCGATCGAGGTGCCGTGTCCGCCGAGGTACTTGGTGGTGGAATAGACGATCACCGCCGCGCCGTGATCGAACGGGCGCGTCAGCAGCGGCGCCGCGGTGTTGTCGACGATCAGCGGGACGCCTAGCGGACGGCCGATGGCCGCGACCTCGGCGATCGGAAAGGCGATCAGCTTGGGATTGGGCAGGGTCTCGGCGTAATAGGCGCGGGTGCGCGCGTCGGTGGCGCGGCGGAAATTCTCGGGGTCGACAGGATCGACGAAGCGCACTTCGATGCCTTGGTCCTTCAGCGTATTGGCGAAGAGGTTCCAGGTGCCGCCGTAGAGGTCGGTGGAGGAGACGATGTTGTCGCCGACCCTGGCCAGGTTCTGCACCGCGAAGGCCGAGGCCGCCTGGCCGCTCGCCACCGCCAGCGCCGCCACGCCGCCTTCCATCGCCGCGATGCGCTTCTCCAGCACATCGTTGGTCGGGTTCATGATGCGCGTATAGATGTTGCCGAGTTCCTTCAGCGCGAACAGATTGGCCGCGTGCTCGGCGCTGGCGAACTGATAGGACGTCGTCTGAAAGATCGGCACCGCGACCGATCCGGTGGTCGGATCCGCGCGCCAGCCCGCGTGCAGCGCGAGCGTTTCCGGTTTGAGAGGCGTTGGCGACATGAGGGGCTCCAAGAGGTTCCGCGCCGCTGAGCGGGCGCGTGGCGAAGGCGCTGAAGACGCTTTGCGCCACGGGCCGCGCGCGGTCCCGAGGCGCATCGAAAGCCATGATACCGCGTTGCGGCTTGGCGCGCGACGGGCGGCTCGACGCCTATCGATTATTTAATCCTATATGTTTTGTCAATTGATAATTTGACCGCAATGCGCCCGCTATTTATGCGGCCCGCCCGAGCCGGAGTTTCGAGCGCGACTCGCAAAGGGCGACGAGTGGCTCTTTGCCGGACTTGGCGTTAAGCCGGAGGTCGGCGGCGATCCGCGCCCGCCGACGGAGAGCGCCATGCCCGCCAAACCGACGCCGTTGATCATCGACGTCGACACCGGCATCGACGACGCGTTCGGCCTGCTCTACGCCTGCGCCTCGCCTCACGCGCGCCTTGTCGGCGTCTCCACCGTCGCGGGCAACGTCGATCTGACCCAAGCGACCCGCAACACGCGCGCGGTGCTGGCGCTCATCCGCCGCGCCGACGTTCCCGTCTGGCCGGGCTCAGCGTCGCCGATTCTGCACACGCCGGGCGAGGCGAGAGGCGTGCACGGCGCCGGCGGGCTCGGCTACGCCGTTCTGCCCGATCCGCCGCGCCACGACGACGCGCGGAACGCCGCCGACGCGATCGTCGCCTGCGCCCATGCGCTGAGCGGCGAACTCATCCTCGTCGCCACCGGCCCGCTCACCAACATCGCGCTGGCGCTGATGCGCGAGCCCGCCCTGCCCCGGCTCGTCAAGCGCCTGACGCTGATGGGCGGCGCCTACGCCGAGGGCGGCAACGTCACGCCGGCGGCGGAGTTCAACGTCTGGTGCGATCCGGAGGCGGCGCGCGTCGTCTTTCGCGCGTTCGGCGGCGAAGGCGCGGCGCCGCTCGTCGCCGTCGGCCTCGACGTGACGCGCAAGACGCAGCTCGTCCCCGACGATCTCGCCGCGCTGGCGAAACGCTGCGCGGGGCTCGCGCACGCGCCGGCGCTGCTTCGCTTCCTCGACGACGCCGCGCGCTACTATTTCGAACGGATGGAAAAGTCGGTCGGCGCGCGCGTCTTCACCATGCACGACCCGCTCGCGGTCGCCGCCGCGGTCGACCCTTCGCTGGTCGCGACGCGTCGCGTCGCGGTCGACGTGGAGACGGCGGGGGCGCTGACGACCGGCATGACCGTCGCCGACTGGCGCGGCGCGTGGAAGCGCCCGCCCAACGCCGAGGTGGCGGTCGCGGTCGAGGCCAAGCGCTTCATCGCCGAGTTTCTCGACGCGATGGAGAGGCTGGCGCGCGGCTAAGACAGGGCCCTTCCCTCCCCCCCTTGCGGAGGAAGGCGTCGCGCGAAGCGCGACCGATGAGGGGTCCGCTGAAACTTGCAACAACGTGGCGCGCTTGGCGTCGCGTCTCACGGCGCGGACCGCTCATCCGTCGTCCCTGCGGGACGACGCCTCCTCCCGCAACGGGAGAATGAAGATGTTCCTTTCACGCCGGCGCGCCCTCGTCTGGCGCTTCGCGCCCCCTATCGTCCCAGCGGACCAAGGGTCGGTCAATCGAAGCCGAAGGCGACGCGTTCGCGGGTTTCCGTCCCGAACTGCTCCGGCGCGCGCCGCACGATGCGCCCCCCGAGCCGGCGATAGAAGCCGATCGCGCGCTCATTGCCGGCGAGCGCCCACACCACGAAGGACGAATAGCCGTGCGCCGCCATATCCCGTTGCGCCGCCTCGAACATCCGTCTGCCGAGGCCGCCGCCCTGATATTCGGGGGCGAGATAAAGTTCGAAAATCTCGCCGCCGTAGTTCAGCGAGGGCATGCGATTGCGCCCATAGCTGGCGTAGCCCGCCACCGTGTCGGCGAAATCGAGCACGATCAGCCGCGTGCCGCCCGCGATGGCGCGACGCCACCAGACCGGGCCGCGGCGCACGATCATCCGCTCGAGCTCGCGACCGGGAATCACGCCGCGATAGGCGTCGCGCCACGCCGCGTCGTGCACGCGCGCGATCCCCGTCTCGTCGCCGAGGCGCGCGGGGCGAATGGATATGACCGTCTCGACCATGGCGGCGAGGTTACGTCCTCGCGCGCCCGCGCCGCAAGACCCTGACAGCGAGCGATCGGAACATTTTTCTCGGCCGGGCCACAGCGCCAAAAAGCGCCTCGGGCGCCATTTTGCCGTCGGATTTTCGCGAGAGAGATGCTATTTGGGATTCGCTTCGCTTCGGGAGAGGGATGAATGTCGTTGCGGCGGTTGGCCTTACGCGCGACGCGCAGCCTCGGCGTCGGCGCGCTCGCGTTGTCGCTCGCCGGCGTCGGCGCGCGCGCCGACATGCTGCACGCGACCTACAGGGTTTCGTTGATAGGCCTGCCGATCGGCGTCGCCAGCGTCAATGCGACGCTGACCCCGACCAGCTATGCGATCGACGCCAGCGCCAAGCTTTCCGGCCTCGCCACGTTGGTCTCCCGCGCGCGCGGCGCCTCGACGGGTCAGGGGGCGATCGTCGACAACCATGTCGCGCCCGCCACATTCGCGACCACCGCCTCGAATTCCTCGATGACGCGCACGATCCGCATGTCGCTCGCCGCCAACGCGGTGACCGGCGTCGACATTTCGCCGCCCTTCGAGGATCGGCCCGACCGCGTTCCCCTGTCCGACAAGGACAGGCGGGGAATCGTCGATCCCGTCGGCGCCTTCGTCATCCCCGCCCCGGCCAAGGGGCCGCTGGTCGGACCGGCTGCGTGCGATCGCACGATTCCCGTGTTCGACGGCTATACGCGCTTCGACGTCTCTCTTTCCTATGTCGGGCAGCGCGACGTTTCGACCAAGGGCTACAAGGGCCCGGTGGCGATCTGCGCCGCGCGCTACGTGCCGATCGCCGGCCATCGGCGCGATCGCCCGTCGGTCAAGTTCATGGCCGACAACAAGGACCTCGAAGTCTGGCTGGCGCCGATCGACGGCGCGCGGGTGCTGGTGCCGTTCCGCGTCTCCGTGCGCACGATGATCGGCACGACGGTGATCGAGGCGTCCGAATTCAGCGTCGCCGCGCAATAAGCGGTCTTTTCTCTTTCAGTTGAAGTCGTCGGGCGCGAAGGGCATCGGCAGCACGTCGACTCCCTCCTCGATCAGCGCCTCGACCTCGGCCCGGCTCGCCTGACCGCGGATCGCGCGCTCCGGCGTCTCGCCGGCGTGAATCGCGCGCGCGATCTTGGGAAACTCGGCGCCGACGTCGTCGGTGTGAGCCTCGATCTCGCGCCGCAAGGTCCTGGCCGCTTCGCGCAGCGCTCGCCGGCGTTCGTCGACGAGCGCGACGGGAACCGGCGCCGCCGCGTCTTGCTCGCGCTCGGGCCGCACGGCGCCGACGATCGCCGGCGCCATGATCGCCTTGTCGACGCGCGTCGAGCCGCACTCGGGGCAGGCGATCAGGCCGCGCTGCGCCTGCTGCTGGTATGCCGCGCCGTCGGGAAACCAACTTTCGAAGCCATGGCCCTTGTCGCAGGCGAGCGCGAATTTGATCATGATTCATCCCGCCAGCAACGCGTCGAGCCGCCCCGCCCTCTCCAGATCGTAGAGATCGTCGCAACCCCCGACATGCGCGGCGCCGATGAAGATCTGCGGCACGCTCGATCGTCCGCCCGCCTTTTCAGCCATCGCGGCCCGGACGGCGCGATCGCCGTCGACGCTGACTTCCTCGAACGGCGCGCCCTTGCGGCGCAGGAGGTCCTTGGCGGCGCGGCAATAGCGGCAACTCGACTTCGTGTAGACGACGATCGGCGGCAAGTTAAAACCACTCCGTCTGGCCCTTTCGGCCGGCGTTCGACCCCTATATGGGGCGTCACGCGCCGGTCACAACCCGCGCGAAGACGAGGAGATCGACGTTCGTCGCGCCGGCGCGCAGCAGCGCCCGCGCGGCGGCGTTGGCGGTGGCGCCGGAGGTCAGCACGTCGTCGACGAGGACGATCCGCCGCCCCTTGATCGGCGCGCCGGGCGCGGCGCGGAACGCGCCCTGGACGTTCTCGGCCCGCTGCTCGCGGCTGAGGCCGACCTGGCTGCGCGTCGCCTTGACGCGCCGGAGCCACCGCGGCTCGAACGGCTTATCGGCCTTCAGCGCGATCGCGCGCGCCAGCGCCGCCGCCTGATTGAAGCGGCGCGTCCACAGCCTAAAGGGGTGCAGCGGCACGGGAACGATCGCGTCCACTTCGGCGAGGACGTCAGCGCCGGCTCTGGCCATCCACGCCCCGAGCGGGCGCGCCAGTTCGCCGCGGTCGGAATATTTGAGCCGATGGACGAGGCGGCGCGCCGGCCCGTCCTCGAAGCGCGCGACCGCCCGCGCGCGCCCGAACGCCGGCGGATCCGCGATCGCCTGCGGCGATAAGAGCCCCGCCCCGAGGTCCTCGGCGAAGGGCGTGCCGAGCCGCTCGCAAAACGGTCGCTCGATGAAGCGAATCGCCCGCCAGCACGCCGGACAAAGCGCGTCCGCCTCCCCCGTCGCGGCGCGGCAGGCAAGGCAGGTTGGAGGATAGAGCGTATCGAGGCCGATGCGGCCGAGGGCGCGGAAAAAACCGCCGAGCCGCTCACGCAGGCCGGGAGCGGCCGCGAAATCTTCGCCCGTCGACAGACGCGCCGTCATGGCGAAACTCTACGCGCATTCTGCGGGTTTGGCCAAGGGGGCGGCGGCCCGCGAGGGCGGTGTGAATTGCCGAGTCTGGCCGAGGAACGAACCCGCTTCGCGGGAGGGCTTGCGGTGAGGGTTAGGTAAATTCTGGACTGTTGGGCGTCGATTGAGCGGCATCAGGCGCGGACAGAGCATCGCGGCTCCTTTCACCTGAGGAG
>Ga0326727_10002423_pt1 | contig 63742 bp, 43 predicted proteins | sample MB2enrmetagenome_FD_207643 | JGI IMG/M metagenome (GOLD analysis project Ga0326727, IMG submission 207643) | Lab enriched peat soil microbial communities from McLean, Ithaca, NY, United States - MB29MY | ecosystem: Environmental > Terrestrial > Soil > Wetlands > Peat | place: USA: New York...
GGGCCGCCACGGAACTGCTCGAGAAGGTCACACGCCTGCATCCGGATTATCTTCCGGCGCAGGAACAGTTGGTGATGGGGCTGGTGCGCCGCGGGGATCTGAGGCAAGCCAGCGCCAAGGCGGATGCCTTGATTGCCGAGCGGCCTCAGGCGGCCGAAGGCCATCGCTTGCGGGCGCTGATCCTGCGCAAGCAGCACGACCTGGAGGGGGCGCTGGCCGAGGCCGCCATGTCGCTGGGGACTGAGCCGGACTCCGCCTCCATGCTGGCGCTCGAATCGATCTCGCTGTGGGAACTGAAGCGTAAGAAAGACGCCCTGGCTGCTTTTCGCGCTGCGGCCAAGCTCGAGCCCAAGGTTGCCACGGCGGAGGTTTTCTGCCGCCTGCTGGTGTGCGACGCGAATGATATCGGCGGGGTGAGCGATTTCCTTCGGCGAAACCGTTGGGTGCTGGCTCCCCCGCCCGAGCGCTAGGCTTTTAGTATAGGCTACATCAATGTGGACTTTCCGTCCCTGCGGACTTCTGGGTGCCTTGCTTCCTCAACTCCCGTCCAGACCGGCTTAGGGGGAGTTGGCCTTTGACAATGCGCTCCGGTGGTGGTAGGGTTGCGCCAATGGGTGCGTGTGGTGACTTCACGCGCCGGCCGCCGTCTTTGTCTCGATCCAGCGCGAAGATCCCCATACGCTGTCCGAGGTGGCCATGCAAGGGACTATCAAGCGAATTATCCGTGACCGTGGGTTCGGGTTTATCCGCACTGCCGAGGGCCAGGAAGTATTCTTCCACCGCAGCAGCCTTCAGGGACTCAACTTCGACGCTTTGAAAGAGGGGACCAGCGTCGAACTTGAGGTGGAGAGAGGGGACAAGGGTCCTCGAGCTACGGCGGTGCGTTCGAGCGGAGCCTAGCGCTGCGGGAGATTCTTGGATTCTCCAGCGATCGCGTTCTTTCGGAGCAATGGCCGGGAATAAGCGCAATGAAGGGATAGCTCTGCCCCGTTTCTGATCCAAGCTGTCCGCACCGCGGAGGGAGTCTCTATAATGCCGCCTCGCGCTGTGCGGCGCCCGCAGCCCTCGGAGCGGCCCTCCGGGCCACGATTCGACAACGCGCCGGACATGGACCGCCGCCACAAGGCGGGGCGCTCCGGCTCCGATCCCTGACTATGACCGCTGAGCTTCAGAAAGGCATTGCGTGTGCTGGGAACTGGACCCTTGATCTCGTCAAGGTCATCGACGACTACCCTCCCGAACACTCCATCGCCAACATCACCGCCGAATCTATGGGTGGGGGTGGTTGCGCTTTCAACGTCAGCTTGAACCTGGCGAAATTCGACAGCGAACTTGATCTCCACCCTTTGGGCGTGATTGGAAACGACTCCTACGGAGACTTTCTAATCGAGCAGTTTCGCCCCTATCCCCATGTCCACCTCGACCAGCTCAGGAGGACCAGCCGGGACAGGACGTCGTATACGGACGTTTTCAATGTCGCTTCTACCGGCCACAGGACCTTCTTTCACTATCGGGGAGCTAACCAACTATTCTCGCCGGACGAGGTTGACCTGGATAAGTTGCCGGTCGAATGGTTTCATTTAGGTTACCTCAATCTGCTGGACGCGATGTATCAAGCGGATGAGCAGTTCGGGACGGTGGCGGCGCGATTCTTGGCTCGAATCTGCGACCGGAACATCAAGACTTCCATCGATCTCGTGTCGGAGGACAGTGATCGCTACAAGCAGATTGTCTCTCCGGCGCTGAGGTTCACGTCCTATTGCGTCATCAACGATTTCGAAGCCGAAAGACTCTCAGGAATAGCGATCCGGCGGGAAAAGGCGTTGATCCTCGCAAATCTGAAGAGAATTGCCACCGATATTCTGGGCTTAGGCGTCGAGGAGATGGTAGTGATTCACTTTCCGGAAGGAGCTTACGCCTTAGCTAAGGATGGAGGCGAGATTCTCCAACCTTCCTTGGACCTTCCCGCGAGCTATATTGTGGGAAGCACGGGCGCTGGTGACTCGTTTTGTGCGGGGGTGATTTATGGGCTCTCGAAGGGATGGAGCCCCGAAAAGACGCTCCGCTTCGCCTCCTGCGCCGGAGCCATGAACCTGAGCGACCTGACCACCACGGGCGGAATACGGCCCTGGGCGGAAGTCCTCGGGATGGAGGGGAAATTCCCTTACCGGAGGCTGCCGTAAAGGCTGGCAGTTCGTCGCCTATCGCGCGCGGGACAAACCTCTCCTCCAGCCCTGTCGAAGCAGGACCTCGAAGCCTGAGGGGTTGCCGCACTCAGGGATTCGCTCACTGCACTCGTCGGGCCGGATCAGAGCCAGGAGGCGGAGGAGGCGCTACCATCAAGCCCAGACCTTGCAGCAGCATTACGGTCCGTTGTGCCGCTGCCCGCCAGACGAGTTGGCAACCTTCTCCCTGACAGTTCTGCACGTAGACGTCGCCGCCGGAATATTCGAGGCTGCAATTCTTAAAGGTGCAGTTGACGAAAACCCCGTCGTCCAAAACCAAGTGCTGGTTCTCGAAAATCTTGTTTTCGTGTCGAGTCATGCGAAGACGAGGCTACCACCACCCGGTCGTGGCCGCAAGCCTGGGGTGGAGGTATTTTCGGGTGGATTGAAAGCGGTCTCCCGGCAGCCATAACGAGGTCCGCCAGACGGGGACTGCCGCCGGGCGGCGAGGAAGAGTCGCCTCCACAATTCTTGTCAAGAGGACAAGCCAGAAGGACGTATCATCTGCACCTTGACTTTCCTGGGTGAGGAAAGCGAGGCCTGCACACGCACCTTGAGTCGTTGCAGCGCCTCAGCGTGAAGCTGTGAAACGCGCGATTCATCCACGGCCAGACGGGAGGCAATCTCTTTCATGGTGAGCTCGTGCTGGTAGTAAAGCGTCATAATAAGCCTCTCCCGTTCGGGCAGACGCTCCAACGCGCGATTCACTAGTTCGCGTTGCTCACGGCGATAACAGAGGTCGAAGGGATCCTCGGTCAGTTGACGGACCGGTACGCGGCTCTCTTCTCTTACCGGCAGCTTGGCGGCGGCTGCGGCCGTTTCGGAATTCTGCAACGCGTCAAAGCCCAGTGAGTGCACCTCTTGCGCCCAGCGGTGCCACACTTTTAGGCTAATGCCCAGCGCCCGCGCGACTTCCTCGCCTTGCACGGGGCGGCCCAGGTGTGCTTCCAACTCACGGTACGTCTTTTCCACTTTTCTTACCCGGCGCCGCATATCGCGGCTGGCGGGGTCGAGAGTTCGCAGCGCGTCCAGGATGCCTCCACGAATCCTGTGCCGCGCGTAGCTTTCAAGTTTTACCTTCCTGGAAGGATCGAATTTCCGCAGCGCATCCACCAACCCCAGGGTTCCGGCCCCCACCAGGTCGTCCATTTCCACATGAGGCGGCAAGTGCTGGCGCATCTCGAATGCCACCCGCTTGACCAATGGCGCCATCGCTAGTAATAAACTCTGACTTTCTGCCTCTTGTCTGCCACTGCTTCCCTCATCCGCTTTTCCCGTGGAAGAAGGGGAGGCAGAAGTAGGGGAAGAACCGGTCTCTCCGCCTTGCACACGCGGCCGGTCGCCGCCTGCGGAAGAGGGGGACACTTCGCTGGCGAGTGAACTTGCCGGCTTCGGCCGGCGGCTGCCGCTTCCCGGTCCTTCCTGTTGCCTCGCCATGACCAACCTCGCTCGTTAGCTTTGCGCCACGAGAAAGCCTGAGTGGAAGCTACGTGTTGAGCGGCGACGCGGGATCCTGAAATTCGCATCTGCTCGGACCCGACTCTTCACCGCCGGCGCAAGAGTCTGGCTCCTGCGCAACCCTCACGCTGACTTGGTTCGTGAGTCCGTGGCGCTGGCATTGCAAATTGCACCTTTCATGCCAGCCCGCCGGGGATAACCGGAAACCGTTATCGGGCCTCTCCTGCCACGCCTCAACGTAGCCTCATAGCGTAGACTGTGAGGCTTAGCCGTGAGCTTGAAAGGCGCCCGATTCGAGGTCATGGACCGGCAATTAACATCGAAGCTTCAATGGCATAGCAGACTATGGGGACCGCAAGAAGCAAACCCAAGGAGGGCTCGTTCTAGCCTCAGAACTGCGGAGCGGCGTGCCGCGGGGCGGCACTTCGAGGCCCGTTAATTCCTCCTCCGGCAAAACAGCAGTTCTTCCGCGCTTCGGCTTCAGCCCCAAATCGGAAACCATCCGGGCTCGGAAGACCCTCCGTATCTCCTCATCGGCGGGTCAGCGCATTGTCCTGAGCACAATCGCCGATTGCGAGATCATTTAAAGCCTTGCTTCAACACAGCCGATACTAGTCTTGGTCGCGGGATGAGGCTGGGCGATGCACAGTGAGCGCGCGCGACAGGTTTGCAGCACCCAGAAAGCGCACGGGATCCACAGTGCGGCTCCAGCCCCCAAAAGCCGCAGGCCGGCAGCAAGCGGCACTCCGAGGGGAAGTGGGCTTGAGGCCGGCCTGAGCGAAAAACGGGATTTGCGCAGAGCGACTTGTCGAACTTCTTGCTTACAAATCGGCGGGCGCATGGGCAGGTTCCAAAATGGGAAGCGGTTTCCCGATTTGGAAAAAGGCCGCGCTTTTCTTAGGGGATGATCATGCGGGACCGATGCAGAGCCAAACTAGACAGAAACAAGATCGAGGACGCTACGAAGCCGCGTTCCCAGGCCGCTGAGAATCCAAGTTCACTTCCCAAAGCGCTCAGTCGTGTGGATGAATCCTCGGTCTCAGCCATGGCTCCGGGGGATGTCTTTTTGATTGATGAAATGGGGGCGATAAGCTCATATTCCGAGCCTGCCTTCCATGCCATTCTCGCCTGCCCGCTGTGTGGGAGCCAAGTGCTGATTTCCACCGCGCAATATTTAGGGTTCGCTCCGATCCTATGTGCGGCCAGAACCTGCCCAGGCCTTTTCAGAATCGTTGATGACGGACGATTCGTTTACCTGCCCGTGAATTGATCCCCGCGAGATTGCAACCTCAGAACCGCCCGCGCAACTCAGGCGCCTCACCTTCCGAAACGATCAAGTCGAAGAGCCAGCCCATGTGGCCACGCGCCCTGCCGCTTTGCTAATTCCCCTCGTAGCGCCGCCCGGGAGGGACGCAATTTGGATGAGCCTGCACGCCCCCCCGTGCCAGCCACTATTCGATCGGAGCGGATTTGGTTTATGCTAGTGCATCACCTACGGAGGTTCACGTGAGTCGATGCCGTTCTGTCGTTCTATGTGTTCTTGCCGCATGCGCGGCGGCGAATTGCGTGGGAGCACAGCAGTACTCGCCGGCGTTATACCAGGAGATGCGCTGGCGACTGATCGGGCCGCACCGCGGCGGCAGGACCCGCGCGGTGGCCGGAGAGCCGAGCCAGCCCAATGTCTTTTATATGGCGCAGGTCAACGGTGGCGTCTGGAAATCGGACGACTACGGCCGCACCTGGAATCCGATCTTCGACGACCAGCCGACCCAGTCGATCGGCGCCATTGCGGTGGCGTTCTCCGATCCCGACATAGTCTACGTAGCGAGCGGAGAGGGTTTGCAGAGGCCGGATCTTTCGGTCGGAGATGGTATCTACAGATCCTCGGATGCAGGCAAGACCTGGACCCACCTCGGGTTGCGCGACGGGCAGCAGATTCCCGCGCTGGCCGTGGATCCCCGCGACTCGAATCGTTTATTTGCGGCGGTACTCGGCCATCCCTATGGCCCCAACGAGGAGCGAGGCATCTTTCGCTCTGCAGACGGCGGCCAGACGTGGCAGAAGGTCCTCTATAAGGATGAGAACACGGGCGGCTCGGACATTCAGATAGACCCCTCGAATCCCGATGTGCTTTACGCGTGCCTGTGGCGCGCGCGCGAGGGACCCTGGGAAGACGGGAATTCGTATGGCGGAGCGGGCGGCGGGATATTCAAGTCCACGGATGGAGGCAACACGTGGAATAAACTCGCCGGGGGCTTGCCCGAGGACTTGGTGCAGGCTTACATCGCGATCGCGCCCAGCGAGCCCAGCCGGCTTTACTCGAGCCTCGCTGATACCCATGCGACACACATCTTCCGATCCGATGACGCCGGAGAGCATTGGACTCAAATCACCACCGACTCACGTCCGTCGGTGCGCATTGGCGGCGGCGATTTGGCGATTCCCGCGGTGGACCCGAAGAATCCTGACGTGGTCTACACCGCCAGCATCGTTTGCTGGCGTTCGACTGACGGAGGCAAGACGTGGACGGGGATTCGCGGAGCGCCCGGCGGCGACGACTACCAGAACCTGTGGATTAATCCCAACCACCCCAACACGATTCTGTTGGTCAGCGACCAGGGCGCGATCGTGACGGTGAATGGCGGAGAGACTTGGAGTTCCTGGTACAACCAACCAACGGCGCAACTCTTTCACGTCATTGCGGACGATGCGTTTCCCTACCGCGTATACGGAGGGCAGCAGGAGAGCGGCTCGGTGGGGATCGCCAGCCGGGGCAACGACGGTGAAATCACTTTCCGCGAGTGGCACCCGGTGGGCGTTATCGAATATGGTTACGTCGCGCCCGACCCGCTACATCTCAACATTGTCTACGGGGCCGGCCGCAGTTCAGTATCGAAGTTCGACTGGACGACGGGACAGATTCAGGATGTGACGCCGATTGTGCTCCGTGGCGAGAAGTACCGCACCGATCGCACCGAGCCGATTGTGTTCTCGCCTATCGATCCGCACATCCTTTACTACGCGGCCAACGTGCTCTTTGAGACCCGAAACGGCGGCGAGTCGTGGCAGACAATCAGCCCCGACCTCACCCGGCCTCATCCGGGCATCCCGGCAAGCCTGGGCGACCTGGCCGCAAAAGACGAGTACGCAGCCAAAGTGCGGGGCGCCATTTACGCGGTTGCCCCATCGTTCAAGGACATCAACACGCTCTGGGCCGGGACCGACGACGGGCAGATCTGGATCACCCGCGATGGCGGAAAGAAATGGAGCAACATTACTCCTTCGGAGTTGATTCCATGGAGCAAGGTAACGCAAATCTCAGCTTCGCACTTCGACAACGAGACTGCCTTTGCCTCCGTCAGCCGCTTCCGGATTGACGATCTGCGCCCCTACATCTACCGCACCCAGGACGGCGGGAAGACCTGGCAGAAGATCATCATGGGCCTGCCGGATGCTGGCCCGGTGGACACGGTGCGCGAGGATCCGGTGGCGAAGGGGCTGCTGTTCGCGGGCACAGAGAATGCGGTCTGGGTATCGTTCGACAACGGTGATCATTGGCAGTCTTTGCAACTGAACCTCCCCCACACCTCGATGCGTGACCTGTGGATTCACAAGGACGATCTCCTGGTGGGTACGCACGGCCGCTCGATGTGGGCGCTGGACGACATTACTCCTCTGCGTCAGATCGCGGCCGCCGCGAACTCTGCCGTTTTCCTCTTCAAACCCGCCCCCGCCTACCGGATGCGACGCGACACAAACTCGGACACGCCCCTGCCTCCTGATGAGCCGGCCGGGCAGAATCCCCCGGACGGGGCGATCATCGACTACGATCTTGGTGAGGCTGCAATCGGTCCCGTCACGCTCGAGATTCTGGACGCCGCGGGTAAGCCCGTACGCCGCTTCTCGAGCGAGGATAAGGCTCCGTTCACGCTCGAAACACTGCGGCTAACCCTGGGGATCCCAACTTACTGGGTTCGCATGCCCAGGATCCTCTCCAAAGCACCGGGCATGCACCGCTTCGTGTGGGACCTGCGCGAGACTCCGCCCCAATCTTCAGAGTACGGCTATCCGATCTCGGCTATCCCTCACGACACACCGCGCGAGCCTTCGGGACCGCTTGTGTTGCCCGGGAGATACACCGTCCGGCTCACTGCGCAGGGCAAGATTTTGAGCGCGCCTCTGAACGTGATCATGGATCCGCGCGTCTTAACGCCCGCTGCCGGCTTGCGACAGCAGTATGAGGTTGAATCCCGTCTCTTGGCGATGATTGACGAGAGTTTCGAAGCGCGCGCCGAGTTGAGCAGTCTTGACCACGAACTCGATGCGCTCTCAAAGCAGGCGCAGGGTTCTGTGGCGGATGCGGTGAGAGGGCTGCGCGCGAAGGTGTCTGGGCTCTTGGGAAGCCGGCCTGGACGCTTCGCGCCGGGGCCTTCAGCGGCGACGCTTTCCCGCGTGGCAGGTGAAGTCGGAGGGCTATACGGCCAGGTCGGCGGCGCCGATGCGACGCCGACCGCTACGCAGATAGCGGCGCTGGCTGCGGTCCAGAAAGACTATGGCGAAGTGATGGGGCGTTGGAAGGCGATTAAGTCAACGGACCTCCCCGCACTGAACAGTCAGTTGAGTGCCGGCGGGCTTAAGGTGATCAAACTGCAGGCCGACCCTGAGCCTGCTTCCGAGACCGAAAACGAGGAGTGAGCGATCTCCCCGTCTCAGAACAAGTGGTGTGGGTGGCGGCCCTCTCCCGTGGGGATCTGGGTGAAAAGGTCTCGAGGCTGTCATTCCGAGCGGGCATGGGCCTGTGGCCCACCCATCCAGATGAAAGTCAATCCCTCGTCGCTCCCGCGCAAGCGGTGGCCCATCGTCGGTCTACAGGCCAATGGATTCCCGCCTTCCGGGAATGAGGTGACTTTCGAGAGCGCGAAGCGAGGAATTACGGTTTAGTTGCTGCCTTTGGCTGATCGGCAACCGTCCGAGGTCCCCTCAATCCATCGGTCAGGTGTATCACGGCAGCGGCGGCAACGTATTGAACAGTGTCCTTTTGATCATCCATCGAGGGCTCAATCGCCTCTAGAAGTTTCGGATCATCTCGCATGGCAATGGCCTTCAGGCTCGCGATTCGGACGAAATAACTGTGATCAGAGAGCGCTTCAAGGAGCGCATTACGCGACTCGGGATCGGGATCCTTGGCTAGCACCTGCGCCGCCGTAGCGCGTATTTCGTCGGAGCCGTTCTTGCTGATCAGCTTATAGGCGGATACGCCGAATCCCGCGAAGGGCACGAAGCCCAGGCCCGTTTCAACCCCGAATACGGCCAGCTTCTTCGGATCGTCCAATTTTGCGCGTTGCTCGGCAATCAAGCCGCGTCCGGCTTTGCGCTGGCCGGTCAGCACGGCATAGTAAACGTCATAGGCCCTGTGGTCGTGCATGAGCAGGAGCGAATGGGCGGCCGAGAGCACGACGACAGGGTCCTTGTCTGCGAGCGCCTCGGTCAGTTTTGGGATCGAGCGCGTGGAACGCATGTCCCCAAGCGCCAGGGCAGCGGCAGAACGCACTCGAGGGTTGTCGTCTCCCAGGGCATGTTCAGCCATTGTCCGTGCCCGGGCATCGCGCGGCAGCAGTCCCAGTGCTTCAACGGCGTCGGCGCGCTTGATGGCGTTCTTTTCTGCGACGCCGCCGGCCAGGATGTTCCATGCTTTTTCGTTCGGCTCTGTCGCGCCGCAAAGGCTGCACGCGACCAGGAGGCCCAAGCCCAACATGAGGAACGACCCCTCATATACTCCTCCCCTCCTCTGCGGCGCCAGCCCTGTCGTTACCCGATCACCGAAGCCATGTTGGACAAGTTCATTTAGCCGTCTATTCATATGCCTGCACCTCCACTCCACATGCATCATAAGGTCCAGCTTCCCGTCGTGTCCGCTACGCTCACCCGGATCTAATAGATGACCGCCAACACGTGATGTCGTTCTGGAACGCCCCACTACTTCAATATTACATCCGCCTGAGAAAAATTGGCTTGGGGATCGAAACCCGCTAAAATGGTGCGGTGTCTCCCACAGCCCTGTATCCTTGTGCGCCGAAGCGGCTAATCATTCGTGCACACGTCTGCCGCACCCTTTTCTTGTTGTTGGCCCTGGCGCTACCGCCCTCCGTGTCGCAGGCGCAAGATCCGCGAGGGGCCATGGTCGGCGTCGTTCAAGAATCGACCGGCGGGCGCGTTCCCGCGGCAGCCATAGTGATTCGGGCGGAGGGTTCCTCCCTCGAGCGGCAAGCCACCGCCGGCCCGCTCGGAGAATTCCGCCTCGATGGACTTCCCCCAGGCAACTATCAGGTGATTGTCAATGCACGGGGCTTTGCCGAAGCCCGAGCGGAAGTGGCAGTGGTTGTCAGCTCGGTGCGCGACGTCATAGTTACCCTGCAACCGGCGACGCTCGCGCAGAGCCTGGAGGTGAAAGGCCGAGCCTCTTCCGTTACGACTCAAGCTCTCGATACCACCGGGACCATGCATCAGGGCGCGGTCTCGGCTCAGGATCTCCGCGACATTCCCCTGGCTCATCGCAGCTTCGCCAATATCGCCTACCTCGTTCCCGGCACCGAACCCGTGGAGCCGTCCGACCCTACCAAGGCGCGCATCACCGCGGTTTCATTCGGTGGCAGCTCCGGCCTCAACGTTCAACTCTCCGTTGATGGCGTTGACAATTCCGACGATTACATTGGCGGGTTCCTGCAGAATTTCTCTCCTGACACCATCCAGGAATTTGCCGTCCGTACCTCGCAGGAAGATGCGGATACTGGCCGCACTACGGCAGGCTCCGTGGTGATCGCCACCAAGCGCGGCACCGATCAATGGCACGGAGATGGAGCGTTTTATGAACGAGCGGCAAGCTTGAATGCGCGTTTTCCGATCGATAATCCCCCTCCTAACCCCAAGCAGCCCTTCTCGCGCCAGAACTACATCGGCGCGTTGGGCGGGCCGATCCGGAAACAGAAGGTCTGGTTCTTCTCCTCCCTCGAAGCTGTCCACGAAGACGCCAGCGTTGCCTACAGTCCCGCCAGTATCACCCAATTCAATGCTCTGGCTTCCCTGGCGGCAGAGGGATTGATTCCCGGAGTAAACTCGATCGCGGTGCCACCCTACGTGCACGTTCCCTTCCGTGATTACATGGGTACGACTCGGTTCGACTGGGCAGAGTCGCCTCGCTCGCAATGGTTCCTGCGGGCCGCGACTGACAACTACCGTACCAGGAACGATCTGGTCCAGCAGGCCACCTTGCCGTCCACGGGCGCAACCTCGGACTCGCGGTACTGGAGCTTTGCCCTGGCCAACCAGTTCACGTTCAGCTCGACTTGGCTGGGGTCGCTAACCATCGGCGCTGGCCTGCTGCACCACACCGAATCGCGCAATGTAAACCTGGGGTTCGCTCTGGCCTTCCCCTTCAGCTCGACCTCGAGTTCCATTTCCGGATTTGAAACTTTCGGCGACAACCAATTCGTAACGCCCATCACCGCGTTCCCGGTGTTGCGCGATCAGGAGAAGTACCAGGTCCGGTACGACGTGAGTCACGTTTCCAGCCGCCACGCTCCGCGCTTCGGAGTGGACCTGATCCATGAGCCGGTGATGAGCGGCGCGCTGGCGGGGACGGCGGAGAATCTCAGGGTTTTTCCACTCAATCCGACCGTCTATCTTGGCGAGCCTCAGCAGTTCTCGGTGGATCTCTCCTGCGGTCCCACGGCCACGCCGGGCACGACTTGCGTGGACACACCCGCGACCAACGGTAGCTTCTCGCAGAATTTGCAACGGGTGGGGTTTTACGCGGAAGACTCGTGGCACCTGAGTTCGCACCTCGTCGCCAATTATGGCTTACGGTACGACACGACGTTTGGCCTTCTTGAGGCCTCGGGCCGCTCTCAATTGCAGGACCCCGCATTCCTGACTCTCCGGGCTTTGCAGATTCCCTTGAGTAACGCTGCGCCCCACGACTACCGCGGCGCCCTCGCTCCCCGCCTGGGGATTGCTTACTCTCCCGGACATAGCGGAGCCACGGTGATTCGCGCCGGGATCGGCAAATACTACAATGACCTGGCGCAGAATGGTTGGGTGACCGCTTTTCAGGCGGTTAATGAACCACCCGGTAGATGCATCAACCCCGGCGATCCCGGATGCATTGCCGGCGCGGCTGCGGGCGGCGCGGGTGCGCTCATCGATTCCCGCTACAAGACGCCTTATGCGCTTCATGCCAGCGCCGGCATCCAGCACGCTTTCAACTCGAAATGGAACCTGTCCGCCGATTGGGTCCACGAACAAGGGGTTCATTCCTACGCTCGTTATCAGTACCAGGCAGGATTCACGCTGTTCTCGCCGTTGTTCCCGGTTTCGGACTCGACCGACCAGATGAATAACGTCCCCAACTTAACCGTGTTCCGATCCGACAATCGCTCGCGTTACGACGGCATGATGATCCACCTGCAAGGAAATGTGTCGGGGCGGTTCAACCTGGTGGCGAACTACACACTCTCGAAGGCTAAGACGTGGGGCTGCGTCCTCGGAGAGCTTTTCGACTACGTGGATGGCGTGTGCGACCCGCTGCACGCTTTCGGCGTAGGGGATTTTGGCCCCTCAGGTGAAGACGTAACGCATCGCCTGGTGGTGGCCGGCATCTTCCACCTCCCTGGCGGGTTGGAGACATCTCTCCTCTCGCAGGCGGAAAGCGCCCGGCCCATCACCCTGACCACGCCGGTGGACGTGAACGGCTTCGGAGATTCGCTCGACGATCGCGCCGTGATCAATGGAGTGCAGACCACTCTCGACGAGTTTCGCGGAACACCTTATATCCAAGTGGATATGCGGGTCAGCCGGCCCATCACCGTACGCGAGGGCTGGGTAGTCATGCCCTTCATCGAGTTTTTCAACCTGTTCAACAGAAATAACCCCGGCGCCAACTACGTCACCAACATCGCAGCTCTGCCGACACCCGTAAACGACCTCTTCAATGCCACAGCATTTTGTCAAAACTCGGCCTGCACCCAGACGACTCCTATTGCCAATCCCAAGCAACTGCTGGCTCCTTCCGGAGCGTTGGGAGATTTCTTCGGACCCGGCACAACGGTGGGAATCCCCTTCGCCGCACAGTTAGGGGTGCGCGTCACGTTCTAGTGGCATCTGTCATCCTGAGCGAAGCGAAGGATCTCTGCAGTTGTGTGCAATTTGCCTAACTGAAAACCAACTGCAGAGCTCCTTCGCTTCGCTCAGGATGACAGGTCTCCAGTTCTCTCATACGATTTTGCGTCGTGGGCTAAGAGACATCGCTGCTGCCCTGGACTCAGACGCCAGGTGTTATACTTGCCCTATCGGCAGCCCATACATCTCTGGGAGGTAGGGCGTCGTGACTCGCTCGTTACGTCTGGTCCAAATCGTGTTCTCGGTCCTGATCTGCGCCATGGTTCTGGGCGGCTTCAGGTCCCTTCGAGTTTACGCGCAGCAGTATGATCCCAGGCTCTTCGCGGGCCTGCGCTGGCGGATGATCGGGCCTTTTCGCGGCGGCCGTGCCGTTACCGTCTCCGGCGTCATAGGCCAGCCCAATGTATTCTATTTCGGCGCGGTCTGTGGGGGAGTCTGGAAGACCACGAACGCCGGTCGCACCTGGGCGCCGATTTTCGACTCCCAGCCCGTTGCTTCGATTGGCGCCGTGGCCGTAGCTCCGTCTGATCCCAACGTGATCTACGTGGGCTCCGGGGAAGCCGACTTCCGCTCCGATATCTGCTCCGGAAATGGCGCCTACAAGTCGACGGACGCGGGCCGGACATGGACCCGCATCGGCCTCGATGACACCCGCCACATCGGGCGCGTCCTGGTGGAGCCGCATGATCCCCGCGTTGTCTTTGTGGCCGCGCTGGGCCACGCTTACGGACCGAACGCCGAGCGCGGCGTGTTCCGCTCGAAAGACGGCGGCGAGAGCTGGAAGAAGGTGCTTTTCAAAGATGAGAACACCGGTGCAATCGACATCGCCTTCGACCCTCGCGACTCGCGCATCGTTTACGCGGCCCTCTTCCAAACGCGCCGTCCCCCGTGGAACGTCTACCCGCCGTCGTACGGGCCGGGCAGCGGCCTCTATAAATCCACGGACGGCGGTGACACCTGGCGCCAGGTGACTGGGCACGGGCTACCCTCCGAGAAGCTTGGGCGCATCGGCATCGCCGTTGCTCCCACGGCCCCGGGCCGCGTCTCCCTGATCGTGGATGCAAAGGAAGGCGGCGTCTACCGCTCCGACGACGCGGGTGAAAACTGGCAACGCACTGATCCTGACCCGCGCCTCTGGCAGCGAGGCTGGTACTTCGGCGGCATCAATGTGGATCCCAGGAATCCGGAGGTGGTCTATGTTTGCAACACCTCCTTCTATCGTTCGACCAATGGCGGGAAGAGCTTCGACATCATCAAGGGAGCGCCGGGCGGCGACGACTATCAACACCTCTGGATTGACCCTGACGATCCCGACCGCATGATCCTTTCGAGCGACCAGGGCGTCGTAGTCAGCGTCGACGGAGCCAAGACCTGGACTTCGTGGTACAACCAGCCCACCGCGCAGTTCTATCACGTCATCACCGATCGCCGATTCCCGTACTGGGTGTGCGGCGCGCAGCAGGATTCGGGTTCCGCCTGCACAATCAGCCGCGGCCACTCCGGCGCCATCACCTTCCGTGACTGGCGCCCGGTGGGCGCCGGCGGCGAGAGTGGTTATATCGCGACCGACCCGCTCGATCCCAACATTCTCTATGGCGGGTCGTTCGGCTCTGACGTTGTCAGGTACAATCTCGCCACCGGAGAAGGCCAGGACGTTGCTCCATCACTGTCCCACCCCGGACGCTATCGCCGCACCTGGACGCTGCCGCTGGTAATTTCGCCGCGCGATCCCCACGAAGTTTATTTCAGTAACCAGATTCTCTTCCGCACCAAGGATGGCGGCCAGACCTGGCAGGTCTTGAGTCCCGATCTTACGCGTGAAGATCCCGGCGTCCCGCCCAACCTTGACGCATCGGCAGCAGAGAATGTCGATCCAGGCGTAGGAAAACGTCGTGGCGTAATCTATTCTATGTCGCCTTCGCCACTGGTGGCGGGCGAGATATGGGTGGGGACCGATGACGGCCTCATCCAAGTGACCCGCGACGATGGCAAGACCTGGCAGAACGTCACGCCTTCCGGCCTCACACCGTGGTCCAAAGTGGGCATCATCGAGGCGTCGCGCTACGACCGTAACACTGTCTACGCAGCCGTTGACCGGCATCGCTTGGACGACTTCAGGCCTCACATCGAGCGTACATACGACGGCGGCAACACGTGGAAGGAAATCGTTAACGGCATCCCGGAAGGGAGCTTTGTTAACGCCGTGCGCGAAGATCCCGTGCGGCAGGGGCTACTCTACGCCGGCACGGAAACCGGCGTCTTTGTTTCGTTCAACGACGGTGACGAGTGGCAACCGCTGCAACTGAACCTGCCTGACTGTTCGGTGCGCGACCTGGTGATCCACGACGACGACCTCGTCATCGCCACCCACGGGCGCTCGTTCTGGATTTTGGATGACGTGACACCGCTACGCCAGCTCAGCGCGCAGGTCGCCAACGCCGAGGCTGTTCTCTTTCGGCCTGAAACCGCTTACCGTGTTCGCCCCTCCTCCTTCGAGGGTACACCGATGCCAGTTGACACAGCACAGGCCGAGAATCCTCCGGAGGGCGCAGTAATTGACTATTACCTCAAGTCGGCGCCCAGCGGGGTTATCACCCTGGAAGTGTGGGATTCCGCCGGAAAGCTGGTGCGGCGCTATTCGAGCAGTGACAAGCCACCCCAAATCGATCCCAAGCGTGTAGATTTTCCTACTTCCTGGATTCATTTCCCCAAACCTCTCTCAGCGGAACCCGGGATGCATCGGTTTGTATGGGACCTGCACTATCCGGGTCCGCCCGGCAGCAATCCCATGGCTGCTATCTTCCGTGGAGGTGGAGGCCCGTGGGCGCTGCCCGGCGAGTACGCGGTGAAGTTGATCGTCAACGGCCAAAGCTATACTCAGCAACTCCCCGTGAAGATGGACCCGCGTGTCACGACGCCGCTTTCCGATTTGGCGCTACAGTTCAAGACAGCCATGCAGATCAACGCTGCACAGGCGCAGGTCGCCGCGGCTTTCGGCGAGGCCAATCACCTGCATGAACAGCTTCAGGCGCTCAATTCCAAGCTGGCGAAAAAGAACGGCCGAAAGGCGCTGGCCGGAGAAGTTGCCGCCCTCGATAAGAAAACGCTGGCTCTCTCAGGCGGGACGTCGGGCCCGGGTTTCTTCGAAACGGAAGCTCCAGCCACCGCCAGCTTGCGCTCTTTGACCATTGCCTTAGGCCAGGTCGAGAGAGCCGTGGGAAGCGCCGACTTGGCCCCGACGGCTGACGCTGTGACCGCCTTCCAACGTGATCAACAGGCGGTGCAAGAAGCCCTCACGGCGTGGGACAAAATCAAGAGCCACGACGTACCCCACTTGAATTCATCCCTGAGGCAGGCCGGCTTGCCACCCATTTCGCTCGAGGAGGCGAAAAAGAGTAGCGTCGCACTGGGAGAAAGCATGGCGCTCGACGTCGCCGAAGACGAGTGATTGTCCGTGTTGGGTCTGCACGAAACAACCCTGTCATTCCTCGCGAAGATTCCATAATCCTTCGGCTCACCACGTGTCACGAAAATGCCCTCTCCCCCTTGGGGGAGAGGGTGGCCCGAGACGGCGCTTCCACCAGCCGTCGCGGGTCGGGTGAGGGGGTCCGGGTTGGCCATTTTCATGGAAGCCAGGATTCTTGCTTTAGTTTCGGATCAGAGCGAGATTCCTCGTTTCGCTCGGAATGGGAGAAACGGTTCCAGGTACCATTTCTCTTGTTTTCATAAACATTCTGGCTTTGTTCCCCCGATTTTGAGGAGAGATGATCGCTCCGACCTGAATCCCGCGGACATTGTGCCGATGTCGAGTATCAGCGAACCCGCACATTCCTGCAACGCTGTGCGGATTCTCGCCAGAGTTTCGATCCGGTGCGATCCAACAGTAAGCGTCCATCAGGCAATCTTGAGAGTCCAGGAAGGCAACATGGAAACGGGAATGTGGGACAGGAACTGTGCGAGACTGTAGCTCGACATGTTTCCGGCGGAGACTGACCTTCTGTGCAACCTCACGATTCAACTTTAGACTATAATTAAGTTATTGTCAAGTGCTGACTAAGTTAATCCCACCGATTACACTATCCCGCCCGGACCAACCTCAGGCGCAGTCCCGACCATTTGTCACGGGCTCCCAGGAGTGCGAGGAGCCTACCGGCTTTCCGACGCTTTCGTTCAAGTTCGCCGGGGAATAACGGTCTGGTACCGTTTCTCTCGCATCCGGAAGTCAGGTCACGTCCGTCAGAACGTCGCTGATTCTCAATGAAAGACGACGGATAGAATGTGCGCAGCGAAGCTAAAAATGTTTAACACTATCCAGAGATATCCCTAAGGTTTGCAGGACCGTGGCTGGCGCAGAGCGAAGCTCTGCGGTGTTGAAGCACGACAACTGGCCAAACGCAGAGCTAACGCTCTGCGCCAGCCAGCCGTGTAGATTTTCCTACTTCCTGGATTCATTTCCCCAAACCTCTCTCAGCGGAACCCGGGATGCATCGGTTTGTATGGGACCTGCACTATCCGGGTCCGCCCGGCAGCAATCCCATGGCTGCTATCTTCCGTGGAGGTGGAGGCCCGTGGGCGCTGCCCGGCGAGTACGCGGTGAAGTTGATCGTCAACGGCCAAAGCTATACTCAGCAACTCCCCGTGAAGATGGACCCGCGTGTCACGACGCCGCTTTCCGATTTGGCGCTACAGTTCAAGACAGCCATGCAGATCAACGCTGCACAGGCGCAGGTCGCCGCGGCTTTCGGCGAGGCCAATCACCTGCATGAACAGCTTCAGGCGCTCAATTCCAAGCTGGCGAAAAAGAACGGCCGAAAGGCGCTGGCCGGAGAAGTTGCCGCCCTCGATAAGAAAACGCTGGCTCTCTCAGGCGGGACGTCGGGCCCGGGTTTCTTCGAAACGGAAGCTCCAGCCACCGCCAGCTTGCGCGCTTTGACCATTGCCTTAGGCCAGGTTGAGAGAGCCGTGGGAAGCGCCGACTTGGCCCCGACGGCTGACGCTGTGAGCGCCTTCCAACGTGATCAGCAGGCGGTGCAAGAAGCCCTCGCGGCGTGGGGCAAAATCAAGAGCCAAGACGTACCCCACTTGAATTCATCCCTGAGGCAGGCCGGCTTGCCACCCATTTCGCTCGAGGAGGCGAAAAACAGTAGCGCCTCGCTGGGAGAAAGCATGGCGCTCGACGTCGCCGAAGACGAGTGATTGTCCGTGTTTGGTCTGCACGAAACAACCCTGTCATTCCGAGTGTACGTGGCCCTGCGGCCCACCCATGTAGATGAAAGTCGCTGTCATCCTGAGCGAAGCGAAGGATCTACAGTTCCGGTCCGAGGTGAGCTAATGCAGATTCTTCGCTTCGCTCAGAATGACAGACTTTCAAGAGAGCGAAGCGAGGAATGACAGGGCATTCTCGCTACAACTAGCGGGGGCCGGGATTCCCGGAACGGTTCACCGCCACTACGGCGTAAGGTCCTTTTCGGTGGTGATCAGGCCCGGAATCGATGTACTCCGTAACGGCGGTGGATCCGATGCGAACACCGTTATGATAGATGCGGTAGTAGCAGAGGTCCGGTTCGGCGCTGGCCGTCCACCGCAACCGGTTGGCGCTTGCGGTCGCTCCGCTCAGGCGGGTGTCCTGGATTGCTTTTACCTCGAGACCCTTGACTGCGGCTGGAGTGTTGTCATCATACGCCGTGGTGTAAACGGCAAGCGTTCCCGCCTCGATCGCGTCGGTCAGCTTGCCCTCGCTGGGTGTCACCTTACCTTCCGGTTCTTGCAGATCGCCGTCGTCCGTCATCGGGATGTGGCTCGGGTCGTACAAGTATTTCCGAAAGGCCCTCGAATCCTGCAAGCCGCCAAGGCGGATGGAAATGCGCGCGGCCTGCGACTGGCGATTGAGAACCGCGATCGACCATGTTTTCACCTCATCATGTTGCAGGGCCGCCGCCCGAACTAAGTCCTCGTCGCTTTCCACCTGAAAGACCGTGCCCGGCCCGCGGAAGAACTTGGTCAGCAAGCCATACGAATAGTATGGCGCGCGGGTGAGTGCGCCGTTGGTAAGCCACTTGAAGACTCCCCAATGGTTGATGCCGTGATCTTCGGGGCGGTCGGGATAATCGTTGAAGGTCCAGTACCCCATCGCGTAGACTCCGGCGTTGATGGCCGCCATGGCGGCTTCAGCAAGCTGCAAGCCGGCCAGGCCCTCAAGCGGCGTGTCGAAGTATTTGCAAGCGTCCCAGCGGATGCCGTACTTCAAATCGAAATATTGAGCGGGCCCAAATTCGCCTAAAATGAAATCCTTGCCTCGGCTTTTAGCAAGGCCCACGGCCCACTGGCAGCGTCCGAGAAACCATTTGTAAAACCCCAGGTTGTCGGGAGCTTGCTCGTTGATATAGTGATGCCCGCCGTAAACTCCCGTGATGTCGTCCATATTCTTGCTGGCCCAATCAATGGTCCCCCAATACCCGACCGGCGAAGCATCCGTGGCGAGAAGCTGGATACCCAGCGAGCGGCGCTTGATCTCCTCGGCGATGGCGGCATGGTAGGCGCGGTAGCGAGGCAGATCGTTGTGCATGTCCGCCCATTCGATGAGCGAAAGCTCGTTGGTGCAGCAGTACCATTTGAGGTTCGTGGCGCCGGCGTTCTGCAGATACTCGAGATCGTCCGCCACCGCAGAGGCGTAGGACCGCAAATCCTCATTGCTGTTGGTTTCCTTCAGTCCGCCTGTGGTGAGGTAGATTTCAGTTCCGGCGCCTTCTTTCATCATGACCATCTGCCGCGCCAAGGCAGCCAGGACCTTGGGATCTCGAGTCCCCGGCTGATCCGGCAGCCAGGTATGAAAGATGCGCGCGAAGCGCGGATTCAACTCGCGCCAGCGCTTGGCCAAAACCTGGTCCTCAAAATCCTGGGTGCCATCCGCGAGGAGCATCTGGGCGTGAAATCCCACGCCTCCGAAGCCCGTCCGCACAGGGGTCGGCGCGATGGAGAACTCCGAAACAGCCGGCGTCTGGACTGCCGGAGCTGCCTGATGAGGGCTGAGAGCATCCACTCTTGATTCTGCGTGCGCCGCCTTGGACAAGGCACCCAGCGCCGTTGCACTCACGAGCCCTCGACGAAGGAAACCGCGACGAGTTGTTGAATTCATGAGATGAAGCCTCCTTTTCCAATAAGCAACCAACGCTCGAGAGTGTGGATGAGCCCAAGGCTTGTCATCCTGAGCGAAGCGAAGGATCTCTGAAGTTGCCCTTTAGTCTTTGCCGTGAACACCGACTGCAGAGATCCTTCGCTTCGCTCAGGATGACAAGCGTGATGGCGCTTCGCAGTTAACTCGAAGTCATCGCCGATCGCTCGATTCGTTCCAGTTCGGCCTGCTGATGTGAGTCGAGATAGTGTTTGGGTTCCTGCGCCAGGATATCTCGAACCCTCTGCTCCGCCGACTCCTCAAAGGTAAGTGAGCCCTTTGCTTCCCAGTCGCCGCGTCGCGCGCGCACGGCCAATTGCGCCCGGCTAAGGACTTCGCGAAAATGCCTTAGAGTGTGCGGCGAATTCAGAAAATCCCCGGACTTCCCTGCTTCTCGAATTTCGTCGAGCGCCAGCGCCTCATCATCTATGGGGAATCCCTTCTGGTATCGCAGGAAGTAGCCCGCGATTTCGTTGTCCGTCACCAACGACTCGCACGACATCGCCAAGGTAGATTCCAGGTTGCCTGCACCCCAGATGAAGTTGACTCCCGCGGCAGCGTGGGCCAGACCGCCGATCATCTTCTCGAAGGCGGCTTGCGAGTCGGCGCAAAGGGATTCCGTGGACATCCATGCTGCGCTGGGGAGACCGTGGAATCGCGCCATCTCCGCCCCGGCCGATTGCAGCAGGGCGTTCTCAGGCGCGCCCGTCAGTGCAAGGCCCGCTGACATCTCGAAGACGTGCGCAAACCCCACGTTGTAAAAGCAAGGCCGGCCCGGCTCCAGCAACTGATTGATGACCAGGCCGCTCAGCGTGTCGGCGTCGCCAATCACCAGGCAGCCAGCCAAGGTCACGGGCGCAGTTGCTCCCGCCAGTGGCTCGGAATTGATCATGGCAGGAACGCCTCCTCCCGCTGTCTCCTTAAAGACACCCAGTGCCAGGGCCGTCCAGTGCAAGGGACTGATGATGCTGAAACCCGTGCTGACGATGGGACGCTCGCGCAAGGTTGCGCCGTCCAGGAGAACCCTGGCCATCTCTATCACCGTGCGCGCACCTGCCGGAGTGTAGATGCACGGCCGGAGATGTTTGCCCGTAAACGCCGCCATGATCCGAAAGCCCACGAAATCGCGGCTGGTAGGCGGAGAATCGGCAAGGGAGGTTCCGACCATGCCGTGAATGTTTGGGCAGGCATCGGCGACCCGCGCCAACTCAGCCAAATCGGAGGCCCGCAAATCGCTGCGAATGCGGCCGCGCGTGATGTACAGCGCATTCCCGGTTAAGACCAGGGTCCCGCCCTCCGGACCCAGTTGCCAGATATGACCAGTGCGGTCCGCGATCTTCACCTGATGCGGCGCCTGCCGAAGAGCCCACTCCACGAGATGGGCGGGGATATGGACGCGCTTCTCGCTGTCCACGGTTGCGCCCGCCTCTTGCATCAGGAGGATAATCTCCGGATCGTCGACTCGAACCCCCAGATCACTAAGGACATCGAGAGCCGCTGAATGGATTCTTTTGCGGTCTGCGGGTGTCAGTAGCAATGGCAATTCCTTCCGGAAATAATCTGGATTCGGCGCCGCGTCTGCCCGACCGGGACTCACCCACGTCGCGCCTGCGGAGACTGCGCCACGTCAAATTGCGAAGATACTCAGCCCGTTCGAGTTTCGAGCGGGTGATTGTACATCGGCGACTCATGGATGGGAAGGTGCAATCTGACAGGACTGACTAATTCCGTGACGTCTCCCCAAGAACGGAGGTATTAACGCTGCTTAAACCCATCGGAACGCGGAGCCCAGCCGAGGTGCGACAAGACGTTTTGTCCCCTTGCCCGCCGCGCCCGACCGTAATTGACTTCCGTCTTTGGCTCGCCCTAGAATGGGAGCCTATGAGCAAAGACTGGATCGGCAGAATGTTTGGCGAACGTGAAACGGAAAAGAGCCTCGCGGCGAAAAGGGTTGAAGAGGAGACGCTAATACAGAAGAGAATTGCCGAGCTGGCTCCCACTATTTGGCGTCAAATCGAGAGAGCCCTGAAAGAGTCTATCGCAGCCTTCAACGAAAGATCGTCCATACCGATAAACATAGACCCCTACTCAAAAGAGTACACGATTGAAGTTAACGCGGCGAATTACCAGTACGGCTGGATCGTGAAATTCGACGTCTCGACCGGAAACCTGTCGTTTGGCAATCCTCTTACAGAGTTTATCCACGGCAATCTGCAGATCAGGCTCGATGAGGGATCGCATTACAGTTTCTACGACCGCAGGAACGCTAGAGAGAACATTTCAGTTGAAGCTATTGACGAAGTGTTGCTTAAGGGTTTTGTGAAGCTTATTCTGAAAGACCCCAGCTACAGCGTGAAGCCAGAGCCGTAAAGCTGTTCATGAGCGTAGAAGGAGGGGGGCGCAGCCGAGGGGGGAGGCCCAACCCGGATGCGCCCCGAGGCAGGAGGAATAAGAGCCTAAGGTCCAATACATCGAGCCGAGATAAAAGTGCGCCACCGCACAAAGCTAGGATTGGTAGGAGCGACTGAAAGACTTGCGTTATCAGGATCAGGGCTTCTGTTTATAGGCAGGTCGAGTGGTGATGAGAGCTTTGTAGCGGTGGCGGAACAGGGAATGCAGCGTATGTTGCATCCCTTTGTCAACTCCCAAAAAGTGCGTCCCGGTTTGTAGTCGGCGGTTTTCATCCACGTTCCAGGAACTGAATAAGGCGACTTCACAACCCTCAAGTGATCGGACTTCCGGGGTGCTACGCGTTAACCAACTACTGCATAACCAGATTCAGCCTTAAGATTGCCTGCTACACGACAACTCTAACTTCCAAACTATTAATAACCGAAGCCCACTCCCGCGGCAATAGTACAAGAGTACCCCCGCAGACCTCAGGCGGTCCCCGCAGTGGAGACAGGGGTACTGTGGGGATTTCTGGCTCCGAGGCACCAGAAAAAACGGTTGGAAAGAACTCGGCCGGATGTATAATCGCACGCGATTCAGCATCAGCAAAGGAGATTCGAAATGATTCCCAAAGCCCACATTAACCGTCGCGAATTCCTGGCTCCTGCGGCGGCAGGACTCGCGTTGACTTTCGTTCCGAGACATGTGCTGGGCGGGCCCGGATATGTCGCACCCAGCGATAAAATAACGCTGGCCTATATCGGCTGCGGCACTCAGGGAACAAGAGAGATGCTGCGCCTGATTGCCACGCCGGGCGTGCAGATCACGGCAGTGTGCGATCCTGTCAAGGACGGCACGAACTACATTGACTGGGACAAGACCGGCATCCGTGACAGCGTGCGGAAGATTCTGGATAATCCCGATTGGGGAGCCGGCGTCGAAGGCATCCGCGCCGGTCGGGATATGGCCAAAGAAATCATCGAAACCTACTACGCGAAGAAACGAGCAGCGGAGAACTTCAAGGGCGTGGCTTCGTATGCGGATTTCCGCGAATTGCTGGAACAAGAAAAGGACCTTGACTCCGTCAAAATCATGACGCCCGACCACCTGCACGCGACAATTTCGATCGCCGCCATGAAGAAAGGCAAACACGTGCTGATGCACAAGCCCCTCGCCAATCGGGTGGCGGAGGTCCGGATGGTAGTGGAGACAGCTCGCAAAACAGGAGTCGCCACGCACCTCCTGGCGTGGCACAGGCCGATCAACCAAGCGCGCGACATGATCCTGGACGGAGCGATCGGCACGCTCCGGGAAGTGCACAATTGGACGGATCGCCCCTTCTGGCCGCAGTACTCGAGCCTTCCCACCGATACGCCGCCGGTTCCCGCGGGCTTCGACTGGGATCTCTGGCTGGGGCCATCGCTCGAGCGGCCGTATCATCCCAACTATACTAATGCGGTGTTTCGCGGCTGGTACGAATTTGGCGCAGGCAGCATCGCGGACATGGGAAACTACAGCCTCTGGCCAATCTTCATGGCGCTCGACTTACCGGTTCCCCACAGCATCGAAGCTCAAACCAGCCACAGTTGCGAAATCAATGACCAGGTGAGCACAATAAAGTCGAATGACTTCTCGTTTCCATACGCGAACCGAGTGTGCTTCAAGTTCGCAGCCCATGGCCAATGGCCGGCGCTCAAGTTGTATTGGTACGACGGCGGAATGCGGCCGTACACTCCGGACGAGTTACTGGAAGACGGGAAGTCGATCCCCGCAACGGGGAGTCTGTTCGTCGGCGATAAAGGAATAATCCTGAACGACGAAATCATTCCAGTGAAGAAGATGCAGGCCTATCGCACCAGCAAAGGACTTCCGACGCCGCCGGCGGATCGCGGCCGACGCGGCGGTTTTGGAATGGACAACGAGTGGCTGACGGCGTTCAAGGGCGGCGCGGCCTCGCAAGGCAACTTCCTCAACGCGGCGAACTGCTCGGAAGCCATTGCGCTGGCCGGGGCGGCGATTCGATACAGTGGAAAGATCTTCAATGAGGACCATTGCGCGCCGGCGCTCCTTTGGGACAAGGAGAGCATGAAGTTCACTAACATCTCCGATGCCAACCAGTACCTGACGCGCGAGTATCGCCAGGGCTGGGGGCTGACAAGCGCGTAGGCGGGACGGCAGAGCCCCGCTCAACACTTACGTGGGCTGCTAACGTGCACACACCTGGCACAGCAGCCGCTCTTACTAAGGGAGGTTTACATGACTGCAATCACAAGAAGAGATTTTCTCAAGCAATCTGCGACGACCGTTGCTATGGGCGGTATTCTATGTGCGGGCGTCCCGGAGATGCGCGCCAATCCCCTGGGCTTGCCGATCGGGAGCCAAACGTATCCCCACCGGCAGCGGATTAAGGATGGCGACTTTGCAGGACTGTGTAAGGATATGGTGACCCTGGGAGTCGGCAGCTTGGAGCTCTGCTCGCCGGGATACGAGGAGTTCAAGAGCCTGGCGGACGCGAAGCAGACCAAGAAGGTCCTCGACGATCACGGGCTGATCTGCCCCAGCTCCCACTTCACGCTCGAGGAGCTCCGAACCAAACAGCAGGAGGTGATTGCCTGGGCCAAAGACATCGGCATGACGCAAATGGGTACAGCGAGCCTGGACGGCCCGGTGCAGCACGGCGTCACCACCATGGACGCCGTGAAGAAGGCGGCGGACGAGTATAACAAGATCGGCGAAGCGGCGGCGGCGGCTGGCATTCAGCAATTCCTGCACGACGAACGTTTCGAGATGTCCAAGGTCGACGGCAGGCTCACTTACGAAGCCCTGCTCGAGCTCCTCGATCCGAAGCTGGTGAAGATGCAATTCCAGATGTCCGCCATGAGAGTTGTCGGAGACCCCGTGAGGTACTTCACAAAGTATCCAGGGCGCTTCATCTCGATGCATTTACAGGGCGTGGACTTGAAGGCGCCGGCGCCAGGTTCGGGGCCGAGGCCAAGTGCCGCCGGCATGCGCGGCTCGCCCGGAGTAGCGGTGGGAAAAGACAGTCTCGATTGGCCCAAGATCTTCACCGCGGCCAGAACTGGCGGAGTCAAGAACTACTTCGTTGAACAGAATTGGGACCTCACGGTGCAGGGTGTCGCCTACTTGAAAACCCTGAACGTCTAGCGTCCGGTCAGTTTACGACCAGTTGAAGTGTGACGCTGTGAGTCAGAGTGGTCGAATTGTACGCCGAACTGCCCGTCACGGTCAGTGTGTAACTGCCCGTCGGCGTTCCTGGATTGGTCATGCGCGCACTCGTTCCTCCGCCGCAACGGGCCCACCAGGCGACCGCGAGCGCAACGGCTCCCAGCACGACGAGAGATCGCCAACCACCCCGAGGCGGAAGCGCAGACCTGCTTTTCAAGGGGTGCGACTTTCGCGCAGAGGGCCGGGCCACGGCCCCGAGCATGACCAGTAGTACGACACCCACCGGCCACATCCCGCGCCACCGCAGGCTTCCCGTTTGCGACGGCGCCGTCGTCGAGGCGCTCACCATCAGAGCCGTCGCGGAAGTCCCGGGAGTAGCGGAAGAGGGAGAAACCGAGCAGCTTGCTTCCGCCGGGGCGCCGGCGCACGTGAACGATACGGACTGGTTAAACCCTCCTGAGGCCATCAAGCTAAGCGAGTATTGCGCGGTCTGGCCCGGGGAAACGGTGGCGGAGACCGATCCACGTGAACTAACGGCTAAACTGAAGTCTCCCCCTGGGCCGGAGAGCAATCCGAAAGCGCCTACTCCGTTCGTTGTTCCCACATACACCTTTCCATTGGCGATGGTCGGCGTGATGAACTTGTTGCCTGCTCCGAATTGGTCGCGCGTACCCGCCTGGTTGCTGTTGTAGAGTTCTTTGGACAGATCAGATGCGTCGTAGGCATGGAGCACAGCGGGATTTGTGTTTTCCGTTGCCCAAACGATGGCCTCGGTGCTGCCATTTGCCGAGATGCTAGGCGTCGCTCCCGGGTAACCAAAAGTGGCGCTCGTAGAAGAAACGGGGGTCGTCTGTAGCTTGGCATTCGAGAACTGGAAAGCTATAAGGTTGTAACCCACGGGGCCATAATAAAGCCGGCCATTAAAGTAAGCCGGCATGCCAAAGATTCCTCCGGGTAACCCGGAAGGGATCTCCTGGTAGATACTGTCAGCTTGGGGATTGAACTTCCCCATGTTGTCGCGGTCCGCCAGGTAGAGTGTTTGGTCCTTGCCCGCCCCGACCACCAGGTGGCGTGTGACGCCGTTCGCATCGGTCATGTCAGGCAGCACCAGCGCGCCGCCTGAGCCCAGATCCTCGTCGGCGTTGGATTCCGCGACCGTATTCGACATCGTGAAGTAGTCGGCCACTGCAAGACCCCCGCTGGCAGTGTAAAGCCTAACGAAGGCATTGCCGTAGTCGCTCTGGGAAGGAAAGCCGTTGTTGTCGAGCGTCGTGTCAAACGTTCCGTTCGCCAGTAAAGGATAGATGTTCCCGCCCGAGTCAGCCGCCAATCCCGCTCCGCTCATCCACACCGATCCTTCATTCCCGTTAGGCGTGAGGTTGAGCACGTTGACTTGATTCAAGTTGGTTTCGTTGTAAGCGATGATCCAGGCTGTGTAAGGCGCATGGTCACAGTGCGACGAAAAGGATGTGTAAATCACATGATTCAGCAGCAAGAGCCCCGGCCGCTCTTTATATTGCGCCGGATCGAAGATAACGTCGGTGCCGTTGCTGTTATCGCCGGTGCCGGGGAAAGTGGCTTGCACTTCTTCGGGACCGCCGAATTCTTCCGCGCCCGAGGTCATATCGAGCGCATGCAGTCGCTGATGGTAGGCAGAAGAAGAATCCTTGGACATGGCAACGACGTAGATGGTTCCGTTCGACCCGCTCGACCGGTCGATAACAGGAGTAGCAGTTACGCCGATTTCCGGCGAAACTTGGGTGCATCCACGGTCATCCGAGGAAGTCTCGCCTGCCGGCAAGAGTGAAACTTTCCAGAGTTGGGTTCCGCTGTCAGCATCAAAGGCGTAGATGCTGTCGTGTTCGGTAGCCACGAAAAGCGCGTTGTGGGTCCCCTGGCTGGGAATCGCCATCGCAGAGGCGTAGAGCGGCTGAGCGTCAACCTTGCCGTCCACGTTCACTTGAAAGAGCTTGCCGAACTGCGTCGAGTTTACGTTGCTGGGTGTAAGAATCGTCTCGGCTAGCGCCTGGCCAGTGCGCGCATTGTCATTATGGTAGGTCAAGACGTCTTGAGCGTGGAGAGAGGACACGCATACCAGAGCGAGGAGAAACAGCATGAACCCTGGGTGCCGGGAACGTGATTCTCCCGTATCGGTTCCGACGACACAATCGCGCCGAAGCATGAAGTGGCCCCCGTGTCATTCCCAAACTCAAATGTTCAGCATGGCCCTGAACAGTTACAAGTTTAGACCACTTCACCGAATATTGGAAACTCTCCTTCTCCTCTGAAAGGAGTCTCGGGATGGTGGGTCGCCGTGCGAGTTGCTATGCAGGAGCGCGCGGAATGAACTGCCCGATGCATCCACTGCTTTCTCTGCGACCTTTGCGTACTTTGCGCCTTGGCGTGAGGCCGTTTCTTTCCTCCACAGGCAACGGTGGCGAACTGAACGGGGTGCGGATCCTGTCGCCCGCCACTGTGCACCTGATGAGCTCGAACCATCTGGCCTCTAGTATCCTGACCGGCGAATTCGGATTCGGCCTCCAGATTATGCGGCCCGGCTTCGGTTATGGCTACGATTGTGCCGTGATATTCAACCCGCCGGAGGCCGACCTCGTGGATGGGCAGGGGACATTGCTTCTGGAATGGAACCGCCGGCACGTGGTTCTGGATCGACCCGGCGAATGACATCGTTTTTGTGGGGGTGATTCAACGGCTGCTGGGCCCGGGCAGCCCCAAGCTCGAGTACCTAAGCCGATCGACCGTATACCAGGCGCTCGTGAGTCCGAAGATGTAGTGAGTCAGTTGCAGCGGCAGCCCTTGTGGCCGCTCTCGTGCTATGGAGCCACCAGTCTTGTTTACGACTTCGTCTCCTGCTCCATGCAATCAAGGCAATAGTCGGTCCAGGGAACGGCCTTCAAGCGGGCCCTGCTTATGGGTTTGCCGCAGGCAGTGCAGATTCCATAGTTACCCTTCTTAAGACGGTCCAGCGCCCACTCGATCGCTCGCCGCATGCTGCTCCTGTCCTGGCTCAAGCGGGCGTCAACGCGCGCCTCGGTCTCGGCAAAGGCCTGGTCCATCAAGTCGGCTCCGACCAGTCCCCCCGCGGCGCCCAGGACCAGCCTGCCGCCGTTGGCGGCCAGCAGTTCCTGTTGCTTGTCCAGCAGCGAGCGTCGGTATTGATTCAAATACGTTGGATTGTTCACGGTACAATCTCCTCGGCCCCCGGTAGAGCAGGGCTCACAGTTTCACGTACCGCAATTCTGGCGTGCCGTCTCGGGAGGCTCAAGGGCACGCGAGTACTGTTACGGCAGTACGTGGAGCAGCGTAACGTCGGCGTCCCGCCGGCATCGTGCGAGCATCCTGCCCGCGCTCTGCCCGCCATCGACAGACTCGCCTGACCCGCCCTATACTGGGTCGCCATGCGGCTTCCGCTTCGTACGGTTTGGGTGTACGGCATCCATGCAGGCCTGCTCTGCCTAGATGGCCAGTTGAACGAACCTTGAGGGAGGATGAAGAATGCGAGGATTGCGCGCAATAATTGACAGCTTCACCATACTGACCCTATGTGTATCGATAGGACTTGCCACTTCTGAACGCGCAAATGTTAACGAGACGGCTCAGTCCGTAGAATCTCAATCCGCTTATTCAGTCCCGGGTGACCGCTGGCTGGAAATTGATCTCTATTGGTTCGAGCAAAAGGACATCGCGGGATCGGTGAAGGCTTTCTGGGATCGCTTCCAGCCGTTATTTGCCGGCGTTCAAGGGTATCGTGGTCTCATCCTGAATGTCGGCTGGACGGTCGGATGCGTGATGGAATGGTCCGGCGATCTCGGCCAGAGGATCAGCCTGCCCCGGGGTTCAGGGCAGCAGCATTGGGTTGAGATGCGAGGTCCGCTGCGGGGCACAACCGAAGCGCGCAAGCTCGAAGCGCAAGCGCGGTTTGCGAAACCGCTTTTGGTTCCTCACCAAGGCTACGATCCGTGGACCTACGGCGACCTGAAGAAAGTGGCTTCCGAGCTGAGGGCAGAAGCGGCGAGGCGTGGGATCCCCGCCTTCAAAGTGGGAATGCTGAACTATGCCTGGACGCACGCTTACGGAGAAGAGGCGGCGTGGGTGCGCCGTCACCGGGAAGCGTTTACACGCTTTCGACCCGAATCATCCGGCGGATCTGACTTCTCTCCCTACTTCGATCCCAATGCCAAGCTCCATGCTGACCCTGCAAAGTTAGGCGGACTGCCGAAAGGGATTCCCAGCGGCATGCCAGTTCATGAAGCTTATGCCGCGCAATGGGGGAGCCTGTCGAAAACCGTGGGACTCGACGCCCTCATGCTGCGCGATTCTTTCGGCATGCCGGTGCCCTACCGGCGTGGAGGGCCCTGGGGGCCTGTCGCTCCCTCGCCCGAAGCGATTCGCCAAGCCGCGGTCGGCGTGGCCGCTCTGGTGCGCGAGCTTAAGACGGCGAACCGCCAAGCCCTCATCATGATGTACTCGAATGCGGCGAGTGCCGTCGCGGATTGGCGCGCCAACGGCCTGGATCTCGAAGCGATTGCCAAAGAAGGTTACCTCGATATCTTTGTCGATCAGACCTGGGCCGGGGCCTGGAACGAGGTGGGCTTGCGTGAGACCGATTTCTGGAATAACCCCCTCTTGGGCTGGACGTATCAGCTTGGCTACACTCTTCTCCACGCAGCCATGCTTGCAGACACCAAGGTCCGCCATTATCCTCTCATCGAAACGTTCGACGCTTGGGAAGATTGGGATGTGATTCACACCGCGCCCCAGCGCCTGCGCTGGGGCATCTGGGCGTATTCCCACGCCGCTGTGAAGACTCCAAGGGGATTGAAGCTGCCCGCCGGGTCATACATCTCCTGGGCGAACCAGGGCAAGCGACTGCTGGACAGTGAGGACGTAAACTTCCTGGCCGGCAACCTGAATGCTACCATTGCGGACGCCCGCAGGACGCGGGAAGTCTTTGGCCCCACGCTCGTCTATTCGCGGGAGTCCATGCAATGGCAAATCGACCACGCTGCTCCTCAACGCGACATCAAGGAATGGATCGATGAGCAGGCAGCCTCGATGATGAAGTGGCCCCTGCCGATCCTTTCGGTAACCCGCCTCGAATGGCTGCCGCAAGTGAAGTCCGACCTCTTCGTTCTTCAAACACCTTCGCACCTGGAGCCCCAACACACAGCTTACGTCGCCAAACTGATCAACACCGGACACCCTGTCGCGATCTTTGGCTCGCCTGCCGGTGGGGTTGACCCTGAACTCGCCCGCCCGGGCGGCCTTACGTCGATGACGGCTCCCGCCGCGAATCAGGTCATTCCCGCGCCAGCGGGAATCCATTTGGCGAAGCTGACGGACGCCACTCAATCGCTGGCGGAGCACGTCCCGGCGAGCTTTCCAACGTGTTACCGGATCGAGAAAAATACGGTCGCACCGGACGCGCGTGTCGTTTATGAAGTCGACGGCAACCCGGTCTTGACCCTGAATACTGCGGAGGGAAGACGCGTGGTCATGTGGGATCCTGCGGACGTCATGTTCAAGCAGAAGGCTTCGCTGGCGGAGGACTGGGGCGGCAGTGGCGCTGCCTACGCCCTTGTAGCAGCCGCGCTCAATTCCCTGCTCGCCGGAACCGGCGCCTTGCACGCCGAACAGATCGATCTGGACCAGACCCTGAATGTCACTGCTTGGCGAGAGTCGGATGGCGCGGCACGAATCCTGGCCGCGAATCTCGAGGAGGGCCTGCGCGACGACGCCGACATGACTCGCCACACAATCCTCGTTCTACCCGAGGAGTGGCAAGCTGCAAACTGGAAAGACGCCTGGAGCTCTGCGACTTTCGAGGCCAATCACCACCGGCTGAGAGTCGACCTGGACCAAGCCTGTTCGTCCCTGCTGCAATCGACAAGGTAGCATGGACCTGCTTTCCAAAGTCTGCGGCGTTTGGCCCTCGGTTGCCTCGTAAATGACTCCCCTCCTCCAGTTGAGGAGGGGGCAGGGTTGGTGGCGCTTCAGTCAACCACCCTTTATCGAAGGATGGGAAGCGGCGCAGCGACAAGGTTTCTGGGTGCCCGTCGGTGGGCATGGGAAGGCAAAAGTGACTTATTGTCCTTGACACCGCTGCTCCTCCGGCAGTCTAATTTAATCAGCCGCCTCGCCTTGTTCCGGGCCGGCGACGGTGGGTCGTTCGGGATTCCTCATTCGCGAGCCAAGATGACGGGCGCCTCCCGGCTCGACAAGGGTTTGGCAACAAAAGTAACGATTTCGGTTAGAGGAGAACATCATGGCTAACTACTCACGGCGTGATTTCCTGAAGACAGGAGTTGCCGCAGCGGCCTTTGTCGGCGCGCACAGCTTTCCACTCTTGGCGGCCCGCCAAACCGCCACGGATTGGGTAACGCTGGGTAAATCCGATGTCAAGGTGACGCGCCTTGCGCTCGGCACCGGCTCCATGAGCGGAAAAGTGCAGCGCGACTTGGGTCAGGACCAGTTTACGCGACTGGTCCGCTACGCCTACGACCGCGGCATTCGCTTCTTTGAGACTGCTGAGGGTTACCACGAGATGCACCGCATGCTCGGCGTGGCGCTCGACGGCATTCCGCGCGACAGCTATCGACTGATGTCGAAGGTAACGACTCGGGACGGCGTGGATCCGATGCAAAAGATCGACGAGTTGCGCAAACTCGCCCGCACCGAATACTTCGACGTAATGCTGCTCCATTGGCAGCACACGGCGACGTGGCCCAAAGATAGCATGCGCTGGCAGGACGGCATCCTGGAGGCCCAAGCGAAGCACGCAGTGGTGGCGCACGGCGCCTCGGTGCACGGCCTCCCGGCCCTCCGCCAAGTTCCGGGCTACAAGTGGCTCCAGGTCGCGATGATCCGGATGAACCACAAAGGCACCCGGATGGACGCGGAGGATTACGACACCGAAGGCCTGGGGAATGTGAGCGAGGTTGTCGCACATGTGAAACAGGCCCGCAAAGCGGATATGGGCGTGATCAGCATGAAGCTCGTGGGCGAGGGCACATTCACCACCCGTGAGGACCGCCAGGCGGCAATGCGGTATGCGTTCCGGACCGCCGGCGTTGACAGCGTAACGGTGGGCTACAAGAACACCGCGGAGATTGACGAAGCCATCGAGAATTTGAATTTGGCGCTGGCGTGATCGCCGGATCGGGGCGTGTTACCGATCCTGGATGCCGCCAGTACCGAACAAGGAACACAGCCCTCTCGCTTCGGGAGGGTGCCGCGCTCCGGCGCTTCCACCAGCCGAAGCGCGAGGGGAGAGGGATGGCTCGCTAGAGTCGGTATGCCCCGCTTTCTTGCGCAGAGTGCGGCGGCGATAAAACGACTATCGTCTCCACCTTAACCCACCTAGTATTTCCGTATCGCCTCCCCTCGGATCCCCGGCCCTGACTTTTTTGGGTTGACATCTGACCCGAAGTGTGGATACTTGGGTTATATGTCTACCCAAGGGCGGGGAGGCCCAGCAGATGCGCCGGCGAAAACGCGAGCCCAGTGACTTTAAAGCGGAAATCGCAGCCCACCTCGAGATCGAAGCGGAACGGCTGCAAGAGCAGGGTTTGAGCGAAGCAAAAGCGCGCGCGGCGGCGCGGCGCGCTTTCGGCAACGTCACACGGGCCGAGGAGCGCTTCTACGAAGCGGGCCGCTGGCTCTGGTGGGACCACTTCCTGCAAGACCTCCGCTTCGGCTTGCGCAGGTTGCGCAAGAACCCTGCCTTCACGGCCGTGGCCGTCCTCACTCTGGCGATTGGAATCGGGGCCAACACGGCAATCTTCAGCTTGATCGACAGCGTGATGCTGAAGAGCCTTCCGGTACGAAAGCCTGCGGAACTGATGCAGGTCCTGATACATGATCCGCTCAGGCCGGCCGAACCTCGGCATAGCTTCACGAATACGCTTTGGGAACAACTGCGCGATCGTCAGGACGTGTTTTCAGGGCTCTTTGCCTGGGGAGGAAACCAGTTTAATTTGGCAAAGGGCGGAGCCGTGCAGTATGCGCAGGGAATCTGGGTGAGCGGCGAGTTCTTCCAGACTCTCGGGCTTCAACCTGCCGCGGGCCGCTTCATAACATCGTCCGATGATCGGCGAGGCTGCCCGGGCGTGGCGGTCTTGAGCTACGGTTTTTGGCAGGAGCACTATGGCGGAGCACCCAGCGCGATCGGCAGCATGCTCTCGCTCAGCACCCACCCTTTCGTCGTCGTGGGCATCGCTCCTTCTGGCTTCTCGGGTCTGGACGTTGGCAGCAAGTTCGAAGTCGCCCTTCCGATCTGCACTGCGACGATGTTCGACGGCACGGTTTCGCGACTGGATGACCGCGGCTGGTGGTGGCTGCACGTGATTGGACGCGCGAAGCCCGGTATCAACCGCGCCCAATTGACGTCCCGGCTGGCCGGGGTCTCGCCGCAAGCCTTTGCCGCTTCTTTGCTTCAGGGCATGGATCCAGACCGGCAGAAGCACTTCCTGAAATGGTCCTTCATGGCGGCCCCTGCCGCGACCGGCATCTCCGACTTGCGGGAGGACTTCAACAAACCGCTCGGCGTCCTGATGGCGGTCGTAGGACTGGTGCTACTCATCGCCTGCGCCAATATCGCCAGCTTGATGTTGGCCCGCGCCGCCGCGCGTCACAAGGAGATCGCCCTCCGACGGGCGCTGGGCGCGAGCCGCTTGCGGCTTATTCGGCAATTGTTTACCGAGTGCCTGCTGCTTTCTGCGGCGGGAGCCCTGCTGGGAATTCTCTTTGCGCGATGGGGGAGCGCACTGCTGGTGCGATTCATCTCGACGGCCAAGAATGCGGTTTTCCTGGATCTTTCCTTAGACGGCCGCGTCCTGGGTTTTACTGCGGTGGTTTCCCTGCTCACCGGGCTTCTCTTCGGCGTGTTGCCGGCATTCCGCTCCACCCGGATATCGCTCACCTCGGCCATGAAGGATGCCCCGGCCCTCGAAGGTGAGCGTCATGGGCGCTTTCGCGCCCGCCGTTGGATTGTCTCCACTCAGGTGGCGCTCTCGCTGGTGCTCTTGGTATCGGCCGGCTTGTTGTTGCGCAGCTTCGCCAAGCTTGCCACGCTTGACATCGGCTTCGACCGGGGTAACGTCCTGCTGGTCAGAGCCGATCTCCAATCTGCGAAGATACCGCCAGAGCAACAACTCGGCGTCTTCGAGGAGATCGAGCGCCGGCTGCGCACTCTTCCCGGCGTGGTTTCGGTGGGCCGCTCCGTGATCACTCCCATGGAGGGGGGCGTGATGGACTTTCCCATCGTTACGGACTGGTCCAAAGCGCTGACTGATGATGAAACGATTGCCCGGTTCAACTATGTATCGCCAGGATATTTTGAGGCGTTGCGCATCCCCTTGCTGGTCGGGCGAAATTTTGATAACCGAGACAGCAAGACGGCTCAGCCGGTGGCGATTGTTAACCAAACCTCGGCGCGTCGCTTTTTCCCTGACTTGGATCCCATTGGCCGGACTTTCCGCATTATCCGGTTTTCGGGGAAGCTCACCGCTCCCATCGAAGTAGTGGGAGTGGTCAGGGATTCCAAGTACGAATGGGTCGGTGAAGTTACGCAACCCACTCTGTTCTTCCCGGCCCAGCAAACGCCGGTATTCATCGAGCGGCAAAGCTGGGAAGTGCGGACGGCGATCCGGCCCTCGGCGCTGCTCTCGGCGGTGCAGGCCGCAGTGGCACGTGTGAACAAAGGGATTCCCCTCGAGTTTAACACCTTGGCCGAGCAGGTGAACGATTCGATGGTCAAGGAGCGAATGTTGGCGGTGCTCTCCGGCTTCTTCGGCGCTCTGGCGCTGCTTTTGGCGATGATCGGCCTGTACGGCACGCTCAGCTATCTGGTGGGGCAGCGGCAAAGAGAGTTTGGAATCCGCATGGCGCTGGGCGCGGAAGGTGGGGCGATCCTGCGGCTGGTTATGCGCAGTGTCATTGCCGTTCTTGCCCTGGGCGTCGCCGCGGGCCTCGCCATTTCGCTGGCCACGACGCGAGTGCTCCAGGCGATGCTTTTCGGGCTCGGCCCGCGCGATATGGTGACCATCGTCGCAGCCGTCGTCATGCTCTCGCTTGTCGCCCTGGCTGCCGGTTATCTCCCGGCGCGACGCGCGGCCAAAGTCGATCCCATGGTGGCGTTGAGGTATGAATAGGACCGTGGTTAGTGGCTAGTGGCTGGGCGTGACTTTGAAGTAGAGGCGGCTTTACGCCGCCCAATGACAAGGTAAGCTCGCCGCTACTGCACCACCCCGGGAGGGTTAAGACAATGTTCTGGCGGAAGCGCAAGTCGAGTGATTTCGCGGCGGAGATCAACGCGCATCTGGAACTCGAGACGGAGCGGCTGAAAGAGCAGGGTTGGAGTGAAAAGGAAGCGCGCAGCGCAGCGCGGCGTGCTTTCGGCAACCTCACACGGGCAGAGGAGAGCTTCTACGAAGCGGGCCGCTGGCTCTGGTGGGACCACTTCCTGCAAGACCTCCGCTTCGGCTTGCGCAGGTTGCGCAAGAACCCTGGCTTTACTGCTATCGCGGTGCTGACGCTGGCTCTCGGAATTGGGGCCAACACTGCGATCTTCAGCCTGCTGAATGCCGTGCTGCTGCGGCCGTTGCCGGTCGAGAAGCCGGGAGAATTGGTGCTGCTGGGTAGAGGGAGAGCCGGTGGAAGCACCGATGACTTCGCCTTCACCGATCTCTATTCGTATCCCTTCTATCGCCAGGTGTTGCAGAAGAACCAAGTGTTCTCGGACTTGAGCGCCATGCTGAGTCTTCCATTAGGGATGCACGGCCTGGTGGCGGGGAGGACCGAATTGGAACTGCTGCATGTCCAGCTAGTCTCGGGAACGTATTTCCGCATGCTGGGCGTGAAGCCTTGGCTAGGACGCTCGTTGACGGAGGCTGAAGACGATCCTGCCGGCGCTCACCCGGTGGCCATGGTCAGCTACTCCTGGTGGGATCGGAAGTCTGGCCGCGACCCTGCAATTGTCGGCAAGACGGTGACCTTGGGATCGACGGTTTACACGATCGTCGGCGTCACCCCTCCGGGTTTCTTTGGAACAGCCGTCGGCCAGTCGCCCGACCTATGGATTCCCCTCTCGATGGAAAAACAGATATCGCCCGGATGGAATGGCCTGGACAATAAATGGTTCGAGTCACTCTACATCCTGGGCCGGCAGAAGAAAGGTGCCACGACGGGACACGCTCAAGCCAACGTGAATCTCTTGGCCAATCAGATCTGGCGCGATTATGCCGGTGCGATCCTTACTAAGCAGCAAGAGGACGACCTTCGGCACGCTCAGATCGTATTGACTTCGATAAAACATGGTCTCCCGCACATTCGTTACGGGGCCGAAACCCCGTTGCAAATCCTGATGGCCGTCGTGGGACTGGTTTTACTGATCGTCTGCGCCAACCTGGCCAACCTCCTGCTGGCGCGCGCCACCACGCGCGAGCGAGAGATCGCGGTGCGCATGTCGCTCGGAGCCGGCAGGGGGCGACTGGTCCGCCAACTGCTTACCGAGAGTCTGGTGCTCGCCCTGGCGGGCGCGACGTTGGGAATCGTGTTTGCCGGGTGGGCCAGCAAAGTGCTCGTCACCATGGTTCCCCACGGTGAAGAACCTTTGCTGCTGAGCGTGGCTCCGGACGCGCGCGTGCTGGGCTTTACTCTCCTCGTCTCACTGGCCACGGCGCTTCTCTGCGGGCTTGCTCCGGCCCTGCGCGCCACCCGTGTCGCCTTGGGATCGTCGTTGAAGGAAGCGAGAGGCTCCGTTGCCTCGACCAGCCGCACAAGGTTGGCAAAGGCGTTGATCGTCTCGCAGGTGGCGCTCTCACTGGTGCTCTTAATCGGCGCCGGCCTGTTCCTTCGCACCCTGGTGAACCTCTCGAACGTCGACACGGGATTCAACAAAGAGAACGTCCTGCTGTTTGGGATCGATCCGCCCGCGGTCGGCTACAAAGAGGATTTGCGCCTAGTGGGTTTATACCAGCAAATCGAGCAGCGGGTTAGCGCCCTTCCCGGAGTCCGCGCAGACAGCATTTCGTTTTTCACTTTCGACCAGGGCGAGTGGACCGATCCGGTTTCCGTAGTCGGGCGCACCCCGACGCGCGAAAACGATATGAGCGCCACTTATAACGTCGTCGGCCCCGGCTACTTCGCGACGATGGGAATCCCGCTTCTGCTGGGTCGGGCGTTTGGCCCGCAGGATACCGGCGCCTCGCCCAAAGTTGCCGTCATCAATGAGACCTTTGCAAAGTGGTACCTCCCCGGCGGCTCGCCGATCGGGAAGCACTTCGGGGTTGGAGGCGATCCCAAACATGGCAACGACATCGAAGTGGTCGGGGTAGTGAAAAACGCCAAGTACCAGAATCTGGGCGAACGCCCCTTCCCGGCCGCGTATTTCGCCTACACCCAGCACGTTCAATATCTGAACGATTTCGAGGTTCGTTTTTCGGGAAATCCCGAGGTCACCATCGCAGAAGTTCGACAGGCTGTCTCCCAAATCGATCATAGCCTGCCGCTCGCTTACACGGGGACTTTGGTCGAGCAGGTCGACCGTTCCCTGGCAGGTCAAAGTTTGATCGCGCGGCTTTCCAGTTTCTTCGGCTTGCTCGCGGCTTTCTTGGCCTGCATCGGCATCTACGGACTCGCCGCCTACGCCGTGACGCGGCGGACGAATGAAATCGGGATCCGCATGGCCCTGGGAGCGGAATCCTCCGGAGTACTGTGGATGGTCATGCGTGAGAATTTGACGTTGGCCGCGCTGGGCGTGGCGATCGGGATTCCTGTCTCGCTCGCCGCTGCCCGAATGATTGAAAGTGTGCTCTATGGCCTCAAGACTACCGATCCCGTCACCATTGCTTTGGCCGCGCTGGTGATGATTGCTGTCGCAGCACTGGCCGCCTACCTGCCGGCCCGGCGTGCGGCCAAAGTCGATCCCATGGTAGCCTTAAGGTATGAGTAGTCTGAGAAGAAACGCCCGTACTCTGCTGCTCGGTATCTTTCGCGGAGTTCTTGCGTGCACATTCTGTGTCTCGGCCATTGCCCAGGATAATGTCCCGAGCCGTGGCCTGTGGGTGTGGAAAAGTTCGTCGGTCTTGGAAGCGCCGCAGGGTGCGGCGAGGCTGCTGCATTTCTGTCAATCAGAGGGCATCAACGAAGTGTATGTTTCGGTTTCGCCGCTTGGCGACGCTTCGATGGAAAGCCGCCTCGTTCGCCTCATCCCTCTTCTCCACCGATCGAACATGCGAGTGGAAGCTCTGCTTTCAAGCGTCGATGCCGATGAACCAGGCAGTCACCGCGAAAAGCTCCTGGATCATGTTCAGGAAATCATACGGTTTAATCAGCGCCACCCCACGCAGAAATTCGACGGAATTCATCTCGATATCGAACCGCAACAACGGCCGGAAAACAAAGGTCAGGGTAACCTGCGATTTCTTCCCGGCCTCGTGGATGCCTATCGCGCAGTGCGCGCCCAAGCGGAAGGCGCGCGCCTAACCGTCAACGCCGACATTCAGAACAAAGTTCTCAAGGGCAACCTTGCCGAGCGAAGGATGCTCTTATCGTCGCTGCCGAGGTTTACCCTGATGCTCTACGAGCTGAGCAGCCCCAACGACGGAGAGAGTGCGGAAACAAAAACTGAGAAACTCCGCGCCGCCAGCCAGAAGTTCCTTGCCATGGCCTACGACGGATTAGGTGATTCGAACCTCGCGAAAATGGTGATCGCGCTTCGCACTCCCGATTACGGCGCACTCCTGCCCGGGATGCTCAAGACATTGGATGACGCGAATCACTCGAACCCGCACTACCAGGGATGGGCACGACATTCCTACAACGACTCTCTCGACGCAGCGCACTAGGATCCTCAAAAGGCGCTGGCGCTCCGAATCTGTTATGTCGCGGTGGAGCAGAGTTCGTTGGTGGGGTTTGTGGCCGGCCACCTTACCCGGCGTTATGGCTGCCAGGGTGAGTTGGAGTGGATCAACGTCCTTCCGGAACGACGCGGCGCAGGTATAGCCTCTGAACTGCTGCGCCTGCTGGCAGGTTGGTTCGTTGAACAAAAGGCTTTCCGAGTGTGTGTGGATGTGGAGCCTTCGAACGCCGTGGCGCGCGCCTTTTATACGCGTCACGGAGCCGAAACGCTGAGTGCGCATTGGCTGGTGTGGTACGACATCCGCCACGTTTTAGGGAAGCCATCGTGATGATCTGCGCCACACCGGTTCGCGGCGTAGGGACGGCCTCTTTGGCCGATCCGGGCAAACACAAGGATTGCCCCTACAAGATTTCTACTTCAGCGCCTTAACAAGGTCCCCGCTGAGGGTTGTTGGGCACCAATACTTCTCAATATATTCGATAACCAACTCGGTTCCCTCCGCGTGAGTAACGTAAGGCCGCGAGCGGGGATTGTACATGGCATCGGTGAGATCCCGGACCAGCACGCAGGAGATCCCCCAGTTGGTCATCTGTTTGATGGCGAACGTGCGGTTCAAAATACACATGTTCGCATGCACGCCCATGACGAAAAGATTCTTGATGCCCTTCTGTTCGAGGAGGCTGTAAATCTCTCCGCCATTATCCGAGATCACATCATTTGCCTTAATAGATAATAGTGGATTCTCACGCGTCCAGACTTGATGCTCCGTGTCGCCCGGAGTGTCGCAACCGCCGTCGGAATCGTCAATGGGCAATGCGGGCGAAGTCAAACCCAGGCTCGTGGGAGGAGTCACGGGTGTAAGGAGCTGCATCACGCGGCGCTGGGGATAGTCTTTGTAGAAATCCATCGTATCCGAAGGCGCATGAACGACCAGAATTCCGGCGGCCCGGCACGTCTCCAGAACCGGATCCATCTTGTGCGCCAACTCATTAACTCGCCGAGTCGCGCCCGCGCACCAATGGTTCTCCCACATGTCGCAGATGACGATCGCGGTCTCCCGCGTTGAGAACTCGCGCTCGAAGCGTGCAGCTTCCCAGACGTTGCTGCCCTTGAAAGGCTGCACTTGGGTCCTGAGCGGCAAGCGAAAGCTGCCGCCTTGGGACGAGGAATCGCTCGCCCGGAACATGTGGTCGGGACACATGCATAACGCCGCAATCATGACAACCCAGCCTCCTATGTCAGCGCACCGCTTTATGCCCATCTCAGAATTGAACATGGCGTGCCTCCCGCCGGAACTCCGGTTCGTGCGGAGACCCGGCCTGCAAGACGCAAGGTACTCGCCGCGAAGCTGAAGGCCGGCCGCCTCGGTGGCGCCGGCAGCTTCGATCACACCTCAATTCTAATGCTATTCAAGTGGCGCTGGGGACTTCGGCGCCTGACCGCCAGTAGGCCGAGGTTTAGGGCTGAAAGGCACGCTCTACTCTGACTGGCCGGGCTGTTGGTTTTCCTACCCACTGATGGTGTGAGTGGCAAGTTCGACGGTCACAGTATCGTCCGGCGTCTTGGTGGTTCCGCCGTCAGACTGCGGATGAAATTCTATGCTCATCGTCTGCGCGTTCACAACGATGCGCAGGTAACCGTAATCGGTATCATCGTAGCTCTCGAGCGTCAAGGTGCTGTCAATCGGATACGGCGTGCGATAAGTTGAACTCATCTTGACCAGCGGCGCATGTCCCCCGCAACCGGCCACCACGTAAGGAATCTGGTAATTATTCACGACCCGTGTGAAGCGCTGGTAATTGTGCACATGGCCGGAAAGCACCGCGTGCGGCCAGACTCCTGCCGCCGCGCACGCGCTGTCGATATCCTGGAGCATCAACGGACTGCCCCCGTGCTCGGCCCCACCCGTGTAGGGCGGGTGGTGCGTGGCGATGATCACGGCGCCCGTGAAGTTGTCGCTCTTCACGCGCTCCAGCGCTGTTGTCAGGAACGTGATTTGCCGCTCGTCCAACGTAGCATAGGTCCCATTCTGGTCGGAAATAACGCCGGGATCCTCCAGAACGTTCGTGTAGACCCCCAGAATTCGCGCAAACGGCGTCTCGAACGTGTAGTAAACACCCGGTTGCGTCATCGTGGTGCGCACCAGACCGCCGGCGTCAGGCGCAGGAACCGGCGCCGCGGTGCAGAAGTTCGCGAGGTAGGCAGCGAGGCTGGCCGCCGGATCGGCGGGGTACACAATGCCGTCGTGGTTTCCGGGAATTCCGATGATCGGCGCCGGATACAACCGGTAGGGCTCGTAGAACTGGTCGTAATAATAGGTTGCCTCGCCGAAGTAATAGACCAAATCACCCAGATGATAGAAGAAAGAAGGTACGTCCGCGGGGTTCGTCTCCGTGAAGTCGGAAACCATCTTATCGGCAACCAGAGACTGTGTGGTTGGTCCTTCCGCACTGCCCGTGTCGCCCACCGCGTGAAAGACGATCTGGCCTGACTGCTGAATCGTCTGTGTAATGCTCGCTCCCTGGCTTCCGTAAATGGTGGCCAGCGTCAGGATCGGCTCCGCCCCTGAAGTGGAGGGCTGCGGAACAGGCTGCACGCCTGCAACGTCCGGCTCTTTCTGGTCGGTGACTGGATCTTTGAATCCCGTAGGATCGGGCGACGGGGTCGGCTGCGCGAACACCGGTTGCCCGCTCCCCGGAGCTGATGATGCCCTTCCGCCCGTTCTACCGGTTCCAGAGCGGCCTATGCCGGGCTTACCCGCACGCGCTCCGGGTTTGCGATGCGACGGGGGATCGATGCGCTTAGCCATTGTCCGCCTCCTCCAGCGACGAAAGCTCCCGCGGTTAATTGTGAAATTGTCGACCTATGCCCTGAAACAGCTATGATAGCACACACCAACGCTGTCTTCCCCCAGGACACCGAGGTGAGAAGTGTGAGGAAATCTGCAATGTGTCATCCTGAGCGAAGCGAAGGATCTCTGCAGTTGTTCGTAAATCGATCTGTCATACGAAACTGCGGAGATCCTCCGCTTCGCTCAGGATGACAGGCGGCTGGTTTCTCACACCTTCTAACTAACTTTAAGGTTGGCGCACACGTCCAGGAGCTTCCAACCGACATCTATCTGAGGGAAGTCCGGCCTCAGCAAATTCTATCTTTTGACACGGACAATGTTGGAATAGGCTGATTCGCCCGCATCGTTGAGGGCTCGAACCCGGTAGGACGCGCCCTCGCCTCCCGGCAGGTGGTTGTCCTGGTACTCCTTCGCGGCCGCGGGCAGCTTTGCGATCCTTTCCCAATGGCCCTCGTCGCCCGCGCGCCGTTCCACGGCAATGGCGGTCGCGTCTTCACCGTTGGCCTCCCAGGTGAGCTTCGCAGACTCGCCCGCCACCTTGACCATCAGCGAGTTCGGGCTCTCGGGCAGAACCGGCCAGTCGAAATAGCTGCCGTCCACAACTGCTTGCACGCTATCGAGCAGCGGGACTTTTTCCAGGGTATCGCGTGTCCCCGCCTTCCATTCCAGCGGCTTGATTTCACCGCTATGGACACTGGCCAGCACCGGATGTTCGATGCCGGTGTTTTTCAAGACGAGTGTCACGTATTTGGGAACGTAGTTGTTGTGGGGCCAACTATGCGCCGCAAGCCAAAAGCCGACTGCAGCCTTGCCTTTAGGCGAGCGAAAACCATAAGCGAGCACCGGCGCTCCCGAATCCGCCTGAATGCTCGCAAAATCCGGACTGGAGATTTCGATGGAGGTATCGCGTGCGGTGTCGGAGAACAGGGCATCCAGATTCTGGAGGTCGGCGTAGACGCGCCGGGGAGTGAAATCGGCGGGCTTGAACATCATCCCGTGTATGATCCCGAAGTTATCGCCTTCGCTGCTGCTCGTGTCATTGATCAGCTCCCAGATCCACGATGCGACCCCGTTCGCCCAGTTGTAGAGCATCAGGCGCGGGACGTATTTCGCCTGCACCGTCTCATCGTTGCCGCGGGGAAGATCGGGCATGGTGTTGAACTCGTCGTCCCAGAACACGATGTCAGAACGGATGCCGGGATAATTGCGGACTGCCTCGCGAAGCGCCTTCGGCGTCAAGGGGCCGAAAGCGCCGTAGTCCACGGATTCAGGCGGAGTGTTTTCAGAGTAGCCGCCGGGGTAGGTGTGGTAGGCAAACACGTCGAGGCTGGAAGCGCACTGGCAGGCGTCCAGCGCCGCGCGCGCAAAATCCGCGGAGAGCGTGGCTTGCCCTCCGTAAACCAGCTTGGCCTCCGGATCGGTTTCGCGCACCGCCTTCACGAAGGCGCCCAACAAACGGCCGAATTCCTCGGGATTGGGATCAGGATTCCAATAGGACCCATCCTCCTCGTTCCAGAGCGCGTAATAGTGGATGCGGCCGCGAAAGTGGTTCACCATCCAGCGGGTGTAACGAATGAACGCCGCGATCTGATCGTGCGTTTTGGGCGGCCAGAAGACCGAGTACAGATTCCTGTCGGGATTGTGGACGCTGGCCGGCGTGGGAGTGATGGCATCAGGCAGCCGCCCCGCCGGCGAGGTATACATGGGGTTGCCATAAAGTAGCTGCAACTGGACCTTGACGCCGTTATCAACGAGTGAATCCACATAGTCGTCCAGTTCAGGCAAGCAATTGAATTCCCCGCGCTTTTGCTCGATCCAGTCCCAGCCCGTGATGTCCGAGGTGTCCTCGTACTGCCCGATCCGGGCCCACTTCAGGCCGGCGTCGAACATGCTCGTCCACCACCAGCGATTCCAGGGAATGTAGGGATCGCGCGGCAGGCTGGTGTTCACGCCCCCCAATCCGTTCCCAATCTGTGAAGAGCGCTTGGGAGGAATGCGCATCGGCGCGCTTCCCGTGCCCTGCGCGGCCCACGCGCCGATGGTCATGACGCCCAGCAGAAGCAGTGCCGCTGGGATGAACATCCACCGGCCCTTCGCCGGCGTCGCAGCCCCCGGGGCTTCCTTTGCCCTGCTATTCCCAGGGTCTTCCGCTGCGCGCAAGGATCTCTGGTCTGGAATTTTGAATCTGGAATTTTGGATGCGGCCCACATGCAGTGCTGTGCTTATGTGGCGAACCTCCGGGGACTCCAGCTCCAGCGGCGCTCCGCAGACAGTCCTGCCACGCTTTACGGCGAGTCCGTTTTCCGTCATTCCTCACCTCGTCGAATGCCCGATATTGAGATCGATTTGCCTCGATAAGTTTACATCAGACGATTCGACGATGAAAACCGAATTGCCGCAGCTCACAGCCCACGCACACGGATGCTTGCCGAGATCCCCCGCCGGCCGCCGCAGACACCTGTGTTGTGGTGTCTGCGATTCCCCGAAGGGAGGCGGGCCCCTACTGTGCAGGCGCCCAGTAACCTTGCTTGGCCCGCATACGCAGGTTCTTCTTATCTACGGTCACTTGGATCTTTCGGAACTTGCCGTCTGTAGCCTCGTTCGAGGAATTGTAGGCAAGTACATAGTAGGACAATCCGTCAGCTAAAACTTGACGCAGACCCTTCAGCAAATCGTTTGAGTTACCGAAGAAGAGGCCACCCGTGGCCTCTGCCAGATCGATCAGGCCGTCATCGTTCTCTGCTGCTGCGAGCCTCTTTTGTTGTTCGATCTTCGGCGCAACGACGGGCCCCATCTTCCACGAAGCTGGCGGGGCCGTGACGTCGTATCCTCCGGCGGGAACCACGTAAACGCCGCGTGAGTCGAGGGTATAAAAGACGACGTTACGGTCGTCAGCCACCCTCAGCACGGCATTCACCTGCGCCTCGAGAGGCGGAATGGGATCCCGCTGCGCGATTCCCGGGTCGTTGAGGTAAATCGCGATTAAGTCGAAGAGGTTGCGACCAGGCTGAATGGTGAAGCCATCAGAAATCAGAATCATCGTGCGCTTTCCGGGTAGGGCTCCCAATCGTGCTGCCAGGTCCTGAAGGTGCTGAAGAAAGGTCTGTAGTTTGCCCGCATCTTGCTCCCCGGACGAAGTGGCGAAAGACTCGATTTTCGCGAGTTCCGGTCCACTCGAGCAAGCGCCGCCAGGCCTGTTCTGAGTGCACGGACATTTCAGGCAGTAATTGTCCAACATCTTCCTGAGCTGGAGTTCCTGGAGCGCGCGGCTGGAGCTTTCACTTTCCTGAATGAAATTTGCGAACTGCTTGTCTTCAAGCGCGCGCAACACGGCGGTGGGATCGCTCGTCAGGGGCTCAATGACCTTGACGCTTCGCGACAAGGCCACCAGACCATAAAGCAGGGAACCGGACTCCTGTTTGGAGAAGAGCTTCTTAAGGGCATCGCGAATCTGCACGAAGTTTTCAAATCTCGAGTTCAGGGTGTCGATGACACCCAAGTAAATCTGGTTGGGTTTACCGATGCCTTCTTCTGACGGAGTGATCGGCTCGATACCCGGCTTCGGCAGGGCGGGCTGGGGCAGGAATAGCTTGTCGGCCCCGTCGGGGGCCGACGTCAGGGACACTATCCTCTGTTCCACTCCGTCTTCGAACAGCTTGAAATCGCTCGAACGGAGTCCAAGGACGCTGTGTCCCCTGGCATCCGTGACAACCACAGGGACTAAGACCTCCCTGACCTCTACGTGAATGCTGGGAATCTGGGGCCTCGACGCCGGTTGCTGCGCTGGACTAACGCTTCTGGGCGCGTTCACCCATATCGAACGGGCCACGCCTCCACCGGACGCAAAAGTGGCCAGACAAACCAGCAGAAAAACAGGGGGGCCTGTCTTCATATATCACCCCAAGGCACGAGACCTTCGGACGCTTCGGTGCTTCGATTTCCGGCTGGTCCAGAGCATACCCCCTGCTGGCTTTGTCTGCAAGAATTGGTTGGAAACGGTTAAGAGCTCAGCCCACCGCCGAGGCCAGCCCGTCGTGAAATCCTTTTGCTCCTCGTTCAACTCGAGCGCTACACTCAGCCCCTGCACGCTGCGCCGCCCGCCCATCCTCGATGCGCGCAGGAGACGAGCCGCAGAGGAAGCCGAACTACGGCTACCTCTGCGCTACACGCTCCGCGCGCTGCTTCGCCCGCTCGTGGATGTGCTTCCATCCCTCGGAGAGTCCCTTCCGAAAGTCGTCCGAGATCACTCCCAGCGCGAAATGATGAAACTTGATCAACGTGCCGCCCGGCTCCTCGCTCAGCCGGTACTGCACATTCGACGCGACGGCGTACGACATCATCAGGGGCCCGTAAAACTCCAGCAGCGTCGGCCGCTTGATCGCCTGTACGTGCGCCCACAGGTGCCCGTTCCCGTCCCCCAGGTCGCGGTACCACCGCCCGCCCGGCCAAGCCTCGATCTTCAACTGCAGGGGCTTGTTCTCCGCACCCGTCATGCCTGAACTCAACTCCTCGAGCAGCGCCTCGAACGTCACCTTTGGCGTCGCCTTCACATGAATTTCGTCGGTAATGCTCAACGTCAAATCCTCGACCTTCGGTACCGCCATTGCCGTGCTCATGTATCCTCCTTTTGTTTGCAGGTTTAAACTCCTGTTCCGAAAACCCGTTGTCATTCTGAGCGAAGCGAAGTCCGATTTCCGGACCCCGATGGGGTCTATCGGACCCCAGAAATCGGGGAATCTCGTCTTGATCTTCGCTCCTCAGTCGGCCCAATCCCGTAGTCATTCTGAGCGAAGCGAAGAATCTCGCCCTGGTCTTCGCTCCGCTCAGAATGACAGTATTCAGGCGTTTTTCCGCAGCCTGTAAAGCCCCGATTTGAATACTTCGTATGCCCTGTTAGATGCTTCGTCCTTGGCGTGGGGCGAAGCCTTCACTCAAACGCGGCGTCGCCCTCGCTCGCGCCCGCCTCCGCCATCTTGGCTTCGGCCCGCTCTTTCACGCGGCTCAAGGTGTGCCGCCAGAACCGCTCGAATTCGCCGGCCCATTCGTGCAGCGGACGAATCGCCGCGGCATTGGTTCGATAAAGCTTTCGCCGCCCCTCCCGGCGCATCCGCACCAGACCCACCTCGCGCAGCACCCGCAAGTGCTTCGACACCGAAGGCTGCTCCATTTCCAGCGCCGCCACGATGTCGGCCACGGGCCGCTCCCGATCCGCCAGAAACGCCAGGATGTCGCGGCGCCGTGGCTCGGCCACCGCGTTGAACGCGTCCGAGTTGGTCGCCGCCCTCGCCATCACCGCATGATATATTCCCATATCAGCATGTGTCAAGCGGAAAATCCTCCAGAAACCAGGTAGAGATCTTTCCGACTCATTAACTGCTTAACCTCGCGAACGGTATCGTACCGTCGCTTTTTTGAAAATCCCTGTGCCGAAGGCACCTTGCAGTGCGGCGGCTTGACGCCGCCTTGGAATCGCCACGGGGCGGGGATTACACAAAGCGCGATGTACGAATGCGGCGTCAAGCCGCCGCACTCCAAGGCGCTCCACGCGTTCGCGTGGTTTCTGGGTGCCCATCAGCCGACGGAGATACGCCCCCACTTTTTTCGCATTTTCCGCTTGACAAGCCCGGAGACCTATGATAGCCTATTACTGTGGTCATCTTCGGGACATTTTGTTGCAGTTGGGCACCGGGGCGCGCCGATGCTCACGAGAATGCGAAATGGTCCTAGCGAGCTGGGGAACAAGGGAACGGAAAACACAAAAAATAATACGAACGAAGCCAGTATGTTATTGAAAACACAGGTAGCGTTTGTAAAACGAACTCAAAACGAACCCAAAACGAAGCCAATTTTGAGCGCCTAATGCACAGATTGAACCCAAATAGTGAGCTTTCCTGCGAAGCACGCGTCCGAGCGGGAGGGTTGCGCCTCGAGATGCGGAAGGGCACAAAAGCGACCCGGTCTCGAAAGCCCGGAGCATCGCGAGAAAAACACAAAAATAATACGAACGAAGCCAGTATGTTATTGAAAACACGTGGTGAGTTTGGAAAACGAACTCAAAACGAACTGAAAAACGAACCCAATTTAGGTTGTCTAAGGCGGGAACCGAATTCAGAAACTGCGAGGCTCGACGGGAAGAAACCCCTCACCTGGCTCGCTACTCTCGCCACCCTCCCCGGGGAAGGGGGCTGCTGATGAGGTTTGGTCGGGAACCCCAAGCGATGCGAGAAAATACAAAGATCGGGGGAACAAACCCAGAATGTCTATGAAAACAAAGGACTGCTGAACAAGGATTCTCGTGGCCAACCAATTTTTCCGGAAGAAGAGCATCGACAAGCTCCTGGCGGACGCGGACGCGCCCGGGCATCAACTGCGCAAGACTCTGGGGCCATGGTCGCTGACCGCGCTGGGCATTGGCGCCATCATCGGGACAGGAATCTTCATCCTGACCGGGACAGCCGCAGCGGGGGAGGTGCTGGAAGTGCGGTCGATCCTCAAAGCCCCGCTGCTGGACGCTCTGCTGCACGGGACAAAGGCTCTGGGAATGGCAGGGCGGCCCGGGGCGGGGCCGGGCATAGCTCTCTCGTTCCTCATGGTGGCCTTTGTCTGCGCTCTGGCGGGACTGTGCTACGCCGAGTTGGCCTCCATGATTCCCATCGCCGGGAGCGCCTACACCTATTCTTACGCAACTCTGGGCGAGATTGTGGCCTGGATTATCGGCTGGGATCTCATCCTTGAATACGCCGTGAGTAACATGGCGGTGGCGGTGGGATTCTCCGCCTATGTGGACAGCCTGCTGCGCGGCTTTGGGGTGAATCTGCCGCCCAAACTGATGCAACCCATGATTATGGGCGGAAAAGCCACAGGAGCTTATTTCAACCTTCCGGGCTTTTTGATCGTGATGATCCTCACCGTGATTCTGGTGATCGGGATCCGGGAGAGCGCCGGGGCTAACAATCTAATGGTGGGGGTGAAGCTCATCGCTATCCTCGTTTTCATCACCGCCGCCTCGCGATTCATCCACGTCTCAAACTGGAAGCCCTTCATGCCCAACGGGTTTCAGGGAGTGCTCACGGGCGGGGCGATCGTCTTCTTCACCTATATCGGATTCGACTCGGTCTCGACAGCCGCCGAAGAGTGCCGGAACCCCCAGAAAGACGTTCCTATCGGGATCATTGCCTCGCTGGTGATCTGCGCGGTGCTCTATGTTTCCGTGGCGTTGGTCCTGACCGGAATCCAGCAGTGGCCGACCTTGCGCAACGCCGCGCCCGTGGCCAATGCGCTGGTGGCGATCGGGCTTCCCAACATCATGAAGTGGGTGAGCATCGGCGCTCTGATGGGAATGCTCAGCTCGTTGCTGGTCTTCCAGTTGGGCCAGGCGCGGGTGTGGTTCGCCATGTCGCGCGACGGGCTGCTGCCGCGGGTTTTCTCGAAAGTACACCCGCGCTTCCGCACGCCCCACGTCAGCACCTGGGTGGCGGGCTTCTTTGTGGCCATCCCCGCCGGCATCTTCGACATCGGAACGCTGGCCGACCTCTCCAATATCGGAACCTTGTTCGCCTTCATCCTGGTGTCGCTGGGAGTGCTGGTGCTGCGCCGCACTCAACCCGAGCGCCGCCGGTCTTTCCGTACGCCGTGGGTACCCGTGGTTCCGATTTTGGCCATCCTCTGTTGCCTGGTCTTGATGGCCAGCCTGCCGATCGAAACCTGGCTGCGCTTCGTCGTGTGGCTGATCATCGGACTCGTCATCTATTTCGCCTACAGCCGACACCGCAGCGAGTTTGGAAGAAGCCCGCGAGAGGCGGTTCCCATTGCGAAGGCGGCGGTTGGCGCTCCTTAGCTGTCGAGCCGGATCAGAGGCGGGGTGAAAAGACGCTGCGCCGACAGCGACATTATGTCAGTTTCTCCACCCCCAACAGCCCGTCCCTTCTTGCAACTCTTTTGCAATAAGCGAGTTCACTTCTCTTTAACACCCTGCCTCTTTTCTTGCTGTTCTGGAACGCCTTTTGCCCTATAATGCGGTACCATGTCACTCAGCGCGAAGTTTGACTCACCCAGCCTTTACGAAGCAGATCGGCAAGCCAACCTGAAAATTCTATCCATTCTCGGGGGTTGGGAGATCCGCCGCTCCTTCAATCAAATCGGCATTCATGCCGGCGACCGGATTCGGGTGGTCTGCCGGGCGCCCTTCGGCGGTCCGCTGGTCATCGACAATCGGGGGACGCAAGTTGCAGTCAGCAAGCAACTGGCTCAGAAGATCAAGGTAGAAGTCCTGCCGTGAAGGTCGCTCTCGTCGGCCAACCCAATTGTGGCAAAAGCACCCTGTTTAACGCTGTCGCAGGCTATCGTTCTCTCACCTCAAACTTTGCCGGCACCACCGTCGAGTACACCCACGGCCAGGCGCGGGTAAACGGCACGGTCGTTGACCTGGTTGATATGCCCGGCCTCTACTCTCTTACGCCCACCAATCCCGTTGAAGCCATCGCCCGCCAATGCCTTTTGAGCGGCCAGTGGGATGCGATCATCAACGTCATCGACGCTTCGCAACTGGCGCGGAGCCTGGAATTGACGCTCGAACTGAAGGACCTTGAAGCGCCCATGGTCGTCTGCCTCAATATGATGGATGAGGCGGTGCGCAAGGGCATCCTCATCGATTCCAGGGCGCTCTCCACCGCCCTCGGCGTTACCGTTGTCGAGACGATCGCGGCACGCGGCCAGGGAATCCTCGATGCGTTCCGCACCGCGCTGAGACTGTCTCAGCAATCCTCGCAGGTAGGCTGGCAACCCTTCATCTATGCGCCGGAAATCGAATCCACCGTCTCTCGCTTGGCGCGGAAGATCACGGGTTGCAGGACGAAGGGTGAGAGCCCTGATCGGGGGGACAACGCATTCGATTCCGAACCGGCTGTCATTCCGAGGGGAGCGAGGAATCTTGCCCTGGATTCTCGGGGAACGACCCAGAGCGAGATTCCTCGCGGAGTTTACCCTGAGCGAACCGCGGAGATTCTTCGCTGCGCTCAGAATGACAAGCGAAGGGCTCGGGATGACACTGCATTTTCCGTCGCAGTTGCCACTGAAATGGCCCCGGCGGAGTCAGTCGCGACGTTCCCCCCCGCTCGTTTCGGGGCTCTGCAGCTCCTCCAGAGCGATCCCCAAGCGTTGGCGCAACTCCCCACCCCTTCAGTCGCAGCGGCCGTGCGGGAGGCACAGGACGAAATCACGCGCCTCCTGGGTCAGCCCGCGGATGCGGCGATCTCCTCAGCGCGGCACGCCGCTTGTTTGAACCTCTTCGAACGTGTGGCCCGCGTCACGCATCCCCGCAGGGACTGGCGCGAACAAGTCGACCGTTTGGTGATGCATCCGGTCTGGGGATATGCGGTGCTGGTGCTGGTCTTCCTGGGGATCTTTCAGTTGATCTTCACGGCAGGCAAGTTCTCCGAGGACCGCATCCTGGGTGTGTTTAATGCCCTCCTCGCTGCGATGACCCGGCACATGGATCCGCACAGCGTGCTGCTGGCGGCATCGAAAGGGGCGCTGCTGGGGACGGCCGGCGCCGTCGCCATTGTTTTGCCTTACTTGCTGCCCTTCCTGGTGTGCCTCGCCGTGCTGGAAGACCTCGGATACCTCTCTCGAGTGGGCTACCTCATGGACGTGCTCATGCACCGCCTGGGGCTGCACGGCACGGCGACCCTGCCCGTGCTTCTTGGATATGGGTGCAGCGTTCCGGCGGTGATGGCGACGCGCATCCTGAGTTCGCGGCGCGACCGGTTCATCGCCGCCATGCTCTGCGTGCTGGTCCCCTGCTCGGCGCGCATGACGGTGATCATGGCCCTGGTGGGTGTCTACCTTGGCCCTTACTACGCGCTCGGTATCTACGCTTTGAATCTCCTGGTGGTGGTGCTGGCCGGCCACATTCTGGCCCTGATCTGGCCGGAGATCTCTCCCGGGATGTTGATGGAAGTGCCGGCCTTTCGACTGCCCGCGCTGAAAGTGGTCCTGATGAAGACCTGGTGGCGGCTGCGCGAGTTTGTGCTGGTGGCGTTCCCACTGCTCGTGGCGGGCAGCGCGGTTTTAAGTCTGATCGAGTTCTATGGATGGCAACAGGTCATCAATGCTGCGCTCTCGCCCATGATCACACTGCTCGGTCTGCCCCGCGCGGTCGGTCTGACGCTGATTTTCGGCGTGCTCAGAAAAGAACTCTCTCTCCTCATGCTCATGCAGGCGCTGGGAACCACCAACGTGGCTTCCGTCATGAGCGTGGCGCAAATCCTCATCTTCACCCTCTTCGTGACGTTCTACATTCCTTGCATGGCCACACTCGCTTCCATGTTCCGCGAGCTGGGCTGGCGCCTCACAGCCGCCGCCGCGACAGCGTTGCTGGTGCTGGCGGTCGGCATCAGTCTCGCCGCGCGCGGTGTCCTGGCGGTTCTGTGAAGACGTCTCCAGGAGCATGGGGCGCTTCACTTAGACGAGTCCTTCTCCAGCATCTCCTGCAATTGAGTCACGAGGGCAGGCAAGTCTTCTGTGAGCGCTTTCCATACCTGATCAAGGTCGATATCGAAATATAGATGGACCAGACGATTGCGCATCGCAATTATTTGCGCCCAAGGTATCTGAGGATTTCTCTCTTTGGTTTCCTTCCCCATGCGCGCGGCCGCTTCGCCGATAATCTCAACGCATTTGACCAAGCCCAATGTCCATACATAGTCGGTATCGAGGTCGTTGCGGGTGCGTCCTGAAGCGGACCTCATTGCCTCTCTCGCCGCGTCCAGCATATGGCGGAGGCGAATCCAGTCACTCTTGGGCATACTGGACCTCGCTGGTGCGTGCCACCTCATCCCGGAAATATCGGCTGAGCTCCGCTGGTGTCCGCAGGTCCACCTTTCGTCCCAGCGCCTCCGAGAGTTCCATCTCCAGGCCTGCCATTCGGAGCAGTCCCACCGTGTGGCCCGGCTCGAACTCCACCAGCACGTCGACGTCGCTGTCCGGGCGAAAGTCCTCGCGCAGGACGGACCCGAATAACGCCAACTTCCGAATGTGATGACGCTTGCAGAACTCCGCAATTATTTCGCTTGGCAAACTGACACCATGGTGACCCATGCTTAATTCCACCTCGTCTGCTTACTGCATTTTAGTCCATGCGGCCCCCGACGAGAAGGCATTTGAAAGGCCACAGACGGATGCAGGATATGCATACGGTTGCGCTGCCGGCGCAATCAAGGATCGGCAATCGCTACAGCGGAATGTTCCCGTGCTTCTTGGGCGGGTTGGTGTCGCGCTTGGTTTCGAGCATGCGTAAGGCCGTGATCAGTTTGGGGCGAGTGTCGCGGGGCTGGATGACGTCGTCCAACCAGCCGCGTTCGGCGGCGACGTACGGGTTGGCGAAGCGCTCGCGAAACTCCGCGACGCTTTCGCGGCGCAAGGTTTCTGCGTCCGCGGCCTTCTGAAGCTCGCGCCGATAGACGATATTCACCGCGCCTTCCGGTCCCATGACGGCGATTTCGGCGGTGGGATAAGCCAGGTTGATATCAGTGCGGACATGCTTTGATCCCATCACGCAATAAGCCCCTCCGTAAGCCTTCCGCGTAATGACGGTGATCTTGGGGACGGTCGCTTCACAGTAGGCGAAGAGCAGCTTCGAGCCGTGGCGAATGATGCCGCCGTATTCCTGCTGCGTGCCGGGCAGGAATCCCGGAACGTCCTCGAAAGTGACGATGGGGATATTGAAGGCATCGCAGAAGCGGATGAAGCGCGCGCCCTTGTCCGAAGCGTTGATGTCAAGACAGCCCGCCAACACGGCGGGTTGGTTGGCGACGACGCCCACGCTTTGCCCACCCAGCCGCGCCAATCCCACCACCAGGTTTTTGGCGAAGTGCTCGTGCACCTCGAGGAAATAGCCGTCGTCCACGACGCAGTGGATGATTTCCTTGATATCGTAGGGTTTCTCGGGCTCCACGGGCACCAGGGTGTCGAGAACGGCATCACGGCGGTCCGCAGGATCCTGGGTTTCAACCCGGGGCGGATCCTCATGATTGTTCTGCGGCATGAACGAAAGTAACTCGCGGATCAAGGCCAGGCAGTCGGGGTCGTCGTTGGTTACGAAGTGCGCCACCCCGCTCACCGAATTGTGCGTCGTGGGCCCGCCCAGGTCTTCTTTGGTGACGTCCTCGTGCATGACGGTCTTGATGACGTCCGGGCCGGTCACGAACATGTAGCTGGTGTTCTGGACCATCAGGATGAAATCGGTGATGGCGGGGGAATAGACCGCGCCGCCCGCGCAGGGCCCCATGATGGCGGAAATCTGAGGGATCACTCCCGAAGCCAGCGTATTGCGCAGGAAAATGTCGGCGTATCCCGCCAGCGACGCAACTCCTTCCTGAATGCGCGCGCCTCCGGAGTCATTCAGCCCGATGAACGGCGCGCCCACCTTCATGGCAAGGTCCATGAGCTTGCAAATCTTTTCGGCATTCGCTTCGCTCAGGGAGCCGCCGAAGACGGTAAAGTCCTGTGCGAAAGCAAACGCCAGCCGGCCGTTGATGCGCCCGTGGCCGCTCACCACTCCGTCGCCGGGTATGCGTTGCTGGTCCATCCCGAAATCGTGGCAGCGGTGCTCGACCAGCATGTCGATTTCTTCAAAGCTGCCGGGGTCAAACAGCATCTCCAACCGCTCGTGGGCCGAGAGCTTTCCCTCCGCATGTTGTCTGGCCCGGCGCTCCTCACCGCCTCCCGCCTCCGAGCCAGACCGGCGTCGACGCAGTTCCTCGAGTTTCTCCTGAAAAGTCATCCTGCCCCCAGCCCGCTCCACTCCTCACAGGCGATAATGGAGTTCCCAGGCCGTTTGGGATCGTATTTCACGCTGGCCGTGCGCCCGGTGAAAACCCGGGCGCGCGCGGCAATCTCAGGCAGCGCCGATACGTCCTGGGCGGCCTCGTAGGTTACTCCGGCCACTTCGTAGGAATAAATCACCAGCGGCGTCTTGGATCCCGCCGTCTCGGCTTCCAGCAGATCCACAACTCGGCCTGCCCTGATGCGGCCGCGCTTGTTGATGTCCAGGCGCCGTAGCTTTTCGAGTTCGGCGGGGTCTTTGCGCCGCCAACGCAGGAATACTGCATGCGCCATTCTTCTGCCCAGTTCCCGCAGCCGTGGCGACCATCGTCCCCATGCGAGACGATGCGAGCGGGGCAACCCTTCCCGGCTGTTTCCCGCTTCGCCAACAGATGCGCCGGGCGCTGCTTTTTCCGAAGAATGGCCGAACAACGGTTGCGCCTTTCAGCGAGGGATTCGAAAGGCTCGCTCCGGGATTATAACATCTTCGCCTTCCCGTGGGTGCGCGCCCAACTCTGTTCACTTTTCGATCACCGGGCCAATGCGAGTCTCTACCTGGAAGAGTTTGAAACCGGAGTACCTGTGGACGTTTTCGAAATGCCGTTGGTGAAGCCACACGTCGACGACAACTTCGATGGGCAACCATATGGCGGTGGAGGCTTGGTGAAGGTGAATTTCACTAAACTCGACCCGCGTCGTCTCGCGTTCCAGGTCGCCCTCGGGAGGCGGCGCCAACAAAAAGGTTTCGATGCGCACAATCTGATACGTTGTCCGGTCGATCCACGCCAAGCCCTGTAAACACAGCGGCACAACCGCGGTTCCGTAGCGCAACTCGGTTGGCCAGGGATACTTTCCCGGGACTTCAACGAAGGCTACCACCTCGGTCTGCTGCCCGCCAACCATCTGGCGCCCGAAATCACGAAACCGGCAATCGGTTTGATTCCGGGGGTGGAAATGCTGGAGAGGCGTAGTGGCGAAGCCGTAAGTGAGAAAAATCCGCCCGTGGCCGATGTTTCGATAATCAATCGGCCGCCCTTTCAAATCGGTGCGGAACTCGCCCATCAGAGGGTTGCCCTCTGTCCGCCGCACCACCAAATAGTTGAACCTGCCTCTGTAGGTCACACGACATTTCTTGCGCAGTCCCTCGTCACAGGGCCCCGCCCGGACCTCTTCCGCGGAGGCCATGTTGGGAAACTGATCGAACAACGCGGCCACGCGCTGGCCGACGGCGCTAAGGATTGCCGGGAGGTTCTGCTGGCTTTCCGCTGGTTGCAAATCGTGCAAGTCGGGAAAGTCCCCAATCTGGTCGGGCGTCCAATCGATCAGGGTTTTCGCCTCACCGTAGAGCCGAATCTCCCGCGGAGTCATGCGCGTCGGAGATTCCTCAGCTTGCGCAGGCCTGTCGCCGGAATCCACTGGAGCCGTTTGTTGCTGTTGGAAGTTCTGGCTTGCCGCTGCCTTCGATCCGAGCAGAAAGAGTGGTGCCACCAGCCATGCCACGATTCCAGGCCTTCGGCGACAAACGCTGCGAGGCAGTAGGTTCATTGTTATCCAGCAAAAGAGCCCGTCCGGATGATCCAAGTCTAATCATACACCGGGCGGCCCGGCTTTGGGGTAGCACAGGCACTCTTGCCTGTGCCCTGAAGCAATGACTTGCTTAGGTTACTTAATATAGTGACGGACCAACCCCCTCACCCGGCGCCGCGCGCCACCCTCTCCCCCAAGTGGGAGAGGGCATAAACTCGGGTTATATCTCCCCTCGCCCCCTTGGGGGAGGGGGTCGGGGGTGAGGGGTCACATAATTCTGCAATCCTCAGTTGACTTGGCCATAGGCAAGAGTGCCTGTGCTACCCCCAAGATATCCCTTGACGCTCTCAACTTATTAGTACTATTTTAATAGTATGAGACCCAGAAGCCGCACCTTGACCGAGCAAGAACTCGAAATCATGAAGGTGGTGTGGGGCTTGGAGCGCGCCACGGTGCGTGACGTTTATGAAACTCTGCGCGGGCGCCGTAAGATCGCCTACACCACTGTCATGACCATGATGAACATCCTGGAAACAAAGAAGTATTTGAAGAAGCGAGCGCAGGACCGTGCCTACGTCTACCAGGCCACCCGGCCGCGCAGTGATGTCATCAAAGCCATGGTGCGGGAGTTCGTGGATCGGGTCTTCAACGGCTCCGCCGAGCCGTTGCTGGTCCACCTTATCAAGGACCGGCGGTTGTCACAAAAAGACCTGGAAAAGATCGCGCGAACAATCGAGGAGGCCGAATGAGCGCCGCGTGGTGGCTGGGGAATCTCGCGGCATATAGCGTCCAGATGGCGCTGGTGGTTGCCGTGGGCGGCTTGGCTGCGGCGTTGCTGCGCTTGAGGCAACCGAGGGTCATGCTGGTCTACTGGCAGGCGTTGCTTGCGGCCTGCCTTCTTTTGCCGCTGGTCGAACCCTGGCAGCAAGCGGGCTTGGTTCCAGCAGCCGGCGCCAGGTGGGCCGTCAGCGCAAAGACCGGCGCTGTGGGTTCGTTGGTATCCTCGGTTCCAGTTAGTGCCTGGATATTGCTGCTGTTGCTGACAGGCGTGGGCGTGGGGTTGTTGCGGTTAGTGCTGGGGCTTTGGCGCCTCAGCCACTATCGGCGCACGGCAGCGCGAATTGCACCCTTGCCAAGCGTGCTCCGTGAGGCTCAGGCGCTCGCGGGCGTGGAGCCCGCCTTCTATCTCTCCGACCGCGTGGTGACGCCAGTAACTTTTGGATGGCTTGACCCTGCCATTATTCTCCCCAGGCAGTTTGAGCGGATGGACGAGAGTCATCAGCTCGCCATCGCCTGCCATGAACTGCTGCACGTGGCACGGCGAGACTGGCTGATGAATCTTTCGGAGGAACTCATCTTGACGTTCTTCTGGGTTCATCCCGCCGTTTGGTGGCTGGTGCGGAGGATTCACCTCAGTCGCGAGCAGGTGGTGGACTGCCAAGTTGTGGCGTTAACCGGAGCGCGCAAGCCCTATCTCCACGCCCTGCTCGAAATCGCGGGGATGCCGAGAGCGACAGCGCTGCCGGCGCCCTTGTTCTTGGTCGAGAACCAGTTAGCGCGTCGAATTGCCTTGCTGGTGAAGGAGGTGCGTATGTCGAAGCCGAGACTTGTTGCATCGTTGGTGATTGCCCTGGCTGTCGTTGTGGGCGCTGGCTGGTGGGGCGTCAAGAATTTCTGGCTTAGCGCTCCGGCGGGGAATAGGTTGACGGCCAATATCGTTGCCACACCGCGACATGACCTCGGAAAGGTCTACACGGTGGGAGATGGTGTCACAGCTCCGATTCCCATTTACAAGCCCGAACCGCCTTATACAGATGAAGCTAGAGCCGCCAAATTGGAGGGCACGGACGTCTCCTCGGTTGTGATTGACGACAGCGGCAACGTTGCGGACGTCCAGGTTGTGCGAAGGCTGGGTAATGGATTGGACGAAAGCGCGGCGCAGACCCTGCGCACCTGGAAATTCAAACCCGCCCTGAAAGATGCCAAACCCGTGCCCGTGAGAGTTGTGGTGGAGGTCTCCTTCAGGCTGTTCTAGTCCACGGGCAGACGAACCGGTTTCACGCCAAGGCGCCAAGTACACAAAGGCCGCGAAGGAAAGCAGGGTCTTCCGCTTTGCGCTGCTTCGCGACTTGGCGTCTTGGCGTCAGTTGTTTTTGAGTCGGTCACACCTTCTCTGCGTCGGGGAGAGGGTCAATTCGCCGACACCCTGTCGATTTCCTGTTTTGTTGATGCAGCTACAGGAGACACACCGTAGAATATAAGCAGGCATGGATGACGAACCGCTTCGCGTTCCCGTCACTGACGTCTTCGACCTGCACACGGTGCGGCCTCAAGAAGTCAAAGAAGTGGTTGAGGCGTACCTCGAGGAGGCCAACCGGCTAGGGTTGAAGGCACTCCGCATCATCCATGGGCGGGGAATCGGAGTGCAACGTGAAATGGTGCGCGCCGTGCTGGCCCGCACTCCTTTTGTTCTCTCCTTCCAGGACGCTCCCGCCGAAGCGGGCGGCTGGGGAGCCACCGTCGTAACCCTGCGCTGAAATCCTTGTTAACAACTCGCTCGTTCGCTCGTTCTGGCAGATGAAGGGGTAGCGCTAACGGAGAGGAAAAACCGCAGAGTGCCAAAACCAGCGACTCTGAGCTACCCGGGCGTCGAATTCAGGAATGAAGGAGGTTGGTAGTCATGGATGGAACATTCAAGCGGCGTATCGTGCAGTTGGCAGTCTTCCTTTCAGCTTTAGGCGTTGTGGGGATCATGTCGCTGGGCGCCGCGCCCGCACCACAGGACACTGCTGGACAAGGTGAGGCAGCAGTAGGCTCGGCTAACCAACAAGAGCTGATCTCTTTCCTGGCGGCGCACATCGCTATTTATAGCGAACTCCTGAAACAGCCCGACTTGATCCGAAACAAAGCCTATCTCCAGCGGCATCCCGAACTCGCGGCGTTTCTAAAGGACCATCCCGAGGTTGCACAGAGGTCCTCGTTCGCGGAGGTATGGCCTGTTCCTATCGAGATGGGGCAGGAAGCTGTTCCATTTCTTGGAAAAGAGACGCTTGCCGGCCCCTGCGGCCCTGCGCTGAAGATCCAGGCGCTCCAAAACGAAGTTGAGAAAGCCCGCAGCGGAAGGTTTGCCGATCGGTACGATTTTGGGGATGTAGGTCCTATCCTGGTATTCGTTATCATGCTGGGCGCTAGCCTCTGGGTGTTCAAAGTCATCCTGGATAACCGGCGATGGGGCAGGGTGGCGAAGGTCCAGGCAGAGGTCCACTCGAAACTGCTGGAGAAGTTCAGCAACAGCCAGGAATTGCTTACTTACATAGGGACGGAACCCGGCAAGCGTTTCTTGGAATCGCAGCCCTTCCAGCTTGAAGCCGAAGGTGCGCGGCCAACCCCGTACCCCCTCGGACGGATGCTCTTTTCCATGCAACTGGGAGTGGTGCTGCTGGTCGTGGGTCTGGGGTTGCTTTTCTTGCGGAGCCACGTAACCGAAGGAGCGCAAGGCTGTCTGGTCTTGGGCACGCTGGCAAGCACCGTGGGAATCGGATTCCTGCTCTCGACCGCAGCCTCCTACGGGCTTTCCCAACACCTGGGGCTGCTGGAAGGTGTAACATCAAAGCGTCAGTAAAAACGGGCGACTGGGCCGGCCATGAACAAGACCAGAGACAGCCGCCCCGAGCAGGATGAGCACTGCGCCGCCATGCGGGAATTGACTTTTACAGAACTTGCACAAGCCGAGGACGCCCTGCAAACCGATGCCGCCTTCGAAATGGATGAGGCGAGTTTTCGGGCCTTCTACAACCGCACGGCCCGAGCGCTTTGGGCGTATCTTGCCAGGGTGACCGGCGACTCGGCGGCGGCGGATGACCTGATGCAGGAGTCCTATTACCGCTTTTTGCGCGCTCGCCACGCCGTAATGAGCGCGGAACAGGCGAAGCAGTACCTCTTTCGGACGGCCACCAACCTGCTTCGCGATCGCTGGCGGCGCGGCCAAGGCAAAGTGAGCGTCCCGCTCGACGACGTGCAGGAGGTGCCAACTGCGGAGCGGATGGCGGAGAGCGTGCAAGCGCGGTCAGATTTGAATGGAGCCCTGCGCAAGCTGACGCCGCGCGAACTGCAATTGCTCTGGCTCGCTTACGTCGAGGGATCGAGCCACAAAGAGATTTCCGCCGTGGTAGGATTAAGGACGGTCAGCGTGCGCCCAATGCTTTTCCGGGCGCGCCAGAAACTGTTGCGAATCCTGCGTAAGGCAGGCATCACGGGAGGAAGGTAGCGCGGACCGCCGGTTGAGGGGTCCACAGTTGTTGATTGTGGCGTTGGCGCGGAAGAACCGCGGACCCCACAAGCGGGGGTCCGCGCTACTCGGAGATCGAGAATGAAAGTCCCTCAGTGTGAAAAAGAACAGGCCGTTACGGAATTGCTCCAGTCCGGGCGCTGGCCCGACGCGTGCGATGCGGCCTTGCGCAGCCACGTGGAGAGTTGTGCCGTCTGCTCGGAAGTCGTTCTGGTGGCCGGGTTGTTGCAGGAAGCAAACTCCTCTCTGCTCGCCGAGGTGAAGTTGCCTGACGCCGGACTGGTCTGGTGGAAGGCCCAACTTCGTGCGCGGCGAGAAGCGGCTGAGCTCGCGACCCGCCCGATTGCTCTTGCCGAAAAGTTCGCCTTGGCCTGCGGTATGGCTGTCTTGCTGGCATTTATAGTCTGGAAGCGGGCTGATTTCAACGCCTGGCTGGGACGACTGGCGAACTTCGGGCATTCCGATGCTCACTGGCTCCAAGGCTTAGTGCTCAACTCTGTGAACCAGCCTTTCTCTATCCTCTTTGTGGCCTCCGCAAGCTTACTGGTGCTCTTCATGGCCTGCCTGGTTTATGCCATCTGGGCTGAAAAGTAGGACCTGCACGTAGGGGCGGCCCTTGTGGCCGCCCTGGGCAACCACAAGGGTTGCCCCTGCACCGTCCAACAAAGCGGAACATTCTCAGGCGTTCGGCGTATGATTACAGTGGAGCGATTTACGGAGGCCGCTGATGGTCAAATTCCTCCTGTGGTGCATACTCCTGGTTCTTTGCTGGCCACTGGCATTGCTGGCGCTGGTTCTCTATCCGTTTATCTGGTTGTTGCTTTTGCCTTTTCGCCTCGTGGGCATCGCGGTGGGAGGAGTGTTTGATCTGCTGGGCGCGATCATCACCTTTCCGGCGCGCCTGCTGCGAGGGCCGCACCGGGCCTGAGAAGCTCAGCGGGGACGGGCGTACGATTCTGGCAAGCGCGGGATACTCGTCTGCCGCAGGGCGGCCACAAGGGCCGCCCTACAACGTGTTTCGTATCACACAGCTTTTCCCTGGCTCGCATCCCAGATAACTTTCTTCCCCCGCTTCAAGGCGATATTTCCGATCCAGGAAGTGCGCGCCGCCTCGAAGGCGATGTGGATGTTCGCATTGGGAGTCTTGCGAGAGCGCATGCAGTCAACGAAATTCTTGACGTTGTCAATGGCGCCATCGCGCTCGGAGCGCACCAGGATTTCGGGTTCAGGAGTGAGCGTGCCGGGCACAGACCTTGCGCCCTCCGGATAAACCGCCATGTGGGAGCGGTCGATTTTGAGCGTCGCCTCGCTTCCCCGAAACTCGATGCCGCCGTCATCCACGCTGCTGTTGATGGCGCCCGTGAACGTAACCATGAAATTCCCTGGATACTCGTAAGCCGCCGTCAGCGTGTCCGGAGCTTGCCATGGCATGCGGTAGACGTCTCCTGTCGTGGTTGCAGTATGAGGCGCGGGCTGACCCATATACCATTGGATAACGTCAATCCAGTGGGTAAGGAGGTCAGTTAAGATTCCACCGCCAAAGTCCCAAAACCAGCGCCACCAGTAGAATTTCTCCGGCGTAAAGGGTTGATCCGGGGCATTACCGAGGAAGCGTTTCCAATCGAGTTGCGACTGGTCCACGGGCTCCAGTCCGGTGGAACCCAAGAGGTAGTCCTGATACCAGTACGTATGGACGAAAGTGACTTTCCCCAGCATGCCGGAATCGACAATCTGCTTTCCCATGATATAGTGCGGCCAGCTCCTCTGCTGCGTGCCCGTCTGGACAACACGGCTGGTCTCTTCGACGGCTCGCACCATCTCGACCCCTTCCTCTATGGAGTGCATGATGGGTTTTTCCACGTAGGCGTCTTTGCCGGCATGCACAGCATCAACCAGCATCTGCTTGTGCCAATGATCGGGGCTGCCGATGATCACGGCGTCGATTTCTTTGTTATCGAGCAACTCGTGGTAATCGAGGTAGGATTTGGCCTGCGGCCCGGCAATCTGCAAGGCGGCCTCGCGCCGTGGTCCGTATACGTCGCAGACAGCGGCCAGTTCAACCGAGGGGTTGCCCTTGAACAGCCTCATCAGGTATTGGCAACGCTCGCCGGTGCCCATAGCGCCCACACGAATTTTGTCGTTTGCGCCCAGCACGCGCGCCGGGGCTAAGCCTCCGAGCACCGCGGCCGTTGCGCCAGCCACGGCAGTCTCTTTCAAGAAATCCCTGCGGGTAATTCCGGTCTCGCTCATCATGTTCGTAGCTCCTCTTCAAAAGCTCTGTCATTCTGAGCGAAGCGAAGAATCTCACAGTCGTCAAGTCCCCGGACTGCGGAGATTCTTCGCTTCGCTCAGAATGACAGGCCAACGATCCAGTTTCCAAACCGATTTTCCATTTTCCAGTTTCTGTTTTCTTGTCTTGGGTGTCATGCGCCAAACGAAAGGCCCAACTGTCGAGCGACTCCTTGAATATAGTTTCGCCCCTCAGCGTATTCCTCTGCGGTCTTCAGGTGCTCGAGCATCAAAGGAGCGTCTACCGGAAGCTTTGCGAGTTCGCTCAGATAGGCTCTGTAGTCGATCTGGCCGCGGCCGGGGATTACTTCCCGCAGGCACACCTGCACGTAGTCCTCCCAGGTCAAGTCTTTGGCATGGCAAGAAGCAATCCAAGGCCCCAGCTTCCGGAAGCACTCGCGGATGACGTCCCCGTTGTGATACATGCGCTCAGGGCTGTTCATCACGTTGCAGACGTCGAGGTGAACGGCAAAGGCGC
>Ga0326727_10002424_pt1 | contig 63728 bp, 54 predicted proteins | sample MB2enrmetagenome_FD_207643 | JGI IMG/M metagenome (GOLD analysis project Ga0326727, IMG submission 207643) | Lab enriched peat soil microbial communities from McLean, Ithaca, NY, United States - MB29MY | ecosystem: Environmental > Terrestrial > Soil > Wetlands > Peat | place: USA: New York...
ATAGCGGGGATGTCCATGCTGGCCTCCAAAAATCTCATCACGAATATAATGCATATTCACGCACTGGATTGACGTGAATCTGAATCCAATCTTCCGCCTCGGTCCGGCCCACAGCGGATGAATCCGCAGAGTCTCCTTTGTAGAATGCTGTAAGGTAATCGAAGGCCTGATTCAAGTACTTTGACACTGCAGGAGCGACCGCCTTGGAACGATTCACCGGAGTGCTGGGGATTCTGGCCGTGCTGCTGGCGGCCTGGCTGGGCTCGACCGACCGCAAGCGCATTCGCTGGCGCACCGTTGCCTGGGGACTGGGCCTGCAGATTACCTTCGCCTTCCTGGTGCTGCGCTTCGACTATGGTCAGCGCGCCATGAGCTGGGCGGGTGGGGTCGTCAACGCGATGCTCGCCAACACCTTCGCCGGAACCAGGGTCGTCTTTGGTACGCTGGGCCTTCCCTCGGGCTCTCTGGGCTCCATCTTCGCCTTCCAGGTGCTGCCCACCATTATCTTCATCTCCGCTTTCTTCGCTTTGCTTTACCACGTCGGCTTCATGCAGATCGTCATCCGCGCCCTGGCCTGGATCATGCTCATGACCATGCGCATCAGCGGCGCGGAAAGCATGAATGTGGCGGCGTCGATCTTCATGGGCCAGACCGAAGCGCCGCTGACCATCCGGCCGTTTCTCGCCAAGGCCACGCGCAGCGAGCTGATGACCATCATGACCAGCGGCATGGCCCACGTCTCCGGCGGCATCATGGCCATGTATATTGCGCAGGGCGTGGCGGCCCAGCATCTGCTCTCGGCCGTCATCATGACCTCGCCGGGCACCATCCTGATGGCCAAGATGCTGGTCCCGGAGACCGAGATCCCGGCCACCGAGGGCCGGGTCGTCATCCCCAAGGACGAGCTGCACAAGGATGAGAATCTGATCGGGGCAATTGCCCGCGGCACCATCGACGGCGGCAAACTGGCCTTTAACGTGGCTATCATGCTGATCAGCTTCCTGGCGCTGGTCGCCTTGCTCGACAGCCTGCTGGGCTGGACGCACGGGCTCAGCTATATGCACTGGGTTCCCGGCTCGCTGGGCCAGATTCTGGGCTTCCTCTTCGCTCCCGTCGCCTGGCTGATCGGCGTTCCCTGGCATGACTGCCCGGCCATCGGCAACCTGCTGGGCACGCGCATGGCGCTGAACGAGGTAGTCGCCTACATTGCGCTCGGCGCGCAGAAGGCCACGCTGGCGCCGCGCTCGTTCATCATCGCGACCTTTGCCTTGTGCGGTTTCGCCAACTTGAGCTCCATCGGCATCCAGATCGGCGGCATCGGCGCGCTGGTTCCCGAGCGGCGGAACGACCTGTCGCGACTGGGCGTGCGGGCCATGCTGGCCGGGACGATGGCGAACCTGATCTCCGCGTCTATTGCGGGGATGTTTCTGGGGTAGGCGCGGACCCGCGCGACTTGGCGCGGGTGAGGGCCGGACCTATTTGGCTGGACGGACCTGGATTTGGTAGTCACTGTAGTCGATGGTCACGGTTGTCCGGCCGAGTAGAAAGCTGTCCGACGTGGCCCGGGCATGGGTGGCCATGGCGTAGCCGTTGACGCTGACGTACTGCCGCATCACGCGGGCGGGATCGGTGAAGACGGAGACGCTTTGGGATGCGGTTCCCTCGATGCGGGCGATAGAGCCGTCCCTGGCGTCCACCCACAAGGTTCCTTCGATCATGTTGGGAGCCTTGTACCTCGGGACTACGGCCAGGGCATAGCAATCCCTGCCGTCCAGCCGCTGAACGCCGCCGGGCTTCAATTGCATCTCATAGTTGGCGGAGGTAAACCAGGAACGCTCCCGATTGCCGGGCAGGTTGATCAGCTTCTCATTGTCGAGGAGCGGGGCCAGCACGTATTTGTGAATAAGCCCGGAGCCGGACTTGGAGAGGATGGTGTAGTTCTTGCCCGATTCAGCTTTGTATTCGGTTCTCACCGTCATTTCAGCCGCGGGATGGGTCTCGTCCTTGCCCCGGTAGACGGTGTAGTGCTCAATAACGGTGTAGGCCGCAACGTGGTCGACTCTGGCTTTGACCGCGGCGTCGACCAGTTGAATGACCGATGCGGCGTCGGGTTGCTGGGCCGGAAGAAAAACGATTCCCAGGCACGCAAAGAGGCACGCAGCTGCAACCGTTCGCGCAGCGATCCATGGGCTTGAGTTCATCATGCTGAGATTCTCCGCATCGCGCTCTCTTCCAGAGTAAGCCCTTTTCAGTCGTTGGACGGTTGCGCTTGAAAAAGCGGGTAATGGGTCAGTTTCCGAGTGGACGAAGATCCGCTCGGAACCGTCTAAATCCGTTTGTTCGATCCGGGTATTGCCTGAATCCCGATTAGTCGTCGTTGCACCAGCATCCCTGCGTGAAGTCAACACCAAATACACTGTTGGTGGCTGAAACGATACGTGCGTCAAGAATGCCGATGCTGTCCGTAATCATGGGCATGAGATAGCTGCCAATGCCAATATCGACCCAGAAGCGCGCACACGCAAAGCCCGAGGTCCGAATCTCCCGGTCATTCCATGGATTCTCGAAGACGCCTGGCTCATCAGGCCTGATCTCGCATTTACATCCGAAGGAAGAATGTAGAAAATGTGTGGTCCTTTCTCGCTGGCGGCACTGAACCGAAAACGGGTAGGCTCCCTTCCAGCGAACGTCAGGACGATGCGCACCATAAAGTTCAAACGGAGGCACTGTCGTTGGCCCGATTGCCTCCGAGATGAGGTCGAAGAATTCCTCCCCGGCGAGAATATCGACGGCGGGCTGGATAGCAGTGAATCGGCGAATACTCAGTTCTGGACCGTAGTAAACCTCGCCTGTCTTCGGGCTTCTTCCGATGATGCGCGTCTTCCCGGTCTGAGTTATGGCCCTTACCTTGGATTCGTCTGGAAGTACCCCAAGCGACCCAAGGGCGATAAAAAACTGATTGACTCGACTGAGTTGCGGGACGAACGCCGGATCCTTGGGAATCAGCAGATGATGGTAGAGCTCGCTCATGCAATCATTCTATTGCGCGCGAATGACCGCCAAACCGGAAACTGGCCCACCACCGAAAGGCGTCCCGGCGCGGCAGGATGTTGAGACCGGCAGGGCGGATCGGCGATCATGCGCTATGCTTGTCTGCGACGCGAGGCGTGCCTGTGATTGAAGAATCCCATCCAAAACGAAAACCGCGTGAAGCGCTGCTGCGGCTGAGGCGGGGCGTGGTGGTACGCGGGGTGGTGCAGGGGGTGGGGTTTCGTCCGTTTGTCTACCGGCTGGCGCTGGAGGAGGGGCTGGCGGGGTTCATCGGCAACGATACGGACGGCGTGACCATCGAGGTTGAGGGGCCGGCGGAGGGGCTGGAGGCGTTTCTGAGCCGGTTGCGCGCCGAAGCTCCTCCGCTGGCGCGGATCGATTCCGTTGCGGCCCGGGAGTTGCCCGCGACCGGTGAGGCGGGCTTTCGGATCGTTGCCAGCGAGGTTCTGGGGCGGGTAAGCACGGGGATTCCGGCGGATGCGGCCACCTGCCCGGACTGCCTGCGGGAGTTGCTGGACCCGGCCGACCGGCGGTACAGGTATCCATTTTTGAACTGCACGAACTGCGGGCCGCGGTTCACGATTACACGGCGGATTCCCTACGACCGGCCGCAGACCTCGATGGCGCGCTTCAAAATGTGCGCGGACTGCCAGGCGGAGTACGACGATCCGTTAAACCGGCGTTTCCATGCCCAGCCCAATGCCTGTTGGGAGTGCGGACCCCGGGTTTGGCTCGCGGGCGCGGATGGGGCCGAGATCGCGGCGGACGATGCCGTGGCCGCAACCATCGACCGGCTGCTGGCAGGCGAGGTTGTGGCCATCAAGGGGATCGGCGGCTTTCATCTCAGCGTGGATGCGACCAATGAGGCCGCGGTGATGCGGCTGAGGGAGCGCAAGCGCCGCTTTGGGAAGCCGCTGGCGGTGATGGTGCGGGATTTGGAAGCGGCGCGGGAGGTGTGCGCGCTGACGGCGGCGGAAGAAGCGCTGCTCACCACCTCGGCGCGGCCCATTGTGCTGGCGCGGCGAAAGGACGGTTGCGGGATTGCGGACGCGGTTGCGCCGGGGATTCCGTGGCTGGGGGTCTATCTGCCCTATGCGCCGCTACAGCATCTTCTGTTTGCGGACAGGCGCGCGCGGGCGCTGGTGATGACCAGCGCCAACCTGAGCGAGGAGCCGATCGCGATCGACAACGATGAGGCGCGCGCGCGGCTGGGAGCGATTGCCGATGTGTTCCTGATGCACGACCGGGAGATCTTGCAGCGATGCGACGATTCGGTGGCAGCGGTGGTGGATGGCGCGCTGCAGCTGATCCGCAGGGCAAGGGGGTTTGTGCCGCTGGGGGTGGAATTGCCGCCGGGGCTGCGACTGGAAGCGCCGCCGCTGCTGGCCGTGGGCGGGCATATGAAGAATGTCTTTGCGCTGGCGCGGGGGCGATTTGTCTATCAGAGCCAGCACCTTGGCGATCTGGAAAACCTGACGGGACTGGATTTCTTCACCGAATCGCTCGATCACCTGATGCGCACCTTCGAGATCGAGCCGGAGGCGGTGGCGCACGATCTGCACCCTGGGTACCTATCGACCGAATGGGCGAAGAAGCGGGCAGCGGCGCGGGGATTGACGCCGATCGCGGTGCAGCATCATCACGCGCACGTGGCCGGGTGCATGGCCGAACATGGACTCGCGGGTGAGGCCATCGGCCTGGCGCTGGACGGCACCGGCTACGGCGCGGACGGCCGGATATGGGGCGGGGAAGTGCTGGTGAGCCGGCTGGACGGCTTCGAGCGCTTCGCGCATCTCGAATATGTGCCCATGCCGGGCGGGGAGGCGGCCATCCGGGAGCCCTGGCGGATGGCGTTGGGGCATTTGTTCAGGGCGGGGTTCGATGTGGAGTCCGACGGCGTGTTGAGTCTTCTGGGCGCAAAGGCGGCAGAGGCCCGGGTGCTGCGCCGGATGATGGAGCGCGGCGTGAATTCGCCGCTGACTTCGAGCTGCGGAAGGCTCTTCGATGCCGTGGCGGCGGTGGTGCTGGGGCGGCGCGTCGTGGATTACGAGGCGCAGGCGGCGATCGAACTGGAGGGGCTGGCGGTGGACGAAGCCGATGAGCCGGGCTATGCGATGGAGATAGCGGGCGGAGATTGGAGCCGCCGCGAGCCGGTGAGGATCGGCGCGGGGCCGCTGTGGCGGACGCTGGTTGATGATTTGCGGAGCGGGGTAAGCAAGGCGCGGATTGCGGCGCGATTTCATGCCGGAGTGGCCGCGGGCTTTGTGAGGGCTGCGGTGCTGGCGAGGGCGGCTACGGGCATGAAACAGGTTGTGCTGAGCGGCGGCTGCATGCACAATCGGCGGCTGGCGCGGTTGTTAAGGGCCGGCTTGGAGGCCGAGGGATTCGAGGTCTTTCAGCATCGCCGCGTCAGCCCCGGCGATGGCGGCCTGAGTTACGGGCAAGCGGTGGTGGCGGCGGCGATTCTGGCAAAGCGGAGATAGGATGCCACGGGCTTCCCATTTCTTCCAAAGGAGAGACTGAGAGGCCACAGAAGCGCCGGCCTGCCAACCTCAGTCCGCGAACGCCGCTTCCTCCACTCTTGCCCCCTCGATCAGCTTTACCGGATAGTATGAGTTTCGCGTGTACTGCTTCACCATGCGGTTGGTGTTGAAGTACGATCCGTTGAACGCCAGGGTAGTGCGCATCAGCTGGGCCCACTTCTCCGGCGCCTCCAGGTACAGCGGAACCACGGCCGTCTCCAGCTTGTTGTATAGCGAAGCAGCCTCCTCGGCATCGCCGGCGCCGTCCTCGATGGCCCAGCCGGTCAATCCCTCGATGCAGCCCTCGATCCACCAGCCGTCCAGAATCGAGAGGCTGGGAACCCCGTTCAGCGCCGCCTTCATCCCGCTGGTGCCGGAGGCCTCATAGGGACGCCGGGGCGTGTTCACCCAAACGTCCACGCCGGCCGTCAGCAGCGCGCCCAGGTCCCAGCCGTAGTTTTCCAGATAGACGATCTTGAGCAGGTCGTTCGACAATCTGCCGGCATCCTCGACGACCTGCTGGATGAGCGCCTTGCCCGGCTCGTCCTGGGGATGGGCCTTGCCGGCATAGATAATCTGTAACCCTCCGGCAGCGGTGGCAATCTGCACCAGCCGCCGGGAATCGGTGAACATGAGCGTCGCGCGCTTATAAGTGGCCACCCGCCGGGCAAAGCCCAGCGTCAGCACCTTGGGATCGAGCATCACTCCGGTGCGCGCGGCAACCTCGGCCAGCAGCGCGTCCTTGGCGCGGGCGTGCGCTGAGAGAATCTCCTTTTCCGGCAGGTCGATGGCGTTGCGCAGGTAGAGATTGTCGCGCCGCCACGATGGAATATGCGCATCCAGAAGCCGCTGGATCGGCTCTGAGACCCAGGTGGGCGCGTGAACTCCGTTGGTGATGGTGTGGATGGCAAATTCCGGAAACATCGCGCGCGTGACCTTGGCGTGCTGCATGGCAACGCCGTTGGCATAGCGCGAGAACTTCAGCGCCAGCAGCGTCATGTTCAACATGCCGTCGCGATAACACCCCAGCCGTTCCAGCCGCGCCGTGCGGTCGCCGCCCAGAATGCGAATCGTCTGCTCGATGGAGAAGCGGTCATGACCGGCCGGGACCGGCGTGTGGGTAGTGAAGACGCATTTCTGCCGCACCAGGGCGAGATCGGCCTCAGTGGGCGCGCCCAGGGGCCCGCCGCCCAAAGCCTTCTCGATCAGCGCCAGCGTCAACAGCGCCGCATGGCCCTCGTTCATGTGGTAGACATTGATCCGGTGACCCAGCGCGTTGGCCATGCGTGCGCCGCCCATTCCCAGCACAATCTCCTGCTGCAACCGGTAGTTCGAGTCCCCGCCGTAGAGGTGATCGGTGAGGCCACGATCCCATCCCGAATTCACCTCCAGATCCGTGTCCAGAAGGTAGATCGGCACCACGTGTCCGAAACGGCCCACCATGTTGTAGCGCCAACACCGCACCGTCACCGTGCGGTCCTCGACTGAAACCGTGATCCGCTCCGGCTCCTCAGTGCAGAAATCCGGCGGATTCCACGGCTGAACGTCCTCGCTCTGCACGCCCCTTCCGTCCAGGTGCTGCTGGAAGTATCCCTTGCGGTGAACCAGGGTGAAGGCCACCAACGGAACTCCCAGATCGGCAGCGGAGCGCAGCGTATCGCCGGCCAAAATCCCCAGGCCGCCGGAGTAGGTTGGCATCGCGGGGTTCATCGCGATTTCCATGGAGAAGTACGCTACGAGGCCCGAGGCAGGAAAAGTTTCGTATGAGAACGGTATCGGCGATGCCGGTTGCATGGTCTTCATCTCTCCGCCGCGCTTCCTAACCCTCGAAGCGACGATCTGGGAATGGAAATCAGGGAAGCCGGCTGGGCAGTGCAAATCCTGCCCGGCCTTCATGGAGCCAAACTTTTCAGATTTTAACAAGGAACGCTGCTTGGGAACCCTGGCACGAATGGGGCATTGGTCATCCCCGAACAGGCCAAACGAAGGTTACCAATGGGTTTCGACTGCCTCGACTCAGCCCGTCCAGTCGCGGCGGCAGCGGGTTCTTCATCGCACGAAAACCCTCTCAAAGAACACTCGTTTGAAGCCGCGACACTGGGGAAGGATTCATTTTCCAAGCCGGTGAGCAACCATTCTCCGAAGCGTGGCGGATTGGAATTCGCGGCACAGTTTCAGACCCCGGGCAGAAAGCCGGTCTGGATGAGATCGCCGGCACCGAAGAAACCGCGTCAGCACGCCTGGCAGGGAAGAGGTCTCAAACGCGCACCCGGAGGCGCGCGGCGGATGGCCGGAAGGGAAGATACAGCAGCAGGAAGAGGCCCAATGCAACACCTTCCGTAGTCACGATGTACCAGGGCCATGGTCCAAGAAAAGTGAGAAGCGACACATTTTGTGGCTTGGCGCAAAGGTACATATAGTCGGTCTTGAAGAGGAAATCGAATGTGCCTACGACGGCGGCATAGATGTTCAGCGCCACCATCACCCTGCCGACCGACCACGGCCGGGGCCGCGCCTGCCTGGACCACACGAGGTACAAAACGCCGGCCACATCAAGGCCATGGCCGACAAAAAACTGAACGGTCAAGAAGGAAGGGAAGCGCTCCAGCAGGTTCGGCGTGAGCAGGGCCATCGAAGCTCCAGCCAATGCGCAGTAGTAAGCCAGATCGCAGATTGCCCGATGGAGAGTGAGCAGCGCAAGGATGACAAGCAACTGCGTGACATCGCAGAGTTCCAGAGGAAGACGATCGGGAAACGCAAGTTGGCCGTGCGCGGCCTGGTAAGCGCAATACACCGCGAAGTCCAGAACGATCACCACCCCCAAGCCGATTCGCAGACCTTTGAATCCGGGCGGGAGACGCCGCTGGACTGCCGCAAGAAGTGCCCCAAGAAGAGGGACCGCACCGAGGATGAGAAGGTGCACCGGACCGAAAAGTTGAAAGTTGGTTGGCATGAGGCTGCTCGGGTTGCCAGAACAGGATAACTTGATTCCTGGGTGGAAGCCGGTTTTTCCAAGCCCGGCATGCCAGCTTCCCCCGGCTGAAGTTCGTAGACGGCTATCCGATCCGGTGAGCGCCGTCCGAGGCGTGGCAGATGTGAATCTGGGGCACGATTCCTGTTCTGGCAGCGTAACGACGGCCCAGTTCCTCGGCAAAGGCCTTGGCCTGATCCTGCTCAACGAGATTTACGGTGCAACCGCCGAAGCCGCCGCCGGTGAGCCGCGCGCCGATCAGCCCCGGCAAATCGTTGGCCAGATCGACCATAAGGTCGGCCTCCTCACAACTGCCCTCGAAGTCCTTGCTGTAGCTGATGTGCGCCTCGGCCATCAAACGGCCCACTTCTCTCATGTCGCCCTTCAACAAGGCCTCCGACGCAGCCACGGTGCGCAGGTCTTCCGTGATGACATGCTTGGCGCGCAGGTAGGACTTGGGCTCCATCTCGTGGCCCCATTTGGCGAGATCGTCGAGCGTCGCGTCGCGCAGAAACGGCACTCCGCCGCGGTGGCCATTGATGATCGCGCAGGCGGCCTCGGACTCGGCCCGGCGGGTCTTGTAATCGCCCCCTGCAATGGAGTGCTTGACCATGGTATTGGCAATGACCAGCGTCACGTTGGCGGGAATCGGCGCCAGGCGGAAGCTGAGGTCGCGGCAGTCCAGCAGCAGAGCGTGATTCTCCTTGCCGTTGACGGAGATGAACTGATCCATGATGCCGCAGTTGGCGCCCACGAATTCGTTCTCCACGCGCTGGCAGAGCCGGGCCAGCACGGGCCCCGGATAGCTGCCTCCAACCAGCGACAGGACGGCCAGCGCCGTCACCACCTCGAGAGCCGCCGAGCTCGACAGCCCCGATCCCAGCGGCACATCGCCCCACAGGCTCAGGCTGAAGGCGGGAATTTTGTGGCCCTCCCCGGCCAGGATGGAGACAACGCCCATCGGATAATCGCTCCAGTGGTTGCCGGCCACGGGCTGTGCGGCGGCGTCGAAGGTCCTCTCCTCCGAGTAGTTCTCGGCCCAGATGACGATCTTGCCGTCGGAGCGCGGCGAGATGGCCGCGAGGGTGGCAAAGTTGATAGCCACGGGCATGACAAAGCCCTCGGCATAGTCGGTGTGCTCGCCGATAAGGTTGACGCGGCCGGGCGCAACAAAGATCGCCGGCTCCGCCTGGAAGCGAGCAAGGTGCATCGAACGTAAAACTGCAGGATCATGCATTCAAGTTCACCACTAAATGGATTCAATCTCAACAACCATGGGCCAGGAAAAGGATTCGCCCGAAGCCAGTTCGAGAGACCACGGCCCGGTCTTGGCCAGCGAGTCGACAGGAGCCGTGGACGGCTCCAGCGCGAAACAGGTCTGCTTGGTTCCCGGCCGGTCCGGCCAGCCGCCGTGGCAGATCCAGATTCCCAGGTACGGCGTGGCCGCGGGATCGAAGCTCACCTTGATGCGCAGGCCCGCCTTGGGCCGCTCCAGCACGCACCAGTTCTCCGCCGCCGCGAGCGGTCCGGCAAAAAGCTTGTCGCCGATGCCCGTCTCCGGCCCGAGCGCCACGCTCAAGTCGGTTGTGCCGCCACCGGCCAGCGCAGCCACGGGCCAGCTCACCCGATCGCCGCCCTTGCCCAGCCTGCCGCCGCCGGAACCCTCCAGGCGCAGCGTCGTGATTGATTCCGGCAGCACGACGCGGTCTCCCGCCTGCGCCGCGTACGAAGTATGAGCGCACCACGACCACGGCGCCGGAAAGCTGCCGGTATTGGTGACCTTGTAATCCACGCTCAACTTCCAGCCCTTGTCCGTCCCGGTCAGCGCGACCGCCCGCTCCAGCGCCAGGGGAAGCGAGAAGCATTCTCCACAGAGGGTTGCCGAGTTGGCGCTGGTTGCAACCGGCTGCCACTCAACCCGCCACAGATCCCCGTGATCCGGAACCTCTGCCGGGCCGGCAGCGGTGTCCACGGTGCAATCGGCAACCGAGGGCAGACACTCGTCCCAGCCGCTGGCGTCGCCCTCTTCGAAGCGCATGGTCTGGGTGCGCGGCCCATACGGCGCAAGAGGAACTTGCAGCAGTTCATGATCGCCAACGCGAATGGAGGCGATCTTGCCTCCCAGGCGGGGAAGAAAAGTCACCAAACAATCCCCACCGTGAATGAGAACGTTTTCTTCGCCAAACCTATTCACACCCGAATCGGCCATCGTCCCTAGTCTCCCTCTATTTCCGCAAAGGCGGCCGTCAATCGCTCCCAAATCCTGTCCAGCCAGGCTTCATGCTCCGGCTTCATCAGCACCGAGCGCAGACAGGTGACCGCTCCGGTTTCAGCTCCGGCGTCTTCACCTGCCACAGGTGGAACGCCAGCCGCGGGGCGATACCACCTCAGCGGCAATTCTACAAGAGCCAGGTGCAAATCCCGCGCGGCGCAGGCCATAAAAACTCTCTGCGCCAACTCCGAGGCCCGCCGCGGTGTCTCCGCATTCACCTTCCATACCACAATATCCAGCTCCGGAGCACCGGCGGCAAGCGGTTGAAAACGGCCATTCTCATCCTGGCGCAAGCGCCGGTCGAGATCCAGCGCCGCCGAACGGCAGCGAGCCAGCCCATGGGCAAACTCGCCTCCCGGCACGAGCGGCAGAAGCTGCTGAGTGGCCCACAGCGCCACCGCCGAAGCTCCGGCACGGGAACACTCCAGGCTGATCTCGCCCAGGTGCAACTCCTTTGAAGTGAAGTAGGTATACGGCGAATCGTGCTTGTAGAAGCGCCCCACCGCCGGGTCGCGAAACAAGACGCATCCGCACCCATAGGGCTGCAACCCGTGCTTGTGGGGATCGATGGCGATCGAATCGGCCTGGTCCATGGCCGCGTAAGCCCGCCGCGCCGGTTCCTCCAGCTCCTCTGGAATCAGCCGGAAATAGCCGCCGTAGGCCGCATCCACATGCGCTCTGAACCCGTAGCGCTCCCTCAGCCGCAGCACCTCATCCAGCGGATCCACCGCGCCCGTGGCCGTTGTGCCCAGCGTGACCACCACCGCGCCCACATCGCCCCGGCGCAGCTCCGCCTCCAGCGCTTCCATGCTCATGCGGCCGCGGCCGTCCGTGGCAATCTCCGCATACTCCAGCTTCAATACGGCCGAGATGCGCGCGTGCGTATAGTGCGCCTGCTGGGAGCCTACTATCCGCCGCCCCGGCGCCGACTGCCCGGCCACCCAAAGCGCCTCCAGGTTGGCAAGGGTGCCGCTCGAGGTCAGGTGGCCGAGGAACTCAGTCCAGCCGAAGATTCCCGCGATCCCGGCTACGGCCTCGATCTCCATCTCCGAGCTCGCCCGCCCGCCGTCGCGCGCATGGTTGTTCGGATTGATCTTCATGGCCAGCGCATAGGCCGCCCGCGCCAGCGGATGGGGCGGCTTGAGCATTTGCCCGGCATAAAGAGGATGGAAGTAAGGGTAGTTGTCTCCCAGCCGTCGCGCCGCCGCTTCCAGAACCCGGGCCATCGCCGCCGTATCGGCCGCGCTCTCCAACGCCGGCGTAAAGTCAGGCAAGGCCGCGAACTCCGCCTCCAGCGCCTCGGTGGCGCGCGGCAACAGGCCGGGGACGGGATCGACGGGCATAACGACCTCTCACAGTATCACAGCCGGAGGCGCATGAATCAGTCGGTGGGAGCCAATCGTGCCGTCTCAATGGGTCAGGGCGCTTGTTCCGCCGACAGAAATGAATACGTACTCCGTATATGCAACGAGTAGACCCTCAATCAACGCTATGGGCGGCAGGAGGATCGTCATCGCAAATGCAAACGCGGAGAAACTCTTGACCTTGGGTACTGAGTACCTTTCCGCGACCGTCGACACCATAAAAGACGAGCTCAGGCAGCTTCCAGCGAGGAGGAGCCAAGAGCTGATTTTCGAGGCGATGTATGCGAGATCCTGCCGCCTGGCAAGAATCACTGCCTGAGATTTAAAAAAGCCAATTGTCTGACCCAGATCGAGTCCTTGGGCTTTTGCGGAGCCCAAGAGGGCGAAGAAGCGAAGGTATCCGAAGTAGCATAGCAAGTTCACCAGCGGCTGGTAGCACATCACAAACGCGGTATAGATCGCCACAACTTCGGAAAACGGAGCCCTGATTCCATAGATTTTCAGACCAAACTGGATGGCAAAACCGGAGGCGATCAACCCGAGAGTAAGGTAGAGAATGACGGACAGGTGGAACTCCAGGCTAGCCAGTCCAATTCCATATGGGTGGTAGAGGGGAAAGAATACGGCCACGGAAATAACGAAAGAGACCGCCCAGAGGCTCATAGATTCGCGGAGCCTCCCCTCTTCGGTCGGGGCCGAGAGAAGGCTCTGGCATTTTCCTATCGGGTGCAAGGCAGCGGAGAGCCAATCGGTAAAGAGGCCGAGGAGCCGGTTCAACGTTTCCTCGAAGTCCTTGATTGTAACGCTACCCATCGATTCCTCTCGCACGCTTTGTCAGGCCCAGCGCCGCGACCGCGGCCGCGGACAGGAATGCGATTCCTACTAAGCATTCATCAGGGCGATCCAGGGCCGGCTGACTCTTCGTTAATAAAGGACCAAACCCGGTTGTGAAGCCCAAGAATGCAAGGGCCAAGATGGACAAACCTGTCCGGACCCGTTTGCGCAGGATAAGCCCATTCGCCAGCCATTTCAGGAGTATTCCGAGCGGAACAAATACCGCCGTGAAGAGCGAAAGAAGTAAGACCGAGGCCCCGACTGGAACATTCACCATGCAAATAGCAAGTACGAGAAGAAGGGGAAGCCAGACGCCATACCCCCACGCGACCATTCCAACGAAGAAGGCCACGGAGTCAACGGCCACGTTAATTGGGGCCAACGAGTCTTTCATCTTTCCGCACCCGGATCGTCCCATCGTACCGCATTCTGGCCCCTCTGGGCACCAAGGAAGCCGCGCGAGACGAGAGGCGAGAATTCATGCAGCGAATTTCGGAGAGGAATGGTACACTGTCGTCAGCGTTAGAGCCGAACCGGGCGTGAGCAGCAACTCGCCCAACCAAGCAAGATTCTGCCAGTGGTCGCTCCGATTCATCCAGCGCAATTCAATTCAGGAAACACGAGCAAAATGGAACAAGGCACTGTGAAGTGGTTCAACGACGCGAAGGGCTTCGGCTTTATCTCGCGTCAGAACGGCGAAGATGTATTTGTGCACTACTCTGCAATCAACTCTAGTGGTTTCAAGAGTTTGCAGGAAGGGCAAGCCGTGCAGTTCAACGTGGTGAAGGGGCCCAAGGGATGGCAGGCCGCCGACGTGCAGCCCGTCTGACCTCCAGCCCGGATTCCGGCAGAGTCTAGCAAACACAAACGAGGGCTGGGATCAATCTCAGCCCTCGTTTGTCTCCCGCGGGCACGTTCCGTACGCACCTTGGTGCTCGCACCCTTATTGCGCTGAGCCCTCCCCCTTTTCGGTGCGCCCCGGCCGCCGGCAACCCGGAGTCGCTGCGCTTAATGCGCCAACCTGCCGTTCCCGCATCCCCGGTCACAAGTCCCTGTTGGTTGATGCCGGGCCTTCGTCCGCTACACTGACCCCAGGAATGTCAAGCCTCTTGGCGCAATCCGTCGCGATCTTCACCACGGTGCTGGCCTTGGCCGGCATGGGCTACCTCCTGGCCGCCATGGTGGCGGCGCGCGCCATTCTGGCCGTTCGCCACGCCCAGCCGGCAGCGTTCTCCCCTGGCATCAGCATCCTGAAATCCCTCCATGGCCTCGACCCCGGCATGATCGACGCCTTCCGCAGCCACTGCCGCCAGACCTACGCGGGCGATGTGGAGCTGCTCTTCGGCGTATCCTCGCTCACCGATCCCGCCGCCGCTGTCGTCGAACAGCTTGTACAGGAGTTTCCCGCTCGCTCCATTCAGCTGATCCGGTGCCCCACCCGCCTGGGAGCGAACGGCAAGGTCAGTACCCTGGTCCAGCTTGCGGCCCACGCCCGCTACAATTACCTTCTCATCAACGACTCTGACATTACTGTCTCTCCGCGCTACCTGGAGCGGATCATGGCTCACTTCGCTCCTCCATCCGATGATTTTCCGCCTGCGCCGGATCGCGCCAAGGCTCCCAATGAGGTCGGCCTGGTGACCGCTCTCTACCGCGGCCGCGCCCATCGCACCTTGCCCTCGCGGCTGGAGGCGCTGGGCATCGCCACCGACTTCCAGGCCGGCGTACTGCTCTCCAGGATGATGGAAGGCGGCCTTCACTTCGGGCTCGGCTCCACGCTGGCAATGAGCCGAAAGGCGCTGGACAGGATCGGCGGCCTCTTGCCGCTGGTGGACCATCTGGCCGACGACTACGAACTGGGCGCGCGCATCGCCCGGGCCGGCTACCGCGTGGCGCTCGCGGCCGAGGTGGTTGAAACAGCTATCCCCGCTTATGATTGGCGCAGCTTCTTCCATCATCAGTTGCGCTGGGCCCGCACCGTGCGCGACGCCCGCCCCTGGGGATACGCGGGCCTTCTCTTTACCCATGGCCTCGTGCTGGCCCTCCTCAATGTGCTGGCCAGCGGCATGAGCCTGTTGAGTTTATGGCTCCTGGGGTTGAGTTTCTTTCTACGCCTGGCCCTGGCCATGACGGTCGGCGCCGAAGTGCTCGGCGATCGCCAGGTTCTTCCCAGTCTGTGGCTTTTGCCCCTGCGCGACCTGATCGCCATGTGTGTCTGGGCAGGCGGCTTTGCCGGAAACACCATCGTCTGGCGCGGAGAGCGTTTCCTGCTTAAGGGCGGAAGACTCGAGCCGATGAGCGGCTGAGGCGGTTCTCCCGTGGACGCCCGGCGAACGCGCAGCCAACTGAACCGATACAATCAAAGGCAGGGAGTCCTCGCGGGGATTCTTGAAGTCGTTACAATGGATGAAGGGTCGATTGCAGGGAATGGCGGGCCGCACGAGGAGAAGCAGGAAGAAGACGAGTTCTGGCGCGGCTGGTGTCCTGAAGGCGGCTTTTCTTGTGGCTCTCCTTGCGGCCGGCGCGGCGGTCTGGCTGCTTCTGACGCCCTTCGGGCCGCGCAGCGAAACCTTCGTCGAGTTGATGCCCGGTTCTTCCACGGCGCGGATCGGCCAGCAGTTGGAAGCAGCGGGCGTGGTGCGCAGCCGGTACGCCTTCGATCTGCTGCGCTGGTTCAAGAAGGGTACGCTGCGGGCGGGCGAGTACCGGTTCGATCACCCGGCCCCGGTGACCGAGGTTTATGCGCGCATCGTGCGCGGGGATGTTCTTACGAGAACGGTGACCATTCCAGAGGGCGAGAGCATCTTTGAAATCGCGACCCGGCTGGAGCAGGCGGGGTTTGGCGCGCGGCAGGAGTTTATGGACGCCGCGGTGAAGGAGACGGGACTGGTGGCCGATCTGGACCCCCAGGCGAAGAGCCTCGAGGGCTATCTGTTTCCAGACACCTATCGCTTTCCGCGCAAGGCGGGCCCGGAGCAGATTTGCGCGACCATGGTGCGGCGCTTCCGAGCGGTGGCCAGCCAACTGGGATTGAAGGAAAACGTGCACGCGGTGGTGACCATGGCTTCACTGGTGGAGCGGGAGACGGCGGTGGATGAGGAGCGGCCGCTGGTGGCCGGCGTCTTCACGAATCGACTGGCTAAGAACATGCCCCTAATGACCGACCCCGCAGTGATCTACGGACTGGAGCTTGAGGGACGCTGGCGGGGCGCAATCCACCAGAGCGACTTGAGCCTCGATACGCCCTATAACACCTATCTGCACACCGGCCTGCCGCCGGGCCCGGTGGCCAATCCCGGCGCCCGGTCGCTGCGCGCGGCCATGGAGCCGGCCAAGACGGATTATCTGTATTTTGTGGCTGCCGGAGCCAATCCACAGGGAAGGTCACTGTTTGCCCGCACCCTGGATGAGCAAGAGCGAAACGTAGCCGGTTACCGCCAGGCCGTGAAGAAGGCAGGTGGCCGATGAGAGCACGAAGCCGCCTGGCGTCCGTTGGAGCGCTGTTTCTTCCCCTCCTGCTTGCGGGCTGTTCGCTTTTCCCCACCACGCGCAAGCTGCCGGTACCCAAGGCGCCATCGATTGTCCAGACGGCCACGCCGGAGGAACTCGTGGCGCGGCTCAACCGGCGCTGGGAGGCGCTGAACACCCTCACAGCCACCGTCGAGATTCAGGCCAGCGTGATCAAGACCAAGGAAGGCGTGGCCAAGGACTATCCCACGCTCCGCGGATGGATCCTGATGCGCAAGCCGGCCATGCTGCGCGTCGTGGGCCAGGATCTTGGCGTGCGCGTCTTCGACATGGCCAGCGACGGCAAGGAGTTCACTCTCTCCATCCCTCTCCAGAAGAAGACCATTCGCGGCTCCAACTCTTTGAAGAAGAAGTCGGTCAATGCGCTGGAGAATTTGCGCCCCGGGTTCTTTTTCGACGCCATGGTGGTGCACGGATTGGAGCCGGACGATGTGTACTCCGTGGTGGCGGACTCGGAGACAGTGGAAGACGCGGCCAGGAAGCACCTGTACACCGTCCCCGAATACGTCCTGAGCATCAGCAAGCCCAAGCCGGGTAGCAGACAGTTGACGCCGGTCCGCGCGGTCACCTTCAATCGCAACGATCTCCAGCCTTATCAGGAAGATATATACGACAGTGAGGGCAATGTGGAGACCCAGGTCTTCTATTCCGGCTACCGGGATTTCGATGCGGCCGCCTACCCTTCCTCGATCGTCATCAAACGGCCGGTGGAGGAGATTCAGATCGTTCTGACGGTGGAAGGCGTGAAAGAGAATCCGCCGCTGGGCGACGACCAGTTTGTTGTGAAACCCTCCGAGGGAGCCACGGTTCAGAACCTGGAATAGCGCAAGAGCAGGGAACAGGGATCAGGGAACAGGGGTCAGGTGCTAGGGATTCGCCCTGGCGGCGGGCGCGTTCGGCGCTAAGACCGTTGCAGCGGCTCCAGCCGAGGCGATTCGCTTTGGCCGGCCACGATATACTCAAGCCACTACTTTCAAGGCGTTTTCTATCCCTATCGAGCAGGTTTCCGGTTTCTTGGAGACTTTCCCGCGACCGCCTCTTTCAGGAGTCCTCTTAGGAGAGCGACGAGCATTGACCAACTCCTCCAAGCGCTGGCTTTACGCCTTTTGGCTGGTCCTGATCGGGGGCTTTGCGGTTCTGCACGCGTTCCATCTGCGCGCGGATTTTCCCAACCATTCGCCGTGGTACATGGATTGGGCCAAATACACCGATGAGGGCTGGTATGGGAATGCGGCCATCCGGGCGCACCTGACTGGGAGTTGGTATCTGCCGGGGGACTTCAATCCCGCGCCCGCGGTGCCGGCCTGGCCCTTTCTGGAGTGGGTGGTGTTTTTCTTTACCGGGGTCACAGTCCAGGCCGCCCGCGGGCTGGCGGTGGCGTTCTTCTTTGCCAATCTGCTATTGAGCTACCTGCTGCTCCGGTCCCGGGGTTCGCGCTGGATGGCGCTGATGGCCCTGACGCTGCTCGTGACCAGCCCCTTCCTTTACTGCTTCAGCCGCCTGGCCATTCTGGAGCCGATGGTGACTGCGTTCACGCTGGGAGCGCTGAACCTGGCTGTGCGGCTGCCCCGGTTGCGCCGGCCGGTACGGGCTTCGCTCTGGATCGGCCTGCTCTTTGCGCTGATGACGCTCACCAAGACTACCGCCGTCTTTCTGCTTCCGGCGCTGGGGTGGGCGATGTTGTTGCCGCCTTGGCGCTGCCGGAAACTCCTTGTGCGCTGCGCGCTGTCCGCGGCGGGCGCCTTTGCGGTCGCGTATGGCCTGTGGCTGGCGCTCCTGGCCCGCTCCGGCCTGCTTCCCGACTACAAGTACCTGTTCATCGTGAACCGGTGGGACAAGCCGCCGGAGCTCTACTGGCCGCTGATCAGCTTCTGGTGGTCGTTCCACGGCGGGCTGTGGGTGGACCACATCCTCATTCCACTCGCGGGGCTGGTGGTTCTGGGAGCGGCTTTGGCCTGGCGCACCGGTGGTGCTCGCAACCTCCTCCTGGATCCCGTTTTCGGAGCCTCGATCCTGGCCGTCGCTGGCTGCATTCTCTTCATGACCTGCCAGAACCATCCTCAGCCGCGCTACTTCGCCGTCGTGGCGGTCTTCTGCTTCTTCCTGGTAGCGCAGGGGGCTGAGGCGCTGCTTGGCGACACCGCCCCCATGCACGCGCCGGCCGCGCGCCGGCCCGCAACACTACTTCTGGGTTGGGCTCTCATCGGACTGGCAGCGCTGGCAGCCGCCGTCAACGGCGCCTGGACCCTGGACTTTGCCATCCATCCGGAGTATACGTTTGTGGATGCCGCCACCCGGCTGACCCAGTACATCGACAAGCACCCCAACGGCAATCGCCTGCTGCTTTCGATCAGCGGCGACCAGATTACCCTGGTCACGCACCTGCCCGCCCTGTGCGACGATTTCGGAGCCCCCGGCGGCTCCATGCCGGATCTGCCCGCTAAAGTCGCCTTCTATCGGCCCGGCTGGTTTGCGACTTGGAACGATCTCGACCCCGGCACCCTGGAGGATATTCACAGCAGTTTCTCGCTCGAGCAGGTAGCCAGCTTTCGCGCCTTCGACGATCCGGACCGGAACCTGCTGGTGCTGTTCAAACTGCACCCGCTCCCCGCCGGCCAGGTGCGCAGCCCCGCCGACCAGAACCTGCAGATACCTCTCCCCGGCGACAAAATCGAGATTCCTGTCGAATAAGGGCGCCACCCAGCGGGGCCAATCTCCACGCCGCGGAAGTCTCTCAACGCGCTGAAAAACAGAAGATTACCTGTATTTGCGTAGCACGCCCAGCACGCGGCCCTGAATGGCCACCTGGGCGGCCGGAAGGCGGATGGGATCCATCTCCAAACTGGACGGCTGGAGCCGCACCACGCTGCCCTCGGAATAGAAGCGCTTCAAGGTGGTCTCCGCGCCGTGCACCAGGGCCACCACAATCTCACCCTGGCGGGCCGTCCGCGTGCGCTCCACCAGCACGTAATCGCCGCTGATGATATGCTCGTCGCGCATCGAGTCTCCGCGCACCTCGAGGGCAAAGACATCGCGGTTGCCCACCACGTCATGCAGGGAGATGGTCTCGGAGGTCTCTAAGGCCTCGACAGGAACTCCGGCGGCGATCCGCCCGGCCAGCGGCACACGGTCGCTGGAGCGGGTGCGCGCGCCCGGCGGCAGCAGGTCGATGGAGCGGCTGCGGTTGTGGACGCGATCCAGCAATCCCTTCTTCTCCAGGTTCGTGACGTGCTTGTGCACCGTCGCCAGGCTCTTCAGCCCCATTCCGCGCGCTATCTCCTCAAACGACGGGGAGTAGCCGTTGCGAGCCACAAACGACTCCAGGAAGTCGACAACCTCTTTTTGTCTTCGGGTAACAGCCATGTGCGCATTATAGCGAATAAAGAGCGAATCGCAACAGATCTTCTTGTATTGTCTTCGATTTTTTCTTCTCGAACGAATGGGAACGGTCGGGCCTGGAAACCGCGGCGCCTCCTCGATTGCGGCCGGACTGAGGCGCGGCCGACCGCGGGCGGGCGAGCTTGCGGAGCCGAAGCCGGATGCAACTCTCTCAAGCGGGAGTGAAGGAAACGCCGCATTCGGCCGATAGTCAATGGTGGTCTGCCCACACTCCAATTCCTCGCTCCTGACGCTGCTCCGAGGGCAAAATGATTTCGCTGAAGAAGTATCTCGATACTGAGCCAACCGCCTCGGAAGTGACGGACGAACCGCGGGGGAAGGCTCGTCATGAGAGAGAAGTTCCGGAAGGAAAAGCCCTTCTTCCGGTGACCATGGCTGCGTATCGCTCGGCCTTGATGGAGATGGGCAACTGCAGCCTGGACGCCTCTCCAACGCTTGGGCCGGAGCTGAAACAGGGCCTTTGCAAGCTCCAGCAAAGCCTCTCGCCCGCGGTTACGCCCGAGATCGTCGAGGCCGCCCGGAGCAGCGTGCAGCAGCAGTTGCAGGGCTGGGGCCGGCGCACCGCCATGCACCAGCGGCAGCAAGCCGGCGAAGTGAAAGAGATTCTGCTGGTGATGGCGCGCACCGCCGAATCGGTGGGCCACAGAGACCAGCGGTGCGCCCAGCAGATCAACGAGGTGACGACGAGGCTGAAGAGAATTGCCAACCTGGAAGACCTGACCGAGATTCGGGCGTCCATCGAGAAGAGCGCGTCGGAGTTGAAGACCTCGATCGACAGGATGACAGCCGAAGGCAAGGCTGTCCTGGATCAGCTTCGCCTGGAAGTTTCGACTTATCAAACGAAGCTGGAAGCCGCCGAAGAGGCCGCTTCCCGCGATTCACTGACCGGATTGCGCAGCCGGCATTGCATCGAAGGCCACATGGAGCGCCGCATCGCGATCGGACTGCCGTTCTGCGTAGCCGTTGTGGACATCGATGGATTCAAACAGGTGAACGACGATCATGGGCACGTGGCCGGAGACGAACTGCTGCGGGAGTTTGCCGGCAAACTGAGGTCGGCGTGCCGTTCCACGGACCTGATCGGCCGCTGGGGCGGAGACGAATTCATCATCGTTCTGTACTGCGGGCTTGGCGACGCAAAGGCGCAGAGCGACCGGTTCATGGAGTGGGTCTGCGGGAGCTATGCCGTCGAGGGCAGTTCCGGGCCAGCGAAGCTGCGCGTCGGCGCCTCGATCGGGCTGGCGGAACACCTGCCCAACGAAACCATGAAGGAACTTCTGACCCGGGCCGACGCCGCGATGTACCGCAACAAGGCGGCCTCGCGAGGGGACGATGCCAGATCCAAACGATAAAGCCGGCAGAAGTCCGCGAGCCCCGCGTCGCCTCACGCTGTTCCGGCGCCGGCGGGCAAGGGAGAGCGAGTGAAGGGGCCTCCAACGGGCGCTTCTCGTTTCGGGACATCCCTCCCGATTGTGCCGATCCAGGAATCGGCCGTCCTCTTTCCTCTTTCCAATCTTGAGTTTCTCTTCATCCTGCCGGAAGGTTGAGGAATAGCCCCGGTTGACGAATGCCTGGCTGGCAAGGCGGAACCGAGAGCGGGCAAGCGCCGCACGTTGAGGACGCTGGCGAACGGAAGGGCTCCCATGAGGTTACTGATCGCCGAAGACGACAAGGCGCTGGGGTTGTTTCTTCGCCGCGGCCTGGAGGCGGACGGCTATCGCGTTCGGCTGGCCTGCGACGGAGGCGCCGCAGTGGAGGCATTTCGCCAGGAGATGCCCGATCTGACCATTCTCGATCTGAACATGCCGGTCAAAGACGGCGAACAGGTACTCGAGGAGGTTCGGGCCCTCGATGCCGACCTGCCGGTGCTGGTGCTGACTGCCCGGCAGGAGGTGGACACACGTGTCCGCTGCCTCGACCGCGGGGCCGACGACCTGATGATCAAGCCATTCAGCCTGCATGAGTTGCGGGCGCGCTGCAGGGCGCTGCTGCGGCGCAAGCGGGAGGCGCGGCTGCAGTTGAGGGCCGGGGATCTGGAGCTGGACCGGCTGGACCATACAGCCCGCCGCGGAGCCCAGCCGATCCTGCTCACCAACAAGGAATTTGCCCTGCTCGAACACCTGATGCTCAACCGCGGGCAGTGTGTCTCGCGGGTGGAACTGCTGGAGTCGGTCTGGAACCTGGAGCCGGCGCAGACCACCAACATCGTGGATGTCTATATCAACTATCTGCGCCGCAAGCTGAAGGATCCGCCTCCGGGCCAGCTGATCCGGACGGTGCGCGGGCAGGGCTACGTGGTGCCTTCGGAGGCCGATCTGGTCCTCGCCGCCCCAGTGGTGGCCCTATCCATACCCGCAGTCAGGCTGGCGGCTGTCGGTCCTTTGTCTGAAGCGCATTGATTTCATCAGCTCGCTCATCGATCAGGAGAATAACCATGCAGTCTGCTCCGGCTTCCGTTGTATCCTCCGCCATCCGCATCCGGCCGCGCACTGCGCTGGTGGCCAGCGCCGACGGCAGCTTCCGCCAGCGGATTACCGAGATTCTCACCGGCCTGCGCTGGCAGGTGCGCGAGGCAGAGGGCGGCGCGAAGGCGTGGGCTGAGGCGGAGGCCACCCCCCCTGAGGCCATCATCGTCGACTCCTGGCTGCCCGATCTGGACCTGGCCGAGTTTCTCAAGGACTTCCGCGGGAGCTTTCCCCAGGTGGACCTGGTAACCGCCGGCAATTCCACAGCCCAGGAGAGCCCACGCGGCCCCTACCGCCAGGAACTGCTTTACGCCCTGCGCCGCAGCCAGGACACCGACACGGCGGCCTGGAACACAGCGCCCGCGCTTACAAGAACAACCCCGGCACCCAACCGCATGCGCGCGGAGCCGTGGCCGATCCTGCCTGATCCTAAGGCAATTCCGGCAGTTTCCGCGGCGCCAACCGCTGCCATCGTCCCCATCCAGGGTCCGTCTGGCCATTCTCCGGCAGTTCCCATCCGGGTAGTGCTGCCTGCTCGCGGGGCTGAGGCGGCGGCGAGCGACCGGCTGCCGGAGCTGATCGGCGACGCCCCCTGCATGCTTGAAGTCGGACGCCGCGTCCGCCGGGTTGCCCCGCGGATGACACCGGTGCTGATCGAGGGGCCGACGGGCTCGGGCAAGGAACTGGTGGCCGAGGCCCTGCACCGCATGTCGACGAGAAGCCGCAAGCCTTTTGTAGCCATCAATTGCGCAGCGATTCCTGAAGCTCTGCTTGAGGCCGAGCTCTTCGGCCACACCCGCGGCGCCTTTACCGGAGCGGTGCAGGGGCGCATCGGCCGCATCGAAGCCGCCGATGGGGGCACGCTGTTTCTGGACGAGATCGGCGAGATGCCGCTCAGCCTGCAATCGAAGCTGCTGCGGTTTGTCGAGAGCGGTGAGTTGCAGCGGGTGGGCGACAACGAGACGATGAGGGTGGATGTGCGCATCGTGGCCGCCACCCACCGGCCTCTGGCACAGGACACGCAGGCGGGCAACTTTCGTCCCGACCTCTACTACCGGCTAGCGGTCTTCCTGATTCGCACCCCATCGCTGGCCGAACACGCCCAGGACCTGACGCTGCTGGTGGACCATTTTATGCAGCGCATGGGCCGTGAAGCGCCGCTCAAGCGATTGGACGCCGGAGCGCTGGCCAAACTCGCCGCCCACCAGTGGCCGGGCAATGTGCGCGAACTGGAGCACGTACTGGAGCGGGGCGCAATTCTGGCCGGCGAGGAGGCTGTCCTCACCGCGCGGGATATCGACTTCGGCTTCACGGTAAACTGAGCGATCCCCTTCGAGGGAGGTTCCGATGGGCATGGAGATCGAAACCCGGCTGAGCGACCAGTTGGTCCGTTACCTGGACCTGGCCGTCAGCCAGGCCAAGCTGACTGCGGCCAACATGGCCAACATCGATACGCCCGGCTACCGGGCTGTGGGCATGGACTTCGAGGCCGAGATGCGGGAGGCCATGAACGGCGTGGACCGGGAACGCCCGCCCCGGCCGGTGCGCATCAAGGCCGTGGACGGGCTGATCGCGCGGCCTGACGGCAACAACGTCTCCATGGACCGCGAGGGCCTGAATCTGGCCGAGGCGCAGCTGAAGTTCAAGACCGGCGTGGCCCTGCTTCGCCAGGAGTATCAACGCGTTCTGGACGCCATCCATGCCGACGGCAAGTGATCGTGAACGACGGAAGGAGCGGGCGGGATGAATCTCTTTGGATTGATGGAAACCTCGGGCGAGGCCATGCAGGCCGAACGGATGCGCGCCGAGGTGGTGGCGGCCAACATGGCCAACGCGGAAACCACGCGCACCGCAAGCGGCGGGCCTTACCGCCGCCAGCTCGTGGTCTTCGCCGCCGATCAGGGCGATCCCGGGTTTCTCGACTCCCTGAGCGCGGCTTCAGGCGGAACGGCTACCGGTTCTCCCGCTTCGGCGGCTCTGCTCACGCCGAATCCCGCCGGCGGCGGACCGGTGGCTCCCAGCGTGCATATCGCGCAGGTGGTCGAGGATCCCTCGCCTCCGCTCAAGCGCTACGATCCCGGTCATCCCGACGCGGGGCCCGACGGTTATGTCGCGTATCCGGACATTAATCCCCTCACAGAGATGGTGGACCTGATGGGGGCGACGCGTGCATATGGTCTGAACAGTTCCGCCGTGCAGGCCGAAAAGGGCATGATCTCGGCGGCGCTGGAGATCGCCAAGTCGTAAGCGGAGAGCCTGAGCCCATTCATCGCCTCCCTGAGCCGGCGATCGGGGAGAAGCGATGCAGCCGGGTATGAACCTCATAGGCGTTGTAGCTTCGCTGCCATCTAATCTAACCGGCGCCGGCAGCTCGCCGGGCTTTCCTTCGACAGCCGGCCAGGGCGCCGCGCCGGTCCCATTCTCAGATTTACTAACCGATGCCGTTGGCCAGGTATGCCAATTGGAGAACCAGGCTCACGCCGCTGTGGCCGGACTGATGGCCGGCTCCGGCGTGGACGTGCATCAGGCGATGATCGCCACTGAGAAGGCCAGCATGGCCTTCGAACTGGCTCTGGGGGTGCGCAACCACGCGGTGCAGGCCTACCAGCAAGTGATTGGCATGCAGTTTTAGGACCGCAGCGGGCGGGCGTGTGAGCCCAGTGGACGGATGGAAGCCGCGCCCTGGCAGCCAGCAGGCGTTGAGCGGCCGGGAAACAACGACGAGCGGATCGGCGGGGCACGGGAGCTATGGCCACCGGAACACAGTTAGAGAAGAGCGCGGCGGCTGCACCCGGACAGCCTCAATGGACGAGCCAACTGGCCGGCCTGTGGGCGCGTGGGCGGGTAAGCTGGGCCAGGATGCAGCCTGCCGAACGCGGTTGGACGCTGGCGGCCGCGTTCCTACTCACGGCCCTGACCGGCGGCCTGCTGTGGTACATGCTGCGCCCGGACTGGCGCATTCTGTACGCGGACCTGGACCCGGCGGACGCGCGCCAGACCGGCCAGATTCTCGCCGAGGCGCAGATTCCCTTCGAGATGACCGACAACGGAACCGGCATCCGGGTGGCTGCCGCGCAGTTGGACAAGGCCCGGCTGGCAACCGCGGCCAAGGGAGGCGTCCGCAGCGGCCGGCTGGGCTTTGAGATCTTCGACAAGCCCAACTGGGTAGGCTCGGAGTTCGACGAGCAGGTGAACTACCAGCGGGCTCTGGAGGGCGAACTGGAGCACACCGTGGGCTCGCTATCCGATGTCGAATCGGCGCGGGTTCACCTGGTTCTGCCCCACGACTCGCTCTTTCGCGAGGCTGAGCGGCCGGCCAAGGCCTCGGTGGTGCTGAAGCTGCGCCATCGCACTCTGGCCGACGGCGAGCCGGAGGCGATCCGCAATCTGGTGGCTTCGGCCGTCGACGGGCTGACTCCGGAGCGGGTCGCGCTGGTAGACGCGGCCGGCCATCTGCCGCTGGGTCCAAAGACCGCCGACGCGCTGCGGCTGAGCGCCGAGCAGGCCCTGGAGGAGAAACTTGTCGCCACTCTGGAGCCGGTCACTGGGGCGGGCAATGTGCGCGCCTCGGTGACCCTGGACTACAATCCGGCGGCTACCGAGGAGACCGAGGAGAGCTACGATCCGGACCAGACGGTGACCGTTTCGATGCAGCGGACCGAGCAGACGGCCGGGGCACAACCGGTGGCCGCCGGGGTTCCCGGCACCGCCTCGAACGCCCCCAACTCGCAGGCTCTGCCGGTCTACCCGCAGCAGACCACGCCTCCTCAAACCGCCAAGAGCGAGTCCGGGACCTACGCGTCCTCGAAGACCGTGCGGCACGTGCTTGAGAATCCGGGGAGAGTGCGGCGGCTGACCGCGGCTATCGTGGTGAACGACCGGCTGGCGCAGCTTGCCCAGAAGGATAAGACAGCTGTCTGGCAGCCTCGCTCGGCCGATGAGCTGCGCAACCTGACCGCGCTGGCCCAGGCGGCGGTGGGCTTCGACGCGACGCGCGGCGATATGCTGACGGTCCAGGATCTGGCCTTCGACGAGAACCGCGCTCAACCGCCGGTACCGCTGCCTGAGCAGGCGCTGGCGAAGGTGGAAAACTCGCCGGTTGTGGTCAAGTACGCAGCCCTTTTGGCCGGCCTGCTGCTGGTGCTGGCCTTCGGCGTGCGCCCCGCGCTTCGCCGCCTCCGGCTTGCTCCCGGGGAGGCAGCCAGAGGGCCGAGAGGGCTGGCAGCCGGGGCGGCGCAGCCCGCCTTGAAGCCCCCGGAGCCAGCTGAGGTGGACCCCGAGCGGATCAGGGCTCAGGAGATCTTCGAGCAGGTTTCCGGGCACCTGAAGCGCGAACCGACGCAAAGCTCGCGCCTGTTGCAGAGCTGGATTCATTCCGACTAACCGCTGTGGCAAGCAAAACCGGCGGCTGCAAGGGCCAGCGCGGCCGGAGTAGCAAGAGCACGAGCGCAGGAAACGAAAGGACTGGGCCTTGGCCGATCAGGGAAGCGAGAGCGGAGCGGGACGGCACCACCAGTCGGCGAATCTATCCGGAGTGCGCAAGGCGGCCGTTCTGCTGGTGGCCGTCGGCGAGGAACCGGCCAAGGAGATTCTGCGCGTGCTGCCCGAGGTGGACGTGCAGCGGCTCACCGAGGAGTTGGCCGACCTGCGCGGGATCACGCCCGAACTCTCCGCAGAGGTACTGGAAGAGTTCTGGCAGTTGCTTGAGACCCAGAACTTCATGATTCACGGGGGCCTGGACTACGCCAGCCGTCTGCTGAAGGAAACCTTCGGCAAGGAGCGCGCCGACGACCTGCTGATGCTGGTGCGCCGCTCCCAGGAGGCCGCGCAGGGCAATCTGGCCAAGCTGCAGCGCACCGATCCCCAGCAGCTGGGCAAGCTGCTCGACAGCGAGCATCCGCAGACCATTGCGCTGGTGCTGGCGCACCTGGACCCGCGGCGGGCGTCGCTGGTGCTGGACAACCTGAGCGAAGACCACAAGGTGGTCTCCATCCAGCGGCTGGCGGAGATGCGCCAGTTCTCGCCTGAAATGGCGCAGAAGGTCGCTCACATTCTGCATCGCCGGCTGGAGAACGTGGGCGACACGGCCCGCAAGAGCTACTCCGGCTTCAAGGCGGTGGCCGACCTGCTGAACCGGCTCAACGCCGAGGAGTCGAAGAAGATTCTGGAGACCATCGAGGACGCCCAGCCGGAGCTGGCTTTGAGCATTCGAAATCTGATGTTCACCTTTGAAGATCTGGTCACGGTGCCGCCGGCCACCATCCGCGAAATCGTCTCCGGGGTAGACAAGAGGCAATTGGCGCTGGCTCTGCGCGGCGCCAACGATGAACTGCGCGCGCAGATATTCAAGTCGATGAGCTCCCGGGCGGTGGAGATGCTGAAGGAAGACATGGAAGTGCTGGGTCCGGTTCGCTCGCGCGAAGTAGCGCAGGCCCAGCAGGAGATCCTCAACCTGGCACGGCGTCTGGAGACCGAAGGCAAGGTGGTTCTGAAGTTGGAGACCGGCGACGAGATGCTGGCTTGATTAGAGATCAGGGGTCAGGGGGACGAACAAGCAACTGATCGCCGGCCCTTGACGCGAGGGGAATCCTTGCCGGAAACGGGATCGACAATTCGCATCGACTCATCGGGGCGCGTCGAGGTCTTCGAGTATCCGGCTGGCCCCGATTCGCCCCCATTGCCGGCCTGGGAGGGCTGGGCGATGGAAGGCGGTGCCCGCACGCCCGAGGAGCTGGGGCGCGATCGCTCCCACAGGGCGATGGAGGCGGGCGTGCGCACTGAGTTCGACCAGCGGCTGGCCGCTGAGACGCGCCGCGCCTTCGAGGCGGGGCGTGAGCAGGGCCGGACGGAAGGCCGTCAGGCCGAGCGCGATGCACAGGCCCCGGCGCACGCAACTGCCGAAACGCGGCGCGCGCGCCAGGCCGTTGAACTGATCGAGAGCTTTGCCGAGGAGCGCGACCGTTTTCTGCTGGCGGTAGAGCGCGAGGTGGTGGAACTGGCTCTGGCGGTAGCCGCCCGCATCTTACGGCGCGAGGCGCAGATGGACCCGCTGCTGTTGACCGGAGCGGTGCGGGTGGCCCTTGGGCAGCTCTCGGCCTCGACCCAGGTGCGGCTCCTCGTGCCTCCGGCCGAGCTGGACTTGTGGACCGAAACCATCGCGCTCTTGCCCAGGTTGCGCGTAAGGCCCGCGGTGGTTCCCAAAGAGGGGATGCGGTTGGGCGACTGCATGATCGAGACGGAGCTGGGCTCGGTGGATTTGGGGATTCGCGCCCAGTTGAGCGAGATCGAACGGGGCTTCTTCGACCGCGCCGGCGGGCGCGGGGCCGGCTCTGGCCCTGGGGCGGATGAAGCGCCCGGCAGAAGCATGGAACCTCACCCATGACAGGGCCTAATGCACCGCTTTTGGCCCGCTACTTCGGACGCCTGGGCCGCGGTCAGCCGTGGCGCTGGCGCGGGCAGGTCGTGGAGTCGGTGGGCCAGACCATCGAATCCGCCGGACCGCTGGCCTCGGTAGGTGAATGCTGCGAGATCGAGGACCAACACGGCAGATTGCACCTGGCCGAAGTAATCGGCTTTCGCGGCTCCAATGTATTGTCCATGCCGGTGGAGACGACGGAGGGCATTCGCCTGGGCGATCCGGTGGCGGCTCTAGGCGTGAGTCCCGAGATCGAGGTGGGTCCGGCGCTGATGGGCAGGGTGCTGAATGCGCTGCGCGAGCCGATCGACGAGGGCCGCCCTTTGGCGGTCTCCGTGCTCCTTCCTCTCGACGGGGCCGTGCGTTCGCCGCTCGAACGCGCGCCCATTCGCACGCCGCTCGGAACCGGCATTCGCGTGCTCGATGCCATGCTCACCGTGGGCCGTGGCCAACGGGTGGGCATCTTCGGCGGATCGGGCGTGGGCAAGAGCACGCTGATCGGCATGATGACCCGCAACAGCGAAGCCGATGTGACCGTGGTGGGCCTGGTGGGCGAGCGGGGCCGCGAAGTGGGGGAGTTTCTCGAGGAGTCGCTGGGAGTGGAGGGCCGGGCGCGATCCGTGGTGCTGGTTTCCACCTCCGACCAGTCCCCGCTCATGCGCGTGAGAGCGGCGCTGGCCGCCACCACGGTGGCCGAGTTCTTTGCCGCGCAGGGCAAGAACGTGCTCCTGGTGCTCGATTCGCTGACCCGCTTCGCCATGGCGGCCCGGGAGATCGGTTTGGCCGCCGGAGAGCCACCCACGGCCAAGGGATATACGCCCACGGTATTCACCCGGTTGGCGCGGCTTGTGGAACGGGCCGGGCAATTCCGAGTGGGCTCGATCACGGCCTTCTATACCGTGCTGATGGAGGGCGACGACCAGCAGGATCCGCTTGTGGATGCGGTCCGGTCGTTGCTGGACGGCCACGTGGTGCTCTCTCGGGCCCTGGCAGCCGAGGGCTGGTATCCGCCCATCGAGGTACTGGACTCGATCAGCCGCCTGATGCCTTCCGTGACCCAGCCCCAGCATCGCGAGCAGGCTGCGCTCCTGCGCCGGTTGATGGCCGTCTATGCCAGCTCCGAGGATCTGGTGCGCATTGGGGCCTACAAGCCTGGCGCGGATCTGGACTTGGATCGCGCTCTGCGCGCTCGCGGGGCGATGCGGGCCTTTATGACCCAGGAAGTGCGCGAGCAGGTTCGTTTTGCCGAGTGCATGCGCCGCCTCTCCGCATTGGCGGCGGAGGTGTGAGCCATGGCCGCGTCGCGCGCATTGCGCCGCCTGCTCCGCATCCGGGGCATCGAGGAAGAACAGAGCCGACTGGCGCTGGAGTCGGCTCTGGGCGATCTCAACCGGTTGCAGGGCGCGCTGGCGGCCACCCAAGAGCGCGATCGCCGCGGGCGGCGGCTGGTCGGGATCAGCGCCCGCACCGGGGAGCTGGCGGACCGGCTGGCCGGCCTGGAGGAGGGGCGGGCGGCTGGCCGGCATCAAGCGGCGCTGGCTCCAAGAATCGCGGATGCGGAGCTCGATGTGGTCGCGCTGCGCCAGGAATTTCTCGCGCGCAGAGTCGAGCGCCGTCAAGTCGAGACCCTTATCCGGGAGGCCGAGGCGCAGGAGGTAATCGAGGCTGGCCGCCACAGCCAACAGGCGCTGGACGACTGGTACGGCAACCGCTTGCATCGGGAAGAGGAAAAAGCGGAGGCGGCCGGAGTTGCACACTCACAGTCTGCGACTCCCGGAGGCGCTCCGCGGGGAAGCGATCAAACGAAAGAGAAAACTTGAGCGAAAATCCACGCTGAAGTGTGTGGGCCTCCCGAATCGGGATCGGCGGTCCCGTTCGTGACAATGCTTTAACCCGTGCCCGCCGCCTTTGGCACGGCATCTGCTCCATCCCTGGCCATGAGCGTTGGCGCAGGAATCGAGATCGCCGCAAGCGGACATCCGCAGCCGGGCCAGAGCCGGGTCTTGTCCAACGCTGCAAACGAGGCCCAAGGCGCGGGATGGGCCGGCGCGTCTGCCGCGAGGTCTTCTTCTTCGTCCACCGCCCCAAGCGGGGAGAGCTTCCGCTCCAGTTGGCAGTCGATGATGGCTTCTATGGGCGCCGGTTTGGAAAGCCTAAGCGAAGGGGAGGCCGGTGCGGAGAGGCTTTCCGCCTCCGCCGAACCCGCCTTGGCACAGGCTGTTCCAACGGCATCTCCGGCAATCTCGCCTCTTTGGAGCGGCGCGGCGCTGAGTTGGCAGCAGGGAAGAGCCCAACAGGGTGGTCCATCGGCTAGCGTAACTATGCTAACCCGGACTGGCTCTCGAATCGGAATCCCTGTGGAGCGACCCGCATTGGGAGCGCTCCGGCAAGCAGTTTCCAATCCGGCGGCCAAGACTCTGGCAAACGCGCAAGCTCCTGAATCGGCGCCCAGTACGCACTTGGCCAACTCCGGCAAGAGCGCCAAGCTGGAAGCTGCCTCAGGCGCGACAGTGACGGCGGTGACGCCGGCAACGGCAGGGAATCTTCCGGCGGCAATACCCGCGCCCGGCATTCCAAGCCCGGTCGCGAGCGCTCCCGAGGCACAGCCGCGAACCCGGCTGACCGATTTCTCCACCGAAACGGGAGCAGGTTTCACTCGGGACTCCGTTAATCCTCATTCATCACGCCTGGGCGATCCGGGCGAGGCTACGGAAACGACGAACCCAACAGGGAATCAAACCACGGCCGCGGCTGGAACGCCGCCGCCGACTCCCTTGCGCGGTGCGCCGTCAAGGGATGACTTCGACAGGACTGAAGCATCCGTTCCCGGCCAGACTGAATCCTGGGCCGCCGGTGAAGAGGCGCCGTCGCCGGGAGGGGTTCGATCCCAGGCTGATGAGCCGATCCAGGCGCTCGCCCAGAGCCAGATGCAGACGCAGCCCGGAAGCCGGGGGTTGGAAGTCATTGCGGCGCCCGGCATTGCAAGTCCGGTTGCGAAAGCCCCGAAGGCGCAGCCGCAAACTCGGCTGACCGATCTGTCCCCCGAATCGCCGGCCGGCTTCACGCGGGACTTCGTCAATCCGCATTCGTTGCGCCTGGATGGTTCCGGCGCGGATGCGGGAAGCACGAGCACAGCCGGAAGCTGGGCTGCGAAGACGGTTGCGAACGAAGATGTGAATCGAGGGTCGACGGCCGCCAAGGCCGGCGCATCCCAACCCGGTCAATCCCCGGCTGTCCCTCCCGTTGCAGAGGAGCGAGGTCCGGCCCGTGGCGAACCAACCTCGGAACAGGCCACGCTCAGGCTGGCGCATGGCGCAGATATCGGAGTAGCGGCCGCGCCGGAGAATCGCTCGCCAAAAGCGCGACTCACCAGTCCGGCTACAGACGCATCCATTCTGGCGCCGGACCCCGCAGGCGTGCGGGTGGCGATGAGCGCCCCAAACGACGGCGCGGGAAGCTCGGCCGGCGCCGCGTCCGGGCAAGCTGCCCGGGAGACCTTTGCCGCGCTCGATGCGCAGGCTGCTCCGGCATTACCGACTTGGATTCATGCAGGAGCCCAGCGGGCCGAGGCGGGATTCCGGGACCCGGCGCTTGGCTGGGTCGGTGTGCGAGCGGATTTGGGTGCGGACGGCGTCCATGCCTCGCTGGTGCCCGGCTCGGCGGACGCGGCTCAGGCGCTTGGCGGGCATCTGGCGGGGTTGAACTCCTATCTGGCCGAGCAGCACACACCGGTCGAGACGTTGACCTTAGCCGCGCCCGAGGGCAGATGGGCTGGGTCGGTTGGGGACCAGGGCGTTAACCAGGGAATGAACCAGGGACAGGGTGGCTTTTCAGAACCGCAGGCAAACCCTCCGCCCATGGCGCCGAATCCGAGTGCGGCAGCTACTGCGGAGGTCTCGGTTCAGACAGGGGGGCCGGATGTGGACGTTCCGGCTGCAAGGCCGGGGGGCATGCACATTTCGGTCATCGCCTGAGTTCCACGAGGCGGGCGGTCCAGAGCACCAGGGCAGGGAAGACTCCGGGATCAAAAGGGGCTGGCAAGCAGGCGTATGTGGGGCACGGAACCGCCGCGAGATATAAGAAACCGGCAGAAGAAAGACAGAGACGATGGGGACAATGGCAGGAATCCTGAATCACCAGTTGACGGCGGGACAGGCGCTGACAGGTGCGGGCGCAACTCCGATGGCGAGCACAGCAACCGGTTCCAGCAGCACGGACGACTCAAGCAGCTCTTCGGCTACCATCTCGGCCAACGATTTTCTGACGCTGCTGGTGACCGAAATGCAGAACCAGGACCCAACCGCGGATACCGATCCCAGCGAGTACATCAACCAGCTCGTTAATGTAAACAGTCTGGAACAACTGATCGACATCAATCAGACGCTGTCTTCGAGCCTCGGAACCTCGGCCACCAGTTCAGGCAGCGGTTCAACATCCGGGCAGGTCGTCTCGTCGCCGTCCAGCCTGACCGGCGGCAGCGCAAGCGCCCGGGTTCATGCGGCAGCGCAACACGCAAGTGCGCCGCCGGCGGCCCGGTCAACCGCATCCGCCGCCACGGCAGGCCATCCAAGCACCGAGGCGATCGGCGCGCGACACGCTCCCGGCAATCTCAGCATTCCCGCGGCCGGTTCCGCAGCCAATCGCGTGGCTCATGCCCTGGACGGACAGTCCCATACGCAGTCAATTACGACGGGCAGGCTCTCCGGGGCCCAGTAAACAGCCGGCCGCCAAGGCCTGCGCCAACTTCAGTTGACACCCAGAGGAGAAACACCATGGCAAGTTTCTACATTCCGCTTACCGGCCTCGACGCCGATTCCACGGCGCTGAACACCATTGTTAACGACCTGTCGAACATGAACACCACGGCCTTCAAGGCTCAGACGACTAACTTTTCCGACCTGTTTTATCAGCATGTGGGAACCAGCGGCTCGGGCAACGCGATCCAGGTGGGCAGCGGCGTGCAGGTAGCCGCCAACGAAACGGATTTCACCCAGGGATCCATCGACTCCACGAGCGTGGACACCGACGCCGCCCTCAACGGCGATGGGTTCTTTGTCTTGAACGACGGCGGCAGCAACGTCTTCACCCGTGCCGGAGACTTTTCCCTGGCCTCCAACGGGAACCTCGTTACCTCGGACGGTTTGAACGTGATGGGCTATCCAGCCGTCAACGGAGTGGTCAACACCAATGCCGCGCTTTCGGCCATCAACATCCCCGAGAACCAGGTAGAGCCGCCCAAGGCGACAACCACCTTTGGGATGACGGCGATCCTTGACTCCGCGACCTCTGTGGGCGGCAGCGTACCCAGCCAGGTGCAGGTCTACGATTCCCTCGGCAAGAGCTACGAGGCCACGGTGACTTACACAAACACCGGGATCAACGCCTGGTCCTACAGCGTGTCGTTGCCGGACACGCTGACCGCCAACTCGAGCACGCTGGCCGGCGTGACGACCAACCTTTACAACTTTGGCGCCAGCGGGGCCACACAGGCCACGGTGAACTCCGGAACGAATCTGGCCATTACCGGGCCGACGGCTACCGCCACGGCCACCATCACACCTCCCACGGTTGTTGCCGGTGAGTCCGTGGCCACGTATGCCACCGCTCTTCAGGCTGCCGTAACCGCAGCCAATATTACCGGCGTCACAGTCAGCTCCACTGCCGGCGGACAACTGAGCATCGTCGGGACGGGGATCACGACCTCCGGAAGCGTAATTCAGGATCCGGTGGCGTCGGCCAACGCCACGGGGAAGCTGAGCTTCGATTCCAGCGGCAACCTGGTCAGTCCGGCGGCCAATGTGGCCGGGATCACCTTTTCCGGACTCTCCGATGGGGCATCGACCTTGAACATGACCTGGGATCTGCTTGGCCCCAGCGACGCCCCAACCATCTGCCAGGTCGATGCCGCTTCCGCGGTATCGGCGACCACGCAGAACGGCTATGGCAGCGGCGAGTACCAGAGCTTCTCCATTGGATCGGACGGCACCGTTACAGCAACCTATTCGAACGGCCAGAAGCAGTCTGTCGGCCAACTGGCGCTCGCCAACGTAGCCAATCTCCAAGGGTTGCAGGATTTGGGCAACAGCGAATACACAACCACACTGGCCAGCGGCACGGCCTCGATCGGCGCCTCGGGGACCGACGGCCTGGGCACATTGCAGGGCGGAGCGGTGGAGGAGTCCAACGTCAATATCTCCGCGGAGTTCTCCGATCTGATCATCGCCCAGCGCGCCTTCGAGGCCAATTCCAAAGCCATCACCACCTTCGACACCATCACCCAGGAAACCATCAACATGATCCACTAAGCCGGATGCCGGGGCGGTCTTCAGGCCGCCCCGCCCGGCTGGGCGCCCATTCCTTCCGCGTTCCTTGCCGAAAGATCGAGTCCACGCCGCTCGGCGCGGCTTACCTGGCGCGCACTTCGATGAACAGCCCCTTGCCCTCGGCGAGCGCTGTTCCCCTGGCGTTCAAGATTCTCGCTTCGGCCCAGTGCTTGCGGCCTTCGCTGCGCACGATGCGGCCCTCCAAACGGATCGGCGCGCCGGAAGGAACGGGACGCAGGTAGTCGATCTCCATCCGGCCCGTCATGGTTGTCAATCCGCGGGCGCGGGCGGCTTTACTCATGACCTCGTCCAGCAGCGTCGCAATAATGCCGCCGTGCAGGCAGCCGGTTTGGCCATCGAAGCGATCTGGAAGCGCCGTCAGGCAAACCGCCGCTCCGTCTTCGGCGAGCAGAAACTCCAATTGCAAGCCGGCTGGGTTGGCAGGACCGCAACCGAAGCACCGGTTCTGGAACGCGCGGACCATCGGGGTGAGGTTCTCGCTGTTGGATTTCATCGTCTCGTTCGCCGGGATCCAGTCTTCCGCTCCCGTCGGAGATGGCGCAGAGTTGAGGCGGCGCCTCTCGAACATTTTTACACAATGTCCAGCACGGCCTTGAGGGTCACTCCCCACGAGACGCCCTCAAAGGAAAACCCCTGCCGAGTTGGCAGGGGCTTTCGTCACAAACAGAACCGTGTGCGGAATCTACACCTTCCGGCCGACCTTCCGGCGCACAAAACCGGCCAGCCCCAGCAGGCCGCTGCCAAAGAGCAGCAACGTACCTGGTTCCGGCGTAGCGGAGGTGGTGATGTCCTCCGTATTGATGCCGAAGTCCAGCACTGCTCCGGTTGGATCGAGATCGACGTAAAACACCTCCAGCATGTTGTCGTTCCCGAAGATAGTCGACGAAGTGCAGTTTACCGGCGAAGCTCCCTTAACCCCGCCGTCATCGCAAACGATTTGTCCATTGAGATAAACGAAAGCCATATCATCGGAGGAGACGGTGAAGCTGACTGTCTCCGGTGTAGGCGCGCTTAGAATTGCCGACAAGATCGCTGCCTGATAATAGGTCTCGTCGCCGTCGCCAAGCGAGCCGGTTCCGTTCTCCGCATAGAAGGCATTATTGTTGTATGGGAGCGTAACCACCCCCGTGCCGGTTTCGGTGACGTCAGATACACCACCGGCGCCTCCTTTATTAAGCGAGGGGCTCCACCATGTGAGCTCACCGTAAGAGTCAAAATCCAGCGGAGCTGCCGCGCCCGCTTCGCCACCAGGGTTCAGAACCGGCAGACCGTTTGGCCCCAGCGTACTTTGCACGTAGTCGGTACTCGTGCTACAGCACAGTCTGCCGCCGTCCTGATCCGTATGGGCGATTTGAAAATAGGTGATGTTCATGGTCTGGTCGGCATGGGCCACAGCCACGGCAACGGGCGAGAGGAGAAAAGCCGCAAGCGCCGCTTTGGTCAGATTCTGAGTATGGCGAAATCTCTTCATCGTTCCTTTTCTTTCAGGGGACGCCGCCGTCCCGGTTGGAGTTGCGCTCAATCCAATCTCTGCCCAGCGAGCGGAGAAGTTGCGTTACACCCCTGCTGCGCATTTTGGCCGGAACCTAGTGAAGATACGCCGGCCCAGAGTATTCGAGTTGTTTTGTAGCAATCCGTGGGCCGTTGTGGATTGCCCTGTTTGCGGTCATTTACCGAGATTCTCAAGGCCGATATGCAAGACATTGCAGTTGAGTGGGAAATTCCTTTCACACTCTGCGACAAGTGAAACCATCCTGGAAACCTGATGCGGCCGAATTCGCGCAGCCTTTCTCTACCCTTTGAGCATCGAACACATGGAGGTCATTCTCACCATGATGGACCGGCGAACTGCGATCAAGCACCTTGGCGGCGCGGCAAGCGCGCTGCTACTGACCGAAACCCTGCGTGCCGGCGGATTTCCCACCGGCCAAACCGCTGCCGCAACCCCACCCCTGCCGCCAACCGGGCCTTTTACCCTGCCGCCTCTGCCCTACGCCTATGACGCGCTCGAGCCCAGCTTCGACGCCGCCACCATGCATCTGCACCACGACAAGCACCACCAGGCCTACGTGAACAACCTGAACATCGCCGTGGCCGCGCATCCCGAGCTGGCAGGGAAGACTGTGGAGGAGCTGGTTGCCAACTTGAGCGCCTGGCCCGAATCGGCCCGCACAGCCGTTCGCAACCAAGGCGGAGGACACGCCAACCACTCCTTTTGGTGGCCCACGCTGGGCAAAGGCGGCGCGGCGCCCGCCGGTGAGCTGGCCAAGGCCATCGACGCCAAATTTGGTTCTCTGGCCGGCTTTCAGGACAAGCTGACCGCGGCTGCCATGAGCGTCTTCGGCAGCGGATGGGCCTGGCTGGTGAAGCTGCCCGACGGCACAGTGGCTATCGAGACCACGCCCAACCAGGACAGTCCGCTGACGGCGGGCCACAAGCCGGTGCTGGCCGTGGACGTGTGGGAACACGCATATTACTTGAAGTACCAGAACCGCCGCGCCGAGTACGTGAAGGCCTTCTTCGAGGTGCTGAACTGGGATTACGTGAGCGGCGAGTTTGCACGGAAGGCATAGACACAATGGAGGTTAAGTGGTCTGGAAGACAACCGGCCGGGCGCTGATCTGCGTGGGGGTTGCGGCCAGCCTGAGCATCGGCCTGGCCGCCTGCCGCCCGGCGCCGGCGCTCACTGCCCAGGAGGCGGAAGGGAAGCATCTCTACCAGGTTCGCTGCGCCCACTGCCACGAGGACAACGACCTGGCCCTCAAGAAAGTTCCGCCGGACCTGCACGGCGTCTTTGCGCAAAAGACGCTGCCCAGCGGCGCGCCAGCCACCGACGAGGCCGTGCGGCAGAATGTGCTGGCAGGGAAGGGAATGATGCCCGCCTTCAGCGGCCGCTTCACCGGGGAGCAGATGGCCGCCCTGCTGGCCTACCTGCACACGGGGCTGCGCTGATTACGCGCGCCTGGGAAGAGATACAAGCGCAAGTTAAACAAAACAAAGAGAAACTGGAAAGCGCCGGTTTCATTCGTTGCGGGTCGGCGAAGCCGGTGGACGACTGACTAACACGAAAGTGGTATCTCACTCTCCCTCGCAGGGACCACTTTTCATTTTCTTTTGATGACCTTAGTTTTCACTCTGGTTACCCTTGCTTGCATAAGCCAAGATGCCTTGTGCCCGTCCTTCTCACTCGATCTCAACCTTGAGTGGCCGCAAGCCGAATGCTTGGGCACAAGACAAGCAAGAGCGTTGGCTCTGAGCTTGCCCAGAGCTTGGCAGGAGCGCTTCATTCATAAGCCAAGAGAAAGGTGGGTAGCCATGACCGTCCAGTGGGGGAGATGTACAAATTTCAAGAGATGCAAGGATGCCAAACAAGGGCAGCCTATCCCAATTCCCGTAGGATCCGCGTTTGTTTGTCCGGAGTGCGGAGGCGCGCTGCAGCACGAAGGCGCCGACGTTCCCAACGAGGCTCCTGCCCCAACTTCCGCCGCGGCTCCTGTCGCGGCTCCTAGCGCAACTCCTGCTTCGATTCCTGTTGCAGCTTCCGCCGCGGCTCCTGCGGCGGCTTCCGCCGCGCGAGGAAAAAGGCCGTCGGCGGCTCTTGTGGTTGCGGTAGTAGCTCTCATCGTTGCTGTCGCGGTTCCGCTTGTTCTTCTTTTCACGGGGTTTGCAGGTGTATCGACCTGGGGAAAGCTGCGCGGCGCGGCGGCTTCGGAGCCGAATAGCGCGCAGAACGTTATCCTTCGCCTGGCCGGCTCGAACACCGTTGGGGAAACGCTTGTGCCTGCATTAGCCGAGGACTTCCTCAAAGCTCAGGGCGCGACCAACGTCCGGATTACCCCTGGAGCAAAGCCGCAAGAGAAGGTTGTTGAAGGCGTTCTGCCGGGCGATGGATTTCCTTCAACGATCGAGATTGCGGCGCATGGATCGGCGACGGCGTTTACCGCCCTGGCCGACAAGAGCTGCGATATCGGCATGGCCTCGCGCAGAATCAAGCCCGATGAAGCGGCCAAGCTCGCGCCGATGGGCGACATGACTTCACCCGGGAACGAACACATCCTGGGGCTCGACGGCATCGCTGTAATTGTCAACGCCTCCAATTCGCTCAGCGACCTGAGCAAAGACGATATCAAGCGCATCTTCACGGGAGGCGTTACCGATTGGTCGCAGGTTGGAGGCGGTCACGGAGCGATCAAGGTCTACGCGAGAGACGACAAGTCGGGAACATTCGATTCGTTTAAGAGCATGGTGCTGGCAGGAGCGCCGCTGGTTGCATCGGCCCAGAGGTTCGAGGACAGCAATGCGCTCTCCGACGCGGTGGCCAGCGATCCCAACGGCATCGGTTTCATCGGACTTCCGTTCATTCATAACGCAAAAGCCATCGCTGTGTCTGAAAAGGGGGCCGACGCGCTGAGACCAACCCGGCTCACCGTCGCAACGGAAGACTATTCTCTTTCCAGACGGCTCTATCTCTACACGCCCGCGATCGCGCGCACCAAGTTCACGCGCATGTTTGTCGAGTTTGCTCTCTCCAAACAGGGTCAGGACGAGGTTGCGGCAAACGGATTCGTCGCCCAGAACGTTGAACTGGAATCACCGGCTGTCGCTGAGGATGCACCGGACGCATACAAACAGTTGACTCGCAACGCCGAGCGGCTCTCTCTCGATTTTCGGTTTCAGCCGGGAAAGGCGGAACAGGACAACAAGGCTCTGGCCGACCTGGACCGGGTCGTCTCCCTGATTGCGGACCGGGGGAACGCGGGAGACAGGATTCTGCTCTTCGGGTTTGCAGACAGCACCGGCGCTCCCGAAGTGAATCAGGCACTGTCGCTGAGCCGGGCGAGGATGATTGCGAATCAACTTATCCAGCGGGGCTTGAAGCCCGCGGTTGTGCGCGGGTTTGGTTCCGAGCTGCCTGTGGCTTCGAACGATACCGACGACGGCCGCGAGAAGAACCGGCGGGTTGAGATCTGGATGAAGAGGATGACCGTGGCGGCGGCGGCTCCGGCTGAGGGAGAGCAACCCCATGAGTGATGTGCGCCCAGGAAAGCGCTGAGCTTAAGCTGCTTTCAAAGATAATCATTGACCGGAGGATGGAGTGAATCAGAGGGATTCACTCCGTTTTCTGTCTTCTGCCTTCGGGCGGCTGGATTCAGATCGTTTTGCCGATGCTTCCAGCGCGGGAACCGCCTCGGGTTGACGGCAGACCCTGTTTCTCGTGCTGCCTGAACGTTGGGGCGCTTACCGAGCCGGCCAAGGCGCAACTCGATTGACTCCGCATTGATCGCGGTATACTCTGAATTGCCATGGCAACCGAGAAAACCTTCTATCTTGAGACCTTTGGCTGCCAGATGAATGCCCATGACTCGGAGAAGGTGATTGGCACACTCCGGCAGCAGGGCTACAGGCAGGTGGAATCGGAAGCGGACGCCGGCCTGATCCTCTATAACACCTGCTCGATCCGCGATAAGGCGGAGCAGAAGGTCTTCCATCGGCTCGACGAGTACAAGCGCCAGCACCGGGAGGGCAAGCGCTTCGCCGTGCTGGGCTGCGTGGCCCAGCAGGAGGGCGAGAAGATCTTCGCGCGTGCGCCGTACGTCTCGCTGGTCTCCGGATCGGCCTCCTACCGCAAGCTACCCGAGATGCTCACACGGCTTGAAGCGGGCGAAAACCGTATCACCGGCCTCGACGACCGCCAGACTGACCAGACCTTCGAGACCAAGTTCACCGCCCGTCAGAGCCCCTATCGCGGCTACATCGCCATTATCGAAGGTTGCGACAAGTTCTGCTCCTACTGCGTGGTGCCGTACACGCGCGGCAGGGAGCGCAGCCGAAGCTCCTCGTCGGTGCTGGACGAGGCGCGGCGCATCGCCGGCCTGGGCTACACCGAGATTCAACTGCTGGGCCAGAATGTGAACAGCTATCGCGACCCGGAAGGGAAGCGCAGCTTCGCCGAATTGCTGGCGGCCGTGGGCCAGGTGGAGGGAATCCGCCGCGTGCGCTTCACCACCAGCCATCCGCGCGACTTTACCCGCGACATCGTCGAGGCCATCGACGCCAATCCGGCGCTCTGCAACCACGTACACCTGCCCGTGCAGTCGGGTTCGGCGCGGATTCTCAAGCTCATGGCGCGGGAGTACACGCCGGAGTCGTACCTGGAGCGCATTGCCTGGATCAAGGCGGCGCGGCGGACCATCTCGATTTCGACGGACATCATCGTGGGCTTTCCCGGCGAGACAGCGGAGGACTTTGCCCGGACGATGGACCTTTTGGCCGAGGTCCAATTTGATTGCGTCTTCGGTTTTAAGTACTCGGCCCGGCCCAACACGCCGGCTCTGACCATGATCGATTCCATCCCTGACGCGGAGAAGGCAACCCGGCTTCAAGTGCTGCTTGACCGCCAGCGCGAAATCCAAAGGGTCAATTATACCAGGCACTTAGGGCAGGTAATGGAGGTGATGGTTGAGGGGCGGAATCCGGCGCGCGGGCAAGTTATCGGACGCAGCAGCCAGAACACGCCCGTCAACTTTACTTGCGCGCAACCGATCGCGCCGGCTCCGGGCAGTTATGTGCGAGTGAAGATTACCGCTTCGCATCCCAACAGTTTGGCGGGGGAAGCCGTCTAAGACAGAAGCGCGCAGGGAAGAAGGGAAGCATGGATATTGAGGTGAGAATACGAGGGCTGATGATGGACCCCGCCACCAATATGCCGATCGTGGTGCTTAAGGACGTTGCTTCGGATGCGGTGATGCCCATCTGGGTGGGCATCTTCGAGGCCAACGCCATCGCCATTGAAATCGAAAAGGTCACGGCTCCGCGTCCCATGACCCATGACCTGACTAGAAACCTCATCCGGGATTTGAATGCTCAGTTGGAACGTGTTGTGATTACAGAACTTAAGAACGATACGTTTTTGGCAGTTCTGTTTCTCAAGCAGGGCGATGAGCCGCTGGCGGTCGATGCCCGGCCTTCCGACGCCATTGCCCTGGCCCTGCGCGCGGATTGCCCGATCTACGTCGCCGAGCAGGTAATGCAAACCGCCAAGCTGAACACATCCGGCCCGCCCGAAGGCCCCACCGCCGAGCAGTTGCGCGGCTGGCTCGAAGGGCTGAACGACGAGGATCTGGGGCGCTACAAGATGTGATCCAGCCAGAGATTCCAGAACTGCGCGGCGGCTGCCTCCAGACCTGGTCCGTGTTGGCTGGCGCCAGCACGCAGGCTTTCGACCGCAATTCCGGCATGGTGCAGTTCGCAGGCATGCCCCACGTACCAGCTCTCCAGGTCGGCGGCGATCACTTCCGTGTGGAACTGCAATGCCAGCGCAAAATCGCCGATTGCAAATGCCTGATTTGGATAGGATTCAGTTCTTGCCAGATGGAGCGCGCCGGCCGGCAGGTCGAAGGTATCCCCATGCCAATGGAAAACGGATAGCCCCGGGCTGAACAGTGGGGCAAGCCAAGGCGCCCGCGCCGCGTCGGGACCAGGCTGAATCGGCGCCCAGCCGATCTCCTTGCCATTCTCGCCAGGGAAGACCCGCGCGCGCAGTGCCGCAGCCATGAGTTGCGCGCCCAGGCAAATGCCCAGGACCGGCCTGCGCGCGGCCAGCCGTTGCCGAATCAGCGCGATCTCATCCGTCAGAAACGGATATTTCCGCTGCTCATACACTCCGATAGGGCCGCCCAGCACCACCAGCAAATCGCAGGCCTGAGCTTGCGGCAATGGAAAGCGCGTCGTGGCCGCGGCGAGGCTTTTGATGGAGAAGCCGTGCTCGCGGAGCGGGGGATCGAGCGTACCCAGATCCTCGAAGGCGATATGGCTCAAAACCAGGGCGGACTTGGGCGCGTGCAGCATGAAGTGATTCTAGATTGAAAGGCCGCACACGCTAGTATACAGAATATCTGTTATCGGACATTGCGGATATAAGGGCTACAGCTCTCTAATTGCGAATCTCGGCGAGCAACCCGTCGATTTCCGCCCTTTCCGCTGCTGAGACCGGGAGCAGCGGCGCGCGGGCGCGGCCTCCGTAGTGGCCGTTGAAGTCGCAGGCGTGCTTCACTCCGCCGATTCCCAATTCCCCAACGATGCGCAGGCTGGGACCGGCGATGCGCAGCTGCTTCTCCAGCGCGAGTTTCAGATCATGATCTTTCCAGGCGAGATAGACCTCCTGGCATGCCTGTGGCGCGCACGCGGCAAAACCGAGAATCGCTCCGGCGGCACCGCCCTCAAGAGACTCGAGAAGTACCGCGGTTGAACCGGTGAGCACCAGAAAGCCGACTTCCTTCGTCCTCGTCTTGATGGACGCAACCAAAGGAGCGACGGCCAGGCCCGCGCCAATTTCTCCTGCCAGCGCTCCGGTGGAGACCAAGCTGCCGCTGGCTTGATTTCCAGAGTCGGGCCTGGGAGCCAACATGCGCGCCGTCACCGCTTCAAAGACGGGCGTGACGGTGACGGTGCGCCGGGGCGCGGCGCGGGTGATCTCGACCGCGGCGCGAATCCGCTCGATGCTGCCGCTTGAATCCTTGATTCCAATGATGTTGGGGTGCTGGGCCAGCTCGGCTACCAGCTCGATGGGGATGTTATAGGGCACGCATTGGGGGATGTTGTAGACCACAACCGGCAGCGGCGACCGGTCGGCCACGCAGCGGAAGTAGTGCAGAACGGCGGCCTGCGACATTTGTCTGGCGTAATAAGTGGGCGTGCGGACCAGGATCGCATCGTAGCGGAAGCGCGCCGCCGCCTCGGCCAGCTCCACCGTGCCCTTCACGCTCTCGCGCGAAACGCCGGCGATGAGCACCTTTTCCGGCGCCGCGGCCTCGGCAGCTACGCGCAAAACCTCGCGCGATTCGCCATCGTCTAGCATCGACGCCTCGCCGGTCGACCCCAGCAGCAGCATTCCCGCCAGCAAACTGCGCGAATAGCGGGCCATGTTGGCCTCAAGCTTGCGAAAGTAAACCCGCTCATTCGGGTAAAACGGCGTGGGGACCGCGGCAAAGATGCCTTCAAGCAGCATGGTTCGATTGTAGAACCTCAATGGTGCAACCGAAACCGGCGCGATCTGTCCGGAATGGGCATGCGGGCCAGCGGCTCACCTGGCCTTTAGGCGCCGTTTTGCGCGTGAAGCTGCTGCAGGGCGAAGACCGTGGTCCGGCGGCGCTGCATGGCGGCGATGCCCTCGACGGCGGCCTGGGCGGCGGCGATGGTGGTAATGGTGGGAATCCGCGCCAGCACGGCTGCCCGGCGAATGGCCTTTTCATCGAAGATTGTGTCCTGGCCGCGCGGGGTGTTCACAATGAGCTGAATGCGGTCGCCTTTGATCAGATCCACCACGTTCGGCCTTCCCTCGTGCACCTTGAAGACCCGCTCGACGCTGAGTCCGCCGCGCTCCAGCACGTTGGCCGTGCCCTCGGTGGCCACGATCTTGAAGCCGAGATGCACGTAGCGGCGGGCCAGGTCCATGGCCGCCGGCTTGTCATGGTCGTTGACGCTGAAGAAGACTGTGCCGCCCGTGGGCAGCACGTGCCCGGCTGAGAGTTGCGCCTTGGCAAAGGCCTCGCCGAAGCTGGCCGCCACGCCCATCACCTCGCCGGTGGACTTCATCTCTGGGCCGAGCACCGTATCGACTCCGGCGAACTTTGACCACGGGAAGACCGGCGACTTCACGTAGTAATGCGAACCCGTTTCCAGGTCCAGGCCGCTGGCAAGCTGGGCCGGGAGCAGATCGCGCAACTTGCGTCCGGTCATTAGCCGCGCGGCGACCTTGGCCAGCGGAATGCCGGTAGCCTTCGAGACGTAAGGCACGGTGCGCGAGGCGCGCGGATTCACTTCGATCACATAAACGTGATCCTGCCCCTCGGCATCGCGCTGGATGGCGAACTGCAGGTTGACCAGGCCGACCACTTCGAGCGCCAAGGCCAGCTTGCGGGTATAGGCGCGCAGAGTCTCCAGCGTTTCCTTGCGGATGCTCACCCCGGGCAGCACGCAGGACGAATCGCCGGAGTGAATGCCAGCCTCCTCAATGTGCTGCATGATGCCGGCAATGATCACGTTCTCGGAGTCGCAGAGCGCGTCCACATCCACCTCGACGGCGTTCTCCAGAAAGTGATCGACCAGCACCGGCCGCTCCTGGGAGTACTCGACCGCCTGGCGCATGTAAAGTCTCACGGCCTCGGCGTCGTATGCAATCACCATGGCCCGGCCGCCGAGCACGTAGCTGGGCCTGAGCAGCACCGGATACTCGATCCGCTCACCGACAGCCAGAGCCTCTTCCACGCTAGTGGCCGTGCCGCCCGCGGGTTGCGGAATCTTCAACTCATCGAGCAGCTTGCCGAAGCGCTTGCGATCCTCGGCCAGGTCAATGGACTCAGGGGACGTACCGATGATGGGGACGCCCGCGGCGCGCAGCCTCTGGGCAAGATTGAGCGGAGTCTGCCCGCCGAACTGGACGATCATGCCGACCTGTGCGCCCGACTGCGACTCGTGGTTGTAGACCGCCAGCACGTCTTCAAGCGTCAGCGGCTCAAAGTAGAGGCGGTCGCTGGTGTCATAGTCCGTGGAAACGGTCTCCGGGTTGCAGTTGACCATGATGGTCTCGTAGCCGTCTTCCTTGAGCGCAAAGGCCGCGTGGCAACAGCAGTAGTCGAACTCAATGCCCTGCCCGATGCGGTTCGGCCCCGAGCCCAGAATGATGATCTTGTGGGTCGGCGTGGGTAGCGCTTCGCTCTCTTCGTCGTAGGTCGAGTAGAGGTAGGGCGTCATCGATTCGAACTCGGCGGCGCAGGTATCCACCAGCTTGAAGACCGGCCTGATTTCCTTCCCCTCGCGCAGTTCCCTCACCCGCTGAATGCCCGCGTGACCTTCCAGGCTCCACTCCTTGGCGATACGCTCGTCGCTGAGGCCGAGACGCTTGAGGCGGCGTAACTCGTTGGTTTCAATGGCCCCCGGCGCGATCCCGGCAATCGCGTTCTGCGCCAGGGTGATTTCGCGAATCTGGTGCAAAAACCAGGGATCGATGGCGGTGAGCCGCGCCACCTCGCGCACGCTCAGGCCGCGCTCGAAGGCGTAGCGGATATAGCCCAGCCTCTCCGGCCGCGGCGTCACCAGCATTTGCGTCAAACGGCGCGGCTCCAGCACTTCGGCGCCGGTCTTCTTGCCGGTTTCTAGAGCCCGCCAGGCCTTCATCAGCGCTTCCTTGAAGGTACGCCCGATGGCCATCACCTCGCCGACCGACTTCATCTGCGGGCCCAGCGTGTCGTCGGCTCCGGGAAACTTCTCGAACTGCCACTTGGGAATCTTGACCACCACGTAGTCGATGGTCGGCTCAAAGCAGGCCGGCGTCTTGCGGGTAATGTCGTTGGGAATCTCATCGAGCGTGTAGCCCACTGCCAGCTTGGCGGCGATCTTGGCGATGGGAAAGCCGGTGGCTTTCGACGCCAGCGCGGAGGAGCGCGAGACGCGCGGGTTCATCTCGATCATGATCATGCGGCCGTCGATGGGATTGATGGCGAACTGCACGTTGGAGCCGCCGGTCTCCACGCCTATCTCGCGCATGACCGCAATCGCGGCGTCGCGCATCTTCTGGTACTCGCGGTCGGTGAGCGTCTGCGCCGGGGCCACGGTGATGGAGTCGCCGGTGTGCACGCCCATGGGGTCGAAGTTCTCGATCGAGCAGATGATGATGACGTTGTCGGCGAGGTCCCGCATCACCTCCAGCTCGAATTCCTTCCAGCCCAGCACGCTCTCTTCGATGAGGCACTCGTGAACCGGCGAAAGGTCCAGACCGCGAGCCAGCGTCTCCATCAGCTCTTCGCGGTTGTAGGCGATGCCGCCGCCCGTGCCGCCCAGGGTAAAGCTGGGCCGGATGAGCACCGGAAAGCCGAGCTTGCCGGCAAAGTCCAGGCCGTCGCGGAGGTTATTGACCAGCGCCGACTTGCAAACCTCCAGGCCGATGCGCAGCATGGCATCCTTGAAGAGCAGGCGGTCCTCGGCCTTCTTGATGGCCTCCAGTTTCGCGCCGATCAGCTCCACGTTGTAGCGGTCCAGAATGCCAGCGTCGGCCAGATCGACGGCCAGGTTGAGCGCCGTCTGCCCGCCGACCGTGGGGAGCAGCGCGAACTTGCCCGGCTTTGCCGTTACGGTTCCGGTCGAGCCTTGAAAGGGCACGGCTTCAGCCGTGCCGCCCGACGCCAACGAGATGTCGTTGGGCTTTAGCCCCTGAGGGACAGTCGCGCCAGCCGCCAGCATTGCCGCCTCGATGCGGATAATCTCCTCGACGTACTCGCGGGTGAGCGGCTCGATGTAGGTGCGGTCGGCCAGGTCGGGATCGGTCATGATCGTGGCCGGGTTGGAGTTCACCAGCACCACCTCGTAGCCCTCCTGCTTGAGCGCCTTGCAGGCCTGCGTCCCGGAGTAGTCGAACTCCGCCGACTGCCCAATCACGATCGGCCCCGAGCCAATCACTATGATCTTTTGAATGTCATTTCTGCGTGGCATGGTTCTGATCGATTCCCTGAAACCGTTGTTTGTATGGACGGACAATTTGGAGGAATTGCCTGTGACTCGTTGTGCTGGATGGACACGGCTCGTACATGCCGACCCCGAGAATCAACCATAGATTGCTCGGATGCAGGGCGTGCATGAGATCGCTTCCAACGTTAAGAACAGCATAGGCTGACATAAATCCCGGAGCCTTAGCGTATAGCTTGTATTCTCCGTCAACCGCATTGATCGTGAATCGTCCGTTGGCATCTGTCCTGACCTCGCCGACCACATTCCCGTCACGCATGAGTGACACTTCGACATTTGCAACGGGCTCGGCCATCTGGTCAAAAACCCGACCCTGTACCCTTGAAACGAACAGTGTTTTATACCCAAAGCAATCAGCTTGGGCGACTGCTGGAGCAGCAAATAAAAACTGCACGACAGCGACCATCAAACATAGAATTCCGCCTAAAAAACAGCGGAGCCGGGGCCCCGCTGCGGTTGCGAAAACTGACTTCTCTGTTGCTGGCGGCTTCATCCCTTCCACTCCTCCATCATCCGCCTGAAGTCGTGGAAGAGGTAATGCGAATCGTGCGGACCGGGGGCGGCTTCGGGGTGGTACTGGACGCTGAAAAGCGGCAGCGTCCGGTGGCGCAGGCCCTCGAGCGTCTGGTCGTTCAGGTCGAAGTGGGTTAGTTCCACTTCGTTGGCGTTGATCGAGTCCGGATCGACGGCGAAGTTGTGGTTGTGGGCCGTTATCTCCACCTTGCCGGTCACGTTATTGCGCACCGGGTGGTTGCCGCCGTGGTGGCCGAACTTGAGCTTGTAGGTGCGTCCTCCCAGGGCCAGCCCAACCAACTGGTGGCCGAGACAGATTCCGAAGACCGGCACGCGGCCCATGAATTTGCGTATGGCGCGCACCGCATAGTCTACCGGTTCGGGGTCGCCGGGACCGTTGGACAGAAAGACGCCGTCGGGCTTCAACTCCAGCACGTCCTCGGCAGTGGTCTCGGCGGGAACCACCGTCACCCGGCAGCCCTCGCGGGTGAGCATCCTGAGGATATTGAGCTTGATTCCGAAGTCGTACGCGACGACATGAAGGTTCTTGCGCTCCCACCCTTGCCGCGATGAAGCTGCGTCAAGGATGGGGCACCCAGCGTCTTGTAGGAATGGCTGGGGCAACAGCGGTTCGCCGGACTGGTTGCGGCTGTCGGAGGAATCGAACGGGTAAGCGGACTTGGTCGAAACCACGCGCGCCAGATCGGTTCCGTCCATCTTGCGGATGCTTCTGGCCTTTTCGACCAATCCGGCTGGGTCGGTCTCGGAAGTCGAAATCACTCCCCGCATCACGCCGTAGGTGCGCAGGTGGCGAACCAGCGCACGGGTATCGATCTCGGCCAGCACCGGCACGGCATACCGCTCCATGTACTCGTCGGTCACCTGTTCGGAGCGCCAGTTGGAGCTAATGGCCGAGAACTCGCGGACGATCAGCCCCTCGATGTAAGGTCTGGCCGACTCGTTGTCCGCCCGGTTGGTACCGTAGTTGCCGATCTGGGGGTTGGTGAGAACGACGATCTGTCCGGCATAGGAGGGATCGGTGGCGATTTCCTGGTAGCCGGTAAGGGAGGTATTGAAAACGACTTCGCCCCGGCACTCACCGGGGTGCCCATAGCCGTGGCCACGGAAGATGCGCCCGTCTTCGAGCGCCAGGATAGCCTGCATCGCCTCTCCGAGGAGTGGATTCAACCGATTCTAGCAGGTTGGCTGAGATCATGCCGGTGGAATTCCGGGCGGTTTCTCAGGGGCCTACTGCACCACGCCCGCGTCGCGGGTCGGCCAGTAGACGAAGACGGCCTTGCCGTAAATGTACGAGCGCTCCACGGGGCCAAACTTTCGGCTGTCGTAGGAGACGGAGCGGTGATCGCCCATCACCCAGTAACTGTCCTCGGGAACGACGACCTCAGCCATGGATTCGCTGTCCTGGTATGCGTCGGGGACGTACGGCTCGGTCTGCGGTTTGCCGTTGAGCCAGACCACGCCGTGATCGATGCGCAGCCGGTCGCCGGGCAGGGCGATCACGCGCTTGATGTAACTTTGCTCCGGGTTGCGCGGATAGTGGAAGACGACCACGTCGCCGCGCTCGATGGAGGAGATGCGATAGACGAACTTGTTGACAAACACACGGTCGGAATCCTCCAGCCGGGGCAACATGCTGGTGCCTTCCACGCGCACAGGCTGGTAAAGAAAGGTAATTATCAGCACCGACGCAACCGCGGCAACAAGTATATCGCGAAGCCAAAGGCCGATGCCTCCATACTTGCGTTGCGGCGCGGGGGCGGAGTCGAGTCGAGGCTGGTCAGTATCCGCCTCCATAGCGGCAGTCTGCTTGGGCGTTGGGGTGGGGAAGTCGTCGGGAACCGTTTGCATCTCTCCTCTAGTTTACTCGCAGCCGAGGCCGCCGGGCGGGCAAAGGATGCGGGCGCGGTTGGGCTTGTTGAGCGGCTTGGGCTGGTTGGCTACCGGAACAAATACGGGGGCCGAGCCGGGCGGATCGCCGCTCAGGTTCCCTTCCTCCAGAAGGAGCGGCCGCTGCAGGAGCATCTCCACCTGCGTTCCGCTCTCGATGTTCACGTCGGCGCCGCGCGTGAAGAGCGTCGCCAGCCCAACAGCGGCAAGCCCTGCCCCAACGCCGGCAAAGCCTCCCGCAATGGGATGCCCATCCACCGCTCCGCCTATCGATCCAACCGTGCCCCCGGTTGGAATCGCGATCTCCGCCACCTTGCCGGCATTGCGTCCCTTGTCCCCTTGCTGCTCGATGGTTCCCTCGCCATCGTCCTTGACCGACTGCTCTCTGGCGCCGGGCAAAGCGTTCACGATGCCCGGAATGTCGACCACCGAGCCATTGAGAAAGATCATCTCGGTGAAGTGCATGTCCAGCTGCGCCCTGCCTTTCACGCGCCCGGCGCGGACGACGCGGTCCACTACTCCCTGCACGTAAACGCCGGCTGGAATCAGAACCCTGTTCCCGACTACCACCGGGAAGGTCGAGGCCAGGTAAACGCCATCGCCGGGTCTGGCGCTTCGCGTGTCGATACCGCTGCGCAGTTGCAGCAGCACCTTGGTGCCGGCGGGAACCGTGTAAGTTTTCGTTGTGGGAGCAGCCGCCAAAGCAGAAGCCGAATCGGCGGACGGTCCGCCGGCGGGAGCGGGATTTGCCTGGGCTGCCGGGGATGGCGGCGCGGCGGGCGCTTGCGCCGGCGCTTCCGGTTGAGCAGCCGCTGGAGCCGAGCCGGACTGGGCTCGTACGGGGTCCGAGGCCGCAGCCAGCGAGCCAAACACAATCGCAGCGGTCAATGCTCCTTGCAGCAGACGCATGAAATCCTCCCGTGGAACTCTCATTGCAATAGACGAATCGCCCGCAATCAAGGATAGCCCGATTGGCTCGCCGTGCCACGAAAATTGCTTCCGGCTCCGCGGCGGGCAGCAATTCGAGTTACGATGCAAGACAACGATGGAGACCGAAACCATCCCGCCTGCCGCTTCCGCAGCCCGCGCCGGAGGCCGGTTTGCCGCCGTCTATCGCGTGCTGAACGATGCCATCGCAGCGCGCGCTTTTCCCGGCTGCGCCTTTGGGGTGTTGGCCGGCGGACAGATCGTCCTCCAGGATGCATTGGGCCGATTTACCTATGACGAGCGCGCGCCCGCCGTTTCCGCTGGCACAGTCTATGACGTGGCCAGCATCACCAAGGTGATGGCCACCACCGCGGCGGCCATGCTGCTCTACCAGCGCGGCCTGCTTGACCTCGAAACGCCTCTTGGCGAGCTGCTGCCGGGCTTCGTGGTGGGACGCGCTCCCGATGAGCGCGCCCGCCACGTGAGACTGCGTCACCTGCTGGCGCACAACTCGGGACTGCCGGGCTACGTCGAGTTCTACCGCACCGCCGCCACGCCCGCCGCGCTGTTTCGCGCCTGCCTCGCATTGCCTCTTGAAGCCGAGCCTGGCACTCGCGCCGAGTACTCCGATCCAGGCTTCATTCTGCTCGCCAAGGCGCTGGAGGTTGGCGCGCGCGAGTACCTGGCGGCGTGGGTTCGCCGCGAGGTTTTTCAGCCGCTCGGGCTGGCTGCCACTTGCTTCTGCCCCGAACCCGCCGCGCGGCTGTCGATTCCTCCCACGGAAGAGGACACGGCCCTGCGAGCGCGCCGCATCCAGGGTGAGGTTCAGGACGAACATGCCTGGCTGCTCAAGGGCGCCGGCGGCCACGCCGGACTCTTCTCCAACGTGCCGGATTTGCTGCGCTTTGCGGGCGAGATTCTCATGGCTGGAACCGAAACTGAATCGGAAACGGTCAGACCCCGGCTCTTTAAACCGGCGACAGTCAGGCTTTTTGCACAGCGGCAAGGCCCCGAGGGCAGTTCGCGGGCGCTCGGCTGGGATACGCCCTCTGAGAACTCCTCATCCGGACGATACTTCTCGCCGCGATCGATCGGGCACCTGGGTTTCAGCGGCTGTTCGCTATGGATCGACCTCGAAGCCAAGGTTGCCGTTGCGCTGCTCACGAACCGCACCTGGCCCGACCGCCGGAGCCAGCTGATCCGCGAGGTGAGGCCCGCTTTTCACGACGCTGTTCGTGAATCGCTTTACCGATATTACTGAATCGTTTTAATGAGTTGCGGCCCCTCGCGCCGATCGCGGCGATCAAGAATTCTGTCGGCAGTTGACCAGTTTCCAGATACAATAAAAAATTGGGGACAGACGCGATGCTAAGCAGTTCCACTTTGCAGGAAACGGCCGGCGCCCATGGCAATGACTTCAAAAGAGACCCTGCCCTCCTGCTTCAGCAACTGACCACCGAAAGCCAGAACGAGGCATCTCAAGGCTTGGATACCAAGTCCGCGCACGAGATTGCGCGCATCATTAGCCATGAGGATGCGAAGGTGGCTCCGGCGGTCAAGAAGGCGATTCCGGAGATTGCTCAGGTCATCGACCAGGTGGCCACCAGCCTGCGGGATGGCGGCCGGTTGATCTACGTGGGCGCCGGCTCCAGCGGACGCATCGCCGCGCTCGACTCCGCCGAGTGCCCGCCCTCCTACTCCTCGGCTCCGGGACAGGTGCAGTACATCATGGCCGGCGGACCCAAGGCTCTGGCCTCGGCTGTCGAGGTCAACGAGGACTCCGAAGAGCTGGGCCAGCGGGACATTGCCCGCCGCCGCCCCACGCGCAAGGACGTGGTAATAGGGGTCTCCGCCTCGGGCCGCACCCCCTACGTGGTAGCCGCCGTGGCCTACGCGCGCGCCCGCGGAGCGCACACCGCCGCTGTTACCTGCAATCACGACACGCCTCTGGCCGCCGCCGCCGACATCGCCATCGTTGCCGACGTCGGTCCCGAAGTCATCTCCGGTTCCACGCGCATGAAGGCGGGCAGCGCCCAGAAGATGATCCTGAACATGATCAGCACCGGCGCCATGACCCGACTGGGCTATGTGTACGAGAACCTGATGGTGAACGTGCACATGCAGAACTCGAAGCTGGTCGAGCGCGGCATCCGCATCCTCATGTGCGCCTGCCAGATCGACCGCGAAGCCGCGGTGCAGACCATCAAGAGCGCCGGCCGCAGCGTCCCCGTGGCCCTAGTAATGCTCAAGGCCAAGGTGGACAAGCCCGAAGCCGTCCGCCGTCTGGCCAAGTCCGACGGCAATGTGCGCCTGGCCATCGAGGATACTGTGCTGGAGCTGTAAGGGAGCAACGTGCTGACTGGCCAAAGAGACGCGCGGTCGTCCTGGCCAGGACATGAAGCCGCTTGTCGATATGAACCTAGCTAGTCTTGCTCTGACCCGAGCGCCAGATATTTTCTGAGGCCGCCGCTGTCGCTCATGAAAGCGATGAAGGCTGTGATTGCCTGGTCCAGGTAATCTGCGAAGTCCCGGACCTTGTCTCCTGGTAGCGGTCGCTCAAGGATGAGATTGTTTTTGGTGCGAACGTACGACATGTCGGAAGGGGCGGTCGTCGAGCGGTCCCAAAGACCCACGGCTAGGCTTGCGCGCAGCCTGTACAAAAAGACGGATGCAAATAGCTTGCCATCATCTTTACGAGACAGTCTTAGGCAAAAATAGAGCCCGCCGAGCCCCTCAACTTCCACCTGGTTGCCAACGTAGAGATCGTCGCTCGTTTTCTGCGAGTAGTCATTAAGGTCATTTGCCATCCAATGCATACCACAGGCTTGGTTGACCTCACCAAGTCGCGCTCTCACTATGGTCCTACATTGTTGTTGAACCAAGCGGCGGAACTCTGCCATCGCATCGTCAACATCGACGTAGGTCTTAGCCCCCGTTACAAAGAAATCCCTTTCCCTATCCGACAGGCCGTTGTTCATACTCCGCACCTCCATTCGCGCAGGTAATTGACCGTGGCCATCGCGCGAAAACTCCTTGGCCGACACGAAAGTCTAAGCAGGTTCTGCTCCACGGCACCACAGAAAATCAGGATTGCCGCCGCGCGTAGCAAATCCGACCCCTTCACCCTGTTGGCATATTGCCTCAACCGCTTGCAAAGCGTTCGCCAATCGGTGAAGATGAACCCAAAAAGCGGAAGATCCGGCTCGGTCGCTTCCGTCCCCAGCAAAACCAGAAGGGGCCGCTCCACGTGCTGATCGGCAACCCTCTGGGCGTATCGTTTCAATTGTGCCGACAACTCGGCGCCCGGATTTTGTACCTTGACCTCGATAAGCAGCAGACTCCGGTCGCCGAACCATACCTCTATGTCGGTTCTGCTGTCCTTCTCGTTGCTCCATGCTTCCCGGCGAATGCTTTCCACAGGTCCAAGCAGGTTCCTCATGGCCTCATGGTCGAGGGCGAACAACGGTAGAATCTCGGTGGCGCCTGACATCCCTTGAAGAATCCACGCCAGCCAGTCGCTGTAGGACTCTTCCCTATCCGCAGACAGCCAACGATGCTCACCCAGGTTGAGCTTCAGCGGCTCGCTGAGCGGCGAGAGCTCTGCGTCTGAACCTGCGAGGGCGTCCTGCAAATGCTGCTGGGCGTATTGATGCAGAATCTTCGCGCTTTGAACCAAGAGATGGGCCGAATCCCATGTGCAGTGTTTGCACTTCGCGTTCACTTGAAACTCGCTCCAAGTCTGGAGGGCTTTAGTGAGGCGGCCGTAATTGGGAGAGATTGTCATTGCGGCTGCGATTGTGTCACCCCGATCACAACGTAAGAAATCGTGGCTCGGCCAATGTTGCTGTTTCTCAGCACGCTGAGCCCGCGCTGCTGGTCGCGGGAGATTTCACGGCCCGACCTCAGAACGTCGTCATCCGCACCTTCAGCAGCACATTCTCATCGGACTTCAGATTCAGGCCGTAGTCGGTCTGGTCGCCGTTCCAGAGGCGAAGAGCCTTCCAATTCCCTGCCCTGTCGTAGCCGCCCTCCTCCACCTTGAGCCAGAAGCGCTTCAGGCCCGGCGCAAAGGTGGGACTGAAGTCTACACGCGCATGATGGCCGGCGACGAGAAACTCATCCGGCCCCAGTTGCAGAATCACGACGCCCCCATCGGGAGGCGAATTCCCCTTGGGCTGCATCCCGTTGCCGAAAGGAGGCACTCCGTACTGGATCACTGCCTGCCAACGGTCGAAAACCAGCGTCTGGACGTGGTTGTCCGGGTCTTCGCTCGCGCCCCTGAGCTTGCCCTCCAGGTTCCCCTTCGCCAGCCGGCGCGCGATGGGCGCCAGCAACTCGTACTGAAGCGCAAAGGGCTTCAGAGCGCTCGACTCCATCGCCTCCGGGCCTTCGGTCTGGTTGCTGTAGCGGCTCAGGTCGAGCCCGAATGGCGCCCAGCCGATGGCGCCCTGTCCGATGGCCGCGTACACATAATGCGCGTAAATGGCTGTGTTGCCGGTCTCCGGGATCAGCAGCGGATTGTCCTTGCGCTTGTACAGCTCGATCGTCTTCATGTACTTGGCGTACTCGGGCATGTAGATGTCTGGAGCGATGACGCTGATGGAGGGAGCGGCGATCTTCCACAGGTCGATGTTGTTGTCGGTGGGCGCGCCGGACTCGTAGCTGGGCGGCTTGCCGGGTTGGAAGGGATCGCGCAGCGCCGCATTCACATAAAGCGGCAGCGGATACTCGGCTTTGCCCGCCGCGGCTACTTGCTCGATGTAGGCGGCGATGTGCCAGGCCTGGAAGATTTCATCGGCGTCGTCGCCGAAGACCTGCCGCCAGGTTCCGGGCTGCTTGCCCAGGCCGGCGACCAGCTTCTCCGGCACGGGGCCGGCAAAGACCTTCTCAGCCTCCGGCCCGTGGTCGCGCACCCCGCCCCACACGCCGGCTTCGTTCTCCACCTGCACCATCAGCACGGTGCGCTGGGCATCGGTTTGCTTGAGGTGGCGCATCAGGGCTCGGAACGCGGACTTGTCGGCTTCAAGCCGCGCCGGAGAGAACGGCGAGGGCGAATCCAGCGTCCGGCCGTCCTTGTCGCGTACAAACGGATACTTGACCTGGTCCAGCTTGATCCACTCCGGCGTATAGTGCGAGCTGCCGTTCTTCCAGGTGCCGAACCAGAGCAGCACCAGCCGCAGATGGTGCTCGCGGGCCTGCCTCAGAATCAGGTTCACAACGCTGAAGTCGAACTTGCCCTGGGTGGCTTCCATCTGCTCCCAGTAGACGGGCAGCTCGACGGTGTTGGCATGGAGCATTTCGGCAGCCGGCCACACCTTGTCGAGGTATGCGGGCCAGGCGCTGGAGTTGTTGGCCTGCACGCCCAGGATCAGGTAGGGTTCTCCGTCAACCATGAGCGCGTAGCGGCCGTCCTTCTCCACGATGGAGGGCAGCGGTCTGGCCGGGACAGCAGCGGCCGGCGCGGTCTGGGCCGCCGCGGCCAGCCCCGTAAACGCTTCTGCCATCGCCAACACCAACCCGGCAAAACAAGCCAGACTCCACACATTCCCCGCTCTTCTCATCGTGCTTCCTTTCCAGTTGCGGCTGAAACGGCCTTAAACCAATGGCGCAAGTATAAAGCGTCGTCTGTCACGGCAAGCCAGCTCCCGATTTACACTTGAAGGCTAGGAGTTCCTCAGCTTCATGGATAAGTTCGTCATTCGCGGCGGCAATCCGCTGGTGGGCACGGTGCGCATTTCGGGGGCCAAGAACTCGGCGCTGTCCTGCATGGCCGCGGCCATCCTGACCGAGGACGAGGTTACGCTCGAGAACATTCCCCAGGTGCGCGACATCGAGACCGAGCGCAAACTGCTGGCCTCGATGGGAGCGGAGGTCGAGCTGGGATACGGGCGCGCGCAGCACCGCACGACCATCTGTTGCCGCAACCTCTCCAACCCGGTCGCCCAGTACGAGATTGTGAAGACGATGCGAGCCAGCACGCTGGTGCTCGGGCCGCTGGTGGCGCGCACGGGGATGGCGCGCGTGGCCATGCCGGGCGGCTGCGCCATCGGCGGCAGGCCGATCGATCTGCACATCAGGGGCCTGGAGAGGATGGGCGCCGCGATCACCCAGGAGCACGGCTACCTGGAGGCGCGGGCGGAGCGGCTGAGAGGGGCGCACGTGGTCTTCGACAAGATCACAGTCACCGGCACGGAGGACCTGCTGATGGCGGCCGTGCTGGCCGACGGCGAGACACTGATCGAGAACTGCGCGCGGGAGCCCGAGGTTGCCGACCTCGCCGCCCTGCTGACCGCCATGGGCGCCAGGATCAAGGGAGCGGGAACCTCCACCATCCGCGTGCAGGGAGTGCAGCGGCTCCGTGGCGCGCGCCACCGCATCAATCCCGACCGCATCGAGGCGGGAACATTTCTGACAGCGGGCGTCATCACGCGCGGCGATCTGATTGTGGCCAACTGCAACCCGGCTCACCTGAGCGCGGTGATTGCCAAGCTGGAAGAGGCCGGCGCCCGCGTGGACATTCTCGGCTCCGAGACGGTTCGCGTGCGCGCCGACGGGCAATTGCGCGCGGCCGACATTTCCACCGAGGAGTATCCCGGCTTCCCTACCGACATGCAGGCGCAATACATGGCGCTGGCCACGCAGTCGGAGGGCGTGAGCGCGGTCAAGGAGAACATCTTCGAGAACCGCTTCATGCACGTGCAAGAGCTGGTGCGGATGGGCGCCAATATCAAGGTGGATGGAAGCTGCGCCACGGTGCGCGGGCCGGCTCGCCTTTCCGCCGCGGCCGTCATGTGCTCCGACCTTCGGGCTTCCGCCTCCCTTGTGCTGGCCGCGCTGGTGGCCGACGGAGAGTCCATCCTGGACCGCGTTTACCATATCGATCGCGGTTACGAGCGCATCGAGGAAAAGCTGCGCGGCGTGGGCGCGCAGATTCGCCGCATGGGGAATGTCTTCAATCCCAAAGATGTTGAGACGGCCGCGGACTGATCGCCGCGGACGGCCCTAGCGCCAGCTTACGGCCACGTGCCAGCGCAATCCGTAGCGGGCGGTCTTATGCAGCACGCGCTCATACTCCCGCAGTTCGGCCAGCACCGGCGGCGTCTCAGAACCCAGGGCCGTGGGCGCCTTGGCGAGAAAGTCGATCAGCGTTCGGACCGTCCGCAGACCGTCCGGGGCGTCGAACCACTGCGGCTGAGGCAGGTGGCGCGCCCAATCGGGGCTGGCGGCGCCCTGTTCGAGCAGCAACGCCATCGAGTTCTCATCGGCTGAAAAGAACTCCAGCAGAGGCCTCACGTTCAGCCGCTCGGCCAACCGCTCCAAGGCATCTTCGTTGCGGGCCAGAGCCTGGCCGTTCACGAAGATGTCGAAGCCGGGGTCTTCCCCTTCGACGACAATGTACAAACTGGCTGCCATTTGCTCCATCCTAGCCGAGACCGATGGCTGGAGCCGGTAAAACTCGATGACGGTTATCCAATCGGTTACGGGTTCGGCGGGCGGCAAAAAGCACGCGGTTTATTGTGTTTTCAGGCCAAAAAGCCGCGAAAAACGGCAGGCAATGTTTACTGTCCGGTCAATAGGCGTGTCTCGTAAACTGTTCATACTAAGTGGCTTACAGGAAGGACATGGGTGGAAAAGAGGCTCCCGGAGGGGAGGGGGGGAGGGGGGGCGAAAGGGACTAAGGGACTAGGGACTAAGGGACTGGGGTCTAGGAGCTGCGGAGGGGGGACATGCCTGACATTTTGGAAAGTGGTCAGTGGTTGGACAGTGGTCAGTGAACAGTGGTCAGTGGTCAGCAAAGGCTCGCTCCGTCGATCATTTCCATTGTGCACCGGCGGAGGGTTATTTTCGGCAACCGCCTGCGGCGGTGTCGGCACCCTCGGCGGTCTCTTGGGCATCCGACGGTTTCTTCGGCCCTTCACCTTCGCTGTTCGACAACAGCCTCAATTTCCGCGATTGCTTCATCTTCAAGGCAGTTCGCTTCGTCGCGCATTTCATATACCCGGACGATCTTCTCGCCGATGGGTTGTTGCAGGTTAAACGGGACGTCGGGTATCCAGATCATCTCGGTGTCCTCTGCGGTTAGCTCGTCGACGACCCCTCCGTAAATCTTTGAATTCAGTTGGTGCTGTCCATAGCCGGTCGTGAGGAAAAGGGAAAGGAATCCCGGATGGGTGACGCCGGTCTTGGGCCTGATGCGGAGAATGTGCTGAGACGCCGCCCAGCCTTCTTGTTTTGAGGAAACCACGGCCGTGCGCCCAATCGTGCCCGAGCAGGTGACGAGGACCATTCCTCTATGGATGATCCAGCGTTCCATTTTGACGGTCATCCGATTCGATATGTATTTCATATCGGAAGGGCGCATCGACGGGACGTGGCTCCCCTGGAGCAGCGGGGTGCCGTAGCGCTTTTCAACGTAGACGCGGGCAAAGCGTGGTGCGACATGGACCTCTTCGGCACGTTCCTTCAGTTGTACGAGCGGAAACGCCCCGGTCCTTAGTTTTGCCACGGCACTGGGTGCAAGGGGAACGTGGTGGCTGGCGTCGAGCCGGTCCCCTAATTCTCCGGAGTTTACAGGGAACGCCCTCGGTGCATTCGATCCTAGGTATTGAACGTCTTCCTCCTTGAACTTTCCCACGTTGAGCAGACTGTATAGATCGGCCGTTGCTTGCCTGAAAAGTTCATTCCCGGCGTCGCGAATGGCGTATGCGCGCATCACCTTGTCGTGAATTGCGAGCTTGGTTCCTTCTGGCGCCATTGGAACGGGAATGACTGCGAGATGTTTGGGCTCCACTTCGTCTACGGCGGCGCCGTAGATGCCCTTTGCGATCAATGGCTGGCCGTATTTGGATGAAAGGAATGCGTACAGGTATCCGGCGGGTGCGTCTTTGGGTTCGACGTGGATTGTGTGGTCCGAGATGGCGCATTTGGCTAAGGTGCCGCTGACGTATAGGATGTTGCCGACGGTCCCGGAACGGCTGACTAGCAGCCAGCCTTCGGGCACCATCAAATCGCCGAGTTTCGACATGCGGCGCGAAAGGAAGCGCGCTGGCCGAAGGGGATAAAAGAACATGTCTCGTGAGCTTACGAATGGAACGCCGTGCTCCTCTGAGGTGTATATGCGTTTGAAATTGCTGCGCGCCTGATTCTGGACTGGGTGCCAGATGGTGCCGCAGAGCGAGCCGAGGGACCGCTTCTCAAAGCGGCAAGCTTCGATCGCGTCAAGGGCTTGGAACGCACCTGCCGAGTAGGTTGTTGCGTCTAACCGACTGTCGTCCTCAAAAATCCAGCGCGAGCTTACTGAGAAGTGCTTTACAGGCAGCAGGGCGCTGGTTGGTGCAGTCGGGGCCGTCTTAGCCATTCATCCATCTCCCGGGTGCCCTTCCCTTCAGCCACTCGACGAAGAGATCTGAAATGGCGGGCAAGTGATCGTCGATGATAGGCTCCTCGACCTCCCGCCTTGTTTCGATTACCTCGCCTTTGGCGTTCCGGCCTGGAACGGTGCGGATCGTCTTGCGTAGGACTTCCTCGCCCTCGGGGGTCCGGACGAAAACCGGCTGCCCTCGAAGGTCCCAGCCGACTCTATCTGCTATCGCCATGAAGATTTCATAGTCGGGAAGTCGGCCAACCTGGTCGACTATTCGGCTCTCCTCTGAGGAGAATTTTTGGAGCACGAGGATTGATGTCATCGTGTGTGTCTCGGACTTTGAGAACATTTCCCTCGGGAGGTCCACGCTGGCGATAATCCATGCGTTGCGGAGGATCCATCGGCGTAGCCACGCGAGTCCAGGGTTTGAAAGGATGCTGTCTGGTAGGACGATAGCCATTCGTCCTCCCGGTTTTAGAAAATCCAGGCACCGTTCGACAAATACCTGCTCCGGCGGCATCGACGAGCGGGGAGACTTTGCTTCGAACCGCGAAAGTTCGAACTGGTCGAGGATCTGTGGGTCGTCGATGGGCAATTTGGAGCCAAATGGCGGGTTCGTGAACACAACGTCGAAGGATTCTGGCCTCAGCGCCCTGCGGGCTTCGTCGGGCCAGCTACCAAAAGGCTGGAGGCTGTTCGCATGGAAAACATTGCTGGACCCATCACCATGCATCGCTAGGTTCATTTGCGCGGCGCGAACGAGCTCCGGGAGCTTGTCGATTCCGAAGATGTTGGAGTCACAGGTGGTGCGAAGGCGGTTGATGATCGCAGTCTGCGCCTTCTCCTCATTCGTGCCCCATTTCCTGTACTCCTGCTCGGCGATGATGTCTTTGATTGCCAGGAGGGCGGCGCGCAGAAACCCGCCCGTGCCGCACGCTGGATCAAGAATCTTGAGCTTCAATCGCTTCTCTGCTCGGTAAGTGGAGAGCACGATTTGCGCGGCCATGTCGCATACGTTCCGGGGCGTAAAGAACGCTCCGTGGTCGCGGCGGCTGGTAACTCCAACGATTTCTTCATATGCCTCTCCCTTGATATCGCTGGCTGTTTGGAGGAGAGAATATTTCTGTAGCTCTGCGACCGAATAGGCGAGGGATCGATTGTCCAATTCGATGGCTTCGCTTGGTGTGGGAAAGATGTACGGGTAATCCTCCCTCACCGCGTCAAACAGCTTGCCAATGCGGGCTTTCAGCTTGCGCTGCCCGAGCTCGCTCCTGCGTTCCTCCGTGGTCACGCAGAATTCCAGCGTCCCTGCGGTCTCGCGCTCGTCATGAATCTTGCAAAAGATGAGCTTCAAGAGCTCAAAAAACGCCTTCTCTTTGCCGAGATTGCCGTTTGTGTGAAGGTAGTTGTGGCACCGTTTGAATACGGAGCGGAGTCCTTCGGTGGCAGGGACGAGTTCTGAGAACTCCAGCCGCTTTGGCTCGTCAGCGCCCTTTAAGGGGATGTCCGTTGCGTCCAGGAACGGGTTTTGCTTCGCTCTGTCTGGATCGGCCTCCTTTTCTAGCGCGACCATTTCCGATCCGACCCAGAGTCCCCATCGGGCGCGGAGGGATGCGGCCATGTAGGACTTCATCTGCTCTACGCCGTTGTTGCGGTCCGTCGGCTTGATTTCCTCCCGCTTCGCCTCAACAATGATGAATATGTTCTCCTGTTTGTGCGCTTGTCCCGGAGGAAAGATGGCGATATCAGCGCGCTTGGGCTTGCCGGAGCCGATCTGGACGGGAAACTCGAGGTGCAGATCGGCTTTGTCGTAGCCATACTCCTCGACGAGGCTACGGGCAACACGCTGGCGGACATGCTCCTCGGGCGTGTCGTCCCGGAACTTGTCCGTGTGTATGTAGCAGCGGATCTTGCCCGCGGGAACAATGATCGTGGGTTCATTCATGGCGCTTGGCACAGAGAATCATAGCAGCGCGAGGGCTTTCGGGGGCAAGGGCTTGAGTGCAGCTTCGCCGCGAGGATTGATTTTCCAAAGAACAAAATGCTCGGCCGGCGCGGGGGTTGAAACCCCCGCCTCTCTCCGCTCATCGCAGCCCGAAGATTCGCCGGACGCGGCCGATCAACCCTGACCGCCGCCTCCGGGGCCGCGGCCGCCACCGCCGGGCCGGCGACGCCGGCGGCGGCGATTGCTGTTGGCCGGAGGACGGCCCGAGCCGGACGGCTGGCCAACCGGAACCGGCGCGCCCTCGACGCGGTTGAAGTTCGGCTCGGTTTCCTCGTCGAACTCCTCGCCGCCCTCCTCGTCGAAGTCGTCTCCGCCCTCGATGAGGATGGTGCTCTGGTTGGACTTCGGCTGACGCTCGTCGAACTCGTGGCGGGGCCTGGGGGGCGCGGCTGAAGGCGCGGACGGGGCGGCGAACGGGGCAGCCGCCGATTCCTCCCTCTCGACCGGAGCCGATGGCGCCAGCTTGGCTTTCTGTTCGCGGATGAGCGCCTTGCGGCTGAGCTTGATGCGATTGCCTTCGATGGCCAGAACCTTGACCATGACCTGATCGCCTTCGCGCAGCTCGTCCTTCACTTCCTTGACGCGATGCTCGGCGATCTCGGAGATATGGAGCAGGCCGTCGGTGCCGGGGAAGAGCTCGACAAACGCGCCGAACTCGGCCAGGCGAACCACTTTGCCCAGATAGACCTTGCCGATCTCCGGCACGGCGGTGATGTTGCCGATCATTTCGAGCGCCTTCTTGAGGCCCTCGCTGTCGCAGGAGGCGACGCTGACGCGGCCGGTATCGTCCACATCGATCTTGGCGCCGGTCTGCTCGATGATGGCGCGGATGGTCGCGCCGCCCTTTCCGATCAGATCGCGAATCTTGTCGGTGGGGATCATCAGGGTTTCGATGCGCGGGGCATAGGCGGAGCGCTCGGTGCGCGGCCCATCGAGGGCGGCGTCCATCTTGTCGAGCAGGAAGAGCCGGCCGCGGCGCGCCTGCTCCATCGCCTGCTCGAGAATCTGGCGGGTCAGGCCGCCGATCTTGATGTCCATCTGCAAGGCGGTGATGCCCTTGCGCGTGCCGGCCACCTTGAAGTCCATGTCGCCGTAGTGGTCCTCGGCGCCGGCAATGTCGGTAAGGATAGCGTAGTCGTCGCCCTCCTTGACCAGGCCCATGGCTACGCCGGCCACCGCGCCCTTGAGCGCGATGCCGGCGTCAAACAGCGCCAGGCTTGCGCCGCAGACGGTGGCCATGGACGAAGAGCCGTTGGACTCCAGAATGTCGCTGACGATGCGGATGGTGTAGGGCGACTCCTCGGGGCTGGGCAGAACCGCGGTGATG
>Ga0326727_10002425_pt1 | contig 63717 bp, 44 predicted proteins | sample MB2enrmetagenome_FD_207643 | JGI IMG/M metagenome (GOLD analysis project Ga0326727, IMG submission 207643) | Lab enriched peat soil microbial communities from McLean, Ithaca, NY, United States - MB29MY | ecosystem: Environmental > Terrestrial > Soil > Wetlands > Peat | place: USA: New York...
CTCGTAGGTCAGGGCGATTTCCGCGAGGTCGTCGTAGAACGTCAGGCTGTGCCAGTTCGTGTGAGACTGCGCCTGGCCCTCGTGATCGCGGTAGCGGTAGCTCTCGCCCATTCGGGCGTTGGCGACCTTCGTGCCAGACGGCAAATACCGCAGCTCCGGTTTCGCCGCCAAATACCCGGCAAGCTCGATTCGGTTTTTCTGCATTCGTCATGCCTCCTTGTTTCGTCGCGTCTCTTCGAGGTACCCCCGTTCCGTCGGGGACAGATCGGATTCGTCTGGTGCCGCTACTTCCGGCTTGCTGATGGTGTGGGCAGTCCTGTCGGCCGCGCGTTGCGGCACAACTTCTCCCTTCTCCAGCGCGAAGAACTCGGTGGGCGGCGCAAGCTCGGCGCGCTTCGCAAGGACCGGGTCTGCGAAATAAGCCTCGTCAGGGGGATCTGTGGGTGATTGGCGGGTTCAGCGGGGAGTCTGACCGAGGAATCGGTGCAGCGTCCGGCAGGTGGAGTCAAAGGACCGCTGTTGTTGCTCTGAGCTGACGCCGTAGATCAGCGGGCCGCCTTCATCATCGATTACATCGAAGAGAATCTGTTCGATGTTCGTCTTTCTCAGAGAAGGGGTTTCGTTTAGATCCCGGATGATCTCTCCGCCCAGCGCCCAAAGATTATCGACGTGCTTCTGAATGGTCTTCGGCGACAGATCCGCGGACGCGACCAGGTATTCGAGGAATGGCCGGAAGCAGGCCACGAGCTTCTCACCCGGCGGCACGTCTTTTTCCCATCCCATCCACGAGCGCGGCCAATCGTTCAGGCCACGGCAGTAACGCTCAAGGTCAGCAGCGGGCGCAGAGGTGGCGCGGCTTATCCTGGTAGTTCTCGCCGCCGCTGCTTTTTTCGCCATGTTGCAACTCATCACGATTCTAAACCGTTGCCATCATTTCCGGGGCTTCGTTTACCAACATGCCTGCTTCAGTTCCGATCACAAAAGCATCGAAATCGCCGTACGCCCGCGCAAAGGTTCGACGGCGGTTTGTTCCCGTTGCCATCGGCCGGCGCCTGGTTACGATCAACTCGCGGAAAGACGTTACGACTTCATCCCTTTCTGGGGGTTTCTGGTCTTCCTGCTGTACGCGATGCGGCGCGTCGATTGCCGCCGCTGCCAAGCCGTGGTCGTCGAGGAAGTTCCCTGGGGCAACGGCAAGCATCAGTTGACCAATGCCTACATGCTGTTTCTGGCTCGTTGGGCGCGCCGCCTTTCGTGGAAAGAAACGGCCGAGGCGTTCCGCACCTCCTGGGACAAGGTCTGCGACGCCGTCGAACATGTCGTCACCTTCGGGTTGGAGCACCGCACGCTCGGTCAAATCGATGCCATCGGAGTCGATGAAATCCAGTACGCCAAAGGGCACAAATACCTGACCCTGGTTTACCAGATCGATCCCGGCGGCACCCGTTTGCTTTGGGTCGGGAAGGAGAGAACGATCGAGTCCTTTCAGGGATTCTTCACCACGATCGGCGAAGAAATCACCTCCAAGATCGTGTTCGTTTGCTCGGACATGTGGGAACCCTATCTGAAAGTCATCCGCGAGAAATGCTCCGAAGCCCTGCATATTCTCGACCGTTTCCATATCGTGGCCAAAATGAACAAGGCTCTCGACGAAGTCCGCGCCGGAGAATCGCGCCGCATGGCGAGCGAGGGCCGGACACCGCTACTGAAGAAGTCGCGCTGGCTCCTCCTCAAACGCGAAGAGAATCTGAAGACCGAACAGCGTTTCCGCCTGCGCGATCTGCTCCGGTATAACCTGAGGACCGTCCGCGCTTACCTTCTCAAGGAAGCCTTTCAGCAGCTCTGGGATTACAACTCGCCCGCCTGGGCGGGAAAGTTCCTCGATGAGTGGTGCCGGCAAACGATGCGTTCCCGCATCGAACCCATGAAGAAGATCGCCCGCTCGCTGCGCCAGCACCGTGAGCTGATCCTCAACTATTTCCGCGCTCAAAAGCTGATTTCCAGCGGCGTGGTTGAGGGTCTGAACAACAAAGCCAAAGTCACCATGAGAAAATCCTACGGTTTTCGCACCTTCCGTGTCCTTGAACTCGCCCTCTATCACTCACTTGGCAAACTGCCCGAGCCCGAATCTACCCACGATTTCTTCTGACGAGTCAGAAATCGAGGCTCGGGGTGATCGACATTTCCGAGTGGAATGCGAACGTCCTGTTTGAGCTAGGTCTGCTCTACGGCCTCGGCAGGCCGGTCATCCTGTTGAAAAGGGAGGATGCGGCGGTGCCCGTTGACCTCGCCGGTTTCGAACTCTTGTCCTACGGCAAGTTCGGCCATCTGAGGCAAGGCCTGGCGGCACAGATAGCTAAGTTGACGCCGGAGATGAGTTGAAGGGGGGGTGAGCTTTGCGGCACTGGGACGCTTTTCCGGGCGGCTCGCGTCGTCCATTCCCCGCCCCAGCCGCGTTTGGGGAGCGTCGCCGTGGAGATCCCCTCCGCACAAGCGACAATCCCAACTGCTGTGGGGATGCCCAGACTCCGCCGAGCCAGGCGCCGCCCCGCATACTGGGTCGGCATTCGGCGAATCAGCCGGACCCGTCCGTAACACGCCAGGCAGATCCAGAAATCCACCGCCAGTCCCCAATCGACCTGGTAGATGTGGTGTTGCGCGCGCGGCCGCAGGTACCGCTCGACGCCAAGGTAAATGGCGTTCCCGGCCACCACCGCAATCGGGGACTGCACAAACGGCCGTTTCAGGAAGCCCGGTTCCCCACGCGCACCGCCAGCATCGAGACCGACCCGCCGTCCACGCCTTCCACGGGGAACGCGATGGGGTCATCCGACTGGCGCGCGCCCAGCACGTAGAGCAGCGGGAGGTAGTGGTCGGGCGTCGGAATGGCGAGCGCGGCGTCGCCGCCCAGCTTCTCGTATTCCACCAGCGCGCCGAATTCGCCGGCGGCGATCAGGGCGCGCGCTTGCCGCTCGAAGCGTTCCGCCCAGTCGTAGGGGCCGTGCGATTCCCCGCCCCAGTCGTAGGCGCGCAGGTTGTGTACCAGGTTGCCGCTGGCGGCGATCAGCACGCCCTCGGCCCGCAGCGGCGCCAGGCGCCGTCCCAGATCGAAATGGAAGGACGCCGGCGCGCGCTCGTCGATGCTCAGTTGCACCACCGGAATGTCCGCCTCCGGGTACGCATGGCGCAGCACCGACCAGGTGCCGTGGTCCAGGCCCCACGTCTCATCCAGCCCAACCGGCAGCGGCGCCAGCAGCTCCGCTACGCGCCGCGCCAGCGCGGGATCGCCGGGCGCCGGATATTGCACCTGGTACAGCTCCGCCGGAAAGCCGCCGAAATCGTGGATGGTGCGGGGCGCGGTCATCACCGTCACCGCGGTCTCGGGAACGAACCAGTGCGCCGAAATGGCGAGGATCGCCCGCGGGCGCGGAGTCTCTTCCCCGATGCGCCGCCAGGCTTCCGTGTAGCCGTTGACGGCGAGGGCGTTCATGGGATTGCCGTGGCCGAAGAACACGGCTGGAAGGATGGTGGTCATGGCCGTTACGCCTGGCGAATGGCTTCGAGATCGATGGAGATCTTGACGTCCTCGCCCACCAGCACGCCGCCGGCCTCCAGGGCCACGTTCCACACCAGGCCGAAATCCTTGCGGTTGATCTTGGTGGCGGCCGTGGCGCCGATGCGCAGGTTGCCCCAGGGGTCCTTGGCCTCGGGCGTCGGCCCTTCCACGCTCAGCGTGACCTCGCGCGTCACGCCGTGGATGGTGAGGTCACCTTTGACGCGCAGCTCGCCGTCGCCAGCCGCCTCGACGGACTTGCTGCGGAAGGCGAGTTGCGGGTACTTCTCGACGTCGAAGAAGTCGGCGCTCCTCAGGTGGGCGTCGCGCTGAGCTTCGCGAGTGTCGATGGAAGCGGCGTCGATGAGCGCTTCGACGGCCGAGTTCGCCGGGTTCCGGTCGTCGAGCAGCACCGTGCCCGAGACCTTGGTGAAGTCGCCGCGAACGTTGGAAATCATCATGTGGCGGACGCTGAAGTGCGCCGCGGAATGGGCCGGATCGATTCGATATGTGACCTGTGGCATTGCGATTCCTCCTGGAAGAACGATTTGATCGTTATCACAATAGATGTTACAACACGCGAAAAGTCGCGGGGAATCTCCGCCGCCCGCGTCACTTCCGCTCCCTCAGCCGCCTGATCTCTTCCAGCCGCTCGCCGATGCGCTTCTCCATGCCGCGGTCCGTCGGGTGGTAGTAGCGGCGGCCGGCCATCGAGGGCGGCAGGCATTCCATATCCACGATAGCGTCCTCGAAATTGTGGGCGTGCTGGTAGCCCTGCGAGTAGCCCCATTCCTTCATGGCGCGCGTGGGAGCGTTGCGCAGGTTCATGGGGACGGGCTCGGCCACCGTGCTGGCGGCGTCCTGTTGCGCGGCCAGCAGGGCGCGGTAGACGGCGTCGGACTTGGGGGCCACGGAGAGGTAGATCACCGCTTGGGCCAGGGCGAGATCGCCCTCGGGAATCCCCAGGAAGTGGACGGCCTGCATGGCTGCCACGGCTTGCTCCAGCGCGCGCGGGTCGGCCAGGCTGATGTCTTCGGTGGCCATGCGGATGACGCGGCGGGCGATGTAGAGGCGGTCCTCGCCGGCCTCCAACATGCGGGTGAGCCAGTAGAGGGCGGCATCGGCATCGCTCGATCGCACGGATTTGTGGAGCGCGGAAATCAGGTTGAAGTGCTCTTCCCCGCCCTTGTCGTAGAGCAGCACCTTGCGCTCGATGGCGTCCTGCACGGCGGATGCGGCGAGCGGCCCCGTGCCGGACGCGGCGGCGGCGGATTCCAGCGTGTTGTAAGCCTGGCGCGCGTCGCCGTTGGCGTAGATGGCGATCTGTTCGAGCAGCGGGTCGGCCGCCTCGATGCCCACCACCGGCAGGGCGCGGCGCAGCAGCGTCATGGTTTCGGGCACGGTGAGCGGGCGCAGGGCGTAGACGCGGGAGCGCGAGAGCAGCGCCGAGATCACCTCGAAGGACGGGTTCTCGGTGGTGGCGCCGATGAGGATGATGTCGCCGCGCTCCACGTAGGGAAGGAACGCGTCCTGCTGGGCCTTGTTGAAGCGGTGGATCTCGTCGATGAAGAGGATGGTGCGGCGGCCGGAGCGGCGCAGGCGTTCGGCGTCGGCCATGACGGCCTTGATCTCCTTGATGCCGCTCAGTACGGCGCTGAAGGAGATGAACTCGCTGCGCGTCGAGCGCGCGATGAGCAGGGCGAGGGTGGTTTTGCCGGTGCCGGGCGGACCCCACAGCACCACGGAGGTGATCTCGTCGCGCTCGATCTGGCTGCGCAGGGGCTTGCCGGGGCCGAGGATGTGCTCCTGCCCGACGAAGTCCTCGAGGCGCTCGGGGCGCATGCGCTGGGCCAGCGGACGCCCGAAAATGGGGTCAGACCCCATTTTTGGCGGAGTGGAGTCGAAGAGACTCATGGGCGCGGGCTCCTTTGGCGGCGGGCTTCGTAAAGCAGGATGGCGGCGGCCGCGGCGGCGTTCAGCGACTCGACGCCGGAGGTGGGGATGGAAATGGCGGTGGCGCCCGAGGCCAGCGCCGGGCTGACGCCGCGGGCTTCGCTGCCGATGATGAAAGCGCAGTCGCCCCTCAGGTCGATCTCCGAGGGCGGCCGCGCTGTGGAGTTGGGGCGCGGCGGAACGGCGGCGTAGCGGGTGACGCGGCGCCGGTCCAGGGCGTCGCGGGCCGCGGCCGGGCCGATCGAGTGCAGGAACGGAACGCGGAAGAGCGAGCCGGCGGAGGCGCGCAGGGTTTTGGGGTTGTAGGGGCTGACGGCGCCCTTGAGGAAGACCGCGCCGGTAGCGCCGAAGGCTTCGGCGGCGCGCACGATGGCGCCGGCGTTGCCGGGATCCTGCACGCCGTCGAGGACCACGACCAGAGCGGGCAAGCCGAAGCACTCCCGGGCGGGGAGATCCACCAGGGCCAGTACGCCCTGGCTGGTTTCGGTGGCCGAGATGGTCTGAAACAGGGGGTCCGGGAGCACCGCCAGAGGCACGCCGGGGTAAGCGGCGAGACGGTCCTCGGCGGCGGCTTGGGCCGATTCCGAGGCCAGGACTTGCCGCACCTGGGCATCGCGGAGCGCCTCTTCCAGGAGGTGGAAGGTCTCGGCGACGCACCATCCCTGGGCGGTGAGGCCGCGGCGCTCGACGGCGCGCCGCACGTCCTTCACGAGCGGGTTGGCGGAGCTGGAAATAGTCGCGGCCCTGGGCATGTGTTTATAATGATTCGAACGATCAGCATACCGCAGATGAAACGTATCCCATGGATCGCGGCGGGGGTGGCGGCGGCGGTGGCGCTGGCGGCGGCGAGTTCGGTCGCCTATGTCGCGCGGCGCATCGAGCTGCAATCGACGCGCGACGAGGCCCGGCGCGCGGATGTGATCCTGGTGCTGGGGGCGGCGCAGTACCGCGGGCGGCCCTCGCCGGTCTTCCGGGCGCGGCTGGACCATGCGCTGGAACTGTACGGCCTGGGGCTGGCGCCGCGGATCATGACGACGGGCGGCGCCGGCGGGGACCGCGTGTTCACCGAGGGCGGCGTGGGACGGAGCTACCTGATCGGCCAGGGGGTGCCGTCGGAGCGGATCGTGGTGGAGTCGGAGGCGGGGAGCACCGGGGAGTCGACGGCTATGGCGGCCGAGATCATGCATCGCATGGGGCTGCGCTCGGTGATCGTGGTGAGCGACGGGTATCACATCTACCGGGCCAAGCGGATGCTGAATTTCGCGGGACTCCGAGTGTACGGGTCGCCGCGAAAGGAAGCGGTTCGCGAGCCCTGGCACGAGCGCTGGAACTACGTGAAGCAGGCCATCGGATATCTGCTCTGGCGGGCGGGAGTGGCGGTGTAGCCGGGGTCAATAAGGAAGAAACCGGGGGACAGACGCCGTTTTTCGCGAAGCGCGAAAAACGGCGTCTGTCCCCTTGAGGGTTACTGCACGGCCACCGTGACGCCCGCCGGCGTAGTGTAGTTGCCGACGTTGATCAGCACGGGCTGCGCGCCCGAGGGCGTGCCCGCCGGGATGGTGATATTCACCTGCATCACGCCATAGACGATGCCGGGAGCCGACCCGTAGTATTGGACGGCGGCGGGCTGGCCGGCGACCGTGGCGGTTACCGCCAGAATCGGCTTGTTGAGCGGGTTGCCGGTGGTGTAGGCGATGGCCCCGTCGGTGCTGGCGGGATTGGTGACGCCTTCGCCCGTCATGTAGATGGCCACTACCGAACCCTTGGCCGCGGGGTTGTTCGGGCCGTTTATGGTGGTGTCCTGGTTCACGATCGCGCCCGGTCCGAAGCCCCGCGTGTTCAGAGCATAAATGCCCGGAGCCGCCGACACTACGTTGTAGGGCACGGCGACCGACTGGACGCCGGAGTAGAACACCTGAAGGTTGGTGGAAGTGCGGCCTGCGATCTCGTAGGGGACCATCACGCTGGTCTGGGTGGCCGAGACGTAAATAATGGGCGCGGCGATGCCATCGAAAAACACCTGCGTGTTGCCTAGAGTGGTGGGGAATCTTCCGGCGGAGGTCAACTGCTGCACTTGCACCAAGGGCGTGGGACCGATGCCGGTGCCGCCGATGACGATATTCTCGCCGGGTGAGACGGCGCCGGCGACCCAACTGGCGGCGTTCGCCACCGCGGTTACCACGGGGGTGGGAACGGCCGTCACGGTGAGCGAGACGCCGATGATCGCGGGGGTGAGAGAACTCGGCGACGAGATGGTGACGGTGCCGGAATAACTGCCGACAGCGAGGTTCTGCGTATTGGCCGAAACGGTCAGCGTGATCGCCGAAGTGCCGGCGGTCCCGCTGGAGGGGTTCACGCTCAGCCATGCGCCCTTGTCCGTGGTCGATGTGACGACGGTGTACGGCGTGGTGGCGGTCGAAGTCAATTGAACCGTCTGCGGCGTGGTAGCCTGGCCGACGGTGGCGGCGAAAGCGAGCGTCGATTGGCTCACGCCGAGCTGGACCGCCGCCCCCACGTTCAGCAGTACTGGCACGTAGATGGGGCTGCCGATGGCGCCGGCCGAAGCGATGGTGATCACCCCGCTGTACTGCCCCGCTGAAAGCAAGCCGGAGTTCACCGAGACGGTAACGGTGCCGGGAGTGGTCCCGCTGGTCCCCGAGGAACCCACGCTGGCCATGAGCCATGGCGCATTGGTGCCGGTGCTGACGCTGAACGGGATGGGCCCGGGAGTGGACGTGACCGCGATCTGCTGCGCTGCGGGAGCCGGCCCGCCGGCCAACTGGCTGAACTGGAGCGTCGTGGTGGGAGCCAGGAGGGTGGCCTGCTGGACGGTCAGGGTGACGGGGATCTGGATGGGACTGTTGGTCGCACCCGGGGAGGTGATCGTCACGATCCCTTTGTAGGTCCCCGCGCCCAGGCTGCCCGCATTGACACTGACCGAAACGGTTCCCGGGGTGACGCCGCCGCCGGCGGAGATGCTGGCCACCAGCCAGGTGCCGTTAGCCGGGGTCGTGACGGTGGCGCCGATGGTGTAGGTAACCGAGGACGGCGAGGACACGACGGCCACCGGCTGCGCGGGCGGGGTGGCGCCACCGATGACCTGAGCGAAATTGAGCGACTGCGTGGGGGACGAACAGGATCCCGCGCAGATGGTGCCGCCGTTCACCTGGAAGGTGACGGGAATGCGAATGGGGCTGCCGTCGGCGTTGGGAATGTCGACGTAGATCGCGCCTTGCGCCGTACCGATCGGGAGGCTGGAGGCATCCACGCTGACGTTGAAACTGCCGGGCGTCGGACCGGTGATGCCGCTTACCGTGAGCCAGTTGTTCAAACCGGTGTTCACCACGGGTTCGAACGCAAGCGACCCAATGTCCGTGGTCACTTGCACGACCTGCGAAGCAGGGAGCTGGCCACCCTTGGTCTGGGTAAACGACAAGGAGCAGCTACCCGAAGTTTGACCACAACCGACGCTGGCTTTGGCGGCGTTGACCGTGAACTGCACGGGGATGGAGACCGGGCTGTCGGCCACCGGGGTCCCGCTGGGAGGGGCGGTGGCGGTGACCGAGACCACTCCGTAGTAGGTTCCGTACGGCATGTGGGTCGCGTCGCCCCGAACGGCTCCAATGGTGAAGGATGTCGGCGTCCCGGGCCCCGGGCTGGTGAGGCTTAGCCAGTCGCCGGTAGACGCCTGGTTGCTGACCGCGCCCGTCGTCGAGACATTGGTCAGTTCCTGGGTCACCGGTTGCGAGCTGGAGAGGTAGACGCTGATCGCGCCCTGGTCGTTGCCGGTGTACTTCGACGAGTTGGGCCAGGTAGAAAGCAGCAAGGGAGGCAGCGCGGTGACGGCCGACTGCGTCGCGCTGACCACCAACTGCGGCGTCGCGCTGAGAAACAGCTTGACGTCGATGGAAATGCTGTTGACGGTGGCGTTGGTGGTGGGATCGGTCGCCACGATGTTGATGGTAGCGTCCTCGGGGCTGGACGGCAGCGGAGATGGAATGCCGCTGGGGACGATCGAGACGGTAAACGAGGTGTTGTCGGTAGTACCCGTGAGAGGGCCGCCGACTTGTATCCACGCCGCGGTGGCCGCCGGAGGCGTGATGGTATAGTTCAGCGGCGCGCCGGTGGTGGTCGACAGGTACACGGTCTGCGTAGGGGGCGTGGCTTGTCCGGTCTGGTACCCGAAAACGAGGCAGGGCGACCCGTTGCACACCAGCGGATTGACCGGGACACTCGTCAGCAGGACGTTCGGGAAACTGACCGTCAGGGTGAGGGGAATGGAGATGGGACTCTGACCGCTGCCATTGGCTTGGGGGGTCACCGTGACCGTGCTCGTGTAGGTCCCCGGCAACAGCCCGGCTGGATTCACCGCAACCGTGAACGACCCGCCGTCGGTGCTGAGGTTGCCGGCGGGCTTGACGCTCACCCAGTTATCGGACGGCACCCCGGTGGCGATGTACGTCATCGCCGTTCCGCTGCTGGTGGGAACCAGGATCTGAGACGCGGGGGTCGTGTTGCTGCCGAACCGGCTCGAGAAGCTCAGCGAAAAGGGCGATACGAACAACATCGGGAAGCTTGAAACCAGCAGCTCGATGGGAATGGACTTGCTGGTGGTTCCGTTGTCGAACAGAGCGCCGCCTCCGACTATGGTCATTTGAATCAACCCATTGTTGGCTCCCGGGTTCTGCGCGTCGCCGGCGAGCTGCGGAACCGTGACCGGCACCTGGATGGTGCCGTTGGCGGCGATGGAAACCGGCATCGAGGGCAGAGTGACCCATGGGACGCCGGGAGCCGAGATGTTGAGACTAATGGCCTGCGCGGCATTCGAACTCAGGGTCAGAAATTGCTGGTTCTGATTGGCCCCTCCCCTCTGCCAATTGAACACCAGGCAGGGCGTCCCGTTGCAAAGGGGCACCTGGCTCAGGGTGACCTGCGGAGACGCCGTGACGGTGAGGGTGATGGGGATTGTCACGGGAGGAGCGGAGTTCTCGGGCGTCAGGGTGAGAGCCCCGGTGAGCGTTCCCGGAGATAGCGTGGCGGCGGCCGCCGGATTAAAGGAAACCTGAATGGCCAGGCTGGGCGGAAACGGCTGGGTTGAATAGGTGTACCACGTGTCGGTGGCCGGTTGCGTGACCGTCAGGTTGGCGATATCCCCGGTGACGAACAGCTCGCCAGGCGGGGGAGCCGTGCTTCCGATCTGGTAGGTTCCGAGATTCAGGACGTTCGACTGCGCCCCCCCTTGCCCGGTGATCTGCACGTTAATGGTGCTCACCGTGACGTCGACCTCCACCGTCTGGAAGAACCCCGAGCCACCCACTCCGGTGCCGCTGAAATCCAGCAAGCCGACGGTCTTGCCCAGCGGAAGCTGACTCGGATTGACGCCGATCGTCACCGAGGCGGGCGTCTTCCAGCCTCCCGAAGGAGTGGCCGAGAGCACGTTGATCCAGGCGGCATTGGGAGACAGATTGAAGGGGATCACGGTGGTGTTGTCACTGCTCGTGACAGTGATCGTCTGCTGAGCGGAAGAGCTACTCCCGGACTCGGCAAACAGACTGACGGAGCTCGGCGAGAACTTGAGAGATTGAGCGCGGGCGGCCCCTGCGGTCACCAGGGCCAGGGCGATCAGTGCGAAAGCAGCGTACCGTTTGTTCAAGGCAAACCTCCATCCACAGGCAGTCCGGAGCGGAGAGACGCTTCTAGCATATCTCGACATGCACGAAGCATGCCGATTGAGTTCCCCGCATGAGACAGATTGTACTCTATTTGTTTTAAATGCAACAGGGTCTTCAACTTGGCCGAAACCGGGCCGCCCGGAGTAAGCCCCCTCCCGGGGGTAACCCGACACAGGGATGTGACGGATGGGAACGGCGGGTAAGCCGCCACCGGACCTGGTGGGGATGGTCCGGGCTTCCAGGGCCGGCCGCGGCACGGCAGTGCAGCCCTGCGCCTTCCGCCGGGCCGCTGCGCCATAATTGATCTGTGCCGCCGAGTCCCGACAGCAGCTCCTACAACGAGATTCCGTATGAGACCGTGGCCCGGTTCGAGACCCATCCGGACCGGCTGGCGGCGGTCGGCCGGTTCTATGGCATGGACCCGGCTCCGGTGGAGCGCTGCCGCTATCTCGAAATCGGCTGCGGCACCGGAGCCAACGTCGTAGCCCTGGCGTATCACCTGCCGGAAAGCCGGGTCGTGGGTGTGGACAACGCCGAGGTGCCCATCGCCACCGGCGAGCGAATGCGCGCGGAACTCGCTGTCGCCAACCTGACGCTGCGGGCCTGCGACCTGCGCGATCTGGGCGCGGAGTCGGGCGAGTTCGATTACATCGTGGCGCACGGCGTCTATTCCTGGGTGCCCGCCGATGTCCGCGACGCCCTGCTGCGGGTTTGCCGGGAACGTTTGGCGCCCAACGGTATCGCCTTCGTCAGCTACAACACCCTGCCCGGCCGCCATGTGCCCCAGTACCTGCGGGATCTCATGCTGTTTCACACCCGCGATATCCGGGACACCGGCCAGCGGCTTCGTCAGGCCCGCTGGAGCTTGCAATACCTGACCATCTCGCCGCGGCTCCCGGACGCCTGGCGGCCGCTCCTGGAGAGCGAGACCGCCACGGTGCTCAGTGAGGGAGACGGATGGCTGTTTCACGACGATTTCGCCGAGATCAACGACCCGGTGTACTTCCACGAATTCGCGGCGCACTCCGGCCGCCACGGCTTGCAGTACCTGGGAGACGCCGATCCACCGGAGATGTTCGATCCGCAGGGCCTTCTCGAGCCGGTTCCGGGGGGCCTGATCGAGCGCGAACAGTACATGGATTTCCTCAAGGCCCGGCGGTTTCGCCAGACCCTGCTGTGCCACCAGGGCGTGAGGTTGGAACGCCGGCCCATAGAGGAGTGCGTGGACCGGTTTCTGTATTCTTCGCCCTGCCAAACGCTGGAGGACGGGAAGATCGAGGGGCTGCGCCGCGTCCGCATCACACCCGTTCACGACGCTGCCCGCAATGTGGCCGCGGCATTGGGCGAGGTTTATCCGCTGCCGCTCGCGTTCGAGGAACTGATTCCCTACGCGGGCAGCGAACCGGACCTCCGTACCGTCCTGACCGGGATGGTGGTGGGTGGGTTCGCCGATTTTCACGTGTACCCGTTTCCGTGCCAGGAGACGCTATCGGCGCGGCCGTCCGCCAGCCGGTTGGCCAGGCGCCAGGCTGTGGATTCGCGCCGCGTGACCAACGCCTGCTTCCGCCTGGTGGAACTCGACGAAGTCGCCCGCCTCCTGCTGGAACTGCTGGACGGCACGCGCTCCCACGGCCAGATCGCCGAAGACTTGGCGGGGATTCCGGGGGCGCCACCGCTCGAAGAAATCCACCGGTGCCTGCCCGCCAGCCTGGAATGGCTGGCCAGGGCGGCGTTGCTGGAAGGTTGAGAGCCGCACGGAAGCCGAAGCCGCTCGCGCGCGCCTGGAATCGCAACTGGTCCGGAGCCGGAGACTCGAGAGCATCGGAAGACTCGCCGGCGGCGTGGCCCGCGACTTCAACAACCGTCTGACCGCAATCCAAGGGTAGTGCGACCTGGTGATTTCGGGCCCGGCCCTGGACGATCCCAACCGGGAGGTCTTGCGCGAGGTGCGCCGGGCCGGCGAACGCGCCGCGGCGGGCCTCCCACGCGCGCACCGCCCGCCGGCCATAGAATCTTTCTATGGGGCGCATTCAATCTTTGTTGTGGCTCCGCGGCGCTCCATCTTCTACCGTAAGGGTATCCCCGCCTCGTTTGCGGGTCCAATCTCCACGTTGAGGAGGCTCCGTTGCCGAATCGTGTCATTGCCGGGTTGTTTCTGCTCTGTTCTTCCGCCCTGGCGCAAGCTCCCCAAGCGAGTGGCGCCGATCTGCGGGCCTTGCAGGCCGCAGTAGCCGCCTCCCAGTCGGCGGGCGACAACGCCTGGATGCTGGTCAGCTCCGCGCTGGTGCTCATGATGACGGGTCCCGGCCTGGCCCTGTTCTACTGCGGGTTGGTGCGCAAGAAGAACGTGCTGGGCACCATGATGCAGAGCTTCGCCATGATGGCGGTCATCACCCTCCTGTGGGCGGTGTGCGGCTATAGCCTGGTGTTCGGAACGGGCAATCCGTTCATCGGCGATCTGCGCTACCTGTTCCTGCGCGGCGTTGGAGCCGCCCCCAACCCGACCTACGCCCCCACCATTCCCCAACAGACGTTCATGATCTATCAGCTCATGTTCGCCATCATCACCCCCGCGCTGATTGCCGGGGCGTTCGCCGAGCGCGTGCGCTTCCGCGCCATGATGATGTTCTCCGTCCTGTGGGCGTTCTTCGTGTACTTCCCCGTGGCCCACATGGTGTGGGGCAACGGCGGCTTCCTCAACGCGTTCCTCGGCGGCAAGTGTCCGATGTTCGATTTCGCCGGAGGCACGGTGGTGCACATCACCAGCGGATTCTCGGCGCTGATGACGGCGCTCTACATCGGCAAGCGCACCGGCTATCCGCACGATAAGATCGTGCCCCACAACCTGGTGCTGAGCTTCATCGGCGCGTGCCTGCTGTGGGTGGGCTGGTTCGGCTTCAACGCCGGCAGCGCGCTGGCGGCTTCCGCGCTGGCCACCAGCGCATTCGTGGCGACCCACTTTGCCGCCGCAGCCGGCGCCGTCGCCTGGATGGCCGCCGAACGCATCCGCAACGGCAAGGCCAGCGCGCTGGGCGCCATCTCCGGCTCGGTCGCCGGGCTCGCCACCGTCACCCAGGGCGCGGGCTTCGTGCAACCCTTCAGCGCCGTGCTCATCGGCCTGGTTGCCGGCGCGGTCTGCTTCCTGATGGTCTCCGTGGTGAAGGAGAGACTGCGCTACGACGATTCGCTGGACGCCTTCGGCGTTCACGGCGTCGGCGGCGTGGTGGGATGCCTGCTCACCGGAGTGTTCGCCACCCGCCTGGTCAACTCGGGCCTCAAGCTGGCCAACGGCCAGCCCGCCGCGCTGGGCTGGATCGACGGCAACCCCGCCCAGGTGGTGCATCAACTCATCGGCGCCGCCATGGGCATCGCTTTCGCGGTCGTCGGCACGCTCGCCGCGCTCAAGATCACCGACCTGGTGACGCCGGTCCGCATGGACGAACGCGAGGAAGCCGCCGGCATGGACCTGTCGCTCCACGGCGAAGAAGGCTACAATTTCGAGGGGTAGGCCAATGGTCAAAATCGAGGCAGTCATCCAACCCTCCAAGCTGGACAACGCCCGGGAGGCGCTCAAGAACGTCGGCATCGACGGACTCACGGTTAGCGAGGTGCGCGGCCACGGCCGCCAGAAGGGACACAAGGAGGTCTACCGCGGCCGCGAGTACAACGTGGATCTTCTGCACAAGCTCAAACTCGAAATGGTGGTGCCCGCCGCCCGCCAGGAGGAAGTGATTCGCGCCCTGGTCGAGGCCGTGCGCACGGGCGCCATCGGAGACGGCAAGATCTTCGTCTCGCAGGTGGAGGAAGCCATCCGCATCCGCGACGACAGCCGCGGCGAATCCGCCCTGTAGGCGGCGGGTTGTGGGGCGGGTTGCCCGGCCGCCCCACCAGGCCGCGTACCCGGCCCACGCTCGGGTAAGTTCCTCCGCTTGCCCGGGGGCCATCCGGTGATATACTACCCGGCAACGGGAGGCCTACGGCCGTGGATGCGGGTGATGGCCCCGGCTACAACGCGACTTTCTTTGCCCCGCCGGGCAGAGCCACCCTCGAACAGCTTGCCGATCAGATGCGGCGATCCCTGGACGATCCCTGCGTCAAGGTGGTGCTCGAGGCCGTCACCGGCTTCGTGATGATCCTCAACCAAGACCGCCAGATCCTGGCCGCCAACCGCGAACTGCTGGAAGCGCTGGGACGGGAGGACCCCCGGTGGCTGGTGGGCTTGCGGCCCGGCGAGGCATTCAACTGCATCCATTTCGCCGAAGGCACCGACGGTTGCGGGACCTCGAGGCACTGCAGCGCGTGCGGCGCCGTGCTGGCTATCCTGGCGGCCCAGGTCACCGATACTCCCGCCAACGGCGAATGCCGGCTGTCCCTGTACCGCGACGGCAAACTGGAGGCGGCCGATTTCAGGGTCCGGGCCACCCCCCTCGAGATCGGCGGATCGAGGCTTACGGCTCTGGTTCTCCACGATATCAGCGCCTTAAGACGCCGCGAGGTTCTGGAGCAGATATTCCTTCACGATTTTCTCAACGCGCTGGGCGGGATCGCGGGGTGGAGCGAACTGATGCGGAAGGGGGCGGATGAGCAGTCCGCCGCCCGCGAGATCGCCGCCCTTGCCGAAAGCCTGAAGGAAGAGGTGGACTCGCAGCGAACGCTGTTGGCCGCCGAGCGCGGCGAACTGGCCGTCAACTCCAGGGAATTCGACGCCCGGGAACCGCTGGCCAAGCTCCAGGCGATCTTCAGCCGCCATCCCTGCGCCCGCGGCAAGACGCTCTCCATTGCACCGCTGCCCGAGGAGACGCGGATCGTCTCCGATCAGGGCCTGCTGCTGCGCGTCCTGGTGAACATGATGAAGAACGCCTTCGAGGCGTCCGCGCCCGGCGCGGCGGTGCGCTTGTGGTTCGAGTGGCAAGACGAGGCTCCCAGGTTCGTCGTCGAGAACCCCGGTGTCATGCCGGACGAGGTCCAGGCCCGCATGTTCGAGAGATCGTTCAGCACCCGTTCGGCCACGGGCCGGGGCATCGGCACATACAGCGTGAAGCTGTTCGGGGAACGGTACCTGGGAGGCACGGTCGGGTTCACCTCCGGGGCGGAGAACGGGACGCGGTTCTTCGTCACCCTGCCGCCCCGGAAGCCTTCCGAACGCCCTGCCCCCGGCGGCACCCAGGCCGCGACGCCGCCCGAGGCGAGCCTCGGGACCGTGCTGCTGGTCGACGACGACGAAGCGTTGCTGCGGCTTGGGAAGCTGTTCCTCACCCGGCTTGGGTACCGTGTCACCGCCTGCCGCGGCGCTCTCGAGGCGCTGCGGGTTTTCACCGCCTCGCCCGGCTCCTTCGATGCAGTGATCACGGACTGGACCATGCCGGAGGTAAGCGGGGAGACGCTGGCGCAGAGCCTCTCGGCGATCCGACCGGGCGTGCCCGTCCTGGTTTGCACCGGGATGGGGGAATCCGCCATCGTCAGCCCGGATGGCGTGAATGTGCGCGGCGTGGTGAGCAAGCCATTCACGCTTCAGACGCTGGCCGAAGCGCTGGAACGGGCCATCGCGCGCGCCCCCGCCCGCGCCCTACCGCCGGAGAAACCCGCCGATCAACCAGAGGTTCCGTAACTGGCGGTAGCCCAGGTTCTCGGCTATCGAGGCCCAGAACAGCCGTTTCAACCGCTGCGGATCGCCGCCGCGGTAATCGGCCAGTTCGCGGAACACCACCGACGACATGGAAACCATGGTGCCCGCCCCGACGGTCGAGAGCAGCACCAGGAGCCCCAACTGCGGGCTGATCAGGCGCAGCGCCAGTCCGGCGATCGCCGCCAGGTACGTGGCGGTCTCCAGCAGCGGGCGCCAGAAGCGCTGGAAGGAGATGGCGGGCAGCCCCCATCCCAGCGCGAACCGGCCGCCCATGATCGAACGGCGGTGGCGCAGGGCGCGGGCGATGGAGCGCTGGTCGCTCATGATCTGCCGCCGCAGTTCGCCCCACCGCCGCGGCGCGGTGAGAAAGCTGGACGGCTCCACCACCAGGGCGGCGCGATACGGTTTGGCGGACTGGCGCGCGCGGCCCTGCAGGTTCAGGAACAGCTCCAGCGGACCGGCGGCGAATCCTCCGGCCGCGACGATGGCGTCGCGGCGCACCAGAATGGTGGAGCCGGCCACCGGCGCCAGCATGTTCCGCCATCCCGCGAACGCGGCGCAGCGGCCCAGCCACAGACGCGTGGCTTCGATGTCGGCAATACTGCCGGCCAATCCAACTTTCGGTGGAGGGGGCGTCCAGCCGCACACCGCGAACACCAGGTCCGGGTCGTACAGCATGGGCCGCACCAGGCGCAGCAGGCTCTCGGGCGCGAACTCGGTCTCCGGATCGAAGATCGCGATTACGGGGGCCGCCGACGCGTTCACGCCGGCATTCCAGGCGTCGGCCTCTCCGGCCGGCTCCTTCTGGAACACCACCATGTCGGATGGATCGGTGGATTCGTACACGGCTGTCGCCGCCGATGCCGGCAGCTCGCCGGCGGTCGAGCGCCGCGACGGAACCAGGCTCAGATCCCGCGTCCAGGCATCCATGTCGTCCCCCTCCACGCCGTCCAGCACCAACACCAGTTCATGGTGGGGAAAGTACAGATCCAGAATCCGGCGCGCAAAGGCGCGCGACCGCGGGGAGGCGTCGCGCGCCACCATGACCACCGATACGGCGGGCACGCGCGGAGATTTCAGCAGAATGGGCACGTCGTCGCGGGTGCCGTCGCGAGCCAGTTTCCGCAGCACGCGGCAACCCTTCCATGCCACCCGCACCGCCACCGCGCTCGACAACAGCAGGATGAAGCAGGCGGCTTGGATGGCAATGGAAACGATCTCGGGGGTCATCCTAACAACCTCGCCTGCCGCCGTGCGCGGTCCAGGGCTTCGGCGGCCGCGCCGGAAGTGACAGGATTGGAACTGGCGCACATCTCCTCCAGCGTGCTCCAGCCCTTGGGCGGCATCTGGGCCAAGGCCCCGGCCGCGGCGCGGGCCAGCGCCGCGTTACTCGAACGCAGGCAGCGGGCCAGCCCCGGCAGCGCTTGTTCGAACTGAAACCGGCCGCAGGCGACGGCGGCGGCGGCGGCGGCTTCCGCATCGTCGCCCATGAGTACGCGGTCGAGGGCGACCAGGTCGGCCTTCTCCAGCGGAACCAGGGGAGCCAGGCGCAGCGCCTGGATGCGGATCCGCCGGTCGGGGCCGTCGATCAGAAAGCGCAGGTCGGGCACCGGAACGAAGCGCTCCCAGGCCACCACCATTTCCAGGCAGGCCAGGACGCGCTCCTTGTCCTCGGATTTCAGCGCCAGTATGACCGCCCGTTCGCACAACGGCACGGCGTAGCGGCGAAGCTCCTCGGTCAGCAGAATACGGATCAGCAGCGGCTGCGCCAGGGCGGCGTTGAAAAGCCGCTCGATCTCGGCGATGCTCCCCGACCGCGCCAGCGACCGCCAGGCGTAGAACCGCACTTCCGGGTCGGCGTCGTCGAGGGCCGCTCCCAGCAAGTCTCCGGCGAGGCGCCGGCACGGCTCATAGGCGCACACGAAGGCCAGGCGGGCGAAGGCCGGGCGGCGGAGGATGGTCTTTTTGGATCGCGCCTCGGCGCACCAATCCTTGATCAGCCCCAACTCGATCGAGATCTCGCACAGACGGTCGAGCGCGCCGCCCGCCACCGTGCCTTGGAAACTCATCAGGGTCTCGGAGACGTCGCGGCGGCTGCGGTGGCAGTACTCCTTGAGTTTCGGCCGGTCGCCGGAGCCCGAGAGACAAGCCACCAGTTCCTCCCGGATGAGCGGCTGCAACGTATCGGAAAGCCGGACCTCGTTCCGCCGCCTGATGGCGCGCAGCAGGATGACGGCGAACATGCCGCAATTCCAGACCGCGAACCCGCCGAGCACGGCGGCCACCACGGTGAGTTCCAGGCGAATCATCTTCCGAGCAACCGTTTCAGGCGCGCCACCAGTTCCATGGGGCTGAAGGGCTTGACCATGTAATCGTCCGCGCCCAGCGAGAACCCGCGGATGACGTCGCTCTCCCGCTGGCGGGCGGTCAGCAGAATGACCAGCAGCGGAATGCCTTCCTCGCGGACGGCCGACAGCACGGCGTAGCCGTCCTTGCCCGGCATGTTGACGTCCAGCACCGCCGCGTGAAACCGCGACTGACGGATCATTTCCAGGGCCTGCGGACCGTCCGAGGCGCACTGGCACTCCATGCCGAAGTTCCGCAGCGCCGTGCGGACCAGCATCAGCACGGTGGCATCGTCGTCGGCTATCAGGATCCGCGCGCGGCCCTCGACCGCCGTCCCGCGCCTGGGCGGCGCCGCCACGGCGGCGGGGGCGGAAGCGGGGGCGGGGGGGGTCGCGCGCGGGGACAGCGCCAGGGCGAAACGCACCAGGGCTTCCTCGGGCAGCCACGAATCCATGAGGAACTCGCGCGCCATGCTCAGCACGGACTGGTTCAGCCCGAGCAGATGGGTGCGCGTCCCCGCCAGAATCAGGGGGCGAACCCCGGCGGCGGCGTCCGACGGAGTGAGCCACGGCGAGCCGGTGGTCCTGGGGCCCATGTGCACCGCCACCAGGACGCAATCCCGCGCGGCCGCCGAATCGGGCAATTCGAAAGGCTCGAAGGCGGCCGGAATGGCCCGCGCCCGCTTCAACGCCGCCCCCAGCCTCTGCAATTCGGCGCGTGGGAATCCGACCAACGCGATCTTCTTGCCCGAGAGCGCCTGCACGATGGCCTCCGGAACCGGCTCGTCGCGCGACTCGCTCGAACTGGAAAAAGCCTGCACGATGTTGGACAATGCATCCCGAAGCTGGGCATTGTCGAGCGGCGGCGCTTCCAGAATGCCCTCCGCCTCGCGCGCCAGGCGGCTGATGGCGGTGCATCCCAGCAAGCCGCCGGTGCCGACCCAGTTGTGCAGCAGCCGGGCCGCTTCGGCGGCGTTGAATTGGCTGTCCAGATCGACCAGCAGTTGCCGCGCCAGGTCCAGACCCTCGCTCAGAAAATGCCGGCGCAGCGCCGCCACTTCGCCGGGCGAGACGGAGGCATCCGCCGCCGCGCCAGAGGCGGAACTCTCCGTCCGCGCGGGGGCGCTGGCGGGCGGCGGCTTCTGCGCTTTGGTGCGGCGGGCCAGAATCTCTCGAATGCGCGCTCCCAAGGTCCGCGTGTCGATGGGTTTGGTGATGTACCCGTCGCAGCCCGCGTCGAGCGCCCTCCCTTCGTCGCCGGTCATGGCGAAGGCGCTGAGAGCGATGACGGTGATATCGCGCGTGGCGGCATCCCGTTTGATGCGCCGGGTCAGTTGCAGCCCGTCCGTCCCCTTGAGCTGGATGTCCGCCAGCACCACTTGCGGACGGTGGGTCCGGATCATCTCCATGGCTTCGTCGGCGGTGCCTGCCGTCAGAACCTCGTACCCTTCGTCGAGCAGCAGAATGCGCGTGAGCTTCAGATTGATGGGAGTGTCATCGACAATCAAAATCCGCTCACCGGCCATGGAAATGTATTGTAGCCCATATACGCCGGCAACTACCATGCCAACTTTTGGATATATCCATAAAGACTCAACCGCTTAGGGAACTTCCGGCGGAACGGCGAAGCGGCCCGGCCGGGGGCCCGTTGCGAAACCGCCGTGGCCACGGCGGGCGCCCCGGCGCGTGGGGCGGCCGGGCAGCCCGCCCATCCGGCGTCCGTGCAGGGCCGCACAGGCGCGCTGGGCGCCCCATCAGGATTGCGGCGGCGCACCGGTTCGCAGCGGCAGGACGGCCCAGAACGTGCTGCCCTGGCCCACCACGCTGCGCACGCCCACCGACCCCCCCTGCGCTTCCACGATATGGCGGGTCAAGGCCAGCCCCAGGCCGGTGCCCTGTTCGGCCCTGCGGCTGTTGGGGGCCTGCTGGAACTCCTGGAACAGGCCGGAAATCTCCTCTGGCGAGATTCCGATACCGGTGTCCTCCACCTCCAGGCGGAACGAAGCAGGTTTCTCACGCGTCAGGCGCACCGAGATCCGGCCGTCGGGGGCGGTGAACTTGACGGCGTTGGAGAGGTAGTTGTACAGCACCTGCTTGAAGCGCGAGCCGTCCAGGAACGCCTCGATATCGGGCAGCGGATCGAGGGTGAGGGACAGGCGTTTCTTTTCGGCCAGCGGCCAGATGACGTCGCGAACCTCCCGGACCAGCGTGCCGAGCGAGCACGACTCGGGACGGAACTCCGTCTTGCCGGCTTCCACCTTGGAGAGGTCGAGGATGTCGTTGATGAGTTGCAGCAGGTGGCGGGCGCTGCTGAGGATATCCGAGAGGCACTCCTTGTGAGCGCTGGAAACCGGACCCAGGCGGCCGTCGTGCATCATCTCGGAGAAACCGATGATGCCGTTGAGGGGCGTGCGGAGTTCGTGGGAGACGCTGGCCAGGAAGCGGCTCTTGGCCACGGTGGAGGAGCGCGCGGCGTCCAGGGCGCGCGCCAACTGCTCGTTCTTGTTGCGCAGCTCCATGGCGTACTCCTCCACCTTCCGGGCGGTAACGGCGGCCAGCTTGCGCTCGGTCACGTCCATCAGGGAACGGCAGGTGCCGGTAACGGCGCCGTCGTCCGAGCGAATCAGGTTCTCGCGGATCTCGACGGCGATGCGGGAACCGTCTTCCAGAAGGCAGTCGCATTCGAAAGGCCCGGCTTCGATGCCCGAGTTCACGCGCTCGATCAGCCTGGCGTGGAGGGCGCTCCGCTGGGCGGGATCGGCGAATTCCCAGACGCGCCGGCCCAGGATCTTCTCGGGCGCGCACTTCAGCAGGGCGCAGACCGCCTGGTTGAAGCGGGTCACCACGCCCTCGCGATCGGTTTCCTCGTAGGGGATGGGGGCGTTTTCGAAGAGGTCGCGGTAGCGGCGCTCGCTCTGGCGCAGATCGCGCTCCCGCCCGCGCAACAGCACGGCGGCGTCCTCCAGTTGCCGCGCCAGAGAAGCGATTTCATCGGTGCCGCGGGGGAAGGGTTCGAGCGGAAGGCCTTGGGCCAGGCGCCGGGCGTTCTCCTCGACTTCCTTGATCCGCCGCACCATGCGGCCAGCCACCACCACCAGGATGAACAGAGCGCCCATCGGCCCGAAGACGCCGCAAGCCACCACCGTGCGGAACAGTTTCTGGCGGGCCAGGTCGCTGCGGTACCGGGCGCCCGCGAACAGACGGTCCTGCTCGGCGCCGATGGCGATGAGCCGGCTCTGGAGACCGGCCATCAGGTCCTGGATCTCCCGGCTCCGCGCCCCCAGCGTGGCGGCGTTCATGCGCGGCCCGTTGGCCCGGAGGTCGCCGCAAAGAGCCAGCATCCGGCGGCCCAGGCCGGGGACTTCCCGCAAGGCGGCTTCGGTGGCCGGAGTTGTGGCAACCAGCGGCGGGATGGCGGCCAGACAATCCCGCACCCGTGCGTCGGCCGCCTGGCTGAGCGCCCGGCGGCGCTCGTCGCGCTGCGCCAGAAAAGCGTCGATGGCGGTCTGGGCATCCAACAGGGAGGTCTGGAGCCGTACCACGTCGGCGCGGGCGTCGTAAGTCTGCGCGACGGTCAGTTCGGTGATGCGCAGTTCGGATTCGGCCCAGTAAATGGCGAATATGGCGACGAACAGCACCGCCATGGGGAACACCAGGGCGCCCACCCCCTGGGCCCGCAGGGATACCCGCGACCACCTTCGCCAAATCGATGGTGCGCCGTCTTCCGCTTCTGCCATGGTTGTCTCGGCGGGAAACCAACCGACGGAACTATTGTAGGGCAACCGATATACGGAGCGGAAGGTCTTAATGTCCCGACCGCGAGATTCGGTGCTATCACCGGGCCGCTCGGGACCCCCAGTGGGCACCCCGCTCGCGGCTCCGTGCGGAGCCACGCGGTCAGGAACCCGGATAGGTACAAGCCGAAATCACCGCTGGTCAGCCGTCGAGTGCCGCGTGTGCTATGACTAGAACTGGCATGGATCGTATCGGACGATACAAGGTCGTCAGAGAGTTGGGGCACGGCGCCATGGGCGTGGTGTATCACGCCATCGACCCCAACATCGGGCGGCCGGTGGCCATCAAGACGATCCAACTAGGCGAGAAGCGGACCGCCGAAGAGCGGGAACGCCTGCGGGAGCGCCTCTTCCGGGAAGCCCGATCGGCGGGGATCCTCTCCCATCCCGGCATCGTGACTATCTACGACGTGGAGCAGCAGGACGACCTGGCGTACATCGCCATGGAGTACGTGGACGGGCCGACCGTGGACGAGTGGCTGGCGGAACAGCGGTCCGTGTCCCCGGAGTGGATATTCGGCATCCTGGCCCAGACCGCCAGCGCGCTCGACTACGCCCACCAGAAAGGCATCGTTCACCGCGACATCAAGCCGGCCAATATCATGATCGCCGCCGACGGGACGGCCAAGATCGCCGACTTCGGCATCGCCAAGATCACCGCGTCCGAGCAGTTCACCGTGACGGGATCGATCGTCGGGACGCCCCACTACATGTCGCCCGAGCAGGTGCAGGGGCAGGCGGTGGACGGCCGGAGCGACCAGTTCTCGCTGGCCGTCATCGCCTTCGAGATGCTCACCGGCGAGAAGCCCTTCACCGGCGAGCACCTGACCACGGTGGTATACAAGATCGTGGCCGAGGAGCCGGTGCCTCCCCACCGCTTGAACCCCACGCTGAGCGGGCCCATCGACGCGGCGTTGCGGCGTGCCCTCGCCAAGAAGCCGGAGGACCGCTACCGCACCTGCCGGGAATTCGCCGAGGCATTGGAGAAAGCCTGCGCCGCCACCAAGGGCTGGCAGCCCATGCCGCGCGGCGGGAGCGCCAACGCCCCCACCCTGGCCGAGGGGGCCGCGCCCGCCTTCGAGCTTCCTCCCGCGCGGCGGCCGGAGCGCGCCGATTCGGCGGCGGGCGAGACCGCCCTCCGGCGGAAGTCCGGCTTTGTGCCGTTCCTGATGGCCATTCTGGTGGCGGCGGCCCTGCTGGCGCTGATCGGCTTGCAGTATAAGGTGTGGACCGGGTCGAAGGGCGTGGGGCAGAGCGCCGAGAAAACCGAGGAACAGCCGGGGACGGCGGCGCGCCAGACCGCCGCAGCGAACTCCAGCGCCGCGAATCCGGACGATGGCAAGCCCAGCCCGCTGGCGGCCACGGGCGATACGGCCAGCCCCGGCGCCGGCGGCGCGCCGGAGACGGCGCCTCCGGCCGAGACCGCGGCCAAGCCCGAGCCGACCGAGCCGGCCGAGCCGGCCAGGCCGCCCCAGCCGGCGGACGCCGCACGAAAAGCCGCGCCGCTTCCCGTGGGCCAGCCGCAACCGGTCCGGGTGATCACCAGTCCGGGCGGCGCCACGGCCATCCTGGACGGCCAGCGGAGTACGGCGTGCTCCACCCCGTGTTCGCTGACGGCGTCTCCCGGCCGGCACACCATCTCGGTCAGCATGCCCGGCTACCAGGTGGAACGCCACGATGTCGAGGTTGGCACCGGTCCGATCGAGCTGGCGCCGATCATCCTGCGCGCGCCCTTCGGGACGCTGATGCTTTCCAGCGTGCCCGAAGGGGCGGCGGTGACGGTCAACGGGAAGCGCATTCCGCAGGTCACCAACACGCAGTTGCAACTGGCGCCGGGAAGCTACCGGATCGCCGTCGAAAAAGACGGCCGGCAGGGAACCGCCACGGTGGACATCCACAACGACGAGATCCGCACCCTGCGGCTGATTCTGGAGCCGTGAGCTGCGGCGCACTCCGCGCTCCGCGGTCACGGCCGATTCGGTCCGTCGATCCCAGACAGGCCCCGCGCGCCACGCGTCGAAGTTCTACTGGGTAACGAACGCCCCAATCAGCGTATTGCTCGCGCGCCCCGTGGGAGCCTCCAGATACACCGTGATGGGAATGGTGCTTCCCGTCGTCCAGGTGTAACCAGGCATGGTGAACGTGTAGCTGATCGTCCCCGTGGTCTGGCCGGGTGTCAGGTTGCTCGGCGTGAACTTGGCGTAGCCATAGATGCTCCCGTTGCCGATGTTGAAATCCACGGTAACGGGCTGGCCCGACGAAGGCGCTCCGCTGGGATCCTGGAAGGTAACGGCGATGGGCAGCGTCAAGTTGGGCGTGTTGGTTCCCGGCCCGACCACCAAGTTCGAGATCACGAAAGTCGGATCCTGGACCAGGATGGTGAGGGGGGACTGATTGGACGTGACTCCGGCCGCCACCACGGCCACCGGCCGCGACCCATAGGCGGCGTTGGCCGCCACGGCGATGTTGGCCGTCACGGAGATGCTGGTGGCAACCAAATTGGAGACCGTGATGCCGTCGGGCGGCGTGAACTGGATGGCGGTCACGCCGGACATGTTGGTTCCCGAGATCGTGATCGGCGTGGTCTGGCCCGCCATCACGCCCCACGGGAAGATGGAGGAGATCGAGGGGACGGGGGGTGGATTCACCGTGAAGGTGAGCGAATTCGAAAGGCCGCCGCCGGTGAGCACGCTCACCGTGCAGGCTCCCGTGGGAGCGTCGGGCGCGATTACCAGTTTGCCGGCGATGCTCGTCGCCGCCACGGAGGTGGAGGTGAACACCACCTTCGCGCCGCACGTTGCCGCCGGGGAAATGCCCACCACGCCGCCCGTCAGATTGCTGCCGTAGATCGTGAACGGCGACACGCTGGCGCCCACGATCCCCGATGCCGGGGAGAGGCTGCTCAGGGTGGGAGCCGCGGGAGTGGTTCCGATGTCGATCGACAGCGGGTTGGTGGTCTGCCCCTCGACCGTCAACTGGACCGTGACGGTGCCCTTCCCGTTGAGCGAGACGGGCAGCAGCACGTTGACCTGGTCGAGACCGGGGAAGGTGGACTGGGCTCCCGCGTAGGCCACCGTGCAATTCACGCCGCCCACCAGGGCGGTCACGCTCGACGCCGAACTCGAGTGGTAGCGTATCCCGGTTCCGTAGAGGGTGAGATACGTCTGTTCCGAAGCCGGCCCTATGATCACCGGCGCGGCGACCCATTTCTGCGTGGGAACGTCGAAAGTCGCCACCGGATTATCGGAGAGGAACCCGTTGGCGTTGTAAAGGTCATAAGTCGCGGCGGGGAGGCCTTTGCCACTCGCGTCGGCGCTGAACAGGCCGGGAGCGGTGGGCAGGATATTCACCGTGCCTTGATATAGCTTGCCGTTATAGGCATTCAACAGAACCGTGGCGGTCCCGGCCATGGTCAAGTAAGGAACCAGGAAGTTCACTTGCGACGGCGAAACGAAAAAGAGGCTGAGGGGACGCGCGACACCGCTCGAGTCGATGAGCTGAGCCGAAACGCCCGCGAGCTGCGTGGGCAGGGCGCCGCTGGGCGCCGCGGTGGTCCCCTGAGCCAGGTTGCTGCCGAAGATCGAGCCTATGGCGTCCGGCGCCAGCGTCCCGGCCACATAACTGGCTCCCGAGGCAATCGTGATACTCCCCGTCTGAGCGTGCGAGGCGGACACGCCAACCAACAACACCGCCAAGGCGGCAACACCCCAGCGCATAAAGGCTCCCAGGCGCGAGCCCCGATCGACCGGCTTCATAATTCACCCTCCGAAAAACGTTCGCACGGGCCGTCACCGGCCAGAGCCAGGAAGACCGTCCGCCGCCGTCATCGCAACGCGGGGGACATCCAGCCGCTCATCGGCAGGTGGACATGGGGGCCGTTCCGCACCCAATATCCTGGGTCTTCCGGGAAGACCCAGCGTCAACCAACTGGCGGCCGTCTTGATGGCTCTAACCCGGCACTCCAATTCAGGACCGCCGGATCAGGTTCAGTATACGCCCGACCGCCCCACTTGCCAAGCGTGGGTTGCACGGCAGCGCGGGTTGCACGACGGGTGTGCGACCGAGAAGTGGGCGCCGCGGCGGTTCCCCCGAGAAACCGCTCGAATCCGAGCGTACCTGTGCGCAAGGCCCGGCGCCCTTGTGGGGCAGGTTTTCAACCTGCGGCCGATTTTTAATCGGCCTCTCGCGAGCGTTTGCCAATGCCGCACAGGCGGGCTGCAAGCCCGCCGCAGGTTGAAAACCTGCCCCACGTAGCGCCGGCGAATCCACTTCCATGTCGCACGCCCTTGCACGGCAGCCGCAGCCAAGTAGAGGCGTTCCATCGCGCCGCCCTCCCACCAGTACTGGGCTTGCCATTCCCTCCCCCGGGAAGATTCTTCGGCTTCACGGCCTGGGCTTCCGGCCGCGGGGTTCCGCGACTCCGCTTCGCCTACTCGCGTGTCTCGGGGCATTTGCACTCCCGGCGGCGGCGGGGCAGCGCCGCCCGCCGCGCCCGGGGCGCGGTGTGAGAGAATGGCGTCTTATGGCGGAAACATCTGTGGCTGGGGAAGGCACGGCCAAGGCGCTGGCGGAGAAGATCGGCGCCCGCTCCGCCCGGGTGGGCGTGGTCGGGCTGGGATACGTGGGGCTTCCCCTGGCGGTCGAGTTCGCCAAGGCCGGATTCCACGTCACCGGAATCGACGTCAGCGAGGAGAAAGCGCGCCGGGTGAATGCCGGCGATTCGTATGTCGGCGACATCCCCAGCGCCGTGCTGGCGCCGCTGGTGGCATCCGGCCATTTGCGGGCCACTTGCGATTTCGGCGCGGTGCGCGATCTCGACACCGTCGACATCTGCGTGCCCACGCCCTTGCGCAAGACCAAGGACCCGGACATGAGCTTCATCGTCGCCTCGACCCAGGAGATTGCGCGCCATCTCCACGCGGGCATGCTGGCGATCCTCGAATCCACCACATACCCGGGAACCACCGACGAAGTGGTGCTGCCCATGCTGTCGAAGACGGGGCTCGCAGTGGGCCGCGATTTCTTCCTGTGCTTTTCGCCCGAGCGTGTCGACCCGGGCAATCCGCAATACCAGACGGCCAACATTCCAAAAGTAGTGGGCGGAGTCACGCCGGCATGCACCGAAATGGGCCGCCTGTTCTACGCGCAGGCCCTGGAGCGGGTGGTGCCGGTGAGTTCCACGCAGGTGGCCGAGATGGTCAAGCTGCTGGAGAACACCTTCCGCATGATCAATATCGGGCTGGCCAACGAAATCGCCCTGATGTGCGATCGCATGGGCATCGACGTCTGGGAAGTGATCGACGCCGCCTCCACCAAGCCGTTCGGCTTCATGCCGTTCTACCCGGGGCCGGGGCTGGGCGGGCACTGCATTCCCATCGATCCCTTCTACCTGTCGTGGAAGACCAAGCAGGCCGGCATCGAAGCCCGCTTCATCGAACTGGCCGGGTACATCAACGGGCAGATGCCGCAGTTCGTGGCCGACAAGGTGCAGAACGCGCTCAACGATCTGGGGAAGCCGGTCAAGGGCACGCGCATTCACATCATGGGGGTGGCGTACAAGAAGGACATCGACGACCTGCGCGAATCCCCGGCGCTCGACGTGATGCTGCTGCTCGCCCGCCGCGGCGCGGTGCTGAGCTACAGCGATCCGCACGTGCCGCGGGTGGTGATCGAGGGACTCGATCTGCGGTCGGCGCCGGAGGAAGCGGCGGCGGAGGCCGGCTGCGTGGTGATCGTCACCGACCACAGTTGCTTCGACTATGCGGCCTTGGTGGAGCGCTCGCCCTTGATCGTGGATACCCGCAACGCCCTCAAGGAGTTCCACTCCCAGCGCATCGTGCGCCTGTAGATTCCCGTGGACGTTGCCGGTAGGCCCTAAATGGCTACCCGCGGGAATCTTGACAACCCGGTGAATCCCGATCAAGCTGAAAGTAGGTCCTTGACCGCGTGATTCGGTGCCGTTGCAGGGCCGCTCGCTTACGCTCGCGGTTCTGTCCGGAACCGCGAGCGTAAGCGAGCGGCCCGCGGCAAAGAAACGGTACCTTACGGTCACGGCCCTGGCGAGGTGGTGACGATGCCCATGCGGGTGGTGGCTCGGTTGGCGGTGGTTCTGGCTCTGGGGATTGGGCCGGCGGTGGCGCAGCCGGTGACCTCGGCCAAATCCGGGGTGGTCGCGTATCTCGAAGGCAAGGTCTATCTGGAGAACGAACGGCTGGAGTTTTCCACCGTCCATTTTCCGCAGATCAAGGAAAACGCCACGTTGCGCACCGAGGATGGACGCGCCGAGGTGCTATTGACCCCCGGAGTGGTGCTGCGCCTGGGCGAGAACGGTTCCGTGAAGATGATCACCAACCGGTTGATCGACACCCGGCTGGAACTGCTTACCGGCTCCGCCGTGGTGGAGGCCGACAACGTCGAGAAGGACACTTCCGTCACGGTGGTTTGCAAATCCGGGATCGTGGGTCTTTCCAAGATGGGCATCTATCGCTTCGACGCCGAACCGGGACGGCTGCGAGTGTTCAAAGGTCTGGCGGATGTGAGACTGGGCTCGGAGACGGTGGAGACCATCCTGGTGCCGGGAGGAAAGGCGATCAGCCTGGCCGGCGATACCGCCACCGCCGAGAAGTTCGATATCGAGGATACCGACTCGCTGGACCGCTGGAGCAGCCATCGGGGTATGGTCCTGGCAATGGCGAATCCTTCGGCTGCCAAGTCGGCTTCTTCGCGGCCGGCGTTTAGTATCGGCATGGGCATTGGGATGGGGCAGTGCGGGTGGATTTGGAATCCGTGGTATGGCGTGTACACCTACGTTCCCTGCTACGGCTCGCTGGACAGTCCGTACGGCTACCGTTACTGGAGTCCGTACACCGTCGGGCAGATCTACTACCGCCCGCCCGGTTACTGGGGCTATGGCGGCGGCTCGGGTTCCGGCTCGGTGCCTTACAGAACTGCGCCGGCTTCGTCTCTGGGGAGCTCGGGAGTCTCGAACTCGGCGCCGTCCGTGAGTGCCGCGCCGTCCAGTTCCGCGGGAACCACTTCGTCGGCCGCGGCCTCTTCCTCCTCGGCTGGACACGGCTCCTCGGGCGGCGGGCGCGGCCACTAGCGCCGCAGCCGGAAGATCCGGTGCTACCGGGAGACCACCTCACGCCAGCGGCCTTCGGCGGGCGCCCGGCAGGCGTCTTCCCCAATCCGGCGATGGACGCGGATCTGGAGTGTTTGCTAGGATTTGAATGTGCCCGCAGGGGAATGTCGCGAGCGGCGATCGGATGTAACGCCGCGTGACGAAGTCTCGTCCAAATAGTACTCGAAGCGGCCGCGTACCACCAGGGAGGTTTGTAGTGTCTCGCAATCCCGTCGAACCGGACCAGGCGTATCGAATTCGTTTTAGCCGGAGCATTTTCAGTTTGGCCGGCAGAGTCGCGTGGTTGCTCCTGCCCGCCGTGCTTCTGGCGCAGCCGGGTTCCTACACCATCTCCACCATCGCCGGAACCGGCGGCACGGCCTATTCCACCACCGCCGGCTCTTCCGGGGACGGAGCCTCGGCCACCAACGCATTCCTCAACGCCCCCATCTCGGTAGCCGTGGATTCGTCCCACAATATCTACATTGCCGACAGCAACAATAATAAGATCCGCAAGATCGCCGGCGGCATCATCACCACCCTGGCCGGAAAGACCAACGCCGGCTTCAGCGGCGATGGCGGACCCGCCGTCAACGCCTTGTTCAACAGCCCGTATGCGTTGTATTTCGACAATTCCGGCAACCTGTTCATCGCCGATCTTCTGAATCAGGTGGTGCGTGAGATTCTCGCCGCCGGCGGCACCATCCAGACGGTGGCCGGCAACAACACCAACGGCTACTATGGCGACAACGGCGTGGCCACCAACGCGGAACTGAGCAATCCGTTCGGCGTGGCCGTGGATTCGGCGGGCCGGATCTACATCTCGGACAGCAATAACAACCGGGTCCGCGTGGTGAACCCCGCGACGGGAATCATTACGACTTACGCCGGCAACGGTTACAACCTCTATGGAGGCGACAATGGCCCGGCCGTGAACGCGAGCGTCAACCGGCCTGAAGGCTTGGCGGTCGACGCCGCCGGCGATCTTTATATCGCCGACAACGGGAACAATCGCATCCGGCGCGTGGCGGCCAATGGCACCATCACTACCGTTGCGGGCACCGGCACCGCCGGCAGCACCGGCGACGGCGGACCGGCTACCAAGGCCCTGCTCAGCCACCCCTGGGGTGTCGCACTGGACTCCTCGGGAGACCTTTTCATCGCCGATTACGGCAACAGCCGGATTCGCGAGATCACCCCCGACGGGATCATCCACACCATCGCCGGCGGCACCGGCGTCGGCTACACCGGCGACGGATACATCGCCACCAACGCCAAGCTGAATTTTCCAACCGGAGTGGCGGTGGATTCCTCGACCGGCAAGGTTTATATCGCCGATTCCAGCAACAACGTGATCCGCATGTTGACGCCCTACCCGCCGGTGGTCTCGGGTGTCCAGAGCGCCGGCCAGTTCGGCGCCTTCCCGGCCGTCGCCCCCGGCTCGTGGATCGAGGTGTACGGGTCCAACCTGGCCATCGACAGCCGCCCATGGACCGGCGGCGATTTCGTGGGCCTCGCCGCGCCCACCTCTCTGGACGGGACCACCGTCACCATCGGCGGCCAGACGGCGTACATCGATTACATCGGCGGCGGCCAGGTGAACGTGCAGGTTCCCTCGAACGTCCCCACCGGCCAGCAGCCACTGATCGTGACCACCGCTTACGGGACCAGCGCGGCGTACACCGTCACGGTCAACGCCACCCAACCCGGGCTGTACGCCCCGTCGTGGGCCCTGGTTAACGGCACGCAATACCTGGGCGCGGAATCCGCCAGTTTCGCCACCTTCGTTCTTCCGCCCGGCGCGGTCTCGGGCATCCCTTCGCAGCGCGCCAAGGCAGGAGACACCATCGTTTTGTGGGGCATCGGTTTCGGCAGCGTGAATGGGGATGTTTCCGCCGGACAGATCGTGCAGGCGCAGAACACCCTCGCGCTGCCGCTCCAGGTCTTCATCGGCGGAACCCAGGCCAAGGTGACTTACGACGGGCTGGCGCCGGGCTCGGTGGGCCTATACCAGTTCGACGTGGTGGTGCCGGCGGTGGCCTCGAGCGACGCGGTCCCGGTGACGTTCACCCTGGGCGGCACACCGGGCACGCAGACCGCCTTCATCGCCGTGCAGTAAGGGGCCGCGGCAGGGCGCTGTCACGCCACCGGCTCAAACCGCGTGGTGGAGAGGCCGATAGCGGCGGCTGGCCCGGACGCCGATAAGCTCCGCCACCTCTCCCAGGAGGTTCGGCAGGTTCTCGGTATGAATCGCCACCTCGTGGTTGAGACGCTTCGAGCGCCGTTTGGCCAGACTCGGCTCGGACGAAGTCACGACCGCTGTGGCCGGGTGGTAATGCTTGACGCGGGCGTAGGCTAACACGTTGCGGCCCTGGCGCGACCCGAACTCGGCGCCGCTCAGAACCAGTTCGTACTGCCCCTCATCGAGCTTGGCGAAGGCCTCGGAGGGGCTGGCCGCCACATCCACGGAGTATCCACCGGCCCGCAGTATAGTTTGCAGCGCTAAACGGGGCGCCAATTCACCGTGCACCAGCAGCACCCGGGCCAAATCCAGCGCCCGCCTGTCGGTGCCGTTAAACTGTGGCATTGTAGCCTTAATCATTGTCTATCTACACTCTACTTTAACCGAATTCGCCGCTTTTTCAGCCAGTTAAATTTCATGCGCGGATCGAGCAGCGAGCTTCCCCTAATACCGGTCTATTGAAGGTACCATAAGTACTAGAACCTGGACTTCGGAACCGTGTCGAATGATACTTTTCGGCAACGGGTAAGGCGCGTTGGGACGGTCTCTCGAGAAGCCGGACGAAGGGACGCCGCTCTTCGGCGCTGGCAACTTCGGGGGCTCGCGCGGAGCCGGTATTACCTCTACTTCTTCTTTCCCCCGAAAACCGACAGATCGACCGCATCGGCCATGGCCCGATAACCCGCGTTGTTGGGGTGCAGGTGGTCGCCGGGGTCGAACTCGGCGCGAATGCGCTTGGGGTTGGCGGGGTCCCGCGTGGCCGCTTCGAAATCCACCACCGCATCGTAAGCGCCGCTGGTGCGGATCCAGGCATTCAGGGCTTCACGGACGGTCTCGCCGGTTGCGCTGAAATACGGCGCGCCTTCGTACGGGGTCAGAGTGCAGCCGATGGCCCGGATGCCGTGGGCGTGCGCCATCTCGACGAGCATCTTGTGACCGGCGATCAACTCCCCGGCCGTCACCGCCTCGGCGGGCGTGCCGACGCCATGGCCGATATCGTTGATGCCTTCCAGTATCATCACCCACTTCACGCCCGACTGGCTCAGCACGTCGCGGTCGAAGCGCGCCAGCGCGCTTGCACCGGCGATGTCGCGCAGGACGCGGTTGCCGCCGATGCCTTCGTTAACGACGCCGATGTGGGCGGTCGCCTGGCCGGCGGCCAATCGCACCGCCAGCAGCGCCGGCCAACTGTGGTCGGTTTCCGTCTCGGATCGCGCGCCGTCGGTGATGGAATCGCCGAAGGCCACAATCGCCGCCCCATCGGCGGGGGCCAGCACATCGATGCCCGCCAGCCAGTAATACTGCTGGGTCTTCTGCGCATCGGCCATGGAGGCATCGCCAGTCGAGTCGCCTTCCTTGATGTAGGTGTCGTGCAGCCCGGTGGAATGGCCGGTAGGGGGGCCGGTCTCGCCCGGGAAGTAGAGGCTCACGAACAGGTCGGCCAGGGGGGCCACGGTCATGTCCACCGGATCGCTTATCGTCGCGATTCCCGGTCCGATGGCGCAGCCCGGCTTGCCGGCGAACGATAGAGCGTGGTCCGACCCCGCCACGATTTCCGAATCCTTGCCGCGCTGGGCGATGTGCGCCGCGCCCACCACCAGCGGCGCCGCGCCGAAGGCGTTGGCGATCTTCACCCTCACCCGGCGTCCGCCAATGCTGATGCGCGCCTCCATGCGCACGGTCTGGTTGTGGAAGCCCTGCGCGCCCACCGGGGCGTTCCTGGGCGGCGCCGGAGGCTGCGCGCGGACGAGGGCTTCCGCCGTGGCCCAGGTGGCCACCCAATGATCGGGATTCTTCCGCTCGGCCCCGGCGGCCACCTGGAAACCGAGTTGCGCCGCCACCAGCAGCACGCTCAATCGCAGCTTCATCCGGAATCTCCTCCCGACTGGAGATTATAGCCGCCGGCGTGGGGCGCGCGACGCGGCTGGAGCCCGGCCGCCAGCCCGCCGCAGGATGCCATGCTGCCCCGCATCGCGCCGGCGATTCCGCCTCCCGCGAATTTCCCTTGACACCCGGACCGTTTAGTACTAAATAACTAGTATGCGGCATCCAAGCGGCACATTGACCGGGCAGGAACTGGAAATCATGAAGATCGTCTGGGAGCGCGACAGCGCCACCGTCCGCGACGTCTACGAGACGCTGCTCGGCCGGCGCAAAGTGGCCTACACCACGGTCATGACCATGATGAAGATCCTGGAGCGGAAAAAGTACTTGAAGAAGACCCAGGTGGACCGGGCGTACGTCTACCGGCCGGCGCAGCCCCAGCGGCAGGTGATTGCGGACATGGTCAGGGAGTTCGTCAACCGGGTTTTCAACGGGAGCGCGCAGCCTCTGCTGGTGCACCTGGTGGAGGATCGGAAGCTGACGCGGGAAGAGTTGGAGGAGATCGCCAGCTTGCGGAGGAAGCCATGAACACGGCGTTGGCGTGGGATAACGTGGTGGCGTACAGCCTGCAGATCGGGCTGCTGGTGGGGGTGGCGTCGCTGATACCGGCGCTCCTGCGGTTGCGGCTGCCCAAGGCCCGCCTGGCTTACTGGCACCTGCTGCTGGCGGCTTGCCTGCTGCTGCCGCAGACGCGTCCATGGAAGCGGGCCGTCGTAACCGTGACCACGCCGGTGGCGGCGCCGCGCGCGATTGCGGTGGCTCCCGTGGCGCCGATACCCCGGACGGGGACGCACTGGACTCCGGGCGAAATCGGACTGCTGGTACTGGCGGCGGGCGCGCTGGGGCGGCTCGGCTGGCTGGCGCTGGGATTGTGGAAGCTGCGGCGGTACCGCCGGAACTCGACGCCGTGGCGCGGCCCGGCGGTGGCGTTCGGCCCGCGTCCGGAGTTCCGCATCTCCGGCGACATCGGCAGTCCGGTGACGTTCGGGTTGCGGTCTCCGGTGGTGCTGCTGCCGCGCAACTTCGAGGAACTGCCGGTGGCCATGCAGGAAGCCGTGCTGTGTCATGAAGCATTGCACGTGGAGCGCCACGACTGGGCGTTCACGGTGGGGGAAGAACTGGTGCGCGCGGTGTTCTGGTTTCACCCGGCGATCTGGTGGCTGCTGGGCGAAATCCAACTGGCGCGCGAGCAGGCCGTGGACCGGGAAGTGGTGGAACGGACCGAGAGGCGCGACGAATACGTGGACGCGCTGCTGGCGGTGGCGGGCGCGCGCATGCAACCGGACCTGGCGCCGGCGCCCCTGTTTCTGCGCAAGCGGCATCTCAAACAACGGGTGATTGCGGTGGTAAAGGAGATTCGAATGTCCAGGATGAGATCGATTTCAACCTTGACGGTGGGCCTCGTGTTGCTGGCCGCCGCCAGTTGGTTTGTGACGGCGGCGTTCCCGCTGGCGGCCGAACCGCAGATCGTGGCGGACGGCGCGGGGATAACGGTCGAGCTGAACGGCGCCCAACTGCTGCACCGGACGCCGGTGCGATATCCCGCCGAGGCGGCCGCCAAGGGCGTCGAGGGAACGGTTGCGGCGCAGGTCAGGCTGGACGCCAGCGGCGCGGTGATGGATGCGAACATCGTCAGCGGGCCGGACGAGTTGCGCAAGGCCGTGCTGGAATCGGTGCTGAACTGGCACTTCACGAAGGATTCGGCCGGCGGCACGCGGACGGTGACGGTGAGCTTCCAGTTGCCGGCGCAGGCGCAGGCCCCGGCAGCTTCGCACGAGATCTCTCCGCAGTTCCGCGCGGAAGTGGCGGCCCAGGGGGCGGAGGCCGCTATGGCGGCGGCGACGGGGTCGGGCCAGGAGCGGGCCGCGTCCGCCATAGCGGGGATGAATTCGTCCCACATCGTGAAGATCGACGTGCGCGGGCTTTCCGACCAGGCGCGCAGCGACCTGCTGGCGGCCCTCCCGGTGCATGTGGGCGACGCTTGTTCGTACGAGACGGTGGCCAGGATCACGGCGGCGGCCCGCGCCTTCGACAAGCACCTGCGGGTCTCCTGGCAGACCCACAACGGCGAGACGACCCTGGACATCGCCACGCCGGACACCCCGGCTATTTCCGGAGCGCCAGGCACGGTCACCCTATCCCAGAGCGGCGCATCTCCAGTGCCCCTGGAGGGTGCGCCGCAACGCATCCAAGTCGGCGGCAACGTTCAGGCGAGCCTGCTGGTCTATGGGCCGAAGCCGGAGTATCCGGACCTGGCCAGGGCGGCGGGGATTTCCGGCGTGGTGCACCTGCACGCTTTCATCGGGAAGGATGGCGCCGTCCAGAGCCTGACGGTGGTGCCACCGGCTCATCCGCTGCTGGCGCCGGCGGCGGTGGAAGCCGTCCGCCAGTGGAGATACAAGCCCACACTGCTGAACGGCCAGCCGGTGGAGGTGGAGACCACCATCGACGTGTCCTTCGCGCTTGCCGGACAGCCAACCGATCCACAGGATTCGCCCCCGCCGCAAGTGGGGCAGCCTGGTCTTTCACCTCTCGGGCTGCGCGTGGAATATTCCGGGCGCGATCTGCTGTTGACCTGGAACCGCGACTCCTACGGCGCCAAGAACGGCCAGCAAGGCGTGTTGCAGGTGTTCGACGGCGATAGCCACCAGAGTTACGAGATTGATCGCCAGCAGCTCACCAGCGGTCTTGGCGTACTGTATTCGCCGCAGACGAGAGACGTGAGCTTCCGGATGAGCATAACCGACGGGAAGGGAGTCGAGATCGGCACGGGCAGCCTGCGCGTGGTCCATCCGCCCGTGGGCGGCCGTTGACCCGGCATCTATTTCGAGTCACGCGGGGCTTCCGCGCTGTGTTCCGAAGCGGCGGGTTTCCGCAGCGTCCGGCCGAGCAGCCCCACCAGCGCCACCATGCCGGTCTCGGCGCGCAGGGCCGCCGCCGCTGGGTGGGCGGGCGCGGCGACCTGGTGCGGGATGCCGCTCAGCACCAGCCATTTCAACAGCACCAGGCATCGCAGAAACGTCTGCGCGAAGACTCCGGCGCCAAACGCGCGGTTGAGGACCGCGAACAGATCGGCCCCTTTTCCGGAATGCGTCATGAACCAGATGCCCGCCAGGATCGGCAGGGCCATGGTAAACATGTACGCCTTGCGGCAAACCGAGCGGATGCCGGGGAACCCAAGGCACAGCCGGTTCTGGAGCAGCGCGAAACCGGCCAGCCACACGAACCAGGCCAGGAACTCCAATAACACCGTCTCTGGCCTGGCCGGGAACACGTCCTACTCGATGGCAGGACCGAAATACCCCTGCGCCAAGGCCGGTTCGGCTTCCAACGCCTTGCCCCAGCAAGAGCGCGCTTCGTCGGACCTGCCGTTGGTTTCCAGAATGCGCCCCAGGTTGAGCAGCGCTTCGGGCATCTCGGGCTGTTGGGCCAGGGCCTCGCGATACATGGCGACGGCCTTGTCGAGACGGCCGTTCTTCTCGTGCATGAGTCCGGTGTTGTAGAGCACCTCGGGGGAATTCTCGCCGAGGTCGATCAGCCGGACGTGATATTCGAGAGCCGATTCGAAGTCGTTGGAGTGAATGGACAGGGCGGCCAACCCGCGCAGGGCATCGACGTTCTTGGGGTCGGTCTCGAGCATCTTCTCGTAAATCCGCTCGGCGCGTTCGCGTTCCTCGAGGCCGATGTAAGCCAGCGCCAGGTTGGCGTGGGCTTCGGGCCAGTTGGGCCGGAACTTCAGGCAGCCTTCGAAGGCCTCGGCGGCGCCGCGATGATCCGACCGCTGCAGCCGCAGGTACCCCAGGCGGAAGCGCGCTTCCTCTTCCTTGGGGGCCTTCTCGAGCACGAGTTTGTACCAGCGCTCGGCTTCTTCCGGCTGGTCGTTGTGCTCCAGCAGAAGGGCCATGTTCCAGAGCGGGGCGAGGGCGTCGGGCGCGGCCTGCATGGCGCGTTCATAGGTTGCCCGCGCGGCTGCCAGGTCGTGAAGCTGTTCCTGGACGATACCCAGGTTGGTGAGCGTTTCCGGCGATTTCGGCTTCAGCTTGAGGGCTTCCTCGTAGGCTTCCGCCGCCTGCTCCCAGCGTCCCGATTTCTGGTGCGCCAGCGCCAGATTGAACCAGCCTTCGAAGTGGCCGGGAACCGCGGACACCAGCAGCGTGCAGAACTTGGCGGTGAGGGCATGCTCGCCGGCGGCGCAAGCCCAGGCGGCCAGGCCTTCCAGGGCCACCGTGGAATCGGGCCGCAGATCCAGCAGGCGCTCGGAGTACTCGCGGACCATGTCGAAGTCTTCCTTCGCCATGCCGATGAGAATCAGGTTGGAGAGGGATTCCTCGGAGTCGGGGTCGCGTTCCAGGATCTGCTGATACAGTTTCGAGGCCTCGTCGGCATGGCCCATGGACTGCAGCGCCGCGGCCTTGCCGAAGATGGCGTCCTGGTGGTTCGGGTTCAGTTCCAGGCAGCGTTCGAAGGCGAACAGCGCCGACTTGGGATCCTCCAGGCGGAGGTGGCACACGCCCAGGCCGAGATGGCCGTCGAAGTTCGACGGATCCAGCGTGACCGCCTTGTGGAACGCCTCGCAAGCGTTGTCGGAGGCGCCCATGCGTTCGTGGCAAACCGCCAGGTTGAACCAGCCCGTGGCGTACTGCGGCTTCAATTGGACCAGGGACCGGTAACTGCGGGCGGCATCCTGGAACGTGCCCAGCTCGAACTGGACGTGCCCCATGGCGCGGTAAATCTCGGGAGACGCCTCATTAGCCGCTATGGCACGCTGCAACTGCTGCAACGCTTCTTCCCGCCGGCCTGCGAGATGCAGCGACACGGCGCGGGCCAGGAATCCGCCCTTGGCGGGCGCGGCTCCTCCATCCTTATCCATCACCTCCAGATCGGGCTGCCGGGGGTTTGGCACCTTCACGCTTCGAATCACCGTCGTACTCATCGCTTCCCATCCTTAAGGCCGGGGCTTCCCGAATAGGTCAGCCTCATCCAATACAGTCGCGCACAATCTTCCGGCGCGCTTCCAAATCCGACTCCCCCAATAGGCAGCCGGTCGTCGCTCCAACGGTCCACGGCCTGCCCTTCGAGGAAGACCGCGAATTCCCTGCCCTTGACGCTCGTGCGAACGGCCAACGCCGTGCGCGCGTTGCTGCTCACGGTCACCGGCTTGCTGACCGCCGGTTCCGCCACTCCCGCGATCACCGCCGATCGCTCGAACAGATAACCGCCCTTCGGGTTGACGCGCAGGACCGCGCGATAGTAATCGCTCAACTCCGAGGCGCGGAATACCCATGTAACGCTATTCTTCTCGACTCTGACCAAAAACTCCAGGTCGTAGTCGATCATTTCTATGGAAGGCGCGAACAGGGCCAGCGACCCCGTGCGTGCGCCGGCCGCGTCCAGGCGCCAGTCCGCCACATCGCCCACCCAGTTGCCGCAACCGGAAGCGAAATGCTCTTCCATGCGGAGTTCCGCCGGCGCCAGGGATTTGGAACTCTCCGCGGCCGCCGGAGACCCGCGCTGCGAGTCTTTATCCCTATCCTTGTCCTTGTCCCTGTCCTTGTCCTTGGAGTAGCCCGAACTCATGGCCGGAGAGCTGCGGTACCATTCGCAGTGCAGGGAAGCCTCCAGCGGAGCCGAATTCCATTTCACTTCCGGCACGCGCAACACCAACGGGGCGATATCGAGCTGCGCCGATTCCCGGAGTATGGGAGGACGCGCCACCGGCCACTCGCGGCCCTGTCTGCCGGATGGCCCCGGCGCGGCCGGGAAACGGGGCTCTCTCGGGGGCATCGCCTGTTTCGCCAGGGGCGGCTGTGGGGGCGGGAACTCGCGCGTCAAGTCCAGCTTCCGCGGGTCGTCGTTCCAATCGAGCGCGCTCCGTCTCTTGGGGACTACGACCACTGGGCGTCTGCGGAGCTGCGGGGGCCGGAATCCTTTGGACTGCGATTTCCAGACATCCCTGCCGACGATAGCGCCGACTTCCAGCGTGCGCACGCGGCAGGCTTGGACGAAGGGCGGGACAATCGAGGGACGGCGTTGCAGCAGCGAATGGCCGAACGCCGGTCTGCGCCGGCTGATCGGCAGCGTGTCGGACAGGCGCCGGCTGGACTCCCGCGGCGCCACGCCCTGCCGCAGCGTGGCGAACTGCGCCTGCTGCACGGCCGCCTTGGATCTCACCTTCCGAGCGATTCTCGGAACCGCCAGGGTCCGAGGCCGCATGCGCGTGCCAATCTGTCCCATGAGCCGCCGCTCGGGCTCCCCGGCCACACTGTGGCCCGTAAGCATGCGGCAGCCGGGCGACGCGCGGATCACGCGCGTCACCGGCAGGGCGGGCGGCACCGGCTTGAATTCCATCACCGCGTTTCGCGTCGCGCCGATCTGCGCCGCCGGGAAGCTGCGGCTGTCCAGCACGCAGGAACTCTCGGGCTGCACCAAGGTGATGGGTTTCAAGTTTTCCCGGCGGCGCATCAGGCTGGCCACCTTGTTGGCTTCCATCAACCGGTCCATGCCCAGACGCAGGCGATGCTGGTTGCGATGCTCCTTGGAGCAATACTCGTCCGTTCCGGCGCGCAGCCGGCTCAGGGGCTTTCCGCAAAACTGGCAAGTCCTGCCTGTCATTTTCCGCTAAAGTATAGGCAAAATTTTTCAGAATTACCACAATAAATGGTGACAACGTCTTCCTAGTAACGAAGGTTAACACGTTGATATGAACAGTCTTAACGCCAATTTGATGTTACTCCAAGTACTCTGTTGATTTTGGTTAATAGGGCAAAAAACTTGAACCTTCGAGGCCAAATTCCGGTAAAATCGACCCAGAGACGGCGCGTTGGGAAGCCTTGGCGCCGCCGGAGGCATTAACCATGATTGAATCTACCGCGCGAGTGGAACGTAGCCCCGCTGAGTCGCCCTCGCGGCCGGGCTACATTTGGGAAGTCCCGCAGAAGCCCGTATCGGTTTACCTGCCATTCGAGATGATCGACCGGCTGGAAGGTCTGGTCGTGGAGAATTTCCGTTCGCTCACGTCACGCGGCTCGGAGATCGGTGGATTGCTGGTGGGCCGGAGCGGTCAGGCGAACCCCCTGGTGGTGCTGGTCGAGAACTTCGAGATCGTCTCCTGCGACTATAGCCGCGGCCCGTTGTACCGGCTCTCGGAAGCCGACATGGGGAGGATCGAACGGGTCATGGAGCAGTACAGCGGCGGCGCCGGACCGCGCGTGGTGGGCTACTTCCGCAGCCACACCCGGAAGGGCCTTTCGCTCGACCCCGACGACCTGGCTTTTCTGGAAGCGCGATTCCGCGAGCCCCAGCACATTTCCCTGCTGGTGCGGCCTTTTGCAAGCAAGCCATCGACAGGCGCCATCTTCATTCGCGAGAACGGGAACATTCGCGCGGAGGGCAGCTACCTGGAGTTTCCATTCCGTTCCTCGCAGCTCACGGCTTCCCCGAATCCACCGAGAATCGATCTCGGCAGCGTCGCCGCCGAACCCCCCGCGAGTGCCGCGGCGCCCGCCCCGGCCGCGCAGAAGCCGCCCGTTCGCGGGCAGATCGTGCCCATCGCATCGCGGCGGGAAATTGCCGTGCCCCCACCCGAGGCCGTCCCCGAGCCCGTGCCGGCGCCGGTCGTCGAATCCTCCCAACCCGCTCCCGTGCAGCCGCCGGCTCCGGCTCCCGCGCCCAAGCCGCCGGCCGAGCCGGTGATGCGCGCCGCCGAGAAGAAAGTAGAGAAGAAAGTAGAGAAGAAGGTCGAGAAGGTCGAGAAGGTCGAAAAGAAGGCGGAGAAAGCCGAAGAGAAGCCTGCGCCGCGGCGAAGCGACGTGGCTGTGCCGAAGGCTTTTGCGGAAGCCGAGGCGGCGCAGCGCGAGGCCGCTTCCGGCAGCGGCGGAAGCAAACTGGTGTGGATCGTGGCTCTGCTGGCCCTGGCCGCGGTACTGGGCGGGGGCTATGTGCTGTATCCGGGGTTCCACAAGGGCGGCCGGGTGCCGACGGCGGCTTCCGATATCACGGATCTCGGGCTGCGCGTGGAGCATTCCGGGCCCGATCTGCTGTTGACCTGGAACCGCGACTCCTACGGCGCCAAGAACGGCAAGCACGGCGTGCTGCAGGTGTTCGATGGCGACAGCCACCAGAACTACGACATCGATCGCGACGGGCTTACCAGCGGTCTCGGCGTGGTGTATTCGCCGCAGACGCAAGACGTTAGTTTTCAGATGAGCGTAACCGACGAGAAGGGAGTCGAGATTGGCAAGGGCGGCCAGCGCGTGCTGCACGCGCGTCCGTCACCCATGGAGGACCTCAAGACGGCCTCCGCTTCCAACAACAAGGCCCCGGCGCCTGCCACCACGGCTAAGGGCGACACCGCCGCGGATACCGCCGCTGCCGCGCCTCCGGTCGAGGCGGCTCCCGTGGCGGAGAGGGCCACGCGCAAGTTCGATCCGGCGTCTCTGTCTCCGGCCGGCCGGATTCGTCAGGCGACTCCCACGGATCTCTCCGGCGCCCTGCCCGACGCTCCCAGCGTTGGAGGGGCCGCCCCCCAGGTGGCTTCCTTGCCTGGCGGCAATCTCCCCGGCATTGCGCCGCCGCCCCCCAGAGCGGCTGCCCCGCCGCCGCCGGCGGCCAAAGCCGCGGCAAGCCAGATCAGCCAGGCGGTGTTGGTGTATAGGGTCGATCCCGAGTATCCGAGGGTGGCGCAGCAGGTGGGCCAAAGAGGCATCGTCGAACTGGAGGCGACCATCGGCGTCGATGGCAGAGTCAAAGGTGTCAAAGTGCTGAAAGGCCCTACGATGCTGCAGAAGGCAGCCCAGGACGCCGTCATGCACTGGGTGTACAAGCCGACGCTGCTGAACGGCACCCCCGTCGAGAACGTGACGCACATCTCCATAGAGTTCAAACCCAACAAGTAGACCACGCGGCCGGCCATACCCGCCGGCCGCATCTCATCCCGCTCTCACCCTGGCGGCGGATTCCGCCCACCGCGTCTCTCACCCAGCCCGTGGGCTGGCCCGCCGCGTCACATGGGGTCGCGGGCTGTGCTCTCGCACCGTGAGAAGCCGCGAGTGAATCCCGGCTGGCGCCACGCTCCCCTACCGGCTGGCGCGAAGGCCGCCCGGCAACCTCGCTGGGCGGGAAGGCCGGGAGCATTGGGGTGCGTTCTTCAAGACCGCGGCGCGCGCGCGGTTCCCGAACACGGCGGATCTACGCCACTTGCCCCGGTTGCGCCGCCGGAGTGCGCAGAGCGCCCTCGGCAACCTCCGCCCGCGGCGCTGCGGGGCTCAGGATCGCCGCCAGGTTGCTGACGAACAGGGCCCGGTCGTCGGCGCTGGCGCCAACCGGTGCGAGCAGGGAGAACCCTTCGGTGCGCTCCGCGGTCAGGTTCGCGTTGCTCCCCTCGGCCGACCGCAGGAAGCGCTGGAAGTCGCTTCGCTGCTGGTCCAAGGTCAACTGCAGCCATGCCTGGAAGGCTCGCCGGTGCATCACGGTCAGAGTGCGGGAGGTCTCTTCGACGCCGAATTCCTGTTCCGAAATTTCATCCCGGTATCCTCCGTTGGCGAAATCGCGGAAGGACGCCAGGTAGTAAACGCAGCCGAAGGTGGTGGCGATCCAGGCCCCTCTCTCGGCCCAGTGGTCCAGGCAGGTCCGGCCCACGGATGGGAGAATGGCGGCCTCCACGGGAGCCGCGGTTTCCTCTTCGCTCACGAAACAACTGTCGAAGGCCCGGTCCAGGATCTGGTCGGTAAGCTCCAGCGGGAGCTTCTCGAAGTTGAGCAGGTTCACGGCGTGGGTCAGAACGTCGCGCGGGTGACAGCGCCGGAACGGCTTGCCCGTGTTCCGGTAGTGCCGCTCGATGAAGCTCGGCAAAACGCCATCGGGGCACGGAATGCCGTGCTCCGCGCAGTACCGCACGAAAATCTGCTCGAACTCGTTCACCGCCGGCCCGCGCATATACAGTTTGTACTGGATGCGGCGCAGAAACGCTTCGTCGCCGAAGCTGGCCGGGCTGAGGTTGGTGGAGAACGCCAGGAACGTCTCGAACGGAACGGTCATCTTCCCGCCCGACAGAAAACTGAGGTAGTCCAGTTTGCGGTCCATGGGAACGATCCAGCGGTTGAGGACCTCTTTGGGAGTGGCGCGCTGCCGTCCGAAGTCGTCGATCAGGTAAATCCCGTTATTGGCCTTCAACTGGAACGGCGCTTCATAGATCCTGGAGGTCTCATTGAACCGCAGATCGAGCATGTCCAGGGTCAGTTCGCCGCCCGACACGATGAACGGCCGCCGGCATTTCAGCCAGCGGCGGTCGTGGGATCGCTTCGCCGAGACGGCCATCACCGACGGGGCAGCTTCCTCCACCCGCTCGTGGTAGACCGGGTCGTAGACCTGGATGATGTTGCCCTGGCACTCCATGGCATACGGCACGAACACCTTGGCCGCGTCCAGGTTGTTCAGGGAAGCCATCAGAAACGTCTTGCCGTCGCCGGGCTTCCCGTAAATCAGCAGCGAGCTGCCGGCGCTGACCGCGGGACCGACCTGCGACAGGAGGCGTTCGGTGATCACCATGCCGCGGAACGCCTGGCGCAGGGCGTCTTTGGTCAGCCACCCGGATTTCGGCCGCTGCTTCTTGACCAACTCGGTGTATTGATCGAGCGGCACGGGGGCCGGCCCGGAATACGTGTTCGCCTCCAGGTACTCGCGGGTGCGGCCCCGGCCGGCTTCGCTCAGGGTCAGCAACGCGCTGACATTGCCCATCCCGATGGAGCGCTTGACCACCACCAGGTGCTGCAGTATGAGCCCCTCCACCTGTTCCTGGATCACGCTGAATTTCAAGCCGATGGCGTAGGAGAGATCCTGCCCGAAGAGCTCGCCGCGGAAATACAGAATCTTGAGGATGAGCTGCTCCAGGAGCGACTCGGGAAGCCCCGTCTGCTCAAGCGATTCCGGCTCCGGTGGAGCTGCGATCTCGGGTTCGACGGCGGTTATCATGGCAACTTCCCCGGTTGCGGTGCGATGGGGTACTCCCTATTGGAGCAACTAGCGCACGGCACGAAAAGTTATCGTTAGTTAGCGGGAGTACCGTAAGAGGAGTTTTAGGCCGGCAGCCGCAACCGTGCGATGCAGCCCGGGCGATCGGCGCGGTTCTCCAGCATCAGCGATCCGCCGTGCGCTTCGGCGATCTGCCGGCTCAGCACCAGTCCGATGCCCGAGCCTCCCGGCTTGGTGGTGAAGAACGGAACGAAGAGGTTGGCGGTGGAGGACAGCCCCGGCCCTTCGTCGGCGACCCAGATCTCCAGCACCGCGCCGCTCCCCCGCCAACCGGCCGAGACCTTGCCGCCGGTGGCTAGCGATGCGTCGGCGGCGTTGCGCAGCAGGTTGATCAGCACCTGTTCGAGCTGGTCCGGATCGCCTTGCACCGTGGCCGGCTCGCCCGGCGCCACTTCCACCGGCAGCCGGGTTTCCAGGCTCGCCGCCCGGCCCACCCAGGCGGCCACATCCAGCGGTTGCAGTTGCGGGCGCGGCAGCCTGGCCAGCCGCGAATAGGCGCCGATGAAACGGCTCAGGCTCTCGCTCCGCGAGGTGATGACGCTCAGGCCGCGCCGCATGTCGTCGCGCCAGTCCTCGGGCAGCGGGTCGCGCCCGGCAATGCTGGCCAGGCTGCCGGCGATGGATTTGATGGGCGCGAGCGAATTGTTCAGCTCGTGGCCCAGCACGCGCACCAGCCGCTGCCACGCCAGCAACTCCTGCTCGCTCAGGGCGCGGGTCAGGTCCGAAATCACCACCAGTTCCAGCGGCAGCCCGCGCTCGCGAATCCGCGTGCGGCGCACGCCGAAACGTCCGGCGCCCCCCGGGAAGGACGCCTGCAAGGTGGTCTGATCGGGGCCGTCCAGAGTCACCTCGAGGTGCAGCTCGGCGGCGGAGCGGCCCAGCAGCCGTTCGGGGTCCTGCGCCAGGAGCCGCTCGCCGGCGCGGTTGGCCAGGCGCAGCCGCCGGTGCTCGTCGAAGGCGAAGATGGCCACGTCGATCTCGCGCATCACGGTGCGCAGCAGCGTGGTGGCCTCCAGCGCCCCCAGCCTCTGCTCGCGCAGGGTGCTGCCCAGGGTGTTGATCTCGCGCATCACCTCGCCCAAGGCGTCGCCCGATCGCGGGGAGCGCCCGCGAACCGAGTAGTCGCCTTCGCGCAGCGCGCCCAGCAGGTTCGACACCGTCTGCAGCGGGAAAACCACGCGCTCCCGCACCGCCATGGCGAAGCCGATCCAGCCGAGCAGGATGACCGCCGTGAGGGTCCACTCCGTGCGCGCCGAGTGTTCCCCGGTCCAGCACCACAGCAGCGCCAGGGCCGTGACCGATCCCGGCAGCCCGGCCAGGAAGGCCAGCAGTACCACCCGTCCTTCGTGGCCGAGGAGCGAGTCCTTGTGCGGGGGAGCGGAAGATTCGCGGCCGGGTTTCACATAACCGCCTGGCCGCCTGGCGCGCCCGGGCCGGGCTCGAAGCGGATTCGCTTCGACAGCGTCCGGCTGACCGGGCACGCCCGGGCGGCGTGCCACAACCTGTCCTTCTGCGCGGGACTCAGTTCGCCATCCGCATCGACTTCGTAGCGGAAGACAGTCTCTTCGGGGTGGCTGCGGTCAAGGCTCACCTTGACCGTCACGGAACCGAGCGGAATCCCGTGGCGATCCGCGTACATCCGCACGGTCATGTCGATACAACTGGCCAAGGCCGCTTCCAGCAGGTCGTGTGGCCGGAAGCCGGCGTGCCGGCCGCCTTTTTCGGCGGTGGTGTCGGCGAGACCCTCATGTTCGCCGTCGGAGAACCGGGTCTGGTAGGGGGTCGACTCGCTGGTGGCGCAGATCATTCCTCCATTATCGCCGCGGCGCGCGCCGGGCACACCTACAGTCCGTACCGCTGCAGCCGCCGGTACAGGGCGCTGCGGCTCAGGCCCAGGGCGCCCGCGGCATGGCTGACGTTGCCGTTGAAGCGCGCCAGGGCTTTCTTGATGAGCAGGGCCTCGACGTCCTCCAGGCTCATCTCCTCCAGGCGCGGCGGGCCTTCGCGGCCGCTGCGCAGCCCCAGGTCGCCCTGCCGGATGGTCTCGCCTTGGGCCATCAGCACCCCCCGTTCCACGGCGTGGTCCAACTCACGGATGTTGCCCGGCCAGGCGTGCGCCAACAGCAGCTTGATGGCGCTTTCGTCGAATCCGGCGATGGGCTTGCGATAGCGTTCGGCGTGGGAGCGCAGAAAGTGGGCGGCCAGCACGGGGATGTCCTCGCGCCGCTCGCGCAGCGCCGGCAGGCGGAGTTCGATGGTGTTCAGCCGGAACAGCAGGTCCTGGCGGAAGCGGCCCTCGGCGACCGCCGCGCTCAGGTCGGCATTGGTGGCCGAGAACACGCGGACGTCCACGCGGCGGGTCTTGGAGGAGCCCACGCGCTCGAAATCGCCGGTTTCGAGCGTGCGCAGCAGCTTGGCCTGCAAGCCCAGGGAGACGTTGGCGATCTCGTCCAGGAAGAGCGTCCCGCCCTCGGCCATTTCGAAGCGCCCCACGCGGTCGCTCTTGGCGTCCGTGAAGGCGCCCTTGACGTGTCCGAACAGCTCGCTCTCGAAAAGCCCTTCGGCCAGCCCGCCGGTGTTGACCGTCACCAGCGGCCGCGCCGAGCGCAGCGAGACCGAGTGCAGGGTTTGCGCCACCAGCCCCTTGCCGGTGCCGTTCTCGCCGGTGATCAGCACATTGGCGTCCGACGGCCCCACGCGCGAGATCACGTCCAGCACCGGGCGCATGGCCGCCGATTGCGCGATCAACTGCGGGAACCGCTCCGCGCGCAGCGCCCGGTTCTCGGCTTCCAGGCGCTGCCCCCGGCGCAGTGCCCGGCCGAGCTCGATCTGCGTCTTGAGAATGGCCGAGAGCCGCGCATTGTCCCAGGGCTTCTGAATGAAATCGCGCGCCCCGCGGCGCATGGCTTCGACCGCCAGTTCCACCGAACCCCAGGCCGTCATGACGATCACCGGCAGGTTGGCGTCCAAATCCTGGATGCGGTGCAACAGATCGAGCCCTTCCTCCCCCGAGGTGGTGTCGCGCGTGTAGTTGAGGTCGATCAGCACGGCGTCGAAGTCGCGCGACTCGATGCAGGCTATGGCCGCCGCCGGCGAATTGGCGGCTTCGGACTGGTAGCCTTCGCCTTTGATCAGGAAGCGCAGCGCCTCGAGCACATCCGGCTGATCGTCGGCGATCAGGATGCACGGCGTATGGGAATCGATGGATCGCATGGTAGTCGGGCGCAGCCTAATGTTATGGCACGCGGGGTGCCAGTCTCAGGCATCGGGTTCTCAACTGTTTAGGATACACGGCGGGGCTGGGCAGTGTCCGATTCTGGGATTGGGTCACCGCCGCCGCGGCCCGGTTCCCGCCGTTATTTGGCCGGCGGCGGGGGAGCCGGCGGCGCGTAGTACCCCTTGCGCGCGCGCACCAGGAATCCGCCCTTGGGCTGCTTCAGACGGATTTCCACCGCATGAAACTGGCCGTCGGCGGCCAACGGCTCGGGCCGGTACAGGATGTTGTACTGGTGGCGCAGTTCCTTGGCGATGGTGTCGAAGGAGCGCGCCAAGTCCTCTACTTTGAACGGGAAGAGCGCCGCCCCGCCGGTTTCCGCCGCCAGATACTTGAGGACCTTGTCGCCCTGGGTGGGGACGCTCTGATCGGTGGTCGAGACGGCGAAGATGACGGCATTGGCGCGCTGCGCCGCCTCCAGCGCCTGCTCGCGCGTCAGCCTGCTCTGATTGTCCTCTCCGTCGCTGAAGACGACGATGGCGAAACGGAATCGTCCCCTCCGGGCTGTCTCGGCCATGCGTTGGGCGGCCAGGTCGATGGCGTCATACAGCGACGTGGCGCCGCCCGGACGCAACCCCTGGATCTTGGCGGCCAGCCTGCCCACGTCTCCGTCGAATTCCGACACCACCTCGGGAGTGGCGTCGAAGCTGACCAGCAGGGCCTGGTCGTGGCCCGGTCTGAGGCTGGCGGTCAGGAAGCCGATGGCCGCATCCTGGAGGAAGTGAAAGCGGTCGTGCACGCTGCCGCTGGCGTCCAGGAGCAGACCCAACCGCAGCGGCAACTCCGATTCCGCGGAGAATTCCAGGATCTTCTGCTCGCGGCGGTTGTCGAAAACCTGGAGGTCGTCGCGGTTCAGCGCCACGAAATGGCCCCGGCGGTCGGTCACCGAGAAGGTGGTCTCGACGCGGTTGACCTCGAGGTTGAAACGCGTGTCCGGTTGCGCCAGAGCGCGGGGCGCCAGCCCCGATGCCAGAATGATGGCGGCCACCGCCGCCATGCGCCGAAAGACCACGCTTCCCCCCACATCCATGATACAGCGATCAGCCCTTCGTCCGATTCGCCCGGCGCTCCGCCACGGGCCGTTTGCGCGGTTCGCCCGGCCAGCGAATCGCAGGACGCCGTTTCCGCGCGGCGCAGTCCCGCCACTCCCGCTCGCGGCGCGCAACGGCGCAGGGTGTCAGAAAACACGGTTGGCTGCCGGTAAACACCGATGAACGCAGATAAGCGTTTTCCATCCGCGTTGATCTGCGTTTACCTGCGGCCCAAATCGTACTTCGGACGCTACTCGTACTGCAGCGCCACCACTGGGTCCAGGCGCGCCGCCTTCATGGCCGGCCAGGTGCCGAAGAACAGGCCCACGCCCACGCTGACGCACACTCCCAGCGCCGCCGACCACAAGGGTACGGACGTCGGCAGGCTCGGGAAAACCAGGCGGAACACCAGCGAGGCCAGCCATCCCAGCGTCATCCCCAGCAGGCCGCCCAACCCGGTCAGCACCACCGCCTCGGTCAGAAACTGGACCACGATGTCGCTCTTGCGCGCGCCCACGGCTTTGCGAATCCCGATCTCGCGCGTGCGCTCGGTCACCGACACCAGCATGATGTTCATCACGCCGATGCCGCCCACCAGCAGCCCGATCGAGCTCATGGCGATCATCACCAGCGCCACCGTTCCCGTGATGCGGTGAAAATCGTCCAGCATCTGGCTGCCCGTGGAGAGCCAGAAATCGTCGGATTTGCTGGGCGGCGTTTTGCGCAGCGCGCGCATTCCCGCTTCCACTTCGTCCATGGCGCCCTCCACCATGCCCTTGCGCGCGGAGATCACGAACATGATTTCGTCGGCGGTGGGGAAGATCTTGTGCATGGTGAAGTAGGGCAGCATGACGCGCCGGTCCTCCATCCCCGGAAATCCCACGGCCTGCCCGATCACCCCGACCACCTCCAGTTGGTGTCCGTCCACCTCGATCCACTTGCCCACCGGATCGCCGCTCTGGAACAGGGTCTTGTAGACGTGCTCGCCGATGACCACCACCGGCCGATGCCGCCGGTTCTCCTCGTCGGTGAAGAACCGGCCCCACAGCACCTTCTGCGCGCCGCCTTCGGCGTAAGCCTCCTCGGTTCCGGCGATCTCCACGTTGTACAGGTCGCGGTTGCCCAGCTTGGCGCTGTCTATCCATCCGCCCTGGCCGAAGGTGTTGGGGCTGAACAGGTAGGGCGAAACGTGAGCCACCGACGGGCACCTCTCTTCGAGCGCCTGCGCCTGCTCCCAGGTGAACTTCTTGCGCTTCATCTCCTCGCCGGTGATATTGCCGCGGAAGCCCAGGTTGAACTGAAAGGCGAAGATGGTCTCGGGGCCGAACGCCGTCGCCATGTCCGTGATGGCGCCGTTGACGCCGGTGATGATGGAGCCCACCGCGATCACCGTGCCGGTGCCGATGATCACGCCCAGCACCGTGAGCAGGCTGCGAGTCTTGTGCTCCCGCACGGTGGCCACCGCCATCGCCGCCGACTGCCAGATTTCGAAGAACGTCATCGCTCCCACCTCAGGGCGTGAATCGGATCCAGCCGCGCCGCCTTCCGCGCGGGGTACACGCCGAAGAACAGACCCACCAGCGCGGTCAGGCCAACCCCGATCAGGATCGCCGATGGCGGCACCACCATGGGCAGCCCGACCGCCACGCGGATGAGCAGGGTCAGCAGCCACGCCAGCCCCACGCCGATCAATCCGCCCGAGGCCGCCAGCAGCGACGATTCGATCAGAAACTGGCGCATGATATCCTTCTGCCGCGCGCCCACCGCCTTGCGGATGCCGATCTCGTACGTGCGTTCCGTGACCACCGCCAGCATGATGTTCATGATCACCACGCCGCCCACCACCATGAAGATGGAGACGATGCCCACCGCCATGGTGGCCAGCACCGTGGTGAGTTTCTGCCACAGCGCCAGCAGCGAAGCCGAAGCCATCAGGCCGAAGTTGTCCTCCTGGTTGGGACGCAGCCGGCGATACGCCCGCAGCAGCGCGCGCGCTTCGTCCTGCGCATCCTCGAGCCGGTCGTGGGCGATCGCCAGCCCGTTGAAAGTGGCCTCCGGGTGCGTGCCGAACGTCTTGAAGAACGCGCCGAGCGGGATCATGACGAAGTTGTCGCGCGAGAAACCGAACACCGACCCGCGCTTGGCGGCCGTTCCCACGACCTGGAACGGGGTGCCGTCGAGCGCAATGGTCTTGCCCACGGGATCGGTGTTGGGGAAGAACTTGGCGCGCACGTCCTCGCCGATGAAGACCACGCCCGTGCGCCGCTGGTCGTCGATTTCGGTGAGGAAGCGGCCGTTCGAGATGGAAATATCGGAAATCACGGCCGTGTCGGCGGTGACGCCCGAGAGATCCACGGAGTCCAGCTTCTGATCCTTGTACCGGATCTTCACGCTGGAGTACACCTGCATGCCGAATTCCCGCGACAGCGTCTGGTGGCTCTTGATGTATTCGTACTCCTCGGCGCGCAGCTTGGGGTTCTTCTTGTCCAGCTCCAGCATCTTCTTGGGATCGAAGTCGCCCAGCAGCGGGATGCGCTGCACCTGGTAGCCGTCGGTGCCCATGTCGGACACGGTATTGGCCACGTACACGTCCATCCCGTGCACCAGCGACATCACCACGATCAGCGCGGTGGTGGCCAGAATCACGCCCAGCAGCGTGAGAAAACTCCGCAGCTTGCTGGAGTGGACGCTCCGTATAGCGGCCCGGAACGCCTCGCGGTACGAAGCCAATGCGCGCATAGACCCCCTCCAAAAATACGAACCCCGCCGGTCATTTGTTCCCTGGCTTGACGGCGCGCCACAGATCCCTGGCCGCGCTCTCGGGATCTTCCGCCGCGCAGATGGCCGAGACCACGGCCACCCCGTCGGCCCCGGCTTCCATCGCCTGCCGCGCGTTCCCCGCGCCGATCCCGCCAATCGCCACCAGCCGGTGGTGTGAAACGGCGCGCACCTGCGCCAGACCAGCCAAGCCCAGCGCCGGGGCGGCGTCCGCCTTGGTGGCGGTGGGAAAGACCGGCCCGACGCCCAGATAGTCGGCGTCCAGCGATTCCGCCGCGCGCGCCTGCTCGATGGTCTCGACGGACAGGCCGATCGCGGCATCCCGTCCCAGCAGCCTGCGCGCAGTGGCGTAATCCATGTCCCCCTGTCCGAGGTGAACGCCCGCGGCGCCGATGGCGAGCGCCACGTCCAGGCGGTCGTTGACGATCAGGGGAACCCCGAGAGGCGCGAGCAGCCGCGCCAACGCCCGGCCCAGCTCCACGAACTCCCGCGTCGGGCAGCGTTTTTCCCGCAACTGGACGGCCGTGACGCCGCCGCGCACGGCGGCCTCGACCACGCCCTCGAGGGGGCGTCCGCCGGCCAGCCCGCGATCCGTGACCAGGTACAACTCCCAACCGCGCCGCGGCCTCACGGCTCGCGCACCTTGAGCCGGCCGCGGATATCGGATTCGCTCATCAGGTACAGCGCGTCCAGGAAGCGGGCGAGAAACGTTCCCGGTCCCGGCGCGCCCTCGGCGGCCAGCTCGCCGGCAATCCCCATCACCGCCATGGCGTTCACGGCCGCGTCCCGCGCCGACGGATTCACGGCCGCGAAGGCGCCGGCGAGCGCGCTGGCCGTGCAGCCCATGCCCGTCACCTTCGCCATCATGGGGTGTCCGTTGAGGACGCGGGCCACCGTGCCGCCCGCAACGACCAGGTCGATGGCGCCGCTGGCGACCACCACGCCCCCGGTGCGGCCGGCCAGCGCGGAGGCGGCCTCGGCGGCATCCTCGGGCGCGTGCGCGCTGTCCACGCCGCGCGTGGCGCGCTCGTCGCTCTCGAGCGCCCGGATCTCGCTCGGGTTGGCTCGCACGATGGCCGGCGAGAGCTCGTCGAGCAGCCGCCGCGAGGTTTCCGTGCGGAACGCGGTGGCGCCCGCCCCGACCGGGTCGAGGACGATGGGCAGCCCCTTCCGCCGGGCCGCGCCGCCCGCCGTGAACATGGCCGAGATCCAGGGCGCGCTCAGCGTTCCGATATTGATCACCAGCGCCCGCGCGATGCCGGTCATTTCCGCCACTTCCTCCTGCGCGTGGGCCATGACGGGCGACGCTCCCAGCGCCAGCAGCGCGTTGGCGGTGACGTTCATGACCACGTAGTTGGTGATGTTGTGGACCAGCGGGGCCTCCGCGCGAATGCGCCCGAGGTCGGCCCAGATGCTGTCCGCTCGACGATTACGATTCTCCACAGCTTCGATTGTCGCGGGAATGGGTACGCCCGCGCAACGCCGCCCCCGCGCGCGGCGCGGATCGTTGCCATTTCTCGAGCTGGCCTGCGGCACCAGCGTGGCCACCATCTATTGCAATCAGCCGCCAGAAGCGTTCGTGCAATGTGCTGAGAAGGCGAGATCGCCCGGTTTCGGATCTTCCGCGCAGGACGACAGCCCCGCCTTGCGGGGGCAAAAACGGCTCCTCGAGGAAGAATGCCGTCCGCGGGACCGAGGATGGCGGTTTGGCTTATACTGAATGAGATTTGGAAGTCCAAAAACGGAGATTCCGGATGACTGGGGCTGTGTTTGCAACCCGACTCTGACACCAGCCTCGACACCGGCAACCGGCGGCCACCACCCTTTTCCCGATACCGCCCGGCTCCGGTTTTTTCGCTCGCCGTGGTGGGCTGTCTTCTGGCATTCACCCTGTTTGAGTTGACGCGGCAGGCCAGATTCACCCTGGACCTCGAAGTCTCCGCGCCGGTTTCGTGCCAGGTCCGGCTGCTCTGCGATACCGGCGCGGGGTTCGGCGGACAACGCTTGCGGGTTGCCGGGCTCGCCGGGAATCCACGAGGGCCTCAACACGCCGTCTTCGATCTGCCAAGAGGGAGACTTCTGGCGTTCCGGCTCGAGTTCTCGCCGGCCGGCGCCGCCCCGTCCTTGGGCCGCGCCGCCATTCGCGGGGCGGGCGGCTTGGTCGTGCCGCTGCGCGTTGTGGCTTCCGATGATTCCGCAACGGTCCTCGAACCGGGCGAGCCTTTCGACTATGCCCGGGTCAAGGCCGTCCGGAAAGTTCCGGATATTCTCGCCGGGAATGCCATCCTGATCGGCCTGGCGGCGGCGGTGTATGCGGCTCGCCGGCCACTGCTGCGGCTGTGGCGCTTTCTGCGGCGTCTGGCGCAGCGGGCCGGCGCGAAACTCGAGCCGGTTGCGCAACGGCTCTCGGTGCCCGGTTTCATCCGCTTCGATGCGGCCGCCATCTGGTTCTACCTGGCCTGCCTGGCGGCCTTCGCCATCGGCTGCCTGGCCAATCTCAACGGGTCTTCGGTGGGCGTGTACGCCTCGGATTTCCAATACGCGCCTCCGGCCCATCCGCTCGCCGGCGTGGCCCGCGGAATCCGTTCCGACGAATGGGCCTATCACACTCCCGCCATTCTCAACCAGGCGCTCCGCCAGGATCGCTTCGCCTTCCGGGAAACCGCTCTCGGCGGCCATGCCATCTCGCTGGTGGGGAACCTGCCCGTGCGGCACGTCTCCACTCTGTTCCGTCCGCGGTTCTGGGCGTTCTTCTGTTTGCCCGTCGATCGCGCCTATGCGGTCTACTGGCAGTCGAAGGCGTTGCTTCTGGTCGCGGGTGTGTTCACATGGCTGCTGCTGGTGACCGGCAGCAGTTTCTGGTCGGCGGTGGGCGCGCTGTGGTACTTCTTCTCGCCGTTCACCCAGTGGACGTACTCGTGGGCGTCGCTGCTGCCGGAAATGGTGGGCCTTGCCTGCCTCGTCATGGTCCTGCTGTGCTTCCTGACGGTTAGCCGCAACCCCATCGCCTTGTTCGCCGCGTCGCTGGGAGCGGCGGTTTGCGCCATCGATTTCGTGCTGTGCGGCTACCCGCCGCATTTGATTCCGCTGTGCTGGCTGATGGCCATCTTCGTGGCCGGCTGGTCGGCGGCCCACTGGGAGACGATTGCCGCGCCGCAGGGCCGGTGGCTCAGGGTGCTGGCGATTGTGGCGGCCGGCGTGGTGGTCTCCGCCGTGGGATGGCGCGTCTTCGCGGACCTGCGCGCCGCCATTCCCGCGGCGGCCAACACCGTGTATCCCGGCGGGCGGGTGTCGAGCGGCGCCACGGGCCTGTCGCCCGTCACCATCCTCACCCACTTCCTGCAATGGAGCGAGTCGGAACGGCGCTACCCGGCGGGCATGATCGACGTCTGCGAGGCCGCCGGATTCCTGTGGCTGGCTCCGTTCACCCTGTTGCGGTGCAGGCGAATGCAACTGGCCCGCTCCGGGCGGATCGTGCTCGTGTCGCTGTGGGGCGTGTTTCTGTTCCTCGGCGCATGGACCATCGCGCCCATTCCGTCCTGGATGGGCCGGCCGTTTGCGCTCGATAGAACGTCCAGCACCCGTTGCCTGCCCGCGCTGGGGCTCCTGAACATCGCCATCGTGGCTATCTTCATGGTGTCGCGGCGGCTGCCCGCGCCAATGCGTGGCGGGGCGCTGGCTCGCGGCCTCCGGGTCCTGGTCCCCTTCGGGGTTCTGCTGGTTGCCGCGAACCGCCTGAACGGGAACGGTTTTTCGGCGCCGGAGGTGGCCTTCAGCGCAGCGCTGGGAGCGGCCACGATTCTGTTCCTGCTGGAGGGCCGGAAGATGGCGCTGGCCGCCATGCTGGTGGTTCCCCAGGCGCTCCTGTTCGGTGCCGTGAACCCCGTCCAGCGGGGACTGGACGTGATCCTGTCGTCTCCGCTCGCCAGGTTCGTGCACAGCCATCCCGCCGTGTTGACCGCGAAATGGATGGCGTTCGCCGACGCCCCGGCCGCCTCCGGCTTCCTCACGGCAACCGGTTGCCAGGTCTACACCGGTCTCACGTATCTGCCCGATGTCGACCACTTTGGGACGTTCGCTTCGGCCGGGCTGGACCTGCGCGTCCTGAACCGCACCGGATATCGCACCGCCCGTCTGGCCGGCGCGAATGACGCCAGTTGGGTTGAGTTGGTGGATGTGGGCTTCGTGCGATGGCACGTGAGCCCGTTCGATCCCCTGGTCCGCCGGCTCGGCATCCGCTATTTCGCCTTCGCCGAGCGGCCCCCGGACGATGTGGCTTCCCGGCTGACGCCGCTCGCCGCCGGTCCCGTGGGCACGTTGTGGTTGTATCGCGCGGACTGAACCTATGTCGCCGATCGGCAGGACTATCCACGAGTGCCCGGTCTGCGAATCCCGCCGTCTGGAGTACAAGTTCGCCGTGGACGCCTCGCCCGTGTGCGGCTGCGAGGATTGCGGACTTCTCTTCCTCAACCCCCAGCCGCCAGATCCTCCTCCGGGCGCGCTGCCGGACCCTCCGCCGGCCCCACCCGCGGAGCCGGACCAGGCCGAGCCCGTGCGCGCCGCCAACGCCGCGGGCCGGATCGGGCACCTGCTTCGGTATACCGGCATGCGCCGGGGCCGCTTGCTCCTGGTGGGCGCCGACGCGTGCCTGGCGGCGGAAGCCGGGCGCGCCGGATTCGGCGTTTCCACGCTCGCGGCGGCGGAGTTCGAAGCCGCCCCGGCGGACCGGCTGCCCGCCCCCATCGACGCCTGCATCCTGTTCTGCGCCCTGGAGAAGTTCGCGGACCCGGTGGCGGCCCTGCGAAAGGTTCGCGGCGGACTGGCGCCCCATGGCGCGCTCATGGTGGTGTCGCCCTCGACCGGCAGCCCCGCCGCGCGCTGCTTCGGCGCTTCCTGGTGGGAATTCAATCGCGCCAGCCGGTTCTACTTCTCCGTGGACACGTTGCAGAGCCTGCTCGTCGGATGCGGCTTCGGCGAGATCGCCTTTACGCCCGACCGCAGCCAGGTGTCGCTGCGCTATCTGCGCGGGAGGATGGCCGGCCTCGGCCGCGTGCGCGGCCGCCACAAGCTGCTGGGGCGCATTCTCTGGTCGACCCCGATACCGCGCGACAAGGCGTTCCGCCCCATGTACGGCCGCGTCGTCTGCCTCGCCCGTCCCAAGCCGATGGCTCCCGAGCCGGTGCTATCGGTCATCGTTCCGGTTTACAACGAGCGCGCGACCTTTCCGGAACTGATCGAAAGAGTGCTCGCCAAGAACATCGAGGGAATCTCGATCGAGGTGGTGATCGTCGAGAGCAACTCGACCGACGGCAGCCGCGATCTGGTGGCTGCGTACCGGGATCGTCCCCGCGTGCGCGTCATATTCGAGGACCGGCCACGCGGCAAGGGCCACGCGGTGCGTGCCGCCTTGAAGGCCGCCACCGGCGACATCGTTCTGTTCCAGGATGCCGACCTGGAATACGACGTCGGCGATTATGACGCGCTGGTCCGCCCCGTCCTGCGCTACCAGCGGAACTTCGTGCTGGGGTCCAGGCACGGCCCGTCGGGCAACGGCTGGAAGATCCGCAAGTTCGCCGGCTCGCCGGCCGTCGCCGGCTTCTTCAATCTCGGCCACATCGTCTTCCGGACGCTCTTCAACCTGCTCTACGGCCAGCGGTTGAGCGATCCGTTCACCATGTTCAAGGTCTTCCGCCGGGAGTGCCTGTTTGGCCTGGCGTTCGAGTGCAACCGTTTCGATTTCGACCATGAGCTGGTCATCAAGCTGCTCTGGAAAGGCTACCGGCCCCTGGAGCTGCCGGTGAACTACCGGTCGCGCTCGATGGCGCAAGGCAAGAAAATTACCGTGTTCGGCGATCCGCTCACCTGGCTCCGCGCGCTGGTGAAACTGCGCATCGCCTGCTGGCGCTCCGACCCGGCGGTGCGGCAGGAGTAAGCGCGGCCGCCCGCCGCGCCAGCCGGGCGCCAGGTCATGGATCGGTTCGTTTGCCGGAACCTCGCCGCCACGGCCCGAAGGCCGCCATCCACCCGTCACTTCCATGTCGCGCACCCAGCCCCGAGTGGCCCTCGAAAAACGCCGCCGGGATGCCATAGAATAGAAGGGTCCGGGCCCTTAGCTCAGCGGTTAGAGCAGCGGACTCATAATCCGTTGGTCGAAGGTTCAAATCCTTCAGGGCCCACCAAACCGCCTCCGCGGGCGCGGGCGGCCGCCGCTGGCCGCACCGTCGTATGCTTGGGTTGTGACAACGCGCCGCGCCGAAGAGGAACCCAGCCCATGACGGAGACGGTCTGTCCGAAATGTCTGAAGGAGGATCTGCTGTGTATCTGCGACGGCGTGGTACCGCTCCCCACCCGGCGGCACGTGCTGATCTTGCAGCATCCCCAGGAGCCCGACAAGGAACTCGGGACGGCGCGCATCGCCCACCTGGCGCTGCGCAATTCCACCATGCGGATCGGCCTGTCGTGGCCCAACCTGTCCAAAGCGCTGGGACGGCCGGCGGTCCACGGCAACTGGGGGGTGTTGTACCTGGGAGGCCAGCCGGAGAAGCCGGCGCGGGGACAAGCGGCCCCGGGGCGGCTCGCCATCCTGGCCGGTGCGGGCAAGACGCTGGACGCTTCGGAGGGCGCCGCCCTGGAAGGCATCGTGGCGCTGGATGGAACCTGGGCGCAGGCGAAGACGTTGTGGTGGCGGAACGCCTGGCTGCTGAAGCTGAAGCGGCTGGTGCTCGACCCGCCGCGGCCCTCGCTGTACGGCAAGCTGCGCAAGGAGCCGCGCCGTGAATGCCTCGCGACCATCGAATCGGTGGCCGAGGCGCTGGAGGCGCTGGGCGAGGACGCCGCGGTGTGCGATGCCCTGCGCGGGCATTTCGGACGCTTGCTCGCCAGGTACCGGGCGCGGTGACCGGGCGGACAGCGGGCCCTGCCAGGCCGGCCGTCCGCCCCATTTCGACTACTTATCGAAGAACGGATGACCGGCCACCGGCGGCTTCGGGCTCACGGCGCGGATCTTGCGCAGCGTGGCGTCCTCGAACAAGAGCGAAGGAACGGCCAGGGACAGCGGCGTAGAGCTCTCCTCGACCGGGATCGTCGTGCCCATCTGCCGCGCCGGAGTGTATTCCACGGTCAGGAAATTCGGCTCCTTCGAGACGGCCACGATGTCCTTGAACGATTGCGCGCTCATGCCGGCAAATTGCAGGCCGCGGACCAGTTCCTCGTGCCCATCGGGGAAGAGCTTGTAGGCGAGCATGGCGTTGTTGGCGTTCCGCATGCGGCGCAGCAGGATGCCGAAGGGGCGGTTGCGCTGCTTGAGGAGATCGAAGAATTTGGCGCGCAGGTCGGCGGCGCTCAAGCCGTTCGACGAGGTGACAATCACGTTCGAGGGGGCGGCTTGCCCGGCGTGGCGGCTGCCGGTGGAGTGGTCGAATCCGCGAACCGGGTCGCGGGCCATGAGCAGGGCCTTGAGGATGCCGTTATCGACAAGCTGCACCTCGCGCGAGAGCATGCCGTCTTCGTCCATCTTCGATTGCCCAGCCATCGGGTGGCCCTGGTATTCGGGCGCAGTGGGGTTGTCGGTCACGCTCAGGAACTCGGGGAGCACGCGGGAGCCCACCTTGTCGAGGAAGGGATTCTCGCCCTGGCTGGCAGCGGCGACGCCATTGATGGTCACTACTCCCTGCATGCCGTTGAGGGTGTCCTTGCTGGCGATCAGGCTGGGCAGAAACTGGAACTGGAACAACAGGGGCGCGGCGTCGCCCTCGGCCAGCACCGGGCCGCTGTAGTTCTCCAGCGTGGGAGCGTCGCGGAGATCCGTCAGGTACTTGCCCAGGTTCTGAAGACTCGCGGCCAGTTGGTCCTGAGAGGGAAGATCCGCCAGGGAACGGCCGAACTTCCAGACGCCATCGTCCAGCGCGGCGCCGTCGGGGGCCTGGGTGGTGGCTCTGGCGCTGAAGACGACGGTGGGCTGGCGGCGCGTATAGAACGTGCCCTCGCTGGTCAGATAGCGCACGTAGGTATTGGTGGCGTTGAGGGATACCGTGCTCGTCTGGATGGCGGGCATCTGGCGGAAAAGCCCCGACAGCGCGCGGGCTTCGCTCTCCCACTTGCGCAGGTCGGCCTTCACGGCCGGCATGTCGAGGCTGGTAGTGACGGGGTCTTCCTTGGTGAAATCGCCGGATTCGTCGGTGCGGGTGCGGTTCTGCAGGGTGGCGCGCTTCTTGGACAGGTCCTCGGCGGCCTTCTTGTAAGTCCGGTCGGTGGCCAGCCAGAGCTGGCGCCGGATTTCCTTGTAGTCGTCTTCAATGGGCAGGGACGCGATGCCGCTGAGCATCACCATGCCGCCTGCCGCGTTCGTGCTCAGGAAGAAGAAGTGGGAGTTGTCGAGCTTGTAATCGCCCACGCGCACCTCCACGGTAAGCCTGCGATAACGGCTCGAAGTGCTGTGGTTCAGGCCGCCGAAACTGGCGGCCACGCCGCCGGTATCGGTATCCACGACCCGATAGGCGATGAAGTAGGGCTTCTCGAGATTCTCGAGGCTGATCTCTTTCATGGAGCGCGCCATTTCGTCGCGCATGGCCTTTACGACCACGTCGTCCTGGGCGTGCAGAGCGGCCAGCAAAGCGGCTGCCGCGAGCAGCAGAGAGAGTCTGGCGGTTCGCATGTTCATTTCCCTCCTTCAAATGGCGCCGGCAGAATGGGGGTGCGATCCTGCGACTTGTCCTTCTTCTGAACTTCGATCTGCGTCACGAAAACGGCCGGCGAGGCCGCCGAAACCGGCACCCATCCGGATTCGGCGCCGCAGCGGCCGTTAAACACCGCGACGTTCCTGTCGGCGGCGACGATCTTGCTGAACGTGGTAAGTGGCGTGCCGATCAGGTCCACGCCGCGCACCAGTTCTTCGTGGCCGTCCGGGTAGACGCGGTAGACCATCAGGGGCAGCACATTGAAAGCGTTGGGGACGTAGCGTTGGGTAATGGTGAAGCCGCCCTCTATCTGGTCGAAGAGCAGGCCGAAGGGCAATCCCTGCTTTTGGACTTCGGCGATGAGCAGTTTCTTGAGGTCGGCCTCGACGGCGGATGGCGCCACCTCCACGATGAGGTTGGACTGCCGGGCCGTTGGAGGCAGGCCCGCCTGGTTCCTGCCGTGACCGTTGGATTGCGGAATGCCTTCCAGGGGCTTGCGCGACATGAGAAACGTCTTCAGGATCCCGTCTTCCACCACGGTCACGCGGCGGGCTTTGACGCCCTGGTTGTCGTAGCTGTACGTGCCGGCCAGGTCGGTATTGGCCACGCGCCGGGTAGTGGGGTCGAAATAAACCGAAAACTCCTTGGCCAGGACCGGTTGGCCGATCTTCTGCTTGAAGGTCTGGGCGTCGGTGGAATTCTTCTGCCGTTGGCCTTCCACGCGATGGCCGAAGATCTCATGGAAGAAGACGCCGCTGGCGCGGCCCGAGAGAATCGCCGGCCCGGTGTAGGGTTCCACCACCGGCGCCACGCGCAACGCCTCCAGATCGTGGACCATCTTGCCGACGGCCTTGAGCACGGTGGCATCGTCGGGCAGGTCACCCTCGCTGAACCCGAAATAGGATTCGTAGAGTGGCAACTCCATGCCGTCGGAGGCCTTGGTGCTGGCCATGATCATGAGATGGAAGCCCGGCTGCGAGGTCTGGATGACGGAGCCTTCGCTATTCACGAACCAGCGGGTTTCCGCCGCGGCGCTGAAACTCGCCGCAGCCCCGTAGATGTCCGTGTGGGCGGCGAACGGGGCGGTGTACTTGCGGATCTTGGCTTCCCAGGCGGCGCGATCCACCTTGACGTCGACTATGGGTTCGGAGTAGCGTTCCGGCGTCTCCCGCGAAAAGTCGGCGCTCTTGTCCTCCTGCGCCACCTTGACCTGGACGTTGGTCTTGATCTTGGTCAACTGATCCAGCGCCCGTTTGTAGCTGGCGTCGGTCTCGTACCAGAGCGCGGCGCGAATGGCGTCGGGATCGTCGTCGAGAGTTATGGCCGAGGAGCGGTACTGCAGGTAGTTGTTCTCACCGCGGATTTCGTGCGTGTTGTCGAGATCGTAATCGCCCACGCGGAGATCGATATCCAGGTGACGGTTGCGGTTCTCGGTGCTGCTGTCGATCTTCCCAAACTCGCCGGCAACCGATATGCCGTGCGTTTCGGTGATCTCGTAGCTCAGATAATAGGGCGGGACGGGCTGCGATCTGAGTTTCTCCTGGGTGCGGGCGAGTTCCGCTTGCATCGCCGCCAGGACGGGCGGCGAGGCCGGCTGCGCGCGCATTACGAAGAAGGCGGCAGCGAGAACTACGGCGCATAAGGCGCTGGCGGCGGGCCGCCATCTGCGCTGGTGGGGGCAGAACATATCAAGCATAACAAGTGTACTGTGCCACAGGTGACACCAAAAATCAAGGCCGATTTTGAAACGACCGAGCTTGGGGGAGGGCCTGTCGGCTGGCTCCTCATGGAATGCGGCGTTTTGCGCTAAACATTGTAGCGCTACTAACTGTAGCGCGGAGCGGCGGCTGCGTCAACAACCATTTGCACCGCCGCACGGATAGAACCGACGTCCTCCACCGGAAAACGTCTCGCCCGCGGCGTTACGGCTTGTGCAGTTCCGCGATCAGCGCATCCAGGCCCTGGCGGTACAACTCCGTCAGCCGGATGGCCTCGGGGGAAGGCGGCAGGACGTTGCGCAGCGCGGTTTCATCCAGGTTCCGGCTGCTGGGAACCCAGACCTTGCCGTCGGCGAGTTCCACCTGGCTGATGAAGCCCGTCATGCCGCGGATGTCCAGCGGCTGCCCGTTGCGGGACAGTTTCATGGCGGCGTCCTGGGCGAAGGCCGCGGTCCCGCCGGCCGCTAACTGAAGGTCGGGCTGCGAGGAGGGAACCGACGCCGCCAGGTACTCGCGGCCCGAGGGATCCTTCACCAGCCATCCGATTTCCACGTGGCGCACCGCCACCGTGCCGCGGTTGCGCACCTCGATGCGGGGCGCGCGCACCTGGTTGCCCGCCACCATGGCCGTGCCGGACACGGGTTCCACGGGCGCGTCCGGGAACGAGACGAAAGCGAACCGCTCGCTACGCTCGCCAGCGCCCAAGGCCGCCGAGGAGGCCGCCGGTGTGCGCAACATCGTGGGCCGGTCCAGCCGCGGCCGGTCCATCTCCCGCAGAATGGCCTGCTGCAAGCCGGTGCGGCCGGAGCGCGCCAGAATCGCCTTGAAATAGTCGCGATCGCGCTGCGCTTCCATTTCCCAGGCGATCATGTCGCGGCGCGAGTGCAACCGGTCGGGGCCGTAGAACGAGAGGTCCTGGAAGAGCACGCCGTCCAGACTCACCTCCACCAGCGGGCCGGGCCCCAGCGACGCGGGACGCACCAGGTGCTGCACGATGTGAACCGGAAACGTCTCGCCGGGCGCG